>Ga0163153_10007753_pt1 | contig 11428 bp, 8 predicted proteins | sample OliLakLV19MP6IB1_FD_148629 | JGI IMG/M metagenome (GOLD analysis project Ga0163153, IMG submission 148629) | Freshwater microbial mat bacterial communities from Lake Vanda, McMurdo Dry Valleys, Antarctica - Oligotrophic Lake LV.19.MP6.IB-1 | ecosystem: Environmental > Aquatic > Freshwater > Lake... | reverse complement strand
CATTGACGCCGTGCTCTGGTTTGCCGATGAGGTGCTGCCGCTCATTCTACAGCACGCGCCGGATGTACGCTTTCAGATTGTGGGCATGAATCCCCACCCGCGGCTGGATCACTTACGTCAACAGCCGGCGATTGAGATTACGGGCGCGGTGGAGTCGATTGAACCTTATATGCAAAAGGCCGCTGTCTATGTTGTACCTTTGCGCGTGGGCGGCGGTACACGGTTCAAAGTGTTGGACGCAATGGTGTACGCCAAGCCGATTGTCAGCACAGCGCTAGGGGTAGAGGGCATTGGGGTGCAACATGAGGGTGAATTACTAGTGGCCGATACACCGCCCATCTTCGCCCAGGCCGTGCTACGTCTGTTGCAGGATGCGGCGTTGGGCAACCGACTAGGCGCCAACGCCCATCAATTTGTCAATCGCGAATATAGCTGGCAAAAGATCATGCCCCAGCTAGAAGCTGTCTACCAACGCTTGGATCTAGCTCCTTCCTAATGCGATTCTGACAAAATAACGATGCCAGCTTGACGGGAAACTTAGTTCGTAGGTGCGAGCTTGCAGCCGCACAATCGCGGTTATGGCCTGACCGTGCGGCTGCAAGCTCGCACCTACTGGCATACGTTATATTGCGGAATTCCCCACGCCTACCGCCCCCACGTAATGCGTTCTTCCAACCAATCGCGCTGGCCGCTGCCGTAGCTGGCGTCTAGGTCAAAGAGTTTTTGTTCTTCGCTGCCGTCGGTGCGCATGGCGTAGGCGGCCCAACGACCCTCGCGGTTTGACACAAAGGCGATGTACGCACCGTTGGGCGAAGCGGTGGCCAGGCCCTCTTGGGCGGCGTCATCCGTGAGCTGGGTTAATGCACCGCTGCTGGGCTCAATACGATAGATATCCCAGTTGCCATTGCGATTGGACATAGCAAGGATCTCATTGCCTAAATTATCGGTGGGGATATCCCCCGGCCAGTTTGTCACCTCGGTCGGCTTGCTGCCCTCTGTATCCACCAGAAAGACGCCACAGGTGCTGGCATTTTCCCAGACATCACAGCCATTATAGGCAATCTGGCTACTACCCAAAAAGATGGGATGACTGCCAAAGATCTCCCAGGCCTCAAACATCAGCGGGCTGACGGGTTGACCATAGTCTGTGTCACGGTGTAGATAGAGACGCGGCCGGCCATCGCCCACGCGCGTGGAGTCAAAGACGAGCATCTTTCCTGTCGGCGACCAATGGGGGTGGGCATCCTCGGCATACGCGCTGATCGGCACGGGGTCTTCGCCATTGGGGCCCATCAGGATCAGATTATCGATCACCCCGCCGTCACCATTAGAGGCAAGGTTATTCTGGGGGCTGAAATCTGGTTGCCGGCGGTTGCGCACAATCGGCCAACTCTCGCCGGAGGCTAGGTCGTAAAAAACCAGATCATAGCGATCGCGCGCCGCATCCCACCGCGTATAGGCAATCCGTCCACCCAGTTCACCCGATGGAGCGGTGTCTTCAGTCAGTTCTGTAGTTGGTTCTTCAGTTGGCGTCTCTGTTGGCGTTTCCGTTGGGAGAGTCGTTGGTGATGCCGTAGGTGACACTGTGGGCGCAGGCGTGTCGGTCGGTGGAAGCGTGGCGGTGGGCGTGGGTGGCTCGGGCGTATCGGTCGAAGTCAAGGCCGGCAAAATGCGCAAAGTTGGCGGTGCATCTTGGGTTTTGACCAACGCGGCCAATGCGTTGGTTTGGTCGACGCTGCTCATGGCGACGACCATTGTATTCGGTGCCGCCTCTAAGGCAAGTTCAGTCAAACGGCCATTGGCCAGCGTCAGCAGGGTTGGCGGGAAAGGCGGTGTCATACGCCCACTGGCTGTTTCCCGCGGCGCAACAATCACAGGGGTGCGCAGATTATTCCAGGTTGGTTCTCCCCAACTGGTCCAGGCCACGCGCAGCCCTGTCAACAGGGATAGAATCAAGGTGGCCGTGGCCAGAAAGGGAAAGGAAAACAAAGGACGCGGGATGACAGACGGTGCCGGCACGCGACGTGGGTAGCTGTAGGTATAGGCCGGGACAAGTGGCACAACGCTTTCTGGCGTTACAAGGTTATCGGTCGCGTTTGCGCCGGTGACCCCCGTGGGTGCAGGCACCAGTTCAACCGGTACTGGTGGCGGTGGCGGCTCGCCGTGGAGAAAGGACTGGGCAAAGTCGCCAGCCCCTTGATAACGCATCATCGGCTGTTTGGCCAGCACCCGTTGCAGAGCGTGGACGGTGCGCGGCACGAGCCGGCCTGGTGCAACCGTATGGATCGCTGCTTCCTCATCAATAATCATGCGCACCAAGGCTAATGGATTTTCGGCGTGAAAGGGTGGTCGTCCGATCAGCATCAAATAGGTGAGAATGCCCAGGCTGTAAATATCGGCGCGGTGGTCGATCTGCTGTTCGCCACGCGCCTGTTCCGGGGCCATAAAGGTGGAGACGCGCGCCGGATAGTAAAATGGATCAGCCGTCGGCAGCAGTTGGGTGAGACAGAAGTCGGCAATCTTGACTTGACGGTCGGCGGTAAAGAGCAGGTTATTCGGGTTGAGATTGCCATGCACCTGACCCTGTTGATGCACATAGTCCAGCGCCGACGCCAGTTGTTCAACAATTTGCTCAGTCTCATAGAGGGTGAAGGGCTGTGCCCGCGCCTGCAGACGGGCGGCCAATGTGCCACCCTCCACATACTCTTGCGCAATATAATTCAGCCCTCCAGCTTGACCAGCGTCATGCACCTGCACAATGTGGGGATGACGTAGCCGCGCCGCTTCCCGCCCGGCGGAGATAAAACGCCGGACATAGGTGGTGTCCTGCGCCAGATGATCGGGCAAAATTTTCAGCGCCACGACGCGATCATAGAGGGTGTCCACAGCGCGATAAACGGTGGCGCCATAGCCCTGACCAATTTCAGCCTCAAGCCGATACGGGCCAATTTGTTGTGGAAATTCTGCGGTGTTGAGCATCAGTGGAATTTTGGATTTTGAATTTTGAATTTTGGATTGTTGTATCGTGCGTACAATCCAAAATCTAAAATCTAAAATTGACTTTATTGAGCAAGTGACTGTACATAACCATACAACGCTTCCATACCGCTGGGGCTGACGGCAGAGCGGCCAAAGATATGGGTATTGCCCAGCCCGCCGCCGGTGCGTAATAATACATCGAAATCGTTCAGGGATAGGGCGGTACCGGCAATGGCTTTGCCTTTATCAGCCACTCCTTCGCCTTTGGCCCCGTGGCAGTCGCCACATTTATTTTTGGTGTAGGTGTTTTCAGCACGGGTTAGGTCGGCAGAAGCCGCGCTAACAGCTTGGGTAGGTTGTGTGGTTTGGGTCAGACTGGCAGTGTCCGTTAAAACACTTTGCTCACCCACGGCGGTAAAATTGCCAGCGGGCATGGTCGGCGCTGGCGTCGCGGCATCAGCCGATGATTGAACAGAGCCGGAGCTACCATTTTGGCTGCGGCCACAGCTAACCACAAAAATGAGACAAATAATCATTGCAATTAAAAAGCGGAAACGTAGAAGAGGATTGATCAGTTGCGGCATGTATGCTTATTACTCCAATGAAACTGCCCACAAATTGAAAATAGGATTTTATACAATGTAAAGTCGCGTTTTCAATTTGAACGGGATCTAGGATTGAATAAATAGGATCATTCAATTAATTTAGGATCCAATGCATCGCGTAGTCCATCACCCACAAACGAGAAGCCCAACATGGCCAGCGCAATCGCCAATATGGGGAAGAGAGCCAAATGCCAGTAGACCTTGAAATAAGCAAGACTAGAGCCGACCATTTTCCCCCAACTCGCGATCGGGTCATTGATGCCGATGCCTAGAAAGCTAAGCCCGGCCTCACCGAACATTGCACCAGGGATCCCAAAGGTGATAGCAACGAGCAGCGGCGACAAGATATTTGGTAACAGATGCCGCGCGAGAATATCATGCTGCGTAGCACCGATAGAACGAGCAGCCTCCACATATTCTTTCTCGCGCAGGGAGAGTACTTGCCCACGTACCAAACGGGCCAACCCCACCCAGCTCGTAATGCTCAGGGCCAACACAACCATCCAATAGCCACCACCAAAAGCCGACACAATCAGAATAGCAAAGAGCAAGCCAGGAAAGGCGGTCATAATCTCAATGATACGGGTGACCACAAAGTCAAACTTGCCACCTAAATAGCCTGCTAACCCACCGAGCGGCACACCAATGGTCAAAGCAATCACTTGGATGATAATGCCAATGCTAATAGAGGTACGCGCACCGTAAATCAAACGGCTTAAAAAATCACGCCCAGTTGGGTCGGTACCCAAAAAATACTTGGGATGGACCAAAGGGAATTGCGGGTGTTTAACCGTAAAGTCCACCTGCTTAAAGGAGTAGGGTGCCAAGAAATCGGCAAAGATCGCCAAAAAGAAAAAGAAGCCGACGATGATCAACCCCAGCACAGCCAACCGATTCCGAAAAAAACGGCGTCTAGCGTCCTGCCAAAGAGTGCGCGGTTGATGTTTTTGTATAACTGGACTATCAGACTTTTGTATTGCCGGCAACACGCCACTCGCCTCTGCCACTACCGACCCCCTTCGCCGCCAATGCGAATGCGCGGATCAACCCAAGTGTAAACAATATCGGTCATTAAATACATAACGCCCCATAGTCCAGCAATCAAAAACGCAATCGCCATGACCATGGGATAATCGCGGTTAAAGGCGCTGGTGACAAAATAGCGCCCCAAGCCGTTGATGGCAAAGGTGGATTCAATAAAGATACTGCCCGTCATCAGGTCAGGAATCATCGGCCCGCCCACGGTGACCAGCGGGATAAGGGCGTTGCGCAGCACATGGCGCGACATGACCATCCGTTCGCCTAGCCCTTTGGCGCGTGCCGTGCGCACATAGTCCGAACGAATGGTGTCGATGACGCTGGCCCGCGTAAAACGGGCAATGACAGCCATAGGGGCCAGGGCATAAGCAACGACTGGCATGACCCAATCCGAGCAGAAAATACCAGTCTCCCAGCCAGGTAGGTGGTACAAACAGGTAGAATCCCCCCAACCACGCATAGGCAACCAATCCAACCGCACAGCAAAAACAAAGAGGAGGAGAAAGGCTAGAATAAAACTGGGCAGGGTAATGCCCAACATGGCGAGAAAGGTCAACGCGTTATCAATCCATGAATTTTGCCGATAGGCCGCCACCATGCCCAGTGGAATGCCCACGCCAAAGACAATCGTCAAGGTCATTAGGCCGACTTGCATGGTTAAAGGCCAACGCGAAGCAATTAACTCGATGACTGTGCTAGTGGGTTGTTGAAACGAAATACCAAAATCTAGCCGCACTGCATTGCTCATGTAGTTTACATATTGCTGCCAAACCGGCTTGTCCAACCCATACTTGCGCAAAATGTTTTCTTTGGCCGCGCCGGTTAACGGTTGTTTTTCTTCATCAAAAGGCCCCCCTGGCACGGCGTGCATAATCGTAAAATTGATCAAAGAGACCACAAAAAGCACAAAAACCAGCGAAGCGAGTCGACCCAGGATATAACGCGTCATAGATTTATCATATCTTCAAATAACTAAGTGCCGCTATCGGCCAATTGCGATCAAGCAGGAACAGGCAATGCAATCTGTTGAAAGGAGAAATCGGCAATATTGGTGCGTGTTTGTGCATGTTCCAGTGTAAAACTAACCAAGTTGCCCCGCTCATCCAAATCAAGCAAAGTATTTTCATCTAGCTCTTTGGTTTCAAAAACAATGTTGTCATTGAGTACAATATAAAGTGTATCAGTATCATGAAAATATTGGATGCGCATATTATGCCTTAAAAGAGCGATCAAAAAACGCGTTATGGACCGTTTCTCCATCCGCTAACAGAATGACGCGTAATGCACGATTCTCCATTGCGGCAATTCTAGCCCAGCGCTTGATTCTGCCATCTGCTTGTATTACCTCATCAATCGGATGATCGAGCACAAACTCAATCCATTCATGTTAATCGTAGCTCGATCAGGGCGCAGCCGCGTTGCTAGAAAATATTGAGTAAATTTCATTAAAAAGTAACTTTATCATATGATCCTGGTAGAATGATTGGGCGATTGTAAGCAATCGCCCAATCATTCTACCTAGCCATGTTTAATGCTTGGCAATGTACAACATACTATCGCAGGAATCATTGCCCCAGTGCGGGCCTTTGATGCCGATGTCGTCTGCGACACGAATGCAGTCGCCCTGGACAAAAGGCTGATAGAGCGTACCCTGCCACTCGTGGAAGAGGAAGAGGCCGCCCACATCATCGACTAAGATTTTTTCAGCGTCGCGGAACATTTGGTCACGCTTGGCCGGGTCGCTCACCAGCGGTGTGGCGTCGTTGACCAGTTGGTCAAAGGCGGGATTCGACCAGGAATGGCGGCCACCAGTGAGCCAGATGCCCAGCATGTTGGTCGGATCCAGATAATCCATGCCATAGGAAATTGCACCAATCGTAACCCCAGTTGGCTTGGCGTTGAGCGCATCCATGTAGACTTTGCGATCGGGGTTGCTGGTATCCATCTCAATATTCAAACATTGTGAAATCGAAGCAGCCACAGCTTGGAAGACCGCGACCAATGCTTCACCTTCGTTGCGTAGCCACAACGTTTGCTTGGGGAAATCCTTGCCATCCGGGAAGCCAGCATCGGCCAGATATTGCTTGGCGACGTCGCAATCATAATTCTGATATTCGTTCAACTCGCCGTTGGTCGAAGAGGAGGGGAAGCCTGGCATCAACATGGCATAGGCCGGCATGCCCTTGACTTCGCCATAGACATTCTTAACAATCGATTCACGATCTGCGGCATGGGCAAAAGCCTTACGCACATTGAGGTCGTTAAAGGGCGGGTTGAAGGTATCAAAAAGCAGATAATGGGTGCGGAAGTCACCAAAGTGGCGCAGATAGTTATCCTTCATCACCGGGTCATTCATTACCAATTCGAGATCTGCTGGGGTGAGAGAACCATACCCCACATCATAAATGTCACCCTTTTGGAAAGCGGCAAACGTTGTGGCTGGATCCATGAAAACACCCACCCGACGGGCTAGGCGAGCAGGTCGGTAGCCTTTGTAGGTGGGGTTGGCCTTTAATGAGATCTCTTTACCTGGGTCAAAGGTATCAAGAACATAGGGGCCGGAAGAGACATGTGTCGCGGGGTTGCTGTTGTAGAGCGGGCCATGTTCGGCCAGGGCCTTGGCTTGCAAGGTCCAGCCAAATTTCATCATGCCCGGCATGGGCGGGAAGGGCTTTTGCGTGGTGATCTGGAAAGTCAGATCATCGGGGGCAGCAACGCCCAATTCCTCGGGCGGCAATTCACCCGCGATCACTTCTTCCCAATTCTGGATCACGCCATTATAGAACCAAGCAAAATCCCAGGCGTGGTCGGGTTCGGCCAGGTAGCGATAGGTGGCGACCCAGTCGTTGGCGGTCACCGGTGTGCCGTCCGACCAGACTTGGCCAGGGCGCAGGTGGAAACTCCAGGTCAAGCCATCTTCGCTAGCCTCCCAACTCTCGGCTGCGCCGGGTACTACCTTGAAGTTGACATCCAACTCGGTCAACGGGTCGCTGAATTGGTCAGAGAGACAATAGCGATTGTAAACCGCAACTTGGAAATCAAAGGTGCTTTGGCTGGTGTTAATGACGCAGGCGGTCTTATAAACCTGCTCCTCATAAGGCAAAGCATCTTCTGGCAAGACTTCACCATAGATAGTGGTCATGGCGTCCGCCGGGGCAGCGGCTTCCGCGGCGGCCGGTTGTTCAGCGGCCGGGGCGGCGGGGGCCGGCCCAGCCGCCGGCGCCGGACAGGCACTCAGAATCAGCGCCACGATCAAGAACAGTGGCGACCAACGCAAACTAGATGTAAGGCGTTGATAAATGCGTAACTTACTCAAAGCATCCTCCTTGGTTAAACCATAAATTGAAGCGAAGAACTATCTTTCTGCACTAAAAATTCTTATGTTGCCTATAGCAGCATAGCCCATAAAATTGTAAAGTGAAAAAGAGTAGACCCAAGATACCGATGTGGATGAGGGAGAGTATCCCCCCAGCGGCAATGAATTCGGGAGAATTCTTGAGAAAGAATTGTAACCAATTTTCCCAAACTCTGCAAACTGTTTTTGTTACAGAGTTCAATTCGCAGTCCAGAGTCCAAAGTCTACAGTCAATAGCCTATAGCCAGCACGACAGACTACAGACTGCGAACTCAGGACTGACGAAGCTGTGCAATTTCGGTTGGCGTCAACCCTGTTGCTTTCGCGATAGCGCCGATCTCCATGTTGTCGGCGAGCAAAGCACGGGCAATGTTCAGCTTCTCTTGCCGCCGTCCTTCAGCAAGTCCTTCAGCAAGTCCTTCAGCAAGTCCTTCAGCAAGTCCTTCAGCAAGTCCTTCAGCAAGTCCTGTGGCGCGTCCTTCATTCAGGGAATTTTGCTTGGCTTCTTCCCAAGCGGCTTCGTCCTTGATGATGCTCAACTCTTCGGGCGAAAGGGTGTTACGCCGCATCCGCTCGATAACCTGTTGGAAGAGATCTGACGCATAGTTTGCTTCTTCCACTTGGCTGTTGAGCGAATCGGCAATCAGTTCCAGCCAGGGACGTGCTGTGGCCGGTGTTTGGTCATTCACGCTGCGCGGCCCCAGAAAAATTAGCCGATGGGGATAGAGGTCAACTTGTACACCAAATTCATTGACCGGACTCATATTACTCACCGCATGGCTGAATTGCAAGTGCTTCTCCTGGGGTAGCCGTGTCAAGACCACAATGGTGTAGACATTGCGGTTAAAGCGATAGGCGGTATAGCCGCGCACCTGTTCGGCCAGACTGATCAGGTGGTAATAGAGAAAGCGGTCAAAAGAGTCATCTTCGCGAATATGTTGCACCTCGATAATGGTGCGTTGATCCTTGTCTTCGGCAAAGAGATCATATTTGATCTTAACATAACCCACCGGCTCTGGATATTCATACTCTGTGTAAACCCGCTCTACATGGATGGGAAAGCCCAGCACATCGGAAGCAAACTGACTGAAGACTGCCGGGTCGCTGAAGACGCGTTTAAAGGTGACGCCATATTTGAGCGGAACGACTTCGATCATGATGACTTACTCCTTTATGTGGCTTGTGCAGATCTTATCTTTGTCTATTATAGCACATCAATCACAAGAGTTGATTTCCCGTTGACTATAAAAAGAATCAAAGCACCTGCCAAACCACTACAAAGTTAATCAAGTGTAAGGTTAGAAGCGTACAGACAGCCACAAGCTATATCAGTAAACACCCACGGCTTGATCTGTCAGCAATATGTAACACCTTAAATCCTACTTTTTGAGTAGGATGAGTACGGCAAATAAAGTAAGACACAATAGGCATTTTTGGAAGCGCATTCATGGCGAATCATCGACAATGACTACATCTTATCAAACGAAAGTTGCCGATACAGGGATGGCTACCAATGGATCGGTAAAACAATCGACAAAACCAGCAACTGGTTTGCTAGCCGGTCTCCAGCTCTATATCGCACGCCAAGCCAGCACTTTGCCCCGTTACTGTCTGGAACAGGTGCTCTTTCTGCTGGTCGGTTGGATCCCGACGATCATTGGCGTTGGCTTGCGCGCCCTGTGCTACCGCCTCATCCTCCACATGCAGGGCATTGCCGCCATTGAAAACAATGTCCGTCTACGTTTTGCGAATCAAATCTGGCTAGGACGCAATAGCTATCTTGATCAGGGAGTCTACCTCCACGCCTGCCCCCAAGGTATTACGATTGGCGAAAACACCTTTATCATGCATGGGGCAGTGCTCCATGTCTATAATTTTCGCAACCTGCCCCACGCCTTTATTCGCATCGGGCGTGACAGTCTGATTGGTGAACTCAATGTATTGCGCGGTCAGGGTGGCATTACGATTGGCGACCGCGTTTATACAGCGCCTTCCGTGCAGATGTTAGCGGTCAATCATATTTTTACTGACCCGACCCGTCCCATGGTTGAACAAGGGATTACCGCAGAAGGCATTGTGATCGAAGATGATGTCTGGATCGGCGCCGGTGCGATCATCACCGACGGTGTGCGGGTTGGCAAAGGCGCCGTCATAGCCGCCGGGGCCGTCGTCACCAAAGATGTGCCGGCCCATACCGTAGTTGGCGGCGTGCCGGCGCGGGTCATCAAGGAAATTCGCGCAGGCGATCCGTCGCCTGGGGATAAAGAGATATTTTTGTGATTTAGTAGGATAGTAGATAGGTAAATCGGTAAACTTGTGAGTCAGTCCTTGTCTACTGTCTTACTGATTTACCTACCTATCTATCTACCTATCTACCGATTTACTGACTCTTTAAAAAGTGGAGTAAAGCAACATGACGACGTTATCAGTAGTGATTCCGGCTTACAATGAAGAAGATGGCATTCAGGAGATTATGCAGCGGGTGCTGGCAGTACGACCGCGTTTGGTCGAGGTCGGCCTTGAGGAGTTGGAATTGATCGTCGTCGATGATGGTTCACGTGATCGCACACCGGAGTTGGTGACAGCGCAACTAGGCGTGCGTCTGATCCGCCATGCCAAAAATGGGGGCTATGGCGCAGCCTTGAAAACAGGCTTTGCGGCGGCGCGCGGAGAGTGGATCGGTTTTATGGATGCCGACGGCACTTATCCCCCGGAATACTATCCACAACTGTACGAAGCAGCTTGTCGGCACAAGGCCGAGTTGATCATCGGTTCACGCATGGCCGGGGCAGAAAGTCATATGCCGGCGGTACGACGGCTGGGCAATCTCATCTTTGCTCGTCTGGTCAGCGTAATCAGCGCCAAGCAGATCACCGACTCGGCCAGTGGCATGCGCATCTTTAAGAAGACCCTGTTACCCCGTCTCTATCCTCTGCCGGATGGGCTGAATCTTACTCCGGTCATGAGTACGCGCGCCCTACACGAACAGATTGCGATGATCGAGGTGCCGATCCCCTATAGCGAGCGGGTGGGTCGCTCCAAGCTGAGTGTGGTGAAGGATGGGATGCGCTTTGCCCAATCGATTGTCTGGACGGCGCTCAACTATAACCCCGTGCGCCCGCTGGGGTTGATGGGGCTTAGTGCGTTGGCAATCGCGACCTTGATTGGCCTCGGTCTCGTCTGGACGCGCACCCAGGGTGTCACCGAAGTCAGTCCAGTAGGGGCCTTTGCCCTCTTCTCGGCGTTAGTCCTCGCAGTGGCCGGGGTGAGCATTGTGACGCTGGGCATGAGCTTTAACTACTTTGTCGCCCTTTTTCACAAAGCACCGGTACAACAGGGCATCTTGGGCCGCCCCATCTTTCGGCAGGGCAAAGCGCGTCACTTTGGCTGGGCCGGCATGATCCTATTTGCCAGTGGCATTTTGGTCGCAGCGATCAGCCTGGGGTTGGGC
>Ga0163153_10007751_pt1 | contig 11429 bp, 9 predicted proteins | sample OliLakLV19MP6IB1_FD_148629 | JGI IMG/M metagenome (GOLD analysis project Ga0163153, IMG submission 148629) | Freshwater microbial mat bacterial communities from Lake Vanda, McMurdo Dry Valleys, Antarctica - Oligotrophic Lake LV.19.MP6.IB-1 | ecosystem: Environmental > Aquatic > Freshwater > Lake... | reverse complement strand
GCCAATGATTCGGACTTAAGAACCCTATTCTCAACATTTGGTGAAGTAAGTTCAGCCAAAGTCATTATGGACAAAATGAGCGGCAGGTCCCGCGGATTCGGATTCGTTGAAATGTCTGACGAAGAGGCAGGTAAAGCTGCTATCCGGAGCCTGAACAACAAAGATATGGATGGAAGATCGATCTCCGTATCTGTAGCAAAAGACAAATCTCAGCTTGGCAGTTCTACCAGCTTTAACAAAGGCTTCGGCGGCAACAGCACCTACAAGAAACGATATTAATCAGCGCTATTTACACAGTTATTGATCACAGCTTCCCTTAAAAGAAGCCAGGGTAAATAACCAGAAAAGAATAAAGTGTCCCATTTCACTATGCGGACACTTTTTTTTGTGGGAAAGCTGACCCGATCAGGAACAAAAAGCGTCCTCGGCTTGCTTACAATGATAGCATCCGATAGTTTATTGGAGACTTTATAGTTCCTCACCTCTTGCCTCATCTGGATAAACCAACTATTGTATTACCACGGAGTCCGGTCAGGTGAATGAAGCTGTTTTTGCCTGGGGGTACGGAGGTCAGTTAATTTACTGTGTTCCCGCTGAACATCTGGTTTTGGTGACCACTGCCTCATGCTTCTTGCCCGGCAATCAGGCGCAGACCCAGGTCAAGGCTATTATCGATTACCTGGTCAATACCCTCTTAATAGCGGTTCAATAACAGCAAGAGGTATAAAATCCCCTTTATGCCTAATTTTGTGCATGCAAGATATATTAATACGGGAGGCAAAGGCGGATGATATACCTATTTTACGCCTGTTTGAGCAAGGTGTCATCGAAGCGGAACGGCCCTTTGATTCAACCCTAAAATCTTCAGCAGTTCAATATTACGATTTGAACAAGCTCATGCATTCAGAAGATTCCACTTTACTGGTTGCTCTAAAAGGCAATGAACTTATTGGGTGTGGTTATGCATTGATAAAATCTGCCAAGCCATATTTAAACCACGTACGATATGGCTATATGGGATTTATGTATGTGAAACCGGAATTCCGCAGGTTGGGGGTCAATGCACTGATCCTGACTGGATTAAAAAAATGGTGTAGTCAGCAGGAGATTTCAGAAATTCGTTTAGAAGTCTATGAGGACAATCTGCCAGCCATCAAAGCGTATCAAAAATCAGGGTTTAAAAAACATATGGTTGAAATGCGGATGGACTTTTCAGACAATTAAATCTGAAATACCCTATTCGTTTCAATACTTTTTCATGGCCTGACCAAACGGCATTACTTTGAAACGGTCTTTATTATTGTCCGGATGCTGCAATAGTCCGGTATGGGTTTCATTGGATATTTTGATAAAAATTGTAAGTATATAACTTTAACTATCTGAAATTGAATGAACAATGTGCGGATACCCAATTAATTCCCAAACGATTCCCGATAAATTTTATCTAAATATTTAGCATCCTTAATCCCGAATCCTCAGCCCCTGAATATCATTCTTAAAATCGTTTTTCTTATCAGGATCTCTGGTAATTCTACACTGATGGAGCTTCCGTTAATCACCCCGGATAAAATTATATTTGTCTGATGAAAGCATGGTATGAAATCGATAATGTCGACCTCGCAGACTCTCCTGCCCTGGTCGTTTTCCCTGACCGGGTTCAGTATAATATTGATCAGGCTATTTCGATGGTGGGTAAAGTAGAACGATTAAGACCCCATATCAAAACGCATAAATCGCCAGATGTAGTTGACTTGATGATCCGCAGCGGGATTACCAAATTTAAATGTGCTACCATCGCCGAAGCCGAAATCCTGGGCCAGGCGGGGTCGAAGGATGTACTGTTGGCCTACCAGCCTTTCGGGCCCAAACTGGATCGGTTTATCCAGTTGATCCAAACTTATCCCTCCACTCAATATGCTTGCCTGGTGGACCATGAAATGGCTTTGGTACAGATGGCATCTAAAGCCGTCCAACATGATCTTACCCTCAACCTTTTCCTGGATATCAATGTTGGAATGTACCGAACCGGAATATCCCCGGGTATCGAAGCCGAACAATTATATACCCGGGCTTTAAGCTATCCACAGTTCCGTGTCATTGGTTTGCATGCTTACGATGGCCATATCCGGGACCAGGATATGAAGATCAGAACAGAACAATGTGATCGTGCCTTCCAACAAGTAGTGCACTTAAATGAAAACCTTAAACTGATTGGCGGAAAAGAGCTGCTTCTGGTATGCGGAGGATCATTAACTTTTCCGATCCATGCCTCGAGGACTAAAGTCGAATGCAGCCCGGGCACCTTTGTGTATTGGGACAAAGGATTCAGGGATTTGTATGATGAGGAAAAATTTTTACCTGCTGCCGTGCTGATTACCCGGGTGATTTCCAATCCTTCCAAAGATAAAATCTGTATTGATCTCGGACATAAGTCAGTGGCGTCTGAAAACGACCTTGACAAACGGATTGAGTTTTTAAACGTCCAGAACCTTAAACCCCTGGGTCAAAGCGAGGAGCACCTTGTCCTCCAACATGATCCCGGCCAAACCTTTGAGACCGGACAAATTTTATACGGATTACCTTTTCACATTTGCCCCACTGTAGCCTTGTATGAAAGAGTACTTACTGTACGTGATCATAAAATTTCGGGTGAATGGTCCAACATCGCGCGTAATCGAAAAATCACCATTTGAAAAAAACAAGGAATTAAAAAACAGATATCCCCAAGGTTAAATTCAATGGTATGGAAGTTTTGAGTACCGACTCTGTAACTAAACGATTTGGTACAACCCTTGCGTTGGATGGAATTTCAATTCACCTCCAGCAAGGAGAAATTTATGGATTTTTAGGACTCAATGGAGCAGGTAAAACTACCCTGATCCGAATACTTCTTGGTATGATCAGGCCCGATAAAGGAAACGTATTCCTATTCGGCAACCCGCTTACCACTGAATTTAACCAATGGAACAAATTAGGCTATTAGTAGAGTCTGCCTATGCTTATCCAAATCTTACGGTCCTGGAGAACCTCCAGGTTTATTTCAAACTCCGGCAGCTTACAGAGTCTGCGTTGGTGATGGATATTATTGAACAATTGCGCCTTAGAGATTTAAGGATACTCCGGCTAAATTCTTATCGCTGGGCAATCAACAACGCCTGGGCCTGGCAAAAGCCTTAATGCACCGCCCGCGATTATTGTTGCTTGATGAACCAACTAATGGATTGGATCCCGAAGGTATTATAGAAGTCAGACAATTGCTAATGGATTGGGCACGCGAGGGTTGCACGATATTTTTGTCCAGCCATATTTTGGGTGAGATTGCCAAAATGGCCCATAGGATAGGGATCATTCACGAAGGGAAACTGGTAAATGAATTGACGGAGCAGGAGTTAAATAATCAATTAATAAAAAAATTAATTGTAAACACTTCGGACAATCAAAAAGCACTTCAGGTATTGCGCCAGGCACAGTATGATTCCACGTTGACAGCTGCTCAGGAAATTGCCATAACGAGCGCTGAAGCCTTATCCCATCCGGAGAAAATTTCAAAACTTCTCGTTGAGTACGGACTTCCTCCGGCTAAACTTTATCTTTCCATAGAAGACCTGGAAGTATTTTTTTACGCTCAATCCGGCACCAGGGAAAATGAAAATATTTTTAAAGGCCTTACACGTTGAAATACTTAAAACTACGCACTCCAGCATTGTCCGTGCAAGTTTTATCGCTTTTGGACTAGCCCCGGTCATGGGAGCAGTATTCATTTTAATGATTCAATTTCCGGAAAGCTTCACCCATGCTGGCGGGCTTTTTGCCAAAGCCAATACGATGAATTTTGAAAACAACTGGTCTTCGTATCTAGGCATTTTATCACAAGCCGTTGGGGTAGGAGGTATATTGATTTTTGGTTTCGTCGCCAGCTGGATATTTGGAAGGGAATACTCCGACGGTACGGCCAAAGACTTACTGTCACTCCCTACTTCCAGGACAACCATAATAAAAGCAAAATTTGCACTCTATACACTTTGGTGCCTGAGTTTAGCTGTTTCCAATTTGTGCCTTGCATTTATTTTTGGACTGCTATTGAACCTTCCAGCCATGGATTTCCAGGGGATGCTTCTACAATTGTCCGGATATGGAATGACCACTTTACTAACTATCCTGGTGGGCACTCCCAGTGCTTTTTTTGCATTATATGGTAAAGGGTATCTGGCTCCATTAGGCTTTGTTGCGCTGACCCTTGTTTTTGCCCAGGTCATAGCAGCAGCCGGATATGGCACCTATTTTCCCTGATCGATTCCAGGCCTGTACAGCGGAGCCGGGGGTACCTATAAAGATCAGCTCGATCTGGTTAGTTACTCGATTCTCGTGATTACGGGGCTTTCGGGTTACCTGGCTAAGCGCCTTTTATCTCAAGTTTGCCGATCATACCAGATGAAGAAGCGAGGTATTTGGTCTGAGTTTAAAAACTACAAATTCCGATAAAATAATTTACAACTGCGCTTAATATTCTCCCGACTGGCTGATCTTTATGCCATTAATCTTGTTACCAATTGTCTATGTACTTATTTATTTTGAATCCCTTTTGTTGGGAGCCTCACTGCCTTTCTTATAGATTAAGCTGGGTTAGAAAATAAAATTTATTATAATCCATTGGTATTCAACTTAAATCGACTAAATTATCGCATATGCTGCGAACCTTTAAAGTTTCAATAGTCTTTATTTGTTTTTTGATTTGTCCTCTGCTTTCCGGGTTACATGCTCAGGTTGCCCTACCGGACAGCTTAATGGGGGAAGTGACCCTGGCGGAGGCCATAGAATATGCGATCAAAAGGCACCCGGAGATCCGCAAAGCCCAATTAGATGAAAAAATCACGACTACCCGGATCCGGAGCATATTGGCGGATTGGTATCCCCAACTGAATTTTGATTTTAATTTTCAACACAATTTAATCCTTCCTGCCAGCGTAATCGGCGGAAATACAGTAAGGTTCGGAACAAATAATAATTCTGCAGGACAACTGACTGCAACCCAAAATATTTTTGATCGCGATATTTTGCTGGCCAGGCGTACCAGTCAGGACGTTCAGAAATTGGCCGGCCAAAACACCAGCAATAACAAAATCGACCTCGCGGTAAATGTCTCTAAAGCGTTTTATGATGTACTCCTGACCGTACAACAAATCAAGGTAGCTGAATCCAATATCACCAGGATAGAGCGCAGCCTGAAAGACGCCTATAATCAGTATAGTGCAGGTATTGTCGATAAGATCGATTATAAACGCGCCACCATAACCCTCAACAATTCCCTGGCTTCTAAAAAAAGTAATGAAGATCTGTTGGTTTCAAAATTGGAATGGCTAAAAGCATTGATGAATTACCCGGAAAAAGCAACCCTTCAGATTGTTTTTGACAGCCTTCAAATGGAAAATGAGATCGTACTGGATACCCTGCAACTGCCGGATTACCGGTCCAGGATAGAATACAGTCAACTTCTGACACAAAGGAGCCTGTTGGTTTCCAACCTGGATTATAATAAATGGGCGTACCTACCCACGGTTTCTGCTTTTGGTGCTTACAATCTGAATTTCCTGAACAACAACCTGGGAGAACTTTATAGCCGGCTTTATCCAAATCTTTTTCTTGGCTTAAGAGTAGGACTTCCTCTTTACCAGGGAGGGAGACGGAAGTCAAATATTTCCATCGCGGAAATGGAATTACAACGAAATGAGCTGGACATTTCGAATTTTCAAATTGCAGTTCGGGCCGAATATGCAGAGGCCCTGGCTATTTATAAAAGAAACCACACCAGTTACCTGACCCTGAAAGAAAACATGAAATTGGCCGAAGAAGTCTATGATGTTATCCAATTACAATACCGTTCAGGGGTTAAGACTTACCTGGAAGTGATCACTTCGGAAACAGACCTCAGGGCTGCTCAGATCAATTATTACAATGCGGTATTTCAACTGCTCGCCAGTAAAATTGATGTTCAAAAATCGTTAGGCCAGATTAATTATTAAATTAAATTCAAAAGGAAAAACCAAAATATTCATGATGCGATCTTTCAATAACTTATTTGGTTCCGGATTAGTGGCAATTATTTTGTTATCAGCCTGTAAAGAAAAAAAAGCACTACCTCCTCGGGTCCTCCCATCCGTAAAAGTTACGGTAGAACCGGTTAAATATATTCAAGCTGGTTATTACGATGAATATCCGTCAACCGTTACGGCATTAAATCTGGTTGAGCTCAAACCACAAGTGAACGGTTTTATTACCGGAGTGCATTTTAAAGACGGGGACAGAGTAAAAAAAGGACAATTACTTTATTCCATTGACAATCAACTTTACGCTGCTAATTATGAACAAGCCATAGCCAACCTTCAACTGCAACAGGCCAATCTGAATAAGGCGCAAAAAGATGCAGACCGGTATCATGAATTGGACAAAATGGATGCCATCGCAAAACAATTGGTAGACAATGCAGACGCGGCCCTCGAAGTCACCAAAAAACAAGTAGCGGCGGCCTCAGCCAATATTCAGGCCCTGCAAACCAATGTAAATTATACCAAAGTGTATGCTCCTTTTGATGGAGTCATCGGGATCTCTCTGGTCAAACCCGGAACGTCCGTGAGCGCCGGGCAATCCCTGTTGAATACCGTTTCCACCGATCACGAAATGGCCGTTGATTTTAATATTGATCAGCAGGAAATTTTTAGATTTACCAGCCTTTTAAATCAAAAACAAAAGTTGAATGATTCAACTTTTACCCTGGCCTTCGGACAGGATGTCTATCTATATCCGGGCAAACTCCTTTTACTCGACCGGGCTGTTAATTCTCAAACCGGCACCCTTAAAGCCAGACTGGTCTTTCCAAATAACACGAAGCTTTTGATTGCCGGAATGAATGGAACGGTGCGTGTGCGGAGAAATGCCGCCACGCTCTCTATACTGATCCCCTATAAAGCAGTCACCGAACAGCTGGGTGAATTTTTTGTTTATGTTCCCAATGACAGCAACCGGGTTTCACAACGCAAAATCAGTCTCGGAAAACAAATAGGGAATAACATTATCGTTATCCACGGTTTGCAGGAAGGAGAACATATTGTTGTCGAAGGGGTACAAAATTTAAGGGAAGGGACCTCAATCCAAACCGCTCCGGTACAGACAACTCAAGACGGTGGAAAATAATTTAATCGCTTTAATATGAATTCATTCCAGCAGGTGGATTATAAATAAACTCTAATGATAGCCGATACCTTTATAAAAAGACCGGTCACTGCCGTTGTCATTTCCATTGTGATCGTCCTGGTGGGATTGATTGCCATGTCCAGGCTGCCCATCTCACAATACCCGGATATCACCCCGCCGACGGTGACCATCTCAGGTTTCTTTATCGGTGCAGATGCCCAGACGGTGGAGCAAACAACAACCACTGCTATTGAAACCCAGGTCAATGGAACTCCGGGTATGACCTATATGTCCAGCAACAGCACCTCCAGTGGGCAAAGCTCCATCAGTGTAAACTTTGAAATCGGGACGGATGTAAACAATGCCACCGTCGAAGTTCAAAATCGGGTAAGTATTGCCCAGCCCAGCCTTCCGGATGCTGTAAAACGCTTGGGTATTACTGTCCGCAAAAGGAACCCCAGTATCATGGTGGCCCTGGCTTTGTTTTCACCCAATGGCACTCATGACGCCACGTTTATTGGTAATTACGCAAATATCTATGTCAAGGATGCCTTACAGCGGGTAAAAGGGGTAGGGGATATTGTTTCACGCGCTGATGAGTTTGGTATGCGTATTTGGCTCAACCCGGAAAAACTGGCCAATCTGGGCATGGCTACTACGGACATCCTGGCGGCCTTGACCGAACAAAACCTTCAGGTAGCAGCAGGAACAGTCGGGGGTAATCCTCAACCGACAGTACAGACTTTTGAATACAGTGTATTAACCAACAGCCGTATCAATACCAAAGAACAATTTGAAAACATCATTGTGCGCACCGTGCCCTCCACGGGTACAATAGTATATCTGCGGGACGTAGCCCGCGTCGAGTTGGGAAAATTTGACTATGGAAGTAATGCCTTTGCCAGCGGAAAACCAGCTGCTTTTGTGTTGATCTATCTCGCGCCGGGAGCCAATGCGCTTTCCACGTTTGAAGGGATCAATGCGGCCCTCACCGAGTTAAAAAAGACCTTTCCAAAAGATATAGATTATTCTCTGCCACTGGAAACCGTGAGTGTGGTCAAGGTCTCCATTGATGAAGTGTTGCATACCCTGACGATCGCTTTGATCCTGGTCGTTTTTGTGGTCTTTCTTTTTTTACAAAGCTGGAGGGCAACCCTGATTCCAATATTGGCTATACCGGTTTCCCTGATCGGTACCTTTATTTTTTTTATTCCATTTGGTTTTACGATCAATACCCTGACTTTGTTTGCCTTTGTACTGGCGATTGGAATCGTGGTGGATGATGCTATTGTGGTCGTGGAGGCCGTGCAGCATTATATTGATCATGAAAAGATATCCGCGGTAGAAGCAACTAAAAAAGCCATGAAGGATATTTCGGGTCCGGTGATTGCCATAGCCTTGATTCTGGCGGCCGTATTTGTTCCTGTAGGATTTATCCCCGGTATTGTCGGTCGTTTATACCAACAGTTTGCCATTACGATTGCGGTTTCAGTGATTATATCGGCTTTTGTAGCCTTGTCCCTGACTCCGGCATTGTGTTCCATCATGCTTAAACCGGCTAAGGGTGAAAACGAGAAAAAAAATATTTTAGAAAAGTTCTTTGTCTGGTTCAACAGGGGATTTAATAGAATGAACTCCGCCTATACCAGGGGAGTTGGACATTCGATCCGGGCAACGCCCATAGTCATGATTTTTTTGGTTTGTTTGTTTGTGGGTTTATTTTATTTATTCCAGAAAAAACCTTCCGGTTTTATTCCCTCAGAAGATGAAGGCCGTGTATTTGTTACGTATGAAATGCAGGAAGGGGCTTCGACTACCCGCAGCAAAGAAATGTTGTTGGAGATTTATGAACAGATCAAGGATATACCGGGCATTAAGACCATCGGGGGACTCGCCGGACTAAACATCATCAGCTTTTCCAGCAAATCAAATGCAGGCACCCTGTTTGTAAACCTGAAACCCTGGGATGAACGAAAAAGTAAAGAATTAAAAATGCAAAGCATCCTGGAGCAGATCCAAAAGAAAACAGCAGATATACGTGAAGCCAGGATACTGGTCAATGCACCTCCTGCAATTCCAGGTTTGGGAGCGACCTCCGGATTTACCTTTGAATTACAACAAACTACCAGTACTGATGACATCAAACAATTTGAAGCGATATCGAATAATTTCCTGGCTACTTTAAATAAACGACCGGAGATCGGAAGGGCATTTACATTTTTTACGACACGGACACCAAGTTACCAGATCGACGTGGATAGGGAAAAAGCAAAAAAACTGGGAGTATCCGTAGCGGATGTTTTTAACACCATGTCTACCTTACTAGGCAGCAGTTATGTCAATGATTTTAATTTGTACGGGAGGAATTTCCGGGTAGTAGCCCAGGCTGATAGTACCTACCGTTCATCCATCAGTGAGCTCAATAAATACTATGTACGCAACAGTCAGGGTGGTATGGTGCCGCTGGGATCCTTGGTCAGCACCAGGGTGGTCGAAAGCCCTTCTTTGATCTCACATTATAATATTTACCGGGCAATTGAAATCAACGGTGCTCCTAAGCCCGGGTTTAGCAGTGGCCAGGCTATTGAAGCCTTAAAAGAAGTGGCTGCGAGTACCTTGCCGGCAGGGTACGGTTATGAATTTTCAGGTTTGAGTAGGGAAGAGGTGCAGGCAGGCAATAGTGCTGCTATGATCTTTGCGATCTCCTTAATTTTTGTTTTTCTTTTTTTGGCAGCCTTGTATGAGAGTTGGTCAATACCTTTTTCAGTTTTGTTTGCCGTACCCATTGGGGCATTCGGCTCGATACTCACCCTCACTTTTTTACCCAATATCAGCAATAACATTTATGCCCAGATTGGATTGATTACCTTGATCGGATTAGCCGCAAAAAATGCTATTCTGATCGTGGAATTTGCTAAGGAAAGGGTAGATAAAGGCATTGATATCATCGATGCCACCTTGCAGGCGGTTGATTTGCGATTGAGGCCCATCGTCATGACTTCACTGGCATTTATCCTTGGGGTGTTGCCCCTGGCTTTTGCCACGGGAGCGGCCTCCGAGTCGCGCCGAACAATTGGTTGGACGGTGTTTGGCGGTATGCTGTCCGCGACCACTCTGGCTATATTTGTTGTTCCGGTCTTATTTGTATTGATCACCAAAATATCGTATGGGAAAAAGTTGAAAAGGCTGCAGAAGGAAAAAGAGGCGGCAGAGGCGGTGGATCGGATAATGATCGAAGGGGGAATGGGGTAATCGTTGAAATTGTTCTAATACATCGTGCTTTTGTACTATTGTTATGGTAAGTCATCACGAGCGACGAAGAATCAGATTGGGGTTGTAACAAATACTATGTCTCTTCGCAGCATGGCTGCTCTCCGCGCTGCGCTGTTCGTTGTGCCGTCGTGGGATAATAGTTAATTCTAATTTGTCGTGTTTTCCCACAACGACACTAAGACCACAACGAGCAAAGTGAGCGACGAAGAATCAGATTGGGGTTGTAACAAATACTATGTCTCTTCGCAGTATGGCTGCTCTCCGCGCTGCGCTGTTCGTTGTGCCGTCGTGGGATAATAGTTAATTCTAATTTGTCGTGTTTTCCCACAACGTCACTAAGACCACAACGAGCAAAACGAGCGACGAAGAATCAGATTGGGGTTGTGACAAATAATATGTCTCTTCGCAGCATGGCTGCTCTCCGCGCTGCGCTGTTCGTTGTGCCGTCGCGGGATAATAGTTAATTCTAATTTGTCGTGTTTTCCCACAACGTCACTAAGACCACAACGAGCAAAACGAGCGACGAAGAATCAGATTGGGGTTGTGACAAATAATATGTCTCTTCGCAGCATGGCTGCTCTCCGCGCTGCGCTGTTCGTTGTGCCGTCGCGGGACATTAGTTAATTCTACTTTGTCGTGTTTTCCCACAACGACACTAAGACCACAACGAGCAAAGTGAGGGACGAAGAATCAGATTGGGGTTGTAACAAATACTATGTCTCTTCGCAGCATGGCTGCTCTCCGCGCTGCGCTGTTCGTTGTGCCGTCGTGGGACATTAGTTAATTCTACTTTGTCGTGTTTTCCCACAACGTCACTAAGACCACAACGAGCAAAGTGAGGGACGAAGAATCAGATTGGGGTTGTAACAAATACTATGTCTCTTCGCAGTATGGCTGCTCTCCGCGCTGCGCTGTTCGTTGTGCCGTCGTGGGATAATAGTTAATTCTAATTTGTCGTGTTTTCCCAC
>Ga0163153_10007750_pt1 | contig 11431 bp, 8 predicted proteins | sample OliLakLV19MP6IB1_FD_148629 | JGI IMG/M metagenome (GOLD analysis project Ga0163153, IMG submission 148629) | Freshwater microbial mat bacterial communities from Lake Vanda, McMurdo Dry Valleys, Antarctica - Oligotrophic Lake LV.19.MP6.IB-1 | ecosystem: Environmental > Aquatic > Freshwater > Lake... | reverse complement strand
GAGCAGCACGGCGCGCTCGATCACGTTGCGCGCGCACGTTGCCTGGCCATCCGTAACCCTCGAGCATCGTCATGGCGTCATCGCTGATCTGCGGAGCACGCCCGACACCCATGCGCGACGCCGCCTCCTGGGCGAATCGTCTCGCGAGCAGCGCAATCTCGGAGATTCGTGCGCGGAGCGGGGGGACGAGAATTTCGATGCCGGCGAGCCGGAAGTACAGGTCCTGTCGAAAGCGACCACGCGCGATCTCCGCCTCGAGATCACGGTGGGTCGCCGCGAGGAAGCGGACGTCGATCTTGCGTGGCGCAAGCGCGCCCACCCGCACGACCTCGCGCTGCTCGATGACCCGGAGCAACTTCGCTTGCAACTGAAACGGCATCTCGCCGATCTCGTCGAGCAGAATCGTTCCGCCGTTTGCAGATTCGAGCAGCCCCACTTTTGCCTGCACCGCACCGGTGAATGCACCGCGCTCGTGACCGAACAGCTCGCTCTCGATCAGCGTCGGCGCGATCGCTCCGCAATCGACCACCACGAACGCGCGCGCCTTGCGCGGGCTGGCCTGGTGAATGGCCTCCGCGAGCAGCGTCTTGCCGGTGCCCGTCTCACCCTCGAGCAAGATCGTGGTGTCTGCCTGGGCAATGCGCGGCACGAGCGCGAAGATGCGGCGCATCACGGCGCTCTTGCCGAGCAGCGTCCCGTATCGCTCCTCGATGCTGAGCGGCTCGCGGATCGCGTCGGCTGACACCTCGAAGCGAATCACCGTCAGGCCCAGGGTGATCACGGTGGCCGTCTTGATCCAGGCGCGCTCGACGCGCATGCCCGCCACCATGGTGCCGTTGCTGCTGCCCAGATCGCGCAGCAAAAATCCCTCGGGCGAGCCGCTGATCGACAGGTGCTGGCGGGAGACCGTCGGATCGGTGAGCAGCAGGTCGCTGCTCGCCGCCGTGCCGACCGTCAGCTCGGTGCCCACCGCGTCGGCGCTCTTGCCCGCGTCGGGACCAGCCGTGACCTCGATCCGGAAGCGGCGAACGACGTACTCGCTCGCGCCTCCGCGCAGGAGCTGCGTACCTCCCGTCGGGCCCGTGTCGCTCGGCATCGCAGGCTCAGCCTGCCACGGCTTGGCCGTGGGACCAATGTCGGGCTCACGCGCAGCTTCGACGAGCTGCCCTGGCAGCACCTGATGTTCTTCAGCGCGAGATGACGAAGCCCGGGTCCCCGGTGCGCGCTGCGTCGCGCAGCTGCGCTACTTGCTCGGGCCGCGGCCTGCCGGCGGCCAGCGACCGCTTCTTGTGCGGAGCCGGAGCAGAGGTGTGCTCGAGCAGCGCGAGCACCAGCTCGCTGGTCATCGCCAGGGTCGGTAGCTTGGGCAGGAACGCGACCACGCGCTCGTCGAGGTTGCGCCCGCGTTGCGCGCGACCGTAGGGCTCCAGCCGCTCCACGATCGGCTGACACGGCGAGCCTTCCTGAAAGCGCACCAGGATCTCGGGCAGCAGCACGTGGCCGCCGGGGCCGAGCGCGTACGCTGTGGCGAGCTCGATCGCGCGCAACCCGCGCACGGGATCGCGGGGCAAGAAGACGATCCGCAGCTCGTCGGTGTCGGGCTCGCCCTGCGGCACGCGAACCCTGGGCACCACCCTGCACGAGCCGCCCCTGGCCTCCACGCGCCGGACGACCTTCGACAAGAGCGGGATGGTATCGACGGTGAGATCCGGCACCAGCGAGGACGCACGGCCGGTGAAGAACAGCGCGAGCAGCGGCACGACGTCCAGCGCCACCAGGACGCCGTGGTAGAGCGATTTTTCGGCGACGAGACGGCCCGCGGCAGCAAACCCGACCACGATCACCAGCATCATCAGCGCGCCCGGCCAGGTCGACGGATCGAAGACGCGACGCGGCGGCCTGGACATGGCGAAGGCCTCGTCGACACGTACGCACAGCCAGGTGCCAGGGCCGCGCAACGCGGGCCTGGCGCGCGCCGTTCGATGCCAGATCCAGATCACGCTCGAAGCCACCAGCAAGGCGCCCGGCAGGCTCTTGGGCTCGTGCAATTCCAGCCACAGGCCCGCCACGAACATCAATCCGGCGGCGATCGCCCGCACGGCAATGGCGACGGGGATCAGCGGGCGCGCCTGCTGTCCACGCGCGGCGGCGCGCTGGCGCACCTCGATCGCGTGCGCCGCGACGAGCGAGGTCACGAGCAGGAACAGCGCCAATGCGCCGATGATGAAGGCGGTGTCTCGAGCGTCACGCACGAGGCGAACGAGCGATGGGCGCCCTGCCCCGCCGTGATCGTCACGCGCCAGGTGATCGCTTCCGGGCTGCGCTCGAGAGCCGGCGATCGTGAGGGCGCGCGCGTCGAAACGGATCGACCACAGCACGCGCTCGCCGCGTGAGGCATAAGGGCGGACGACCTCGAGCACATCGCCCTCGGGGCGCCTGGCCAGCGTGGAGAGGAACGTCCCCTGCCCGGCGCTGTCGTCGTCGTCCGAAGGCTCGATCGTCTTCGGCTCGAGAGGCGCTGCCGGGAACACGAACCAGGCGCGCGTCGTGTCCAGACCATCGTCCCAGCGCGGGCCGGTCCAGTCGAGCCGAGCGCTCGAGCCCTCCACGCGGATGGCTCCGCTGCTCGCGAGCTGGGTGCGATAGCGGACCACGGCCAGGTAGCGGCCACGTGAGATCCCGCGACCGCCATCGATCACGACCGCCAGATCCGCGGAGCCCGACGCAGCGTCGGCGACCCGCTCCACGCGCAGCGGGACGGCGTTCTCGAGCGAGCTCGCGAGATCGTCCTTCTCGCGGATGACATAGGCGCCGTCCTCGAGCATCGCGTCGCTGTCGACGCCGCGGATCGTGAACGACTTGAGCGGCCCGCCGCTGACCAGCAGCAGCACCTTGTGCTCGACCTTGGCCTGACCGTCCGGGGCGACCGTCACGCGCACGTCGTCGCGCGCGACATGCATCTCGACCCAGGCGTTGGCGCGTGAAGGCACCGCCAGCAGCGCGAGCGCCAGCGCGAACGCCACGGCCATCCACCAGCCAGGTGGGCGCCAGAACATTGACCGGCTAGGCCGACCGCGGGCCATCGGATGGCTCATCGCACGTGCTCGTGCGCCCGGACAACTCCGCTACAGCGCGGGGGGCACAGTGTCGACGAGCACTGACAGGAGAAAAATACGGCGCGGCCGGATACCAGCCGAATCGGATCACGTCAACCACGAATGCTCGGGGAGGATTGACGCCAGAGTGCGTTCGAGTAGGAGATAATGGCATGTCGCATTACCTCTTCGCACCTCGCTTCCTTCTCCTCGGCTCGCTCCTGCTGGGGGCAGGTTGCGCGACCTCGGCCAACGACGCGTTCGGTGGTGGTGGCAACGGCGGTAGCGAGGACGGCGGCGGCGACAGTCCAACGACCGGCGGCGGCGGACAGACCGGAGGCTGCGTGGCCGGACAGTTCACCTGTCAGGACGGTGGTTGCATCCCGAGCGCGAGCGCCTGTAGCGGTCAGCCGGACTGCGCGGACGGCTCGGACGAGGCGCCGACGAACGCGGCCTGTATGACCCAGGGCTGCGCAGGCCAGTTCGACTGCGGCAATGGCATCTGCATCGCCCTGACCGCCGTGTGCAACGGCTTCGGGGACTGCGTCGGTGCAATCGACGAGGCGCCCGTCAACACCAGCTGCGAGGTGAACAACTGCCTGGCAGACGAGTTCGAGTGCGGCAGCGGCGAGTGCATCTACGCGGAGTGGGAGTGCGACGGCGGCTTCCCCGATTGCAGCGACGGCTCGGACGAGCTTCCCGTCAACGCCAGCTGCCCGCCAGAACCGTGCGAGTTCATGTGCGACGACGGAGAGTGCCTGCCGTACGCGGACTGGGAGTGCGACGAGGGCACCGATTGCAGCGACGGCTCCGACGAGTACCCGGTGAACATGACCTGCCCCGTCGTCGTGTGCAATGGGCTCGAGTTCACGTGCACCAGCGGACAGTGCATCGACGGCGACTACCAATGCGACGGCTTCGACGACTGCTTCGACGGCTCCGACGAGGTCGGTTGCGTGCCGGGCGCGTGCACCACCTTCCAGTTCGACTGTGGTGATGGCGAATGCATCACCGGCTCGTGGGAGTGCGACGGTGGCACCCCCGATTGCGCCAACGGCTCGGACGAAGCGCCGATCGATCCCAACTGCGCGCCAGGCATGTGCACGCCGTTCCAGTTCCAGTGCGCCGACGGCGAGTGCATCTCCCTGGCGTGGGAGTGTGACGGGGACCTGGACTGCCTCGACGACTCCGACGAGGCACCGATCAACCCCAGCTGCCCCTAGCGAGCGCGACGCAGCACCAGGTCGACGGCCTCCGTCACCTGCGACGCATAGCTGCGGCCGAACATGACCAGGTGCGCCAGCAGCGGATAGAGCTGGTACAGGGGAACGCGATCCTGGTGTCCCGGCGCGAGCGGAAAGGCCTCCTCGTACGCCGCGAAGACGCAGGCCGAGAAGCCGCCGAACAGGCGCATCATCGCCAGATCGATCTCGCGATGACCGCCGTACACGGCAGGATCGATCAGGAAGGAGTGGCCGTGCGTGTCGACCACGCGGTTGCCACCCCACAGATCGCCGTGCAGACGGGCGGGTGGCTCGGCCGGTCCCACGTGCTCGGACATGGACTCGAACAGGCACGCCATGTGCGTTGCCAGCTCCGGAGCCACGAGCCCGCGACCCGTGGCCAGCGAGAGCAACGGTTCTAGCCGACGGTCGCGATAGAACGCTGCCCATTGGTCGGTCGGGGTGTTGTCCTGCGGCAACGTCGCGAGGAAGTTGTCGTGCGGCCCGCCGAAGGTGGCGGCTCCTGCGCGGTGCAGCGCGGCCAACGCCCGGCCAAAGGCAGCGTCCGCGTCGCGCCCCGCGCGAGAGCCGGTCTCGATGCGCTCGAGCAGCAAGAAGCCGGGCTCCGTCTCGCTCACTGCGATCACGCCTGGCACGCGCACCGTGCGGGTCTCGGCCAGCCACGCAAGCCCCTCGGCTTCGCGCTGGAACGCCAGAGCCGGAAGGGACGGATGGGTCTTGAGAAACGCAGGCCGCCGATCCGACAGATCGACCTCGAAGGCGGCGGCGATGCTGCCCCCGGATAGCGTGCGAGCCGCCACGATGCGGGCTCCTGTGGCGCTCGTCACAGCGCTACGGACGGCCTCGGGAATCATGGCTGGTGAGCACGCTTCAGGTGCTCGAGTAGCCCGCTGGCGGCGCGCTCCGTCATGTCCAGCACCTGCTCGAAGCCGTCCGCCCCGCCATAGTACGGATCCGGCACCTCGGCTCCGGCCGGCGCGCTCGGATCGAAGGAGCGGAACAACGCCAGCTTGGAGCGAGCCCGGGCGGGTGCGCGGGTACGCAACACCGAGAGGTTGTCTGCGTCCATCGCCAGCAAGTAGTCGAACGACGCGTAGTCGCCATGCGTGATGCGGCGCGCACGATGCACCAGCTCGATCCCACGCCGCGCGGCGGCTTCACGCGCGCGCGCGTCGGGCTGCTCCCCGGCGTGGTAGGCGTCGGTGCCGGCGCTGTCGAGCATCAGCAGCTCGCCGAGCCCCGCGCGGCTGGCCACGTGGCGCATCACGCCCTCGGCAGTGGGTGAGCGGCAGATGTTGCCCAGACACACGAAGCAAACCGAGATGATCATGGCCGTGCTCGAGCCGGAGGTCAGTACACGCCAGGGACGATCCGGTATTTGACCTTCTTGCAGTAGGTGTCCCAGTCGCCACCGTACTTCTTCGCACACTCGCGATGATCCCGACGCTCGCGATCGATGAGCAGCGGCGCGAAGTAGATGAAATAGAAATACGGGGTCAGATGCAACAAACCGCACGGCAAGCACCAGGCGAGCGCCATCATCAGATCGCCCAGGTAATTGGTGTGCCGCGCGAGCCCCCACCAGCCGGAGGTGAGCAGCTTGGTCCCGCGCCTGGTCTGGATGAAGCTCGGCTCCTTGCCCCAGATGCGCGCGTTCGGGTCGGTACGAAACGCGTGCTTCTGCAGGTTGGACGTCCTGAAGATGGCATATCCCGCCAGGTTCAAGAGGACGATCAGAGGCGCGGCCCACGCAGGCAACTCGGGCCGGTGATAGACCAGATATTGCGCCTGCAGCGAGAAGTTGAAGGGCATCCACACGACGAAGCCGAACGCCAACATGAAGCCGTAGTTCTCGTAGTTGATGTCCCAGGTCGAGAGCATCGCCGATTCGAAGAAGTAGAAATCGAAGACGTACAGCAGCTGAAAAGCGCACACGAGCATCATCGAGATCGAGAGCGAGCCTTGGCGCTCGACCTGCGCCGCTGCCATCGCGAGCGTGAGCACGAGCCACGTCGTCATGCCGATCTTCGACTCGAAGAACAGCTTCAGATCGAAATCGCGGATGCGCGGATTGAGCGCCGTGCCCATGAAGTAGTCGTAGATGAAGACGCCGCTGCGCTGCTCCTTGCGCGGCGAACGGAGTCCGTACGAGTAGAGGAACAGGCTGAGCGCGAACGAGAACAGCACCGCGATCACGAGCAGCGGTCCGAGCTCTGCGAGGATCGCGGAGCCGCTCACGATCTTCAGCGCGTACAGCCCGCCCGCCACGGCCAGCGTCACGATCAGCGAGGAGAGGCCGTTGAGCTTGTATTCGACGCGCAGCCCATCGCGCTGCTTGAGGCCGAGGACGACCTTCCCGGGTAACGAGATCTGCAGCGCGATCTGGAACGCGAGCCAGGCGCTGAAGAACAGCAACGCCCTGCCGGTCGGCGCCGGGATCTCGCGCAGGACCGCCGGGCCTGGCAGCACGAGCGCGCCGCCGAACCTGTGAATGCACACCCACAAGTAGAGGCTGAGCGGGGGCAGCAGCGTGATGAAGAGCCTGGCGCCCCAGGGCCCGCCGAAATGGGCCGCGTCGCTCTTCTCTCGGCTCTCCTTGGGTCCGCTGACCGAGCCGTCCGTGCTCGCCAAGACTTCGCCCATTTCTCGCCCCCCGTCGCACGGCCATGCGCGGGGCGCCAGCTTCTCACGGGGCCTGCTACCCTCCCGCGCCGATGCGACGCACCAAGATCCTCGCCACCCTCGGTCCAGCGTCACGTGAGCCTGCGGTGCTCGACGAGCTCATCCGCGCGGGGCTCGACGCCGTACGCCTGAACTTCTCGCACGGGACGCACGAAGCGCACGCCGAGACGTATCGCCGCGTCCGTGAGGCGGCAGCGCGCGCCGGGCGACCGATCGCCGTCCTGCAGGATCTGCAAGGGCCGAAGATCCGCATCGGGCTGGTCAAAGGCCAGATGGAGGTGCCGTCTGGCTCCACGCTCACCATCACCACCCGCAAGCTGGAAGGCGCGGCCGGCGTGGTGTCGACCGAGTACGAGGCGCTCGTGCGCGACGTGCAGCCAGGCGACAGGATCCTCCTGGATGAGGGGCGCATCACGCTGCGCGTACGCGAGACGCGCGCGGACGAGGTCGTGTGCGAGGTCGAGGACGGCGGGTTTCTCTCGTCGAACAAGGGCATCAACGTGCCTGGTGCGGCGCTCACCGCGGTGGCGATGACGCCGAAGGACGAGGCCGACGTTCGCTTCGGGCTGGCGCTCGGGGTCGACTTCGTCGCCCTCTCGTTCGTTCGACGCGGCAGCGACGTGGACGATCTGCGCAAGGTCATGCGGGACATCGGCCGCGTCGTCCCGATCGTCGCCAAGATCGAGAAGCCGCAGGCGATCGAGGCGCTCGACGACATCGTTCGCACCGCGGATGGGGTGATGGTGGCGCGCGGCGACCTCGGCATCGAGGTACCGATCGAACAGATCCCGGCGCATCAGAAGAATATCGTTCGCGTGGCGAACGACGCGGGCAAGCTGGTGATCACCGCCACCCAGATGCTGGAGTCGATGACCGACAACCCGATCCCCACGCGTGCCGAGGTCACCGACGTGGCGAACGCCGTGCTGGACGGCACCGACGTCGTGATGCTGAGCGGCGAGACGGCGGTCGGCAAATACCCGGTGCACGCCGTGCGTCGCATGTCGCAGATCGCCGAGGCCGCTGAGGAGACGCTCTACACGTTCGGCCGCGTTCGAGGCGCCCACCCCGCTGGCCACGAGCTCGCCTCCGCGGTGTGTCGCCTGGCCGGCCAGGCTTGCCGTGAGCTGCCCGTGGCAGCGATCGCGGTGTTCACGAGCAGCGGACGGACGGCCGCGCTCGTCTCGGACGAGCGGCCGCGCCCTCCGATCGTGGCCTTCACGGCCCATGACGACGTGCTCAACCAGCTCGCCATGTACTGGGGCATCCAGCCTCGAAAGCTGGAGCGCGAGCTCCCCTACGGCGAGCTGCGTGCGTACGCCGAGGCTGTGCTTCGTGAATCCAAGATCGCGTCGCCGGGCGAGCCGGTGGTGTACCTGCTCGGCACCCACGTCGACCCTGACGCCGCGACCTCCGTGCAGATCTCTCGCGTAGGAGAGTGAGTGAGCGGCGAGCGGTCGTCTCGCCCGCCGCGGCACGCTACTTCTTCGCGGTGTGACAGCTGAAGCAGCCGAAGCCCTTCTTGGTCGCCGGGTCGTAGGCCTCGGCGTTCAGGATGCGCTGCATCTGCGGGGTCAGCGAGAACATGAAGGCGATCATCTTCTTGTCGTGCTCGCTCTTCTTGTGCGCGGCGAACTCGTTGGCCGCGTTCAGCTTCGGCAGGTCGGGGTTGGGCATCGTGAACTTGCCGGTCTTCGCGGCCTTGCCGTGACACGTCGCGCACTCGAACTTGGCGAATTCCTTGGCGTCGACCTCCTGGAATCTGCCGGACACCTGCGGCATGACCTCGGCCTTCATGACCTCCATCTTCTGGTCGTGCGTCATGTCCTTCCAGGCCGGCTTCACCGGCGGCTGGGCGGTCGGCTGCGACGTGGGCTGCACGGTCGGCTGCGCCGTGGGCTGCGCGGTCGGCTGCGCCGTGGGCTGCGTGTCCGGACCGTCGGTGGTGGTGGTGGCGGTGGCCGTGACGACCGGCTCCTCCGTCGTCGGCGTGCTGGAACAGGCCGCCGCCGCGGCGAGCGCGAGCGCGAGGACGAGTGCGGGCGACGTGAACACGGTTGAGCGCATGCTGGAGGTCTCCTAATCGACGGTCGCATTGACTCACGAGGGGCGAGCCCTGGTGAATTCTCGGCTATCCGAGTCGGCGCGCACGTTAGGTGAGGTGACGCGGATGTCAACACGAGAAGGAGTGGACGCACACTGGCTGGATGGTCTGGACCACGGCCGGAGATCGCCGTCATGACGGCGTCCGAGCACGGGTCGAGCCTCGAGCTGACGATCGAAAGGTGACGTCAGACCGCGAGCAGCTTCTCGAGATCGGTCGGTAGCGGGCTCATCGCCACGAACGCGGGGACAGTGGCGTCGCCGCCCCAGGCGATGCGATGGGCGTGCAGCGCATGACGCCCGAGACCGACAGAAGCATCCCCGCCGTACAGCACGTCACCCAGCAGCGGATGACCGATGGCAGCGAAGTGGGCCCGGATCTGGTGACGCAAGGCGCGCGGCGCGTGCGCTTCGACCAGCGCGATCCCGTTTCGCTCGCGTACGCGACTCCAGGTGGTGCTGGCCGGGCGAGGATTGTTGCGCTGGACGTCGCGTGGATGACTGCACGCCAGCACGCGACGGCGGTCCTTGGGGTGAGGGGCGATCGGAATGTCGATCGTCCCCGATTCGGGCAAGCCGTCTGCACGGACCAGGAGCAGATAACGCTTGTCGAGCCGTCCCTCGCGCAACGCGGTCGTGAGCGTGGTGAAAGCGACCGGATTGCGGGCAGCGAGCACCAGCCCCGAAGTGTCGGTGTCGAGGCGGTGGCAGAGGCCAGGCTCGCGAGGTGAAAATCCGCAGCTCGCTACCTCCGGGAAGCGGGCGACGAGCGCGTTCGCCAGCGCGCCGCGCTCACCTGGGGCCAGCGGCGCGGTGGGTTGGCCGGACGGCTTTTCCAGGATCAAGATCAGGTCGGTCTCGAACACGACCTGGAGCGGGGCGTCCGGATCGGGCGTCGCAGTCGCGTCCGTGGCGACCACGTCGACGTCGACGAACTGGCCTTCGCCTCCGACATCGCCTTTGGCGGCGCGGTGCCCGAAGCCACCATCGTCGCCGACTTTCACGCGGCCCTCCACGAACAGGCGCTTCACGGCGGTGCGGCCGATCCCCGGCAGCTTCGTACACAGCAGCTTGTCGAGCCGCACACCGGCTTCCTGCGGAAGGATCAAGAAACGCATCGACTCGGCGACATGCCACCACACATTCGCTGGCGCGACGATTCAGAATGTCACGGCACCGTTCGCGCCGATCTGGATGATCAGGCTCGACGCCGTGGAGAAGCGTCCTTCTGCCCCATCGAGCGCGGCGCGATACCAGGGGTTGTCGCCTGGATCGCAGCTCTGGTCGCCGGCCGCACAAGGCTCGTCGTCGGCGACCCGGTGCGCGAACTCGTGGTGGACATCGACGGAGGCGCCGAGCCGGATCAGCTGGCTGGCACGCCAGATGAAGGAGCTGGCGGCCCCGAGCGAGCCGTGCGCGTCCACCACCGTGACTCCCGTGGCGTACACGCGACCGGCGGGAGATTCTTGCGGTACGCGCAGCGACAGCGCGGGGCTGGAGCCGATCGCATCGAACAGCGGCGAAATATCGCGACCGCGCGTCGCGAACCCGCCGACGACGCGCGCGTCGATCCAGACCCGCGAAAAACGCGAGCGGTTCTCCCAGGGGATGATGCCAAGGCCGAGCTCCGCCTCGCCGCGGACCGGCAATAGCGACGGCTCGCTGGGAGAATCGCGCTCGAGCGGCGTGCCCGCCAGCGGAAACTCGAGCGTGGCGCGCAGTGTTCCGAAAGGCTCGACGTAGCGTATCCGCCTCGAGACGCTGGTATGCACGACCAGCGCCGCCGTACCTCGGGCGAGCCCCGGATCGCGCTCCTCCTCGAAGTCGGGCTCGGTGTGCTCCGCGACCTTGTCGCGGTCGATGTTCCCGGGCGCCGCGCAGCGCACCTGCCCCTTCGCGGGCTCCTGGTCGCACGCCGAGATCGAGCGCCCGACGGCGATCTGCGCCTCGACGCCGACCGTCCAGCTCGGGAAGCGGGGCTCGCGCGCCTGGTTGAGGATGCCGACCAGGAAGCCAAAGCCGATGTACTCGAGACCGCTCCGCTCGGGAGACCGCATGGGCAGCGAGAACAGCTCTTCCCCACCCGAAGAAACCGGCTCGGTGGCGCCCGACGTGAGCGAGGTCACGTCGCGTGTCTGCGACAGGATGATGGGCAGACGTGCGATGCCGGCAAGATCGTGAAAGATGCCGATCCGCAGCTCCGGAACGAGGCGCGACGTGAGGGCAGACATCGACGCAATCTCGGTGGGCGACTCGCCCTCGCGCTGGCGTGCGAGCGCACCTCGCTCGACGTCGAGTCGATAGGAG
>Ga0163153_10007749_pt1 | contig 11431 bp, 9 predicted proteins | sample OliLakLV19MP6IB1_FD_148629 | JGI IMG/M metagenome (GOLD analysis project Ga0163153, IMG submission 148629) | Freshwater microbial mat bacterial communities from Lake Vanda, McMurdo Dry Valleys, Antarctica - Oligotrophic Lake LV.19.MP6.IB-1 | ecosystem: Environmental > Aquatic > Freshwater > Lake... | reverse complement strand
GCCCCCTCCAGACCCCTGTGCCGGGGCCATTCCTCAAGCTCCCGTCATGACCGCGCCGATACTGTTAAAACCGTTGGCTTCACACCTGACGAATAAACAATTCATGGGCCAGTCTGTTATTCCGCAAGAGTTCGGGCCAGATCCCATTCCTGACGTCGTGGACTGGCAGCCTAAACAAAAGATTCCCGCAGGCCGGCAGCTCATTATTCAAGGCCGCAGCCTGGACCCTTCGCGCTTTGTCGCCAAAATCGGCAAAACCGTCTTGCCGATGGCCACGCAATCTTCCTCGGAAATTCGGCTGACGATTCCGGCAGACCTTCGTGCTTTCGGGATGCCCCTAGTGGTCTATCACCGTGGTGGGGCGCCGCGGACATTGGAACCTGGATACGAAGTCTTCGACCCGGCCTCCAAAATCACACGCGTCGTGCCGGAAACATTCAGTCAAGGCGATCTCGTTACCATTTGTGGCGTCAGCGTCTCGCATCTGCGTGTAAGCGAGTCAGTGAGGACCAACGCGGGTGCCAGCGGGGTTCCCCAGTATGAGACGAGAACGCTCGCCTTTGTTGGAATACCCAACGGGCAATATCAGGCCTATCACTACTTCGACCTCATCAACCCGATCGCATCATCGTCCGGTGATCGACTGACATTCGTGGTTGGAACGAGTTTGTATAAAGAAGTCTTCAGAGCTGCCACTCCGGACGGGAAATCCGCTTAACCGATATCGTCCCAGATCCGGCACCATCGAATTCCATGACCGGTCCCCTGAGCTTCCACTCGGAAACGAACCCGACCAATAATCGGGACGTTGTGGCTTCAAATCCTGTGACCTGGCGCTTAGGTGGACCGAGAATCGTAAAAGTTGGTATGCACCCCAATGCCCAATTTGGCCTCGGCGAGCCATTTTTCTTGCAACCGACTATTTTGCCGAATAACACCATGTATTCCGGATATGGGGTGGGCCGGATGTTTGTCGTGGAGGGCAGTAACGTGGTGGGCCAGTACCGCATCGGCCCAGTTTCCGTTCCGCAACTGAGCCTGCTGTCTTCCGATGAAACGAAGGTGGGCGTGGTGCCGCCTCCTACCGTATCCGGCGGCGAGCTCTGCGGCACGAAGAATGGCGTCACAGGATGTGGGCCAACTCCCGTCACTGTTGTGCCGGGGCCCATACTGGCGTCCTTGCCGAATTTTCCGCTCGCATTGCGTGTCACCCACACCATCAACGGCTTGCACCTTCGCCCTTCAGGTGTAGCTGGCCTTACCTATGAACTCTCCGTGTCGGGCCTGATGAATCCTTCGCAACAAATCGCCGGTGGGTCTGCACCCACTATCGGTCAATGCAACATGGCGCTGCAGGTGCTCGAGTATACCGATTCCCGTCTCCAATTCCGCTTCGGCGATCCGGCCAGCCCGGCTCCTAACAGCAGCTGTATGGCGTCCCTTGCCAACTATTTCGACGCGACCAGTCCCAATCGACCGACGATGTTCTTGATGGGGAAATACAACGGCAAACAATTGACCGTCTGGCATCAGCAATTCCATTTGAGCCAGTAATGTCATTCGGTCGAATCTTGTAGAGCCCGCGACAGGATTCCTGCCGCGGGCCCGCTCTTGTTGATGACCGTGAACAGTCATGTTTTCTTACAGGTTAGGCACGCGGGCTTCTGCCTGCCTCCTCAAAACTGCCGGGCAGGACAGCCGATGGATGCGTGACCACTACGAGTTTCTAGGCGCTGGATAGGTGAACGGGTAGATTCCTGCTGGGCTGCGGCGAAACTATTGTAGGGTATATCCGATCCGGATCGGACTGATCTTATGGCCGGGGGTCGGCTTGGCCGTCATGAAAACGTAGACTAAGTATCCACGATCCCGATTGACCACGGGGATCGCGAGATTGCCGACAGTCATGAGGGTGCTCCGCACCGCGAATGCGCAATCACTCTTGATAGACACATCGAGAAGAGAGTCTCCTGGGGGCAGCATTCCCATGTTCGAAGCGCCTAGGCTGAGCCTGTGAGCGAGCAGACCGACTTGCACATCTTCGTCAAGCGCGTCATACACGAGCACCGACATCTCACGGATGATGGCTCCATCCGGCAATTGAACAGGCGCGGCCAATCTCGTGGCATAGGTGCCTGACGGCGCCGTCACTGTGAGTATGGTGCCAAGGATGTTACTCTGCTCGTCGACCGCGATCGGCGTAATCGGCGCTCCCGTATTTGTTTTCATATTTTCGAACAGCAGACTGCTCGCCAATGTCAGGGGAGAAATCGTGATGAAATGGGTGGACGGGACCGGCTGAGGCGCCACGATGTTGTCCGGTTTCGCTGACACCGTGCAGGGCTTTGTCGGGGCGAATGTCGCAACGGCGGACGTTGTGTAGGCATACCTCTTCAGCACTCCAGCCGAAACGAGCGCAGGCCCCCGGCTGTGAATGCCGCTCGGCGATCCCTTCGCGTCCAATGTGGCACCACCCGGCATAAGCCATACGATATGCTGTTCGTCGGGACCCAGCGCAATCGACAAGGCCATCGGCACGGTAAGGGTTTCCTCGTGCGTCCCGGCTGTTGTGGCAAGTTGGAGTGCCGGCTTGTCGTCTGTCGGCAGTAAGGTGAGCCACGTCTCATGGGCTTCCACGCGGTAGGTCCCGGAGGCCGCGACAAGATCCTGCCCTTGGGTGTCGAGAAAATACACAGTCTGCGAGAGCTCAACGAGCACTGGGGGAATCTCTGCCCCTGCCGCAACAGGCATCCAGAATGCCAGGCTGAATACGCACACACAGATAATCCATCGCTGCCGTTTCATAGACCTCCACATGATCGTATTACGCTCCCCATAGCCTAGTGTGTTCAGTGCTCACGCCTATCCGCTATGGCCGCGGCAGGTACGTCACCACAAAATCAGTTCCTTGGAACTCGGAGTGCAGGATCTCGATCCGGGCTGGGCTCATGGGGTTGATGCCGGCCTTGGCCAACAGATCGGCGCGCACGAGCTGAAAGACCTGTTGCTCAAACTGCATGCGAGTTTGGGGTTGGAGCAGTAATTCGCGCATGCCGTTTTCCAACGCGGGCTGAATCTGTTTAAAGTACTCAACAGTGGCTTTGCAAATATTCACCGGAAAAATGACGTCGAAGAAGTGCGTGCACTTCTCCGCTTCTTTCACGGCCCCCGTCACGGCAATGCGAAGCGAGTGGTAGGTCGGCAATCCTCGCTGATCGATGGTCGGTGTCAGGAAGACATCGACGAGTACCTTTTCCGCCACAAGATCGCTGAGCGCACTGTCCCCCTCGCCAGAATAGTCCTTATAGTAGGTTTTAAACTGGATGACCGGAATGATGAACTGGAGGCGGAGCTCAACGCCTTCCGTCGTCACAATGGGAGGGTTCGATGCCCCCGTCACATGGATGAATGATTTCTGCCCGTTCCCGGATTCGTGCGTATACTTTTCCAGCGCAATGCGCCCCGCGAGGCCTCGTCCCAGGGAAAAGTTCGTGTCCAACGGGCTCCGCATATTGCCCAGTTGGATAAAGGATTTTGTCGGGTCTCCAAGAATCACCGTAAACGGAATGGCCTTCGTGATGGCTCCCGGCGGTCCGCCGGATTGCTGTGGTGTGGCAGGTTGTCCAGGCATCTGTGCCGGTGGTTGAGCGGGCATAGGAAAGGGCGTCGGAGCTGGCTGCGGCAGGCGCGGGGGAAAGACTTGGGCCATCGCGACCGAGCTGGAGAAGACCAGTCCCGCCGTAATCCCTATCAAGCTACGGGAGATGCACATGTCGATATCCCTCTCTCACTTATTCGTGTTTAAACCAGCGGGTCACGGTCACATCTTGTCCAGGCTGACTGGCCATATACGAGAGGGGTGTCACTTGTGTCGTGCCGCCGACTTCGTCTTTGACCGTGATGATGCCGCGAGTTTTCGTCGAGCCCACACCTCGGGGAATGACCGGCGGTTCTTCGACTCTCGCCACGACGGGACCGGTCGGGCGTGTCTCAGCCGCCATCTTGGCTAAGCTGTCTTCTAAATCTGGCCGCTGATTGGCCGAGGCGACGACATAAAACGTTTCAATCCCTTTGATCTGATCGAGGCTGAACCAGTAGGGCCCTTCTGGAAACGCCACTTCCTGATCTTTTTTCACCGGAGTGGAGGTCGTTCCAGCTTTGGCGGGAAAGACTGGCTCCGCCCAGCCTGATCCATCGATTGAGACGATGTAGACATAACAGTCGCAGCTTGTCCGCACCACCAACTTGAACTTGTCACCGGCGTCTTTTTTCCCGCCACCGTCGGTGAGCACATCGCCGTCGTTCATCAAAACCACTTCTTTGCCCTTGGCTGTTTGTTTCTGACGAATCAGCGCCACATCGATGGCCACTAACTCAGACGGCACTCCACGAGGATAAATCCCCGCCCCTCCGTAGGCCTGTCCCCCATACGCCTGAGGTTGACTAGCTGTCCCATACGCCTGCTGCTGCTGCGGCGGAGTCCCGTACTGCGATGGAGTTCCATACCCTGGCTGCGGTTGTCCATACCCAGACTGTGGTTGGCCGTATCCAGGTTGTGTCTGGCCATATCCGGGCTGTGCTTGGCCGTAGCCTTGTGGCGCTGCTGCGCCAGCCCCATAGGGATTGTTCGGATCGTAGCCTGTCTGTGGCAGAGACGGGGCCCCTCCATAGGGATTGGACTGACCTGGCTGACTAGGCACCCCAACGTTTCCATATGGATTTTGTGTGTTATAGGGATTCGGCGTTCCGTACGGCTGATTGGTCGAACCATAGGGGTTCTGTTGGCCTGACTGTGTTTGATATCCACTGTTGCCATAAGGATTTTGTGACCCGTACGGATTTTGAGTGCCAGAGGGATTTGGAGGTTGCCCGTACGGCGATGGCGTTCCATAGGGGGAGGCCGGCTGTCCGTATGGATTCTGCGCCCCTGCTCCGTAGGGATTGTTCGGGTCGTAGGCGCCAGCTTGTTGTCCAGGGTAGGCCTGTTGCCCGGGATATTGTTGTTGGGCCATGCCCGGCTGCCCGGCATAGCCGGGGGCCACTCCATAGGGATTGGCCGGTGCTCCGCCTGGATAGGTCATGGCGCCCGGGTTCTGGGCCCCGGCTCCATAAGGATTATTCGGGTCGTAGGCGCCCGCTTGTCCTGGATAGGTCTGTGGCCCGGGATATTGCAGTTGCGGCATGCCCGGCTGTCCTTGAGGCGCTGGTTGCCCGGGGAAGCCAGGCTGGCCCTGAAATCCCGGTTGACCTTGAGGTCCCAGTTGACCCGGCAGGCCAGGCCCGCCCCCTGCCATCGGTTGAAGATTTTGCATGTAGGGACTGGCCATGCGATTCACGAGATTGCTCAGATTATCGCGATGTTTAGACCCGTAATTCGACAGGCCGGTTTGAAAGAGATTTTTGGCAAACTCAAAGGCTATTGGGACGAGAAACGGCGCGGCTGCGCAGGAGCTGAGGAGTAGGGTGCCCACGAGGGCCATCGTCATGCCTTGTTGGTATATCCTGAGCGTTTTCATTCGTCCAGATCGCATCATCGGTGATCTCCGTGCTCTTGTCCCGTAGGTCGAGGCGAGTCGGCGGAAGGTTCATGGGCATTGTAGACCGGCCTCGAAGGAGGGTCAATCAAACCTCGTCCTATTGAGGGGCTGGACCAAATGTGTTAGAGCAAGGGCGCGATTCGGTCCTGCTCCTGTCTCCACATTGAACGAATGGCGCTATGGACGCGACCCACTGGCACGATGTCTCAGACCCTGATCTTCTGGCCGCAGTGGCCGGCCGTGACGCCGCAGCGTTCGAACGCCTCTATCAACTCTACGAGAAACGCATCTATCAATATGTGTGTACCCTGGTCTATGACCCCACGCTGGCAGAAGAAGTGGTGGGGGATGCCATGATGGCGGTATGGCGTGGTGCCGGAAGTTTTTCTCGTTCTTCGCGTGTGTCGACCTGGATCTTCGGAATTGCGCGGCACAAGGCGCTGGATGCGCTTCGGCGCACAGGGCGCCATCATCATGATGTGGCATTGGATGAGGCGCTGGAATTGCCTCATGCTCAAGAAAGTCCTGCGGAGTCAGTCAATCGGAAGCAAGTGACCTTGGTTACGCAGCTGGCCTTGCAGACACTCTCGCGGGAGCATCAGGAGGTTCTTCGTCTCGTGTTTTATGAAGAGTTGCCGTATGAAGAGATTGCGGGGCTGCTGTCGATTCCGACCAATACGGTGAAAACCCGTGTGTATTACGCCAAGCAGCGTCTCAAACATCAGCTTCAGCAACTGGCCCAGGATGAGCGAATTTAAATGCTAGAACCAGATACACATGATCATCCCATCCATGCTGAGGGAGCCCTGTTGCCGTGGTATTTGAACGGTACCCTGCGGGAGGACGAACGTTGTCAGGTTGACCAGCATCTCTTGTCCTGTGTGGCTTGTCGTGCTGAGCTGGATGAATTGGCTCAGCTGAGCATGCAGCTGCACGAGGTGTATGCGGCGCAGTCCGAGCCGTCAACCCAGATTCAGCGGGCCGTCCTTGCACAGGTCCAACGAGAGACTTCTGAGAAGAGGGCGAAGTCTGTCACAGGTTCACCGTGTTTGAAGGGGCTGGATGATTGGTTCCGGTCCCTATTTGTTCCTCGATGGGCGCCTGCACTTGCGATGACATTGCTCGTGGCTCAACTGGGATTGCTTCTGTGGAGCCTGACCCTGTCGATTCTCTCTGAACACGTGACGACCAGGGGGCTTGGCTCTCCAACGGTCAGGCTCCGTGTGCTGTTCCAGGAGACGGCGTCTGAACGACAGATTCGTGCTCTCGTCCAAGGCATGCATGGCCGAATCGTGGATGGGCCGGCTCTGGATGGTGCCTATATAATGGAGGTTCCAGCTGGGGACCAGTCCGCCGCACAGAAGAAAGTCGACGCCCTGCGTAGCCAGACGGAGAGTATCCGTACGGTTGAACCTGTGACACCGTGAACCTGAGGAAGCATGCCCGCGACTGACATGCGTATGAGAAGCGATGGCACCCAGCGCTTTCCGAGACCCCGTAGACGAAAGGTGATGTTGATGAGAATCTCGATCTGGTCGCAACTTGGTGTAGGCATCTTGTGCGTAATCCTGGGTGCCATCGGGGACAGCCGGGTTTCGGCGCAATCCGTTGCGACAGACAGTGGGCCCGGCGTCAAACGCGCGCTGCTGATCGGCATCAATAAATATCAATTTGTACCGAAGCTCCAGGGGTCGATCAACGACATTGAGACCATGCGGCAGATTCTGCTGACGCGTTGGGGATTTCCGGAGAGATCTATTGCCGTTCTGAAGGATGAAGCCGCGACTCGCGCAGGCATTCAGGCCGCGCTGGAGCAGTTAGTGAAGGAGACGGGGCCACAGGATACCGTGTATTTCCATTATTCGGGTCATGGGTCGCAGGTGGAGGATTTGAACGGCGATGAGGAGGACGGCCTCGACGAGACCCTCGTCCCGCAAGATGGGCGTTCGGGAGATGTGCGGGATATCACGGATGATGAGTTAGATGCTGTGTTTGCCAGGCTGCGCGCAAGGAACGCCTTCATCGTCTTGGACTCGTGCCACTCCGGTACGGCCACCCGTTCACTGGATATCCGCACACGATCGATCCCTCGAGATAACCGGGTCGATATGTACCGGAAGGCCGATCAGGCATCCATCAAAACACGGGCGGTGATTCCGGTCGTCACGTCCAGGTATGTGGTGATGAGTGGCGCCGCGTCCAATCAGGAAGCCCTCGATGGGCCGGTTGACGGACGCTACCATGGCTTCTTCACGTATGCCTTGGCGCGGAGCCTGAGTACGGCTGGATCAGGGGCGACGCCCCGCGACATTTTCGGTGGAGTTGAACGAGAACTGAAACGCATTCAGACACATTTTGGCCGCTCGTCTATGCCGGAACCGCAATTGGAAGCGCCACCGGATCTTCTGGAGAAAGCCCTGTTCGGTGCGACGGGTGGAGGAACCGGTATTGTGTCGGCGAGCCAAAATGCTCGATTGCCCTGGTTGGAGGTGCAGCCCGGCGTCGGTGGGCAGGTGACATTCATCAGCGGGGTGTTGTTAGGCGCTGGGCCTGGATCGATGTGGACGTTGTATCCGCCTGGAGAGGTCAATTTTCAACCAGGAAGAGCACTCGCTGTCGCGACGGTGACACAGACATCAGGAAAGGATTCGCTCGCCAAGTTGCAGAAAGCTGAGAGCACGATCCCGAAGGGTGCTCGAGCGGTGGCGCTGCTGCCTGCCGCAAGCGGAGAGAAAATTCCCATCCGGATTGTCGACGTGCCTCAAGACCGTCGCAAACATATCGAGGACATCCTCAAGAGAAACATCGTCGATGTTGAGCTGGTGGGGCAGGATAAAACAGCCCGGTTTCTGGTTGACGCCCAAGGAACCGACCTGCGTCTTCTCGCGGCCGATGGCCTGGAGGTGGTGGCGTCGTTTTCGACGATCGACGATCAATGGGGCGCCGGTATGGCGCTCGTGGTCTCTCGCTCAGCGAATGCATCGGAATTGCTGACGCTGGACAATCCCTCCTCCCAATTGAAAATGAGCGTCAGGGTCGTGAACGCAGCAGTCCAAAAGACCTCCGTTGGGACACGTGGCATCGCCGTCGTGGCGGGGAATACGAAGCCGGCCCAGTATCGCATTCGACGGCCGAAGGAGGCGCGTTCGGAGAAGAATAGCTTGCAATTGGAGGTTAGTGTAAGTGCCGACTCATACGTGACGATTGTGGATGTCGACTCAGAAGGCGGCGTTAATCTTCTGTTTCCCAATAATTATCAGCAGCCAAGTTTTGTCATGGACGGCTTTGTCCGTGCCGGTGAAACCGTCCTGATTCCTGACTCGCTGAAACCCGGTAATCGTGCCGGCTTTTACTGGGACTACACCCCGCCGAAAGGCACGGATACCATTCGTGTCTTCACCAGTACAGATATCCAGACGGCCCAAATGCTCCGTCAGCGAGTGCAGACGCTTCAGACCACTGAGAGTCACGCCAGTGGAGGAGTGAAGACACGTGGGGTGGCTGCCAGCATCGGCACCATCCGCCAGGATCTGGCTACCATTGCCACGAGGGGTATCGTGACCGTGTACGATCCGACCCCACATGTGCCAGCCACGTTAATCGCCGATCAGCCTGGGCCCCTCTCAGCAGTGGTGCCCGCGCCGGCTGATCCTGTTGCGTTGACGCCGCCGATGCCTTCAAGCGAGCCGGTCGTGCCGACCGCACCAGCCCCTGATTGGGCCGCGACGTCTGTGACGATTCTCGTAGAAGAGTAATACGTGGAGAGACGTTCGTCCGACTGCTGACGCCCAATGGGAATGGCGAGAGCCGACCATGCCGCTTTGCTGAGCCTTTCTCCTTTCTGTAGTTCCCTGATAGAAGAAGCAGTCCGATTACGGTGGTAAGGAAGCGGCGTCTTCATAGACAAGGGGGCATCCTGCAAGCTTGACCACGATGCTCGAAGCATGTGTGGTTATGCTGGGGATCCAGCCCTGTGAATGGCGACGCACTCCCTGCACGATTTTGTTCTGTGTTTAGAGCAGTTGGAAGAAAGGTCAGGAAAACGATGTACCGTGTGGTGCGCCCGGAGGGACTTGAACCCCCAACCCCTAGATCCGTAGTCTAGTGCTCTATCCATTGAGCTACGGGCGCGTCAGAGAAGCACAGTTTCACCGGCCCCCACGCGTCTCGCTTTGACGAACTATACAGAGAGTGGGAAGGACAATCGGATACTGCTGTCAGGGATCGGTTATACAGGTCTCTGCCCTGGCGGGTCAAGGGATCGTATGAACTTTAGAGTATGGGCTTGTGTACCTCGGATGAGCAGGGGCTTTCGTTACCCGTGTTGTCAAAGGCACTGATGCAGAAATAATAGGTCTTGCTCGAGGTGAGATTCTTGGCGGTATAGGTGGCAACAGGCCCTAGCGTGATGGGAGGGTTACACAGCTGTGACTGTGTCCCGATGTAGACCTTATATCCGGCCAGATCTGGTTCTCTGTTCGCTGTCCAGCTGAGAGCAGCGGAGCCTGTTGTGGAAGTCGTAGGCGGGCTGAGGGTGAGAGAAACAGGGATTTGCTGGGGGGAATTGGTGGGTCCCGAGGCTACAACTGCGATGACGGTGTTGTAGCTGTCTGCCGCTAGCCCTTGAATACTCACACTCGCGCTCACCTGATCGGTTTCAGTTGTGGTCGTCCCTGAAGCGGTATTGAGTGCCAGCCAGGGGGCAGACTCCGTCATACTCCACGTCAGGGTCCCGCCGGTTGGGTTGACTAGGTTCATGGTTCTCGCAAGCGGATTCGCTCCTCCCTCTGTCCCTGAAAAGCTGAGGCTTGCCGGATTCAGAAGGATGCTGGGACTTGTCGTTGTTTTGCCGCTGGAGACGGTAAGGCTCACGGCAACGGACGCAGTTTGATAGCGACCGTAGTTGTCGGCGATGGCGATCTGGAGGGTGCTGTCGTACGTGCCGACCGAGAGACCACTCTGGCTCACTTGCACTGATACGGTGTCTTGCTCCTTTGAGATGGTCCCTGATCCGGGTGACACCATAAGCCAGGGTGAGGCCTCCGTAACCGTCCAATCTCTAACCACGAACGTCTTCTTCGAAAACGTCACGGTTTGGGCCGGTGGGGTGGGGCCACTGGACGTGGTGGTAAAAGTGAGGGTGCTGGGCGTGAAGGACAAGGCGAGGAGCTCGGATGGATCGAGGAGGCCCATCGCAATGATGGGCACCCAGAGTGCGAGAGAGAAGAGCGTCTTGAAATATTCCATGGTGTGCCGTCCGTCTTGTTGTGTTGTTGCGTGCGCAGGATGTCGAGGGTCATCATGCTGCGCTGCTCGTGACTTTTGAAATGCTGGTTCATCAATCGTTGTGCCACTCATGAGGATAGAGAAGTGAGGGCCTAATAGGGCCTGTTTCTGGTTACTTAGGGTGAAGCGGCTGGGAAACGGTCGCCGGGGAGAATCTGTAGAGATTGTACGCTGCCACCTTCAGTCAATCGAGTGTGGACCAGGCGGTGAAGCTCTCGATGGGTCCTGCCGAGATGTGGTTGCAATCGAGGATCGCGTGGAATGAGCCGTGCAACACTCAATCAAGAAAGAAAAAACAATGTTCAGACTTTCCTCTCTCAGGTAGGATGACGTCGGTTGTGGCGGGCGAAATTCTCACGGGGATACTCGAACTGCGATGTCGGACCAGCAATATACTCAACATGGGGCTCATGTGCAGGATCCCCCGCGAGGCCTCTCGGGTAGGGTTTGGCTCGTTATGCAATGGACGGTCGGGACAATACTCGTCCTTCTCGTTGGATCGTGGTTGGTGTGGTGGGCAATACATCTTCAGCAGCAGTTTGCCGAAGACGAGATTCGGGCTGCCTGTCAGAGAATGATGCCTGATACGGTGCAGCGCTGTGTGGATA
>Ga0163153_10007748_pt1 | contig 11432 bp, 9 predicted proteins | sample OliLakLV19MP6IB1_FD_148629 | JGI IMG/M metagenome (GOLD analysis project Ga0163153, IMG submission 148629) | Freshwater microbial mat bacterial communities from Lake Vanda, McMurdo Dry Valleys, Antarctica - Oligotrophic Lake LV.19.MP6.IB-1 | ecosystem: Environmental > Aquatic > Freshwater > Lake... | reverse complement strand
GCGATAAACATAGCATTTTCCGCTTGACCAACGCCACGGCCACCTCTGGGTCTGGGCTGACCCAATTCGGCCGGGCGACACCTGCACCACCGTCAGGTGCGTGTGACGGAACTGGATATCGAGATCATTTGTGCCAACAGTCCGCAAGCCAAGGGCCGCGTCGAGCGGGTCAATCAGACCCTGCAAGACCGCCTGGTCAAGGAGCTGCGCTTGCAAGGCATCTCCGATCCGGCGCGCGCCAACGCCTATGTGCCGGAGTTCATGGCCGACTTCAACCGGCGCTTTGGCGTCGCCCCGCGCGACCCGGCCGAGGCCCACCGGCCCCTGCTGGCCGTCCAGTCCTTGGACCGCATCTTCACCGTCCAGACCCCACGGACCGTCTCCAAGAATCTGACCATCCAGCATCAGAAAGTCGTGTACCAACTCCAAGTGCCGCGCAGCACCCACGCCTTTCGCGGCGCTCACGTGTTGGTGCTGGAAGACGCCCAGGAACAACTCGCCATCGAGTATCAAGGCCGCGCACTCGCCTTTACCCGCTACCAGGAACAGAGCCGGCAGGCCAACGTCGTGTCCAGCAAACAACTCGACGCCGCCGTGGAAGTGGTCAAGGCCAAGCCCCCGACCAAACCGGCGGCCAATCATCCCTGGCGCCATACGCCGCTGTCGCCCGCCAAATCGAAACCACCGGCCCGCCGCGCCTCCCCTGGGGGTCAGCCGCCGCCCGCGGGCGGCGGCTGACCCCCAGGGGACATTTCAACTTTGGACAACTAGGGGACATCTCTACTTTGGGTTGACAAGTGCGGCTTTAGGGCTAGGCAAACGTGTCAAGTTGCCCTAGAATTCCAGACCGTTGCGGTGGGGCTGAGCAACCAGGACAGATACGCCCACCGTCGGCAACAGGTGCGATCATTCCTCCCACTCCCCAGCGCAGACCCTTAACCGCGGAGCTTCTCCGGAGTTTTCCGTACGCCCGGCAAACTGATGCGGGCGTCCTGGCGCGCGGACGCGCCTACTACAAGGACGCCCGCGTCAGTGAAGTGGAGTTGCTCGACGACTACGCGGCCGTCGGCCAGGTGCAAGGCGACAGCGGCAACTATGAAGTCCAGATCAAGGCCGGCCAGGGGGGGCTGACCTTCGAGTGCGATTGTCCCCATGCCGAAGGCGGCAGCTTCTGCAAGCACATGGTCGCCACCGGGTTGGAACTGGCCGACTTCCTCGCTGAGGACGACGACCTCTACGCTGACGAGGACGACGTGGAACCGGAAGTCGTCCGCAAGCCGGCGGTCCGGCCTGCGCCGCCGGCCGCGCCCACGCCGCCGGCGACCCGCAACTGGCAGCACAAACTGGGCCAGGTGTTGGCGGCGGGGCCGAACCGCTCCTACGCCTCCCGGGTGGCGCGCTACGTCGGGCTAGTGATCCTCGAGCGCCCGGATTACTACAGCTTTAGCTACGGTTATGGAACCGCCGCCTCGGGCAGCGAGGCGTACACGCTGACGCCTTTCACTATCCGGGCGTCGGACTGGCCGGCGCTGACAGCGAGTGAGACCGACCTCAGCCCGCCGGCCATCAACGCCCGGTTGGAGGCCGACTCGAAATGGTTCAAGCTCGGCCAGCCGCTGGCGCGGACCGCCGAACCCGCCGGCTGTCTGAACCTCGACCCAGACGCGGTCTCGTTTTTGAATCTCCTCGTGAGCCTCCGCAGCATCTACTACGGCCAGACACCGACCAACACCCCCATGCTGCTGGCGCTGCTGTCCAAGCTCGACCTGCCGCTGTTCAAGGGGAGCACGCGCAACGGCAAAATTGAGCAGCGCCTTCGCCTGCGGCCCGGCCCGGTAGACGTCACGCTTGACCTGCGCCCCGCTGCCGACCGCCTCACCCTGCTGCCCGGCATTGAGCGCGACGGGCAGTTTGAGCCGCTCCAGACCCCGCTAACCATCATTTCGCGCTATCCGCCCTGGGTCGTGCTGGGTGACGTGCTCACCCAACTGCGCAACCCCCAGGTGCTCGATCTGCTCGCCGCCTTCCCCATCCAAATTCCCACCGCCGAGGCCGACGCCTTCCGGGAGCGGTATTTCGCCGGGCTGGCGCTGAAGCTGCCCCTCCGCAGCGGGGTCGTCCAGTGGCAGGACGTGCGGGCCGACCCGGTGCCGCGCCTCTATCTGCGCGACGACAAGCACAGCGCCCTGGTCGCCGAACTGCGGTTTGGCTACGGCGGGCACGAAGTGCCGGCGGTCAAGACCGCCGTGCCCGTCACCGTGGCGACGATCCCCGACACCTGGGATCTGGTCCGCATTCACCGCCAGGGCGAGCGCGAAGCCGCCTGGCTCCAGAGCCTGGTCGGCCCCACCTACGGTCTCAAACGGGGCGATTTCAGCCAGCCCTTCGGCGCCTACGCGCTGCGGGCCCACGTCCATCCCTTTGATTTTCTGCTGCAGCACGTCCCGCAGTTGGCCCAGGCCGGGTTTGAAATCTACGGCGAAGAGACCCTCAAGCTCGGCAAAATCAACCGCCACACGCCCACGCTGCGCGTCACCATCACCTCCGGCATTGACTGGTTCGACCTGAAGACGATGGTCGAATTCGGCGACCAACAGATTTCGCTGCATGAGGTGCGCAAGGCGCTCCAGCGGGGCGACCGCTTCATCAAGCTGGCCGACGGCTCGGCCGGCCAGATCCCGGAGGCCTGGCTCGAGAAATATCGGCATTTGTGGAAGCTGGCGACGGAGACCCCCGACGGGTTCCGGGTGAAGGATGTGCATCTCCCGCTGCTCGACCCGCTGCTGGAAGATGACCCGGCCATCAAGGTTCCAAAAAACCTGCCGGAACGCCGGCAGCGCTTGCGCAGCTTCGAGCGCATCGCGCCTCAGCCGTTGGCTAAAAACTTCAGCGGCGAACTGCGCCCGTACCAGCAACATGGCGTGGATTGGCTTTATTTTCTGCACGACTACAAATTCGGCGGCATCCTGGCCGATGACATGGGGCTGGGCAAGACGGTCCAGGTGCTGGCCTTTCTCCAACTGCTGAAAGAGCGCGCGCGGCGCAAGGCCCCAGCCGCCTCCCTGCTGGTCGTGCCCAAGAGCCTGATCATCAACTGGCAGCGGGAATCAGCGAAATTTACGCCCGGCCTGCGCTTCCTGCCCTACGTCGGCAATTTCCGCAGCAAAGACCCGGCCCGCTTCAAGGGCCAAGACATCGTGTTGACGACCTACGGCACGCTGCTGCGCGACGTTGACAGCCTGCGCCAGTACCGGTTCAACTACGTCATTCTCGATGAATCGCAGGCCATCAAAAACCCGCTGGCCAAGAGCGCGAAAGCGGCGCGGCTGCTGGCGGCCGAGCACCGCCTGGTGTTGACCGGCACGCCCATTGAAAACAATACCCTAGAGTTGTGGTCACAATTTGCCTTCCTTAACCCCGGCCTGCTCGGCAGCCTAGATTTCTTTCGACACGCGTTTGCGACCCCGATCGAGAGCCAGGGCGACGAAGCGGCGGCGGCCACCCTGCGCAGTCTGGTCTACCCGTTTATCCTGCGCCGCACCAAGGCCCAGGTGGCGCCGGAACTGCCGCCGCGCACCGAGCGCATCCTGTACGCCGACATGGACAGCGCGCAGAAGAAGCTCTACGCGCGGATGCGCGACCGCTATCGGGCCGAACTGCTGGGCCTGATCGAAAACCAGGGCCTGAACGACACGCGCTTCAAGATTCTAGAAGGCCTGCTGCGGCTGCGGCAGATCGCCATTCATCCCCGGCTGGTGGACGACAGCTACCGGGGCGCAGCCCCCAAGCTGGAGATGCTGCTGGAAACACTGGAAACATTGCAGTCCGAAAACCACAAGGCGCTGATCTTCTCGCAGTTTGTCGGGATGCTGAAACTCGTCCGGCGGGAACTGGATGCGCGCCGGATCAAATACGTCTACCTCGACGGGCAGACCACCGACCGCCAGGCGCGCGTGGACTTGTTCCAGTCCGACCCCGCCTACCCGTTCTTCCTGATCAGCCTGAAGGCGGGCGGCGTGGGCCTGAACCTGACGGCCGCCGATTACGTCATCCACCTCGACCCGTGGTGGAACCCGGCCGTTGAAATGCAGGCCAGCGACCGCGCCCATCGGATCGGGCAGGACAAACCCGTCTTCATCTATAAACTCATCGCGCGCGATACCGTCGAGGAAAAGATTTTGCAACTGCAGGAGAAAAAACGGGCGTTGGTGACGAGTCTGGTGACGACCGAAGCCGGTTTCTTCAAGGCGCTCACCCAGGACGATGTGAAAGTGTTGTTTGACTGAGCTATTCAGCTCCGGCAGCCGTTACAATTGCTAGCATTGCACCCGCTGCGCCTAGCCTGGCCGGGGGTTGGCGGGCCTCGGACTGGTCGTGGCAAGCCCGCCGCCTGGCGGCGCCTAGCGCCCGTAATTCGCCATGTGCTGCAGCACGCTCCGCGCCAAGAGCGCGTCCGCCTGTGCGCGATGGGCATTGGGTAGCTCAATCCGGCACTGCCGGCCGGCCGCGCTCAACTTCTGCTTCCGGTTTTGGCCGTAGAACTGCGCGTACAGGTCCATGACACAAAAGAATTCCGTGTTCGGAAGATTCCAGCGCAGACGCTGCTGGGCAGTGCTCTGCTGCATCATGCGGACGTCGAAGGCGGCGTTGTAGATGGCCGCGTGTCGGCCGTCCAAAGCGGCGGCCACGTCCGCCCATAGGTCACGCCAACTCGGGCTCTTGGCGACCAGGGTATTCGTAATGCCATGAATCAGCGTGACATTGTAGGGGATGGCAGCCCGTGGTTTCACCAGCGTGTTGATCAACGCGCGCCCGGTGTGGTCCAGCACGCAGATCTCCACAATCTCAGCCTCGGGGCCTAGCCCGGTGGTCTCGGTGTCAATGTAGACCGGCTGGAGGGCGAGCTTGGCCCGGGCTAACTGCATTGCCGCTTGGCGTGCGGTGAGTGCCGACATTTCAGCCTCCCAATATCACTCGCCCGCCGCCCTTGGCCGGGCAGCGGGGCAATCGCTATGCGCCCGGAGCAGTGTATGCCCGCAGCCTATGCGGGACAAGTTCGTAGAAGCCGGGGCCAACGCGGGGTGCATTCGCAGTTTTTGGCCGCAGCCGTTTTGGGCCAGCCGCCAAAATTTTCAGACCGGGGCGGGCATGCCCACCCCGGTCTGAAAATTTTGGTAGCGGTCAGATAAATGCTTTTACAAGCACAACTTGCGCTGAGAACCCGCCACGACGTTGAACGCCCCCTGGTCATTTTCCCCGAAACGACCACCATCCGCGAATGCACCCCCAACGCGCTAAGCGTTGACGACCAAGTGCCGACGCTGTATATTGAGCGTCGGAATAACCGTGCTCTCCTATTCTCGCCAGCATACCCGAGCGGCCAACAGACAAGACCCTCGGACTGGCCGGGGGTTTTCTGATCGGGGGAGCCAGGGGCCGCCCGTTAGGCCGACACCCAAGACCGCTCACGCAGGAACCGACTATGAGTGCTATCGCCCAATCCATTGCCTGGTGGTGCTTTGTGCCGGCCCGGCTCTCTCCGCCGGCCTTTGTGCGGGCGGTGGCCGAGGCCGGATATGCCGGCATTGATCTGGTGCCACCGAAGTATTTCGAGTTGGTGAAGGCGCATGGGCTGGCGATCTCCGGCGCGCTCGGGCACGCCTCGATTGAGTTGGGCTTGAACCGGCGCGACCAACACGACCGCATCGAGCGCGAGCTGCGCGCCAACCTGGACCGCGCCGAACACTATGGGATCGCCAACCTGCTCTGCTTCAGCGGCAACCGCGCCGGGCTAGACGACGCCACGGGCGCGGCCGTCAGCGCCGAGGGATTGGCGCGTGTGGCACCTGCGGCGGAGGCGGCCGGGGTGACGCTGGTGCTGGAGGTCTTGAACAGCAAGGTGGATCACCCCGGCTACCAGGCCGACCACACCGCCTGGGCGGTCGCAGTCTGTCAACGCGTCGGCTCGCCGCGCGTAAAGGTGCTGTACGACATCTATCATATGCAGATCATGGAAGGTGACCTGATCCGCACGATCCAAACTTTTCACCCGCTCATCGGCCACTACCACACGGCGGGCAACCCCGGCCGCCACGACTTAGACGCGAACCAGGAAATCAATTACCCCGCCGTGCTGCGCGCGATCGGGGCGACCGGCTACAGCGGCTACGTCGTGCACGAATATCTGCCGCAGGGTGAGCCGGTGGCGGCGCTGCGGGCCACGCTGGCAGACTGCGCCCCCTACTTGCGCTAGGCCGGGTCAGCCGGCGGCCCGCCTGCCGCTTATGGCGCGACCACGGCCATATTGCCCAGCACGCCCCACGAAGCCAGGAATTGCGCCAGGGTGCGGGTGTACTGCGTCCCGCCGTCCAGGATCACGACTGTGTCGGCGCCGTAGCCGATGACCATGACCGTGTGCTCGAAGGCCGCCACCAGGGTGGTGTGACCGTTGGACGCGGCCGTGTATTGCACCGCCGTGCCGCTGCCCACGGCCCCCACCACCCAGGTGATGACCGGGCGGTTGGCGTCAATCTCGGCGCGCAGCGCGTCCCAGGTCAGGCCGGACACGGCGCGCGCCGGCACGCCATACGCTTGCAGCACCCCGGCGATTGGCCCGGCATTCACCCCATAGGGCGCGGGCGGGATTTGTCCCAGCCCGCCATGCACGTCGCCCACGAAGCCGGTGTCGGGGTCATCCGAGACGGGCAGCAGGTTGAAGAATTCGAGCTCGTCAATGCTGAAGCCGAAGTAACCGGCCCAATCCACGGCCGAGCGCGACTCGCAATCGAGGGGCAGCGCCTGGCCGCGGCCGGTGACGTTCAGCAACTTGGCCGGGGCTACCGCCGGCCCGCCGATGACCAGCGCCTGCCCGGCGAAGATCAGATTGGGATTGCTGATGCCGTTGGTGCGCAGCAGGTCGCTGACCGTCACGTGGAAACGCTGCGCGATCAGCCACAGCGCGTCGCCGCGCTGGACGATGTAAATGTTTGTGCCTGCCTCCGGTGCCGGCGCGCTGGCCGCCGGGGGCGTCACTGGGGCCGCCTCGGCCGCCTCAGCCGTCGGGCCGGGGATTACCAGGCTTTGCCCGGCGTAAATGTTCGTGCTGTAAAGGCCGTTGGCGGTCATGATCGCGCGCCAGTCCACCCCGTATTTCAAGCCGATGCGGAACAAGTTCTCGCCCGGCTGGACGACATGAATGATCCCGGCGGCCAACGCCGGGCGCGGCGCCCACAGCGCCAGCGCCAGGCCAATCACCAGCACCGCCTGCCGGAGCAACCGCCGCCATTGGTTGTCATCCCATAGCTTCTTATCCAGCATGTGTGTTGGTCACCTTTCGCGCCCTACCAGCCGCACTGGTCAGCGCCACCTTCACAGCGGTCAGCGCGCCGGCGCCTCGGCCGCCCCGCCGTGGCACCGGCGATGACCGGCGCTCAAGCCTCCACCCGTAGCCCCAGCGTCTGGGCCAACTCACGCAGGCGCTCCCAGGTAACTTCCGGCAGGGCAATGCCGTCGCGCGCGCGCTGCTGCTTGGTGCGCCACTCTAGCTCGCCCGGCACGAAAATCTCGTCGTGACCCGGCGCGCGCGGCATCGCCTTGATCCGCTGCCTAAAATCGGCCACCATGGCTTGGAAGTCCGCCAGCGGCTGGAAGGCTTCGATGTTGATCGCCACCAGCAGCGTGCCCTGGTCCCACCGGTAAGCGGGCTGGATGGGAAAGCCCACCCCACTCAGGCCGCCGCCCATCAATTCAATCATCACCCCCAGCGCATAGCCCTTGTGGCCGCCAAACGGCAGGATCGCGCCGCCGTCCAGCGCCTCCTGCGGGTTGCGCGTCGGCTGCCCCAGCTTGTCAACAATCCAGCCGTCGGGCACTTGTTCGCCTTTAGCGGCGGCCACCTCCAGCTTGCCATGCGCGGCGGCGGCGGTCGCAAAGTCTAGGTAGATCGGCGGCTGCCCCGGCCCGCCCGGCACGGCCCAGGCCAGCGGGTTCGCGCCCAACGCCCGCGACAGGCCGCCGAACGGGGCCACCAGGCCGCCCGGACTCGACCCATTGCAAACCACCTGGCCGATGAAACCCTGCTCGGCCGCCATCGTCGCATATTCGCCGATGCGGCCGGTGTGGTCGCAGTGCCGCAGCACCGCCAGCCCAATCCCTTGCGTGCGGGCCTTGCCGATCGCCAGGTGCATGCCCTGGGCGCAGGCGTAGTGGCCGAAGTTCCAGCCGCAGTCCAGGAAAACCGTGCCCGGCGTTTCTTGGATGATCTCAACTTGGCCGGCCGGGTTGAGCGTCCCGGCCCGAATCGAGTCGGCATAGGCTGACAGGCGCATCACGCCGTGCGAGTCGTGCCCGACCAGGTTGCTCTCCACCAGCGCGGTGGCCACGCGCTCGGCCACCTCGGGCGGCGCTTGCAAGCCGCGCAGGATATCGCTGGCCAATTGGTGCAGCCCGCCGGCCGACTTGATAATCATGGCTGGTTTATCTCCCCAGGCGTCAGCGCGCGTCGTCCTAGAACCATAGATGGGCCTCGGTGTGGCCCCGCAATTTCTCAAGCGCCTGGTTGATGGAGCGGATGAGCAGGGCCGTATCCGATCCCAGGCCGATCAGGTTAAAGCCCTGGTCGCGCCGCAAGACGCCGTTATCCAGGCTGGTACACATCAGGCCGGCGGCGATCCCAAGCTGCGCGGCCTTAGCGCGCATGTCTAAAATCTTGTCGGCCACGCCGGGGCCTTCCCACTGCCCCAGATAGCCATAGCTGGTAGACAGGTCCGACGGGCCAAAGAAGATCGCCTCCAGCTCCGGCACGGCCAGGATCGCGTCAATATTGTCCACCGCCTCAACCGTCTCGATGATCGGAATGATCAGCGTTTCCTCGTCGGCGTGCGCGAGGTGTTCCTGAAACCCCAGGCCCCAATGCACCGCCCGGCCGCCGCCGACCCCGCGCTCACCGTGCGGCGGATAGCGCCCGAAGCGCGTGCCGCGTTCAACGTCCGCGCGCGAACGCACCAGCGGCAGAAACACGCCGTGCGCCCCCATGTCTAGCACGCGCCGCACGTAGGAGCGCTGCACGTCTGGCACGCGCACCAGCACGGTCGTCTCGCTGCCGCGCACCGCCCGCAGATGGTCCATCACGTCGCGAAAGTCCAGATGCCCGTGCTCCATGTCAATGCACACCCAATCCAGGCCCAGCGCCGCCGCGATTTCGGTGAGGATCGGACTCTCCATCGTCACCCACAACCCGTAGCTGGTCGCTGTGCCGTGTAGGCGCGCGCGGAGTTTATTGACAGCCATCGCGTTGCACTCCCGTATCGTGAATCAAAACGCTTTGATGCCGGCCAGGCCGGCCGGCTGTGGAAAACTTACACCAGCGCCAGCGGGCGCACCCACGAGCCGGTCGCGCCCTGGATGCGCAGCGGCAAGCAGATAAAGGCAAACTCTTTGACCTGATCGCGCACCAGGTCTTCGAGATTGACGTTCTCAATAATGTGGATGCCCCGCCGGATCAGCAGTTCCTCATGCACCGTATCATCCCAATTGGGCACCGGGTGCGGGTCGGCGCTGGTGGCATCCAGGCCGAACAGCACCATCCCCTGAGCCACCAGCCAGCGCGCGGCTTCGGCCGACAGGCCCGGGCACCCCGCCTCAAAGGCCGGCCGATTGGTCATATATTGCGTGATCTTGCCGGTGCGGATCAAGACCGCATCACCCGCCCGCAGCGTCAGCCCTTGCGCCTGCACCGCCGCCTCCAACTGGACGGCCGATAGCGCGTAGCCGTCGGGCACGGGCAGCCCGCCCTGGATGGTCGCGGCATCAATCACGACGCCGCGCAGCACGATCGGGGGAATGGTCTCCGCCCCGTAGGCGCTCCAGCCGAAGTCGCCCAGCAGCGTGGTGATCTGGCCGCCGCCATAGACCTGGCCGTGGCGCTGCGCGTGGATCAGCGCATCAATGTGCGACGACTGGTGGATGGAACCCTGGATGAGCTCCACGTTGAAGCTGTTGCCGAGCATGGCCGCCTTGCCCGCGAAGCTGGCCGGTGTGCGAAATTGGCTCAAGCTAAACGGGAAGATTTGGTCGGGCGGCAGGCGCGGCAAGGCGTTCCCCAAGTCAACGCCCAGGTCATAGGTCTGGCCGGTTTTCACCAGGCGCATAGCCTCTAACACGGCCTGGCTCGAAATGTTGCTCAAGGCCCCCCGGTCTATGTTGTCGGTCATGTGCATTTCACCTCGTGGTTGCCGGCCTGGTCGCGCGCCGACCGGCCTAGCGTCAGCCCAACGTCTGACCTATGATATACGGAATTCAAGACCGACGCCCGGCCGATTGACACCCATTCACTTGGGACTAACCCTCACGGAGCCAATGCCGCATGCCTACCGCCACGCCCGCCTTAACTTCCGACCAGCTCGCCGCCCTGCGCCAGTTTGACACGCCCACCATCTGCAACGCCATCGAGACGTTCAACGTGCGGGGCCGCGTGGAGGGCTTTTGCGGGATGGATATCCGCTGCCTCTCACCCGATCTGGGGGTCATGCTGGGTTACGCCGTCACCCTGACGGTGGACTCTACCACCCCCGCCGCGCCGAGCGACAACCGCGTCTGGTACGACTGGATGGCGGCGATGGCCGCCTCGCCGCAGCCGGTGGTGTTGGTGCTGCAAGACGTCGGCCCGCAGCCGCGCAAGTCGGCCCACTTTGGCGAAGTCATGGGGACGCTGGCTCGGCGGCTGGGCGCCGTCGGCGTGGTGACGAATGGCGGCCTGCGCGACCTGGCCGAGGTGCGCAGCCTGGGGGTGCATTATTTTGGGGCCGGCGTCGTGCCCTCGCACGGCCAACCCCGGCTGTTGGCGGTCAACGTGCCGGTGGCGATTGACGGGGCGCCGATCCAGCCCGGCGATCTGCTGCACGGCGACCTGAACGGGGTCACGGTCGTGCCGCGCGCCATTGCCGGCCAGGTGGCCGCGGCGGCCACCGCTATCCGCGCCGACGAAGCGGCCTTGCTGGCCTACATCCAGAGTTCAGCCTTCAGCATTGACGGCTTTTTCGAGCGCAAATTCTCCCACTGAGCCTAGGGCTGCCGCGCCCCTGCCGCCATGCCAGTCCCCATCGTCCAGGTCACCGACCTGACCTACTACTACCCGGATGAGCTTGAACCGGCGCTGAACGGCGTCAACCTGGAAATCCAGCCAGGCGAGTTTGTGCTGCTGGTCGGCCCTAGCGGCTGCGGCAAGAGCACACTGGCGCTGGCCCTCAACGGCATCATCCCCACGCTCTTGGGCGGGCGCATCAAGGGGCAGGTGCAGGTCAACGGGTTAGACACGCGCGCCGCCGGCGTGTACGCACTCAGCACGCAGGTGGGCCTGGTCTTTCAAGACCCGGACTCGCAGCTCTGCAATCTGACCGTTGAAGATGAAGTCGGCTTCGGCCCGGCCAACCTGC
>Ga0163153_10007747_pt1 | contig 11432 bp, 12 predicted proteins | sample OliLakLV19MP6IB1_FD_148629 | JGI IMG/M metagenome (GOLD analysis project Ga0163153, IMG submission 148629) | Freshwater microbial mat bacterial communities from Lake Vanda, McMurdo Dry Valleys, Antarctica - Oligotrophic Lake LV.19.MP6.IB-1 | ecosystem: Environmental > Aquatic > Freshwater >... | reverse complement strand
GCCTGAGGGCTCGATAAACGCTGCCGGAACTCCCGCATGTCCTTCGGATACCCCGGACGGCCCATGCCGGCATAGTCTCAATCTACCCAACCGGAGTCAACCGTAGAAGCAATTAGTTTTAAAATAAATAATATATCCATAACTTTATATTGTTGACAAAGTAACTGTAGTTATATTATTAAGTCACTACTTAATCACGATCGGAACAGTGATGTATAAACATCGGTCAGAAGAGGCAAGAGAGTACGAAATGAACGCTCCTCTGCAACAGGCCAATGCGTTTCTAGACGAGACACACCGTCAATTGACGCAGCAAATCCTTCGTGCCCTTCAAGAGATCCGCTACGGCTCAGTGGAAATCGTCATCCACGATTCAAAAGTGGTCCAGATCGAACGCAAGGAGAAGATCCGCATCGACACGAACTCTTCACGGACTACCACATGAGCAAGGTGAATGTGACCACACCGTACTGTTGTCGGAACTAAAGGAGAACACCGTGCCGTCCAGACAACTGGAGGCATACCCCCCCACATTTCAAACATTCGTAATTGGTCACTGACCGGACAACCGGAAGTTCCCATCACGAGAAGGAGGCTCTCAGATGAGGAAGTCATGGTTGTCCATGGGAGTATTGTTATTGACCAGCGCTGCCCTCGGATTCTCGTCACCGGCGCAAGCAGGGGAGCCAGGGTCGCCCGAGAAGTCCATCGAACAGCGATTTGAGGAATTGGATCAGGAGATCCGTATCTTGAAACGGAAAAACGAACTGGGACAGGAAGCGGCAGAAACCGCGAAAAAATCAACGGCAGTCGTGAAGGCCGGTAATAACGGATTCTCACTAGAGTCCGTTGATGGCCAAAATATCATCAAACTTCGCGGCTTGTTGCAAGCCGATCACCATCTCTATTTCGAAGGCGCGAACGACGTTCGCAACCGCGCCGATCAACGTGCAGGTGATCTGGATGCCGATGGATTCCATGACGCGGCTGACTCATGGTTGGCCCGCCGCGTTCGTCCTATCATCGAAGGCACCTTGTTCGGCAAATATGATTTCCGCTTTACCCCTGAATTTGCCGGCGGTAACGCATCAGTGGTGGATGCCTACATTGATGCCCGCTTCAATCCGGCTTTTAAAGTTCGCGCGGGTAAGTTTAAGAGTTTTGTCGGATTGGAGCGATTGCAAAGTGGCGCAGACATCAAATTCTTGGAAAGAAGTTATGTCACGAATGCGATTCTGCCTAATCGCGACCAAGGCATTGCAGTCCACGGCGATACTTTAGGAGACAGATTGAATTACGCAGTTGGTCTGGTAAATGGCGTGAGTGACGGCGGCATCATCAGCACCGGCACTGAGTTTGACGGACGCCGAGAAGTCACCGCGCGTCTATTCGCTACGCCATTTAAAAATGACTATTCAGTGTTGAACGGCTTGGGCTTCGGTGTTGCTGCTACGTACACTGATTCTCAGGGCGAAAGAAACCTGAACTTTACCGACACATCTGCCGCAGACGCGACAAGAAACGGTCTGCCAAACTATCTCACCGATGGTCAAAATGTGTTCTTTCGATACAGCAGTGCCGCGGTGGCTGACGGTCAACGGCTACGCCTCTCGCCTCAAGCTTACTATTACACTGGTCCCTTAGGTCTCATTGCCGAATATGCGCAAGTCAGACAAGACGTGAGCTTAACCACCGGCGGTTCACCTGCAGCTGGTGGAGCGGGTTCCAACACGAACATCATCCCGAATACAAACAAAAAGTTACGTCATGATGCATGGCAAGTCGCTGTCTCCTACTTGCTCACTGGCGAAGATGCCTCCTTTAAAGGTGTCAAACCAAAACAGGACTTTGATTTTGGATCAGGTTGGGGCGCCTGGGAATTGGTTGCACGCTATAACGAAATCAATCTCGATGATGACACATTCAGAGACCCTACGGGCACGTCATTTACTGGCGCATTCGCAGACTTGTCGACAAGTGCACAATCGGCTCGCTCCTGGACCGGCGGTGTGAACTGGTATCTGAATCAAAACACAAGAGTAGCATTGAACTATTCGCATACAACATTCGATGGTGGCGCTGGCGTCGGCACGTCGCCGATCAACGCAGCAGGAACAAATGTGCGGGATCGTCCGGACGAACACGCCTTACTCACTCGTTTACAGCTCGCATTTTGATCAAATAACTTTCACTAACTATGCATGGAGAAATAGCGCATGAGTACCAAGACACTCTGGAAGACACTGATCGCGCTGAGCGCTGTCCTGGCCTTTACAAACCCGCCCAGCGTTCAGGCCGAAGACATCACGCTTCTGAACGTGTCGTATGACCCGACACGTGAACTGTATCAGGAGTTCAACGCAGCCTTCGCCAAGCACTGGCTGGCCAAGACCGGCCAGTCCGTCTCTATCAAGCAGTCGCACGGAGGTTCGAGCAAACAAGCGCGCGCCATCATCGACGGGTTAGAGGCCGACGTCGTGACGCTGGCGTTGGCGTACGATATCGACGCCATCTCTGAAAAAGCCAGGCTGCTTCCTGCAAACTGGCAAACACGCCTTTCCAACAACAGCGCGCCCTACAGTTCGACGATCACGTTTCTGGTCCGCAAAGGCAATCCCAAGGGCATCAAGGATTGGAGCGACCTGGTCAAACCCGGGGTCTCCGTCATTACCCCGAACCCTAAGACCTCCGGTGTCGCCCGCTGGAACTACCTGGCCGCGTGGGGCTATGCCCTGAAACAGTCAGGCGGCGATGAAGCCAAGGCGCAGGATTTTGTCTGGCGGCTTTTTAAAAATGTGCCGGTGCTCGACACGGGCGCCCGCGGCGCCACAACGACATTCGTGGAACGAGGCATCGGCGACGTCCTGATTAATTGGGAAAACGAGATTTTGTTGAGCATCAAAGGCTCGGGTAAAGACAAGTTTGAAATCGTCGTGCCGCCGCTCAGCATATTGGCAGAGCCGACGGTCAGCCTCGTAGACAAGACTGTGGACAAGCGAGGCACCAGGAAAATCGCTCAGGCCTACCTGGAATATCTCTACTCTGAAGAAGGCCAGGACATTGCCGGGAAACATTACTACCGCCCGCAGCTTCAATCAGTCGCCGCCAAATATTCTGCGACGTTCCCGGCTGTGGAGCGGTTCACGCTGCAGGAATTCTTCGGTAATTGGCAAAAGGCGCACAAGACGCACTTCGCCGATGGCGGTAGCTTCGATCAAATCTATCTGCAGAGCGCCAAGTAACGTCAATGAGACCCGTGGCTTTGGTATTGAAACAACCCAGCGTCCTTCCCGGATTCGGCCTGACACTGGGATTTTCGCTGCTCTATTTCAGCCTCATCGTATTGATCCCCCTCAGCGGTCTCGTTATCAAGACAACCACGCTGACCTGGGAACAATTCTGGCATACGGTGACGGAGCCGCGTGCCCTCGCCTCCTACCAACTGACATTCGGCGCGTCACTGCTGGGGGCCTTGATCAACGGCTTCTTCGGATCGGTGGTAGCCTGGGTCCTTGTGCGATACCGCTTTCCCGGGCGTTCGATCGTGGACGCCCTCGTGGATCTGCCCTTTGCCCTGCCGACCGCCGTTGCCGGAATAACCTTGACCGCCATCTACTCGTCGAATGGATGGATCGGACACTATCTTGAACCGCTGGGGCTCAAGGTCGCGTTTACGCCCCTGGGTGTCCTCGTCGCACTGACCTTCATCGGACTGCCGTTCGTGGTGCGGACGGTTCAACCGGTACTACAAGATTTGGACATGGAGGTGGAAGAAGCCGCCACCACGCTGGGAGCCAATCGATGGCAAACATTCAGGGCGGTCATCGTGCCTGAACTATGGCCTGCCCTGCTGACCGGCATGGCAATGGCATTCGCCCGCTCCGTCGGGGAATACGGCTCCGTGATCTTCATCGCCGGCAATATGCCGCTCAAATCGGAGATCACTCCCCTTCTGATCATGACCAAGCTGGAACAATACGACTATGCCGGAGCCACAGCCCTGGGAGTCGTCATGCTCGTGGTGTCGTTTATCCTCGCCCTGATGATCAATCTCATACAATGGTGGAGCGGCAGGCGCCACACCGCTCGTTAGAAAGAGAAGAACATGTCGACAGAGACCGTTGCCAGAGTAAGGAACGAGGAGTGGAAGGCTTCTTTGACCAGCGAACGCGCCGTGGTTCGCTGGTCGCTTATTGTCGCGGCACTCGGATACTTGACGCTCTTCCTGTTCGTGCCCCTCGCGGCGGTTTTTTCCGAAGCGCTGAAGAACGGACTTGAAGGCTACTTCGCCTCATTTACGGACCCGGATGCCCTGGCAGCAATTCGCCTGACCTTCCTCGCCGCATCACTGGCCGTTCCACTTAACTTAATGTTCGGCATCGCTGCAGCCTGGGCCATCGCCAAATTCGAATTCGTCGGCAAACAGATCCTCATCACGCTCATCGACATCCCGTTGGCCGTGTCCCCCGTCATCTCGGGATTGATATACGTGCTGCTCTTCGGAGCACAGGGCTGGGTGGGCCCCTGGCTGGCCGAGCACGACATCAAGATCATCTTCGCTCTACCAGGTATCGTGCTCGCCACCACCTTTGTCACCGTTCCGTTCATTGCACGTGAGCTGATCCCATTGATGCAATCGCAGGGACGAGAGGAAGAAGAAGCGGCGTTCACGTTGGGCGCGTCAGGATGGCAAACGTTTACCCGCGTCACCCTTCCGAATATCAAATGGAGCCTGCTCTATGGCGTCATTCTCTGCAATGCGCGGGCGATGGGAGAATTTGGAGCAGTGTCTGTCGTCTCAGGCCATATACGAGGGCTCACCAATACGCTGCCGCTGCATGTCGAGATCTTGTACAACGAATACAACCCCGTCGGAGCATTCGCGGTAGCCTCACTCCTCACCTTATTAGCCATTGTGACGCTCATCGCGAAAACGATGATCGAACGGAAACCTGCTTCATCACGATCGGCGCATGACCCCGCATGGAGCACGCAACCAGGGAGCCCGTCATGAGTATCCAGGTTGATCATGTCACCAAGCGATTCGGCAGCTTCACCGTCCTGAATGACGTGAGCCTGCATGCACAGGCGGGAGAGCTCATTGCGCTTCTCGGTCCCTCCGGTTGCGGCAAGACCACCCTGCTGAGAATCCTGGCGGGACTAGAAAGGCCAGACCAAGGACGAATTCTCCTGCACGGCGTCGAGGTGACGGATCAGCGTATCACCGACCGGCGCGTAGGATTTGTGTTCCAGCATTACGCGTTGTTCCGGCATATGACCGTCACACAGAATGTCGCGTTCGGGCTGAGCGTGCTTCCTCAAGCGCAACGGCCGTCTCCTGACAAGATCCAGAAGAAGGTCGATGAGTTGCTCTCATTGGTCCAGATGCGGGCAATGGCTGACCGCTATCCCAACCAGCTTTCCGGAGGGCAACGTCAACGTGTGGCCTTAGCCAGAGCGCTGGCCGTGGAGCCGAAATTGCTCCTGCTTGATGAACCGTTTGGCGCATTGGATGCTAAAGTCCGAAAGGAGCTGAGACGTTGGCTTCGACGCCTTCATGACGAACTGCACATTACGAGCATCCTGGTGACGCATGACCAGGAAGAAGCCTTGGAGGCCGCGGATCGCATCGTGGTGCTAAACCAAGGGCATATCGAGCAGATCGGCACACCAGACGAGGTCTACGAGAATCCAGCCACACCGTTCGTCTACCAGTTTCTCGGCGATGTCAACGTGTTTCATGGCCGGGTTTCTCAAGACCAGCCCTCGCACGAAGGAGCGAGCGAACATGAACAGGACGCTTTGGGTGAACACGAAGTCACGTTTGTCCGCCCCCATGACCTGGACCTCAGCCTGAGCCGAACTACGCCGACACAGATCGAAGCGACCGTGCGATTTGTCATCACCGCCGGATCACGAGTCCGGCTCGAACTGGTATCGAAAGACTCCGCTCAGACTATTGCGGTCGAACTCACCAGAGAGCGCTATCGCGAGTTGAAGCTCCGACAAGGCGATATGGTCTTTGTGCACCCGAAACAACTACACGTATTCAAAATTCCAAGCCCCTAATCTAGGCTACAGCGTGCCAATGGATCACGAACAGGGATACAATGAAACTCGCTCGGTCGGAGACCGATGTTCGTTCACATATAGTCAATCCAGGATAGGAGAATCAGATGCGTATTGGATATAGGACGACGACTGCGCGGACGTTGAGCCTATTAGTATTCAGCCTGGCTTTCAGCTCTGTGCCGCCGGCTATTGCTGGGCAGTCCGGCACGCCAAAAGAAAATGAGGGAACCAGAGTTTTTAAGCCTACGGAGCATCCGTACTACAGCGGGCAGTTTCACCTTTCAGGTCAGAAGGCAACCCTGATCGGCAGCATGCAGGATCGCGCACCGTGGGACCACCTCGACTATGCAGGCAAACACCTGATACCGGTTCAAAGCTCCATCGACATCCAGGTGAACGAACTCACGAACAGCGGCCAGGTCATCGCTGAATTTACCGAAGGCGCCGACCGATATCGGATTGTCTTTGATCGGTTTGCCGCGAAGGCTCCGTTTCAAGATGGCGGCATCGCGACAAGGATCTATGAACATGGTGATTCCGGAAACGGCGATCCACTGTATCCGAAAACCTGGCTCTATCTTGGAGGATGGGGCACCGCCACCATGCAGAAGAACGAACAGGTGCTCTATAAGGACTATGATGCACACTTTATGGTGATGGAACGATCACGCGATCCTAAGACCCATGAGGTTCGCTATCCGGTCAAGCGGACTCTGCCTGGAGGAGAAACTGATCCAGCAGGCATGGAAATCGATCTCTGGGTTCGATCGAAGGAACAAAACACCAACAACTTTCCCCCATTTGAAACCTTTGTCCATCTCTGTTGGGATGAAGTGACGTGGCGAAGCGCTCAATGAACCGGTTGATTAAATCCCTCATCAGTGCAATCGTCTCGGCTACTCTGGGATTCGGGATCATACCGACCCAGGCAGAGACCGGTTCTCTCACATCTGCGTGGAGCTTCGATCGTGAGCAGCCAGGCGCCCTACCCAGCGAATTCTCAGTTGGCACGTTGTTTGATGGAAGGCCGGCAGGCGATTGGCAGGTGCTCGCGACTGATCGAGCGAAGAGTCCCCCATATGTGCTCGCCCAACTCATGGCGAAGGGAGCCGAGCATGCCTACAAAGTGGTACTGAGCAAGGAAGTTATCGCCTCTGATCTCAATCTTGCAGTATCATTCTTACCGATTCAGGGAGAGGCAGACATGGGGGGCGGGCTGATTTGGCGGGCAGCCGATGATCGCAATTACTATCTGGCAAGAGCCAACCCGTTGGAACAAAATATTCGCGTGTATCGGGTTGAGAAAGGCATTCGGCGCCTACTACAGAACTTCAACCAGACGATTACCCTGAAACAGTGGCATACACTACGGGTCGCCCATCAAGGCTGTCGCGTACACATCTTCTATGATGGAAAGCAGGTCCTCGATCTCTGTGAGGAAACGTTCCACACCGGGATGATCGGGCTATGGACAAAATCCGATGCCGTCACCTACTTCGACGACCTCCAGTTGCAACAGTTGAAATGAACGCACATACGAGAAGGAACCTACCGCGATCTGTATTCTTGAGAATTTCCGAGCGACGATTCCTTCACGTCACCATCAGCGCTTTGATCCTCGGACAGGGTAGACGGTTGTCCGGGTCAATTGGCTCCTAACACTGCGCGTGAACCTCGCCTTGCCAAGATGCCGTGAAGTAAGATGCTCTTACTTCTTTGATGAGGTGATCATGCTCGCGAAAAAGACGTCGAAGAACCAGGTGACGCTGCCTCAAAAAGCACTGCAGGACATTCCTGAGACCGACGACTTCGATATCACCGCACAAGGCGTAGTGCTGATTCTCAGACCAGCCACAGTGGATAATCCAGGCTCTCGACTCGCAGTCGTGCGACAGAACATTAAAGACCTTGGGATTATGCCGAAAGACTGAGATCGTGCCATCGCATAGGCGAAAGGACACCGAGGCCGCCGCCGATCCGAGCCGCTCTCGACACGAACGTCATCATTTCCGCTCTCCTGTTTTCCGGCCCACCGTCGCAATTCGTCTCAGCCTGGCAATCCAGCCGCCTTCGGCCAGTCGTCTCTGCCCCTAAGCTGCAGCGACTACCATGAACGACACGGACCGGATGCGGTGGGCGGGCTTTCCATTCGTGAAACATTTTGGGCTTTCGGCGAGATACAAACGAGGTTTCACGTACGACGAGGACCGGATGCGATGGGCCGCAGGGGAGGCTCAGCGTTCAGAAAAAGCAGCCTGTCCATTGTTGTTTTCCTGGGATTTTAAAAAGACTCCCGACCCCTTTATTTCGACCCATTAATATTCTGTCTGCGTGAAATTTCTCGGGCATGCCGTCACTGACTTTGGCGATTGATGAAAGTGGGAATCAACCGAGCAGGCGAGCCCGTGGAAGGACGCTTACTCTGGCTTACGCTTCGCCAACAACTTTTGACGCCGCCGTTGCGCCTCAAGCTGCTTGGATTTCTTTCTGACGCTCGGCTTTTCGTAAAACCGCCGCCGCTTCAGTTCGCGGAAGAGTCCTTCCCCCGCGAGTTTCTTCTTGGCAATTTTGAGGGCTTTCTCGACGTTATTATTGAAGACTTTGATTTCCATGCTTTCAGTCTGCGTGCTTTCCCAGGCGATGCCTGTTATAGGTTTTTCTCTCGTGCCATATTGACCAAGGCGTGCAGTATAACATAGCCCCCCAAGTTCCTCTATTAGTATGTCATGCTGAATCGATCAGAAGGGATGACCTAAGCCGGCATTGTGTTGGATATCCATGATGTCTGTAGCATAGAGCGAGCCCTCGATTACCCTGAACACGACACAGTGTCCGCCACATGCAACTTCGCCCGTTGAATTACTCTTCTGAGAAAAGCAGCCTAACCCTTATGTCCGTCTCCTAGGACTCATGGTAACGTGGGAGGCAAGAAACACCATTACCATTGAGCAACTACATCTTGCCTGCTGTCATGTTGAAGAAATGATGGCTGCAGGTTTCAAAAAAAGACTCCCGCCCCCTGTGCTGATCTCCATTCCCTCTAATATAACGAGGCGCTCCCCCTATGTTCTGAACACTGGGGTACGGCCATAAAGAACAAGAGTCAAATGACCACTTCGAGTTACACCACCCGCAATTTCTCCAACCTAATTAGCTTTCGATCGTGCGCGGTCGGCGAGCACAGGAGACCGATCAGCACACGATATAAAGCTCCTTCCAAACTCGCTCGCATCTCCTCCGGGAGGGTGGCCTGGCTTGGTCCACCACTACGTACGTCGAGCGACCACAGTTTCATCGTGGGGGTTCCGCGAACAGAGGGGACCAACCAGGCCGCCCTCCACGCCCCTCTGGAATTTCTCCATTGTTCTCTGGAGTTTCTCCCCAACCGGAACCCCATCAAAAGTCGTTTATAAATCGTTAATAACATGAAGTTTACGTCTTAACTAACTGTTATCAATAAATATTACAATGTCAAATTTCCAACTTATTTTTCCGGCACAGTCCCTGCTGATGTCCTCCCTATATGGTGAGGCATCCCTCCATCCTCTTGATTGAAGACAGCCCCGGCGAGTGCGAACTCTTTCGCCTGGCACTGGTCCAAATCGGTCTCGATGTGCCCTCTATACCGAGGTCAAGACGGCTCGCGAGTCCTTGCACTTTGCGAAACAGCGCTACAAGCTCGGCCTCGGCACGGTGGTGGAAGTGACGCAGCTGGAGATCGCCGTCACGGCGGCGCAAACCAGGCTGGCGGAAGCACAATACGATTACAAGATTGCCGAGGTGACACTCGCCTATTCAGCGAGAGGTCGGGATCAGATGGAGATCGATTCGGCGATCCACTAGCGCCGAGCGGGCCGCGCTTGTCTTGCCCGTCCCGCTCGTCACGCATCGCTCATGCCGCGCGGCTTGCTACTTCTTCTGCTTGGCCCGCGCCAGCGCCATGGCCATCGCCATCGTACCGGCTGGCTGTGGCTGACGCTCCGGAGCACGTGGGGGAGCCGGTGGGCGCCGGTCACGCTGGGTCTGTGATGGGTGTGCTGAGACCTCGGCGGGTGCACGGCCTGAGGCAGAAGCCCCGCTCGGCGCATCGTCGAGGCGCATGGTCAGAGAGATGCGCTGGCGCTTCACATCGACCTCCAGCACCTTCACCTTCACAATCTGACCAGGCTTGACGACCTCATGCGGGTCTTTGACAAATTTATTAGCCAGCGCCGACACATGCACGAGACCGTCCTGATGCACACCGACATCGACGAAGGCCCCAAACGCCGCAACGTTCGTCACCACGCCTTCGAGAACCATGCCTGGGTGCAGGTCGGTCAGAGACTCGACGCCCTCTTGGAATGTGGCCGTCTTGAACTCCGGGCGCGGATCGCGGCCTGGTTTTTCCAACTCAGTCAGGATGTCGCGCACCGTCGGCAGGCCGAATTGCTCATCGGTGAAGTCGGCGGGTGATAATCCCTTGAGCAGCGCCGATTGCCCCATCACATCCACGATCCCCTTGCTAATCCGAGCCAGGATACGCTCGACGACCGGATAGGCTTCCGGGTGGACTGAAGAACGATCCAGCGGATTGTCGCCGTCGTTGATACGCAGAAATCCGGCGGCCTGCTCGAACGTCTTGTCGCCGAGGCGCGGCACCTTGCGTATCGTGGTGCGATTTTGGAAAGGGCCGTTCGCATCACGGTACTCGACGATGTTCTTCGCCAACACTTTGTTCAGACCCGACACCCGTTCGAGTAGCGGTGCCGAGGCCGTATTGACGTCCACGCCCACCGCATTGACGCAGTCTTCGACGGTCGCATCGAGCGACCGCGCCAGCGCTCGTTGGTTCACATCGTGCTGATATTGGCCCACGCCGATGGCCTTGGGATCGATCTTCACCAGCTCCGCCAGAGGGTCTTGCAGACGCCGGGCGATGGAGACGGCGCCGCGCAGGCTCACATCCAACTCTGGAAACTCAGCCGCAGCAAAGGCCGAGGCTGAATAGACCGACGCGCCAGCTTCGCTCACCACGATCTTTGCCACGTTCTGCTCAGGTTTATGTCCCGCAACTAATTTGATCACCTCGATCGCCAGCTTGTCCGTCTCACGGCTCCCTGTCCCGTTGCCGATCGAAATCAGTTCGACACCATGCTGCACGACCAACCTGGCTAGGGTCGCCAACGATCCCTGCCAATCATTGCGCGGCTGGAGCGGATAAATGGTCGTCGTCTCCAGCAGCTTGCCGGTGGCATCGACCACCGCCACCTTGCAACCCGTGCGAATGCCTGGATCGAGGCCGAGCACAGCCTTCGGGCCCGCAGGCGCCGCCAGCAACAGCTCGTGTAGATTGCGTCCGAAAATCTTGATCGCCTCGG
>Ga0163153_10007741_pt1 | contig 11437 bp, 10 predicted proteins | sample OliLakLV19MP6IB1_FD_148629 | JGI IMG/M metagenome (GOLD analysis project Ga0163153, IMG submission 148629) | Freshwater microbial mat bacterial communities from Lake Vanda, McMurdo Dry Valleys, Antarctica - Oligotrophic Lake LV.19.MP6.IB-1 | ecosystem: Environmental > Aquatic > Freshwater >... | reverse complement strand
GGTCTCGGTGTCGGCGGCGCCGTCGTTCGCGATGAAGTGGCTCGCGCCGCGTCTTGAGCGCTTCAAGGAACAGCAGCCGGACGTGGAAGTCTGGATTTCGGCGGATATGGCGGTCGTCGACTTCGCCGTGGCCGACGTGGACATCGCCATCCGCTACGGGCCGGGCGGATATCGGGACGCGAACGCCGAACGGCTGATGGCGGAGTCCGTGCTCGCGATCTGCAGCCCGCAGCTGCTGGAGGGCGAAAACGGCCTGAAGACGCCGGAGGATCTCTCGCGCTTTGCCCTGCTGCACGACGAAAGCCCCGATCAGGATCCGTCCTGCCCGTCATGGGAGATGTGGCTGATGGCGCGCGGCGTCGAGGGCGTTGATGCGCGCAAAGGTCTGCGGCTCAATCCGTCGAGCCTCGTGGTCGAGGCGGCGATTGCGGGCAAGGGCGTGGCGCTCGCGAAGCGCCAGCTCGCGGCGGCCGATCTCGCGCTCGGACGACTCGTCGCGCCATTCGGCGATTCAGCGACGCCGATCAATTTCGCCTACTGGATGGTCTGGCCCCGCGGCCGCACGCTGACGCCGGCGCTGCGTGCGTTCATGGAATGGATGCGCGTGGAAGCGCGCGAAGGCGAGATGGATTTTGGCGCGGGGATCTAGGACAACCGCATTCCGTTCGACGCACGCTTGGGGGACATGATGGCGAGCAAAGCACGCAAAGCATTTGATGCAAACGCACAGGACATCGCGCAACTGCTCACAATTCACACCACGATAGGTGGCGATGGTCGCGGACGGCGCTACGACTTAGAGGTGCTAAACAAATCAGCCATCGTGCTCATTACCGCATTCTGGGAAGCCTACTGTGAAGATATTGCGTCTGAAGCACTTATGCACATCGTTCGTTGGGTCGACGACCCTGACAAATTACCCACAATTTTGAAGAAGCAGATAGCAACCGAGCTAAAGAAGGATGCGCATGATCTAGCCATCTGGAAAATTTCTGGAGACAGCTGGCGAAAACACCTCCTCAGCAAACTAGACGCAATGACGGAAGCGCGAAATAGAGCCGTCAATACGCCGAAATCCGCTCAAATTGACCAACTGTTTCTCGAGGCTCTAGGCATTGAGCAGATGACGGAAAGCTGGAAATGGCACACCGTGTCTTCCGTGACCGCCCGCAAAAAGTTGGATGCATTTGTCACGCTGAGGGGTTCAATCGCGCACAGAGGCGCTGCTGAGCAAACTCCGACAATGGCGCCTCCTACATCTCCGGGGATTTAGCCAAATGGCTTGAGAAAAAGCGCATGAGCCACGTCCGCGGCGCGCCTTATCATCCCCAAACCCAAGGCAAGATCGAGCGCTGGCATCAGACGCTGAAGAACCGCATCTTGCTCGACCATTCATATCTGCCCGGCGATCTCGAACAGCGCATCGCCGCCTTCGTCGCCTACTACAATCACGACCGCTATCATGAGAGCATCGATAATCTGACGCCCGCCGACGTCTATTCTGGACGCGGACCGCGAATCTTAGAGGAGAGAGACCGCATCAAACGAAAGACCATCGCCAATCGCCGCTTGCAGCATCAGCTGCAGGCCGCTTAGAACGAAACCCAGATGAACCAGAGCCTCCTTTCCAGAAGACGCTGAGATGTCTCAAATCATCTGACGACGGACATATCTCTGTGAATGAGTTCTGTGCGTTGTACTCGATCGGCCGCACCAAGGCCTATGAGTTGTTCCGCGCGGGATTGGTCGCCACGGTGAAGATCGGACGGGCGCGGCGCGTCGACGTCCTGTCCGCGGAAGCGTGGGCGAACGGCTTGAGCGCGCGTGCGCCGCTCGGCGCTGTTCCTGCCGTCCCCGCCGATCGCTGCTGCTGATCGAGCAAGCTTTGACCGTCAGGCACGAGCCTGACGGTCAATGGCTTGGCAAGACGCCATGGCGCAGACACCCATTGTAGCTTGCCTCGCGATCGCAGGCGCGTGGCTCCTGATCGGCCTCCTCGCCGCCGCGAGCGCGGTCGCGTGGTGGCGCGTCGATCTCGACATCGAGCTGTACCGCTGGACTATCGTGGGTCTCGCGATCGTTTCCGAGTTCATGGCCCCGGCGGGCGTCTATGTCATGGGTCTTCCGGGCCGCTACATGTCGCGGCAAGTGGCGTGCGCCGGGCTCATCATCCTCTACGGTACGTTCAACGTTGTCGGCAGCTACCATGCCGCCACCGGATTTCAGGCGGAGATCTCGTCACAGGCGCGCGCGGAGGAGCGCCGAGGTTTGGCGGAGGATAATGGCGTGATTTTCCGGCGATACCCCATGGCGCGCATGCGTTCTGCGCGATCAATGCCGAACAATAGCGAATGAGAACGGACAATGAACATGGCGGATGGGGTGGGATTCGAACCCACGGTAAACTTGCGCCTACGCCAGTTTTCAAGACTGGAGCCTTCAGCCACTCGGCCACCCATCCATGCGCCGGTGCTTCAGCCCGCGCGGACTTCCGCTTCTGTTTTGGCGCGGATTTCGTCAAGCGTCACGCCCGGCGCCATTTCGAGAAGGGCGAGGCCCCCTTCTCCCTTCTTGTCGACGTCGAATACGCCGAGGTCGGAGATCACGCGGTCGACGACGCGCACGCCGGTGAGTGGAAGTCCGCACTTCTTCAGGAGCTTGGGCGAGCCGTCCTTGGCCGCGTGCTCCATGACCACGACCACGCGCTTGACGCCCGCGACGAGGTCCATGGCGCCGCCCATGCCCTTGACCATTTTGCCGGGCACCATCCAGTTCGCCAGATCGCCCTTCTCGGACACTTCCATCGCCCCGAGAATGGACAGATCGATGTGCCCGCCACGGATCATCGCGAAGCTGTCGGATGATGAGAAATAGGACGTCTTCTTCAGCTGGGTGATCGTCTGCTTGCCGGCGTTGATGAGATCGGCGTCGACCTCGTCATCGTACGGAAACGGCCCCATGCCGAGCATGCCGTTCTCGGACTGCAGCGTCACTTCCATACCGGCGGGAATGTAGTTCGCCACGAGCGTCGGAATGCCGATGCCGAGATTGACATAGAAGCCGTCGCGCAACTCTTTCGCGGCGCGGGCAGCCAGTTCATCGCGTGTCCAGGCCATTACGCCGCCTCCCGCTTGCGGATGGTACGCTGCTCAATGCGCTTTTCGAAGATGCCCTTCACAACGCGATCAACGTAGATTCCGGGCGTGTGGATCTGGTCGGGATCGAGTGCGCCCACCGGTACGATCTCCTCGACCTCAGCGACGCAGACCTTTCCGGCCGTCGCCATCATCGGATTGAAGTTACGCGCGGTTTTGCGAAACACGAGATTGCCCTCGGCGTCCGCCTTCCAGGCCTTCACGATCGAGAGGTCGGCCTTCAGGCCCGTCTCCAGCACATAGTCTTCGCCGTCGAACTTGCGCACGTCCTTGCCCTCGGCGACGAGCGTGCCGACGCCGGTCTTCGTGTAGAAGCCAGCGATACCCGCGCCGCCCGCGCGGATGCGTTCCGCGAGCGTGCCTTGCGGATTGAATTCAAGCTGCAACTCACCCGACAAATACTGGCGCTCGAATTCCTTGTTCTCGCCGACGTAGGACGAGACCATTCTTTTGATCTGGCGGGTCTTCAGAAGAAGGCCAAGGCCGAACTCATCAACGCCCGCGTTGTTCGAAATGACGGTCAGGTTCTGCACGCCGGTGTCGCGCAGGGCGACGATCAGGTTCTCCGGGATGCCACAGAGGCCGAAGCCGCCTGACATCACCGTCATGCCATCGAAGGTCAGCCCCTGAAGGGCCGCCGCCGCATCAGGCAGCACTTTGTTCGCCATTGCACGCTCTCTGGATGGGATCGGGGTGTGTAAGGCGCGAGGGGCGATGACGCAACGGCGCCGCAGCATGAGCCGCGCGCCGAAGAAAACAGGGTCGCGCCGGCCGCTGAGCCGGCGGCCGGCGCTTGCTGGTTACCCAGGACGGACACGCGAGCGAGGGACGAGAAAGGCGCGCCGTCGAGGGAGAGAATGGTTCCAACAGCTTGAACCCGGCATGAACGGTTCAGTCCGCCGCGAAAATCGCTTCGAGGCTGGTCCGCGACATCCCGTGCTTGAGCCAGTTGTAGGGCGTGATGTTCACCGCCTTCACGATGATGCGGCCGATCTCGGCGCCGTCGGGCGTGAGATCGAAGTCCAAGACGTTGACGCAGCAAGTGTCCTGCTCGAACGCAGACGCCGCCGCCAGACCGGCGCCACACGCCCAGCTCAGGATTAGGCGGTTCACGCCTTCGTGCGCCACCACCAGCGCCGCCCCGCGATCGGCGGATGGATCATCGGCGAGCACGACCCGGCGTATCGCCGCGACGGTGCGGACCTGCGCTTCGACAAATGTCTCACCGTCGAACATCCGGGCGCCGGGTTCGTGGGCGCGCGCAAACTCTGCCGCCATGGCGATGGCGGCCTCGGCACGGCCATTGAACGCGATGGTGCCGCCCCGGATTTCCTCAAGTTCGCCGTCCGCTGCGAGCGTGGGCGCCCTGGCGCGCTGCGCCAACACGATCTCTGCCGTTTCGCGGGTGCGCGTCAGACCCGACGAGATCGCCCGCGTCAGCACAGGCTCCGCCAGGGCGATGCCTGCCGTCTCCGCCTGCGTCCGGCCTTCGTCGGTCAGACGTGCAACACGATGGTCGCGCGCCTGCAGCACCTCGTCGCTGAAATAGTCCACGCGACCGTGACGCATCAAATAGATGCGCCGCCGCGAGCGGCGTCCCGCCCCAATGGCGATGTTCAAGCGCCTACCATCAGCTTGTCGATGATCGCGGCGTCGACGCCCCAGTCGCGCAGCGCCGTTTCGGTGTGGGCACCCACTTCGGGCGGCGGACCCTGCACTTTCGAAGCGGTGCGCGAAAAACGCGGAGCCACGTTCGGCTGCACGACACCCTCGACGGTGACGAAGGTTTCGCGCGCCTTGTTGTGCGCATGCTCCGGCGCCTCGGCCCACGACAACACCGGCGCGAAGCAGACGTCCGTGCCTTCCATCAGCGCCGACCACTCGTCGCGTGTCTTGGTCTTGATCACCGCAGCGAGTTTTTCGGAAAGCGCAGGCCAGGCGGCGCGGTCCATCTGCGCCTGGAAGGCGGCGTCTTTCGAGAGGCCGGTCTTTTCCAGCAACAGCGCATAGAACTGCGGCTCGATCGAACCGACCGATATCCACTTGCCGTCCTTGCACGCATAGGTGTCGTAGAAGTGCGCGCCGCCATCGAGCAGGTTTGCATCGCGCTGGTCGCTCCAGACGCCCATCGCGCGCATGCCGTAGAACATCGACGCCAGCGAAGCCGCGCCGTCGGTCATGGCGCAGTCGATCACCTGCCCCTTGCCGGAGCGCTGCGCTTCGAACAGCGCTGCGCAGATGCCCATCGCCATGTAGAGCGCGCCGCCGCCGAAATCGCCGACAAGGTTAAGCGGCGGCGGCGGGCTGTCGTCCTTGCGACCCATCGCGTGCAGGCCGCCCGTCAGAGAGATGTAGTTGAGATCGTGGCCGGCGGCGTTGGCGAGCGGCCCCGTCTGCCCCCAGCCCGTCATGCGTCCGTAAACCAGTTTGCCATTCGACTTGAGTGCAAGGTCCGGCCCAAGGCCGAGACGCTCCATCACGCCGGGACGGAAGCCTTCGAGCAGCACGTCGGCCTTCGCAATCAGCGCGAGACACGCGGCCACGCCGTCGGGTGACTTCAAATCCACGGCGACCGAGCGACGCCCCCGGCTCGTGATGTCGAACTTGCTTGAGCGCGCACCTTTACGGTCCACGCGCACGACGTCGGCGCCCATGTCCGACAGCAGCATGCACGTGAACGGTCCTGGCCCGATGCCGGCAAACTCGACTACCTTGACCCCACTCAGCGGACCTTGCGCCATGGCTTTTCTCCTCGATCGCGTCTTGCGATCCGTTGGCTGTCGATATCGCCTCCGTCAACCATTTCTGCGCCTTCCCTTTACGGCGCCCCAGGTGATAATGGCGCCCAAGAGGTTCCGGCGCTCGGGCGGGACGCGAAGCAGGCTCAGATGCGCGTTTCCGTTCGGTCATATGATGCGCGCCGCGCACGCGCCTTGCAGGAGACGCTCGCTGCGGGCGGCGTCGAGGCCGTGGCGCTCGTTGGCCCGCTGCCCTCCAGAACGCACCTTTCCGACGACATCGCGCTGATCGACGCCGCCCCCGAAGCGTTCGCGTGGGCCGAAGAGGAAGCGCGCCGGATCGCGCGCAGCGCAAACCGCCCCACATCCATCGTGGCGGCCAGCCGCAGCGGCGACCCGCCCGTCGACGACGCCACCGCCTTTGACGCCTGGGTCCAGATCGATGCACCGGATGGCGTCATCGAGCGGGAACTCGTCTCCATCCAGCGCCACTCGGCCGCTCGCACCGAACTCCTGCGGCGAATCGAAACCGCGCGTGCGCGGGGCGTGGCATCCTCTGCATCCGAGCCGAACGGCCCGTGGCGGGCGCTCTACATCGGTGAGCCGAGCCCCTTCTTCCTCGCACAGGAGCGCGCCTTCGAAGCGGTCGATGGGAAGCTCGAAGCGGCATTCAGCTCCTTCATGGGCTTCGACTTCCTGCACGACTCCCGTTTCGACGCGGTTACGCTCAACGCCACCAACGACGCAGCCACCGCGCTCGCCCTCTGTGGCGCACTCCGGCGCAACGCGCGCCTGCACCATCTTCCGACAGCAGTCATCGTGAAGCGCGGCGACACAGCGACAATCGTGGGCGCTGTGGACCGCGGCGCCACGCTCATTGTCCATGCCGATGAGGCGCCGGAGCCGACCTTGCATTGGCTCTTCGAAAAAGTGCGTCGAGGCCGTCGGCACGCGCACGTGGAAGCAGGTCTTGCGGCTGTGAAGCGCGTCTGCGTGGGGCCTGGGGGTCTCTTCAATTCAGACTATTTCGCAGACCATCTGACACGACTTGCGGATGCGGCGCACATCAGCGGACGGCCGCTCACGGTAGCGGCGCTGCGCATCTGCCTGGCGCCCGGCGCGCGCACGCGATCGGCGACCGCCTGGGATCGCAGCGTTGTGCAGATCGGCGAACTCGCCGGGCGCCTCGTACGTGCGCACGATGCGGCCTCGCTCCTTCAGGACGACATCATCGTCATCGCGCTGCCCGGCTCACACGCGGAGGAGGGCCGCCACGCGGCCAAACGCGTCTCCAGCGTGGTCGAGTGCACGTCTTTTGCCTCCGGCGAGGGAGCCGCCGGCCCCATCGTGCTGGAGCACAGCGTCGTGGAACTCAATCCAGGCGAAGGCGGCGGCGCGTTTCTCGCGCGGGCGCTTGATCCATTCCCTGCCGAAGGCGTGCGCGCGTGAACGGCATCCCGGTGCGGATCGACTTCGTCGCCGATCTCTGCTGCCCGTGGTGCTATGTTTCATGGCGCGCGCTTGATGTTGCCATATCGGCGCACCCCGACGTGACATTCGAACGGCGTTGGGGCGCGTTTCTACTGCGACCAGACACGCCGAAGGAGGGTTTCGGTCGCAAGGCATATCTGGACAAGTTGTTTGCCGGACAACCGGAGCGCGCGCTGGCGTCGCGAGCGGCGCTACAGGTAGCCGCCGACGATGCGGGCGCGCCTCTCGATCTGGATGCTGCGAAGACCCTGCCGAACACCATGAACGCACATCGCCTGATCGAATGGGCCACCGGCCAGTCGCGGCTTGAGCAAATGGTGGACGCCCTCTTCGTCGCGTACTTCGTCGATGGGCGCGATATCGGCGACGACGGCGTGCTGTGCGACATTGCCGCCGAACAAGGTCTTGATCGCACCATCGTCGTTGAATTACTCGCCGGCGAGCAGGACTGGGCGCACGTCGCGGATGCACACAACGCTGCTGTCAACGCCGGCGTGCGCGGCGTGCCGGTGGTGATCTTCAATCAGAAGTTCGCGCGGCAGGGCGCCGAGAGCGTTGCGGCCTACACACGTTGTCTACAAGCTGCGCTTTAGGCGGCCGCCTTCCGTGTCAGCTTCGCCACGCTGTCGAGCACGCCTCGCAGCGCTTTCAGGCGCAGTGCGGGGTCAGGCCAGTCTCCCTGGATCACGAGTTTGCCGTCGGGGCGCATCTTGAAATCGAGCGGGCGCGACTGGACGAGGCGTACGAGCGCGAGCGGTTCGGGAAACCCTGTGTCGCGAAACGTCAGCACGGCGCCTTTGGGGCCCGCATCGAGCTTGGCGATGCTGGACTGGCGGCACAGCGCTTTGAGTCCTGCGACCGCGATCAACTGGTCGGCTTCCGTCGGCAGCGCGCCGAAACGGTCGATCATCTCGGCGGCGAACGCTTCGCGTTCGTTGTCTTCTGCAAGCTCCGCCAAGCGGCGATAGAGCGAGAGACGCACCGTGAGATCCGGCACATACTCTTCCGGAATGAGCACCGAGGCGCCGACGTTGATCTGCGGCGACCACTTTTGCTCCCCAGCGTCTTCACGGTTTTCCTTGATCGCGAGCACCGCGTCTTCGAGCATGGACTGATAGAGTTCGACGCCGACTTCCTTGATGTGACCGGACTGTTCCTCACCGAGAAGATTGCCGCCGCCTCGCATGTCGAGGTCATGGCTGGCCAGCGTAAAGCCCGCGCCCAGATTGTCGAGCGACGACAGCACGCGCAGGCGCTTTTCGGCGCCGGCAGAAAGCGCCTTGTCGGCGGTAGTCGTCAGGTAGGCATATGCCCGGACCTTTGAACGGCCTACCCGACCACGCATCTGATAAAGCTGGGCCAGTCCGAACATGTCCGCACGGTGAACAATCATCGTGTTGGCGCGCGGAATGTCGAGGCCGGATTCGATGATCGTCGTCGAGACGAGCACGTCGTACTCACCGTCATAGAATGCAGTCATCACATCATCGAGCGCGGTGGCGCCCATCTGCCCGTGTGCGAGCACGAATTTCAGCTCGGGCGCGTTCTGGCGCAGGAATTTTTCGGCTTCCTCAAGCTCCGCAATACGCGGGACGACATAGAAGGACTGCCCCCCGCGATAGCGTTCGCGCAACAGCGCCTCGCGCACCGTAAGCGGATCGAAGGGCGTCACGTACGTGCGCACCGCCATGCGGTCGATCGGCGGCGTGGCGATAACGGACAGCTCGCGAATGCCGGAAAGCGCGAGTTGCAGCGTGCGCGGGATCGGCGTCGCCGACAGCGTCAGCACGTGGACATCGGCGCGAAGCTCCTTCAGGCGCTCCTTGTGCTTCACCCCGAAGTGCTGCTCCTCGTCGATCACCAGCAGGCCAAGGTCGCGGAATGCAATGCCCTTTCCCAGAAGCGCGTGCGTGCCGATGACGATGTCGCACGTGCCGTCGGCGATCATCTGCTTGGTCTCGTTCGCCTCCTTCGAGGGAACGAGGCGCGACAGCTGGCGAATTTTCACCGGCAGACCGTGGAAGCGCTCCTGGAAGGTGCGCAGGTGCTGGCGGCAGAGCAGCGTCGTCGGCGCGACGATCGCCACCTGCTTGCCCGTCATCGCCACTACGAACGCCGCGCGCAGCGCGACTTCGGTCTTGCCGAAGCCTACGTCGCCGCAGACGAGACGGTCCATCGGCTTGCCGGAGCCGAGATCGCCGATGGCGTCTTCGATGGCGGCGAGCTGATCTTCGGTTTCCTCGTAGGGGAAGCGCGCGCAGAACTCGTCGAACATGCCGACGTTCGGCTCGATGGCTTCGGCGGTGCGCGCCGCACGGGCGGCGGCGATGCGGATTAGTTCTTCCGCCATGTCGCGCAGGCGTTGCTTGGCGCGCGCCTTGCGGCTCTGCCACGCCACGCCGCCCAGCTTGTCGAGCTGCGCGGAGACGTCTTCGGAACCGTAGCGTGAGACGAGTTCGATGTTCTCGACCGGGAGATAGAGCTTGTCGCCGCCATGGTAAGAGAGATCGAGGCAGTCGTGCGGCGCCCCCTGCACGTCGAGCGTCTTCAATCCCTCATAGCGCGCCACCCCGTGATCGGAATGCACGACAAGGTCGCCGGGCGAGAGCGCCGCCGCTTCCGCTATGAGGCTCGACGCCTTCCGCTTGCGGCGCGGGCGCGCAAGGCGATCGCCGAGCAGATCCTGTTCAGACAGCACGGCGATGGTGTCGGTCTCGAAGCCCTGTTCCAGCGGCAGGACGGCGATGAGCGGCCGCTTGGCGGGGACCTTCAGTCCCTCCGGCCAGTTCGGCGTCAGTGTCGCGTCCGCGAGGCCGTGATCGCCCAGAACATGCGCGAGGCGTTCTGCGGAACCGTCCGTCCACGCGCCGAACAACACGCGCTTGCCGGCGGCGATTTCGTCGTTGATGTGCTGGCGCGCGGCGTCAAAGACGTTGGCGTCGACCTGATTGCGCTCCGGCGCGAAGTTGCGGCCTGTGCGCGCGCCGAGCGAGATCGAGGACCCTCCCGGCGGGTCGAATGGATTGAAGCGGCGCGTCGGTCGTCCATGGAGCGCCCGCTCCCAATCGGCGTCCTGCAGATACAGCGACGGTGGCGCCGGCGCACGGAACGGCGGCGAACCACGCGGCACGGGCGCGTTGGCCCGGGAATCGTAGTGCTCCTGCGCCTGCTCGACGCGCTCACGGCGCGAGTCCTCCGCGAGGTGCTCGAAGCCGATCAGCGCGTTCTCGCCGATATAGTCGAAAACGGTCTCAAGCCGCTCGTAGAAGAACGGCAGCCACTGCTCGACGCCCTGACGACGGATGCGCGCGCTGACGGAGTCATAGACTAGGTCGCTGACCGCGCCGTAGGACTGCGCGAAGGTGCGACGGAACTGGCTGATCGTATCGGCGTCGAAGAGAATTTCGCTGACCGGCGTGAGCGTGGCCTGAACGATCTGGCGCGTGGAGCGCTGCGTTTCGGGATCGAACGCGCGGATGGTTTCAAGCTGGTCGCCGAAGAAATCGAACCGCAGCGGTTCGGCGGCGCCCGGCGCGAAAATGTCGAGCACGCCGCCGCGCATCGCGTAGTCGCCGGCGGCCCGCACGGTCGACGCGCGACCGTAACCGTTCATCTGCGCGTAGGCCTCGATCTCTTGGGGCGAGACCACCGCACCCACATGCGCCGAGAAGGCGCCGGCCGCCAGCCGTTGGCGCGGCGGTACGCGCTGCGCGACGGCCGACGCAGTCGTGATCACCAGCAGCGCCGGCGCGTCGGGCTTGCGTGTCGCGAGGCGCGTGAGGACCGCGCAGCGCTGGGCGGCGACGGCCGGAGTGGGCGAGATGCGGTCGTAAGGAAGGCTGTCCCAGGCCGGCAGGCGCGCGGTGTCCATTTCCGGCGTGAAGAACTTCACCGCCGCCTCAAAGGCCGCCGCCTTCGTCTCTTCCCGCGCCACGAACAGCGACACCCCGCCCCGCAAGCGCGCCGCCGCCGAGAAGGCCGGCGCCGTGACGCCGTCCGGCGCGCTCGACACCCCGAGGGGGCCGGCGGTGCGGGCGATGGCGTCGATGAGGG
>Ga0163153_10007738_pt1 | contig 11440 bp, 14 predicted proteins | sample OliLakLV19MP6IB1_FD_148629 | JGI IMG/M metagenome (GOLD analysis project Ga0163153, IMG submission 148629) | Freshwater microbial mat bacterial communities from Lake Vanda, McMurdo Dry Valleys, Antarctica - Oligotrophic Lake LV.19.MP6.IB-1 | ecosystem: Environmental > Aquatic > Freshwater >... | reverse complement strand
GTGAATACAAAGAAGACCAAGCGGGTCATTTACGGCAATGTCGGCAATCGCAGGAACGCGTGGTGTTAGCCGTGATGGCGATTTGGGCAGATGGACGCAGTGAATTGCTGCATTATGAAGTGGCAGACAGCGAAAGTGAAGCGACTTGGACTCGCTTATTTGAGAACCTGATTGCCCGTGGATTTGATGCGAATGCCCTGAAGGTGGTTAGCAGTGATGGCAGTTTAGGCTTACCCCAGGCAATTGCGACCTGCTTTCGGCAGGCTCAACAACAGCGGTGTATTACACATAAAGTCAGGGGAATCGAACGGCATCTCAATTATGCTGACTTACCGACTGTCGATGCCCAAGGGTGTCGATGGCAGCCCGTTGATGCCAAGAAGCAGCGCCGTTTTGAGATTATTGCCGATGCTTACGCAATTTATGAAGCGACATCGATGACGGATGCTGAAATTTTACTGAAGGCGTTTGAGAACAAGTGGCAAGTTCTAGAACCGGATGCAGTGCGGACTTTTCTGAAGGACAGTAGCTTAACGTTGACCTTTGATCAGTTTGATCTGGGTCTCCATAAACATATCCGGACGACCAATCATTTGGAACGTCTGTTTCGAGAATTTCGGACAAAATCTGATGAAATTGGGGTATTTCCCAATGAAATGAGTTGTCTGACTGTTTTTTGGCTGGTGGTACAGCACGATCATGCCAAACATGACCGTTTCGCTACCGCGAATAATTCATGACACTAACATAAATTGTGGCTAGAATCAAAGGTAGACTTTATAGACGACAAGAGGCGATATGATAAATCTCGATCGCGATCTAACTCAAGCCAGCAAAAATATGGGTGCAGTTCGAGTCAAAGTCAAGCTAACGAATGCCATTGATGAAGCCTTAGTGAGTCGAGGAGTGCTCAATCCAAATCTGTTGCGCGTGTACGAAGCAGAAGCACTGATAGATAGTGGCGCAGTCAGAACTGCGTTACCTGCGGATGTAGTAGAGCAGCTCGGTTTAAGAATTCGGAGTCAGGAAATAGCAAAATATGCTGATGGCAGACAAGAAACAGTAGGATTGACTGAACCTGTTATCATTGAAATAGAAGGGCGCGAAACGATTGAGGCGGCAATGGTTTTAGGCGATATGGTGCTAATCGGTCAAACTGTGTTAGAAACTTTAGATTTGCTAGTAGATTGCAAAAATCAGCGTCTAATTCCCAATCCTGAAAATCCCGACAGACCTGTATTGAGAGTTTAATACTAAATCCAGCTTAAATACCTCCTTTATTTGTGATGTTCGAGTGCCGATCTGGGCATGATGCCAGCATTTTTAATCAGCACAAATTCAACGGTTTACGAAGGCTTTTAGTCGTAGAGCCATTCTTGAAACTCATCTTGATTCATGTGTGACCAAGAATTTCTTGATGGTACAAGCCCCCGGATTTATCCGTGGAATCAATCCAAAATCTCAAATCTAAAATCCTCAAGCCCCCGCATTTATCCGTGGGGTCGCCTCTAAAATCTAAAATCTAAAATCTAAAATCGACTGACTCTCCCACAAACAGCCTATTTTCTGTCAAGTTCGCAGCGAACCGCGAATATGAAGCGCGGGGCTAGAAACCCTGTTTCTGAGGTCAACCTGCGGAACTCTTATCTATTTTTGAGAATATTTCTGCTTATTCTGAACATCAGCAGATATTTCGCAAAAATCTATTTTCCAGCGATACCGCCTAATTCCTGCTGCTGTCTTTTGAAGCGAGACACCCAGGAGACTTGATGCGGCTTTTTGGTGGGCTTTATTGGGAATGTAAAAAGTAGATGCACGGCTGTTTGAGCCGGCAGGTAAAAATCTGAGCGACTGACAAGCGGGCATTTGATATATATATTGCCTGCTTGTTTAACACTTGCCAAGGATTGCGAGTGCAACCTTGCAAACGATCTAATTACCTGCACGCTTTGCCCGATAATTCCAGGGACTGTAACTAACAGACAATCTACCCCGCGCCACCACGGGAACAGGTTCAGCCGAACCCTGTTGAGTTGCTGGTTGCTAACTGTCAATTTTACCGATCGGCCGCAGCATCGGCCCATATAATTGTAAAGAATTTGCAAGCCAGACAATCCGGGGGAACTTTTTCTAAGTCTTGCAGATCTACCGGTTGCTCTGCTTCGCTGCCGGGGGGAACTATGCACAGGGCAACTTGTCCGACTCCAGCCATGAGTTCGGCAACTCGCTCCAAAATACTGTCCATTTTTTCCATTAGTTGCTCTGCTGCATCCAGACTCGGCGCGATGATGAAAAAGGTTTTGACTCCATCGGGACAAGGGGCGAAGCCGAGGGTACACTCTCGTAATAGTGCTTGGGTGGAGAGACTGAAACCGTCGTAGAAGCGATCGATTACAGCTTGATAAAAGGCTTGAGTCAGAGAACGATCGCCAAAAATAGGTTGAGATAACATAACTACTTCCTTTCGTAGGATTTTTGGGTGCATTGAAAAAATTTTAACATACCTTAATGTAAGCGATTTAACAAAATGATCTAGCGATCGAGATCATTGACTAGATGTGATAATTTTTAATTTGTGTAGCGATCGCAACTGTGATAAAATGTAGTCTGTGCTATCACGGCCAGTGATTTTGATCGCATCAGCAGCTCAAAGCTAAGTACAAAATTTCCTAGTAGGTGAGGAGAGGGGGAGAGGGGCAGAGGAAGAGAACCAGAGGGAAATTACCTAAGTAGTAAGAGTATTATTGGCAAAAAGTGCTTAATCTAGAGTTTAAAATAAACATCCAATCAAAATATTAAAGATGAACTCGATCGCCCAACAGTTAAAAACCAGATTTGAAAAAGCCTTCACCTCCGCATTCGGCGAGAGTTATGCCGATACGGATCTGATGCTAGCCCCTGCGGGTAATCCCAAGTTTGGGGACTTTCAGTGCAACGCAGCGATGAGTTTGGGCAAAAAGTTAGGCAAGCCCCCGCGGGCGATCGCCTCTACAATCATCGAAAACCTAGATATTGCCGACATCTGCGAAACCCCAGAAATCGCTGGGCCCGGTTTTATCAATTTAAAGCTGAAACCGGCTTATTTGGAAGCGCAAGTTAGTGCAATCGCCGCCGACACCCGTTTGGGGATTGAACCGGTGAAAACGCCTCAGAGAGTGGTGATCGACTTTTCGAGCCCGAATATCGCCAAAGAAATGCACGTCGGACATTTGCGATCGACAATCATCGGAGATGCGATCGCCCGCACCCTCGAATTTCAAGGCCACGACGTAATCAGAATCAACCACATCGGCGACTGGGGCACCCAATTCGGAATGCTAATCGCCTACCTGCGGGAAGTTCACCCCGAAGCCCTCACCACCGCAGACGCGCTAGATTTAGGAGATTTAGTCGCATTTTACCGCAAAGCAAAACAGCGCTTTGACGCAGACGAAACCTTCAAAGAAACCGCCCGCCAAGAAGTAGTAAAACTGCAAGCAGGCGCAGAAGACACCCGCCGCGCCTGGAAACTGCTGTGCGATCAATCCCGCCGCGAATTCCAAGTAATCTACGACTTACTAGACATCAAACTAACCGAACGCGGCGAATCATTTTACAATCCATTATTGTCCGCAGTAGTCGCAGACTTAACCGAATTAGGTTTGCTAGTAGAAAGCGACGGCGCAAAATGCGTATTTGTAGAAGGATTCACCAACAAAGAAGGCGAACCATTACCGCTAATCGTGCAGAAAACCGACGGCGGCTACAACTACGCCACAACTGATTTAGCCGCCATCCGCTACCGCATCCAAAACGACAAGGCAAAACGCATAATTTACGTCACAGATTCAGGACAAGCCAACCATTTCGCCCAAGTATTTGCAGTAGCCAGAAAAGCCGGTTGGATTCCTGAAGATGTCGAAATTGTCCACGTTCCCTTCGGTTTAGTCTTAGGAGAAGAAGGCAAAAGATTAAAAACCCGTTCAGGAGAAGCTGTGCGCTTGCAGGATTTGTTAGACGAAGCAGTTGTCCGCACTCGCCAAGATTTGGAAGAGAGATTAAAAACAGAGGAAAGACAGGAAACTGAGGAATTTATTGCTAACGTATCTCGAACAGTTGGTTTGAGTGCCGTTAAGTATGCAGATTTAAGTCAAAATCGTGCCAGTAACTATATTTTTAGTTACGACAAAATGCTGGCTTTGCAAGGAAATACCGCTCCTTATATGCTGTATGCTTACGTGCGCGTCCAGGGAATTCGCCGCAAAGGAGAGATTAATTTTGACAACTTAGATGCTGGTGCGAAAGTAATTTTGCAATCAGATGCCGAGTTAGTATTAGCCAAGCATTTATTGCAGTTCAATGAAGTTGTGAATGCTGTTGCCGGTGACTTGTTGCCGAATCGAATTTGTCAGTATTTGTTTGAATTGAGTCAAAAGTTCAATCAATTTTTTGAGCAATGTCCGGTGTTGAAAGCCGATGAACCATTGCGGACTTCGCGGCTAATTTTGTGCGATTTGACTGCGAGGAGTCTGAAGTTAGGATTAGAGTTGTTGGGAATTCAAGTATTGGAGAGAATGTAATCTAAGGTTTGTAGTGAGGACTTTAGTCCTTCCAAAGTCTTGAACAATACCGATGCAACCGGAAAGGATATTACCCGAAATCAGGACACAGCAGTGCCGTTTCCCTACAGTTAATCTGGCGATGTTTACATCTCTCCTAGAGCGATCGCGATCGTTTCAGGGTAGGGACACGGCAGTGTCGTGTCCTCCGTTGTCTTGTGCTTTTGTCAAGATTTGAATTTAGTTAATTATAGACTTTAGTCCTTATCTTGTATTTCTTCTGTTGTTTCTACTGAGTTTTCAATCAACTCGTTCAATTCGCTGATAATTTCTAAAATGCGATCGGAGGCAATGTCTGATTGTTCTGATTTTGAATAAATGGCAATCAAGATAACGAGCGTCATTGTTTGAAGGTAGTAAATGAATCTATATCCACCGCTTTTTCCTTTTTGAACATCGCTGTTTTTAACACGCACCTTAAATATTTCGTAACCAGTCCCAGGTATCGGAACTCCCAGCAACTCTCCAGCTTGCAGTTTTTCAATAATTGGCTGAACATCCGATCGGATATGGCGGTACTTTTTAGAAAGAGCGCGTAAGTCGCGTTGGAATTCTCGCGTGGGTATAATCTGCCTTAAAGGAGGATTATTCTGCATCAATTCCCTCCCACAGTTCAGAAAGTAGCACAGTTTGCCCTGTCATTGCTTCGTGCCATCCTTGGCGAAAACACTCTTCTGCTGACTTCAACGGTTTGCCAGCAAGAGCAATTTCTTGTTTTGCGCGTTGAGCCGCAGCCACAAGTTGCGGTTGCGTTTTCTCGAAAGATTCCTCCCACTGAAGTTCGTCTTTTAAGTCTGCAATATACTCTTTCAAGTATTCTGTTACTTGCTGCTGTAAATTTTCTGGCAGAGACTCCATCATCTCGATCGCTGCATCAATTCCATCCCACAATTCCGATACAGGTCTAGTTTTTCCTGTCTTTATTTCCAGCCATGCTTGCCGAAAGCTTTCTTCTGGAGATGGGAGTGCTGCTTCGTCTTCCTCCGCAAGAACGATGATGCGAACTCTGCGTCCAGCAAATTTTTCGGATAGGGCTAGAATCTCTTCCCACGTTCCCTCTAGTTCTAACACTTGTGTTGTCATTATATTTTCTTGTGTAATTGTTGGATTTAGTTAATTGTAGCGCATTTCTCAAATCGAACATTTACGGTTTTTTGTTAACAATCAAGCTCTCCAGGATGTCTTTAAACATCTTGACAGCAATCTGGCGATCGTTATCTCTCACAAAAATCTCAAAATTAGGACTTGAATTAATTTCAATTAACCAATATTCTCCATTTGTATCTAGCGCAATATCAAACCCGGCATAATTAATCGTAACCTCTTCAAAAACAGGCTTAGCAAAATTTTCAATTTCCGAAATAATCTCCGAGTCAGTAATATGCTTAGCTTTTGCACCATCCCAGTGCAGCGGACTTAAATTCCCCGCAAATTTAGCCTCAGATTTATCTTTCTCGTACAGCAAAACTAGCTTGCTATTAAAAAAAACAGCCCGATATTCGTGTCGGATATCAATGTACTCTTGAGCTAGGCATACATAGTCATAATTTTTGCTGTTGATATTAAATACAGTTGCGATCGCTGCTATAACTTGCTCCTTAGTTTCACAAAGGAAGACGTTGTTTCCCGCCGAACCACGATTTCTTTTCACAATCGCGGGCAGTGAAAATGTTTTGCTCACTTGGGCAGAAATTTCTGCACAATCTTTAAATACCAAATATTTCTGATACTTTTCCTCGCAGAAAGGCGAGAGAAATCCTAGAGTTTGAGGAGTTTTAATCTTGCCTTTCAGCAAGTGATAGGTATATTCTTTATCTTTAAATATCTGTACGATTTGCTCGTTGTTAAACGGCATACTGAAATTAACCAAGTAATAATCTTGACCGTTCAGTTTGATTCTAACTAAGTTTTGGTTGGGCGCGAGGATTTCATAGCTGATATTTAACTCTTGACAAGCTTCGAGAACGAGACTGATATTTGTCAGCATAATGTGCACAGTATATTTGTTTATGACTTGCGCGCGCCGCTCCAGAAACCGGGTTTCTTCATCTATTTCTCGTCACTCTACGTAAAAATCGTAGAAACCCGGTTTCTAGCCCCGATGCGTAAGCCCTGATTTTTTCATTCATACTGTACCACAGCAGGAAGCAATGAGAATTACTGAATATCTGGCCACTCGCGAGCATCCACAAATCTCGACAAATGCCCGACATTTGTTGTAGCAATGACAACCTCTTCTCCACCTCCACGAAGCAGCAAAGCTTGAGCTGCTAAAATCACATCTCCATCAAGTTCTTTGGGATCTGCTGTTGGCATTCCCGCTTGACGCGATGTTGCCCACAACTCAGCAGCCTTGAGAATCACTGGCGTTGTTATCGGCAAGTATTCCAGCCAGCCTAATTTGCATTCATTAAGGCGTCTGATACCTGCCAGCTTATTTGCTCGCAATAACTCGCGCCGCACTTCGTAATCTGCTATTTCAGGTAAAATCATCCTGTAGCCTTTTAATAGCAAAGATTCTACCCAAAGTTGGCACTCTACAGTCACGGGAGGCCCTTTGGGATTCGTTAATATTCCCAGAGGGCCAGAATCCAATAAAACTATCATGTTTGTTGCGTAAATAGCGGTCTATTCGACGAAAGTCGATCTTCATCTAATACTTTTTGCAAATATTCAAACGTTTCCGTTTGTTCCTCGGTGTCTCCTTCCTCTCGCCACTTTTGTAACCACTCTACTGCTGCTAAGTTCCTCTGCATTTGTTCTTCCTTCGTCCTGTGCGGAAGAAGGGGCAAGGTATTGCTATTAAAAGGATTTATCCATTGGCTGAAGCGCATATCGACAACTTCCGCAATTATCGATTTCAATTCTCCAACTGTCAAGTCTGCTACTCGTTTAGTTTCGAGAATTATTGATTGCAGTTCTTCAACTGTCAAGTCTGCTACTCGTTTGGATTCCATTTTGCCACCTCATTGTGTGAAAATAATTTTAAAGGTTTGAGAAGCGCGATCGCACTTCTCAAACCTCAAATTCAATCAAATTCTACCCAAACAGTCGCTGTTGCCCGTTTGCGGCATCTTTCCCGGCATAAATCTCGCGCGTTCCCTTGGGAATATAAATCCAGTCGAACTCTTGCAAGCGGTTTGTTAAGTTGGAAATGCTCACTCCCAATTCATCTCTCATTTTGTATAAATGCGACCATTTTGTTAAATCGCGTCCCTGTCTTTTATCTTCCAAAACACCTCGGGGCATTAACAAACAGCTTGCAAAATATTGGGCTTGCCATTCGATCGACGCAATTTTGGTATTCGCGATCGCACCCCGACACACAAAAGGTTCCTCGACATCAGACGCTGTTTTTTCTGCATTATCTAAGTTGAGTTGCAGTTGTTCCACAGTACCGTCTGCTTCGTCTTGATTGACGTGCAGAACCCAGTGGCCGATTTCGTGGGCGATCGTCGATTCGATGAACCCCGGCGGTTTTTCGAGAATCAATTCGTTGATTTCGATTAACCGCTGCTGGGGTAAAATCCTGGCGGCGATCGCACCTTCTTCATCCGGCTCAATGTAGTCCCAAACTACGCCCAAATCCAGAAAATCAGCAACCGTTGTCGCTTCAAAAGGCCATTTCGGAGCAAACTTTTGCGTTTTCTGCATCTGCATCAGGATGTCATTTGCCAAACGCTCGATCGATTCTTTGGGATAGAAGCAATACGGTTTAAAAATACTCACTATCAGGGGCCTCTCTTATGCTTCAAAAGATTGTTTGAGCCAATCTGGATTTTCTTGCATCCGGCGGAAAAGAGCCTGCATTTCCTTCGGATTCTGCTTCAGCAGCGCTTCGTACTGCTGAGGCAGTCTACCGGCAAGAAAAATCAATTCCTCTTCGTTGATGTCGAGATTCCGCGCCAATGCTCGAATTACGTCTTCTTTTGGCGCATAATCGGCGCGATCGTTCTCCAACTTCGACAAATAAGTAAAATCCACACTTAGCATAGCAGCCAGCTCACGTTGTGAGTAAGCCTTATCCTTGCGAGCTTGACGGATCAGTCTTCCAAATGTTTGTTCCACGGTTTTTCGCCTCCTGACAAGCATTCTAGCCTGTTTTGATGAAAACTTCAACAAAATACTTGACGGGAAAATCAACATACGTTACCATAAATTTAGTTGACGCTTTAGTCAACCACTTTAACCGCACTGCTGTGGTTTAAAGTGGAAATCAGCTAAATAACACGCTACATATAGCGCCGCCAACTTGAGAGGAGCGATCGCCGCCCGGATCTCAACCCTTGTACGCAGCAAATAAGGAGGAACAGATAGCAAATGCTGAGAACCTGGACAGACACGCATTACAAGCTCGAAGACGATGACTGGCTATACATCGCCACCCACGAAGAACAAAGCTCAGCCTCACTGGTTTGTCCGGGCTACGCGCGGGATGGCGAAGGCTTTAGCATCCACTTCACCCCAGCGCACTTAGAAACCTTAGAGCATTTGCTCACCGCATTGCGGATTATTCAAGCTCAACAAGAGGCGATGCTGGAGTACAAATATCCAGAACCAAAAGCGACAACACATCTTATTCGGTAATCAATCGAAGGAAGTTCGGCAACGGATTGTGTAACGGATTTAACGGATGTAACGGATTACCAATTGCCCATTACCAATTGTCTGTAAATCAATAAAGAACTAAGGAAAAACGAACCATGACTACAACAAAAGAAAGACCTACAATTTCAGTATTTGGAGCCAAACCTAGCAATGCTTTGCTAGTACCAGAAATCCCGATCGCCGTTCGCAACAATTGCCAAAGCGGTCAGTGGGCGATCGGCGATACCGATTACGGTTCCAAGTGTTCGATCACCATCCTTAAATTTGCCAAATTTTTCGGTTCCCTCGGTCAAACTTCACACACACTTTGGGGTCAACTTTGGTTCGTCGCAGAAACAGGCGAACTCCCCCAAGGAGTTGTCATGGTGACATACATCAAAAACCGCAGTTTGAACGACTTTAACCGTTTAGTCGCATCAGTTCAATCGCGCGGCGTAGAGCCTGCTACCGGAATTTTTGTTCCAGAATTCGTCAAACATTCCGGTCAAAAACCAGACGATAGCGGAGTAGTAAAACCCATAAATTACTACAGTTTAAAATGGTCGTGGATGGAGCGCAAAGACTGGGCAGTTATCGACCAAGCCGCAGCAGTTTTGTCCGATTCCAGCAATCAATCGCGGATGATTGACTTAGAAGGAACCAGGGCTATGATCTGTTTAGATAACCTACCAGCAGCACAAGTTGCGTCCTTGATGGCCGCTCACGTTAGCGGTGAAAGCGATGCGATTGCTTTGAATTCTAACGGCGGTATGTCGCTACCGTCAGCGGAAGACAGAGCAACTGCTGACTTGTTCTAATTTTGTGGAAAAGGCGCGATTAAATCGCGCCTTTTCCGTAACTGTGACAACGAAGAGTAAAATGAAGAAATTAACGAAAATCAAAACCAAACCAAACCTGCAAGAAAGCCGTTTGAAAGAGAATTTCGAGATGCTCGATCGCATTCGGGATGATACAGTTAACGACATCGAAAGTCTCACCGAAGACTTCCAGCACATGACTTTAGTTGCCGAATCAATCCAGCGGAATTACCGAGCTTTGTTAGCCGAAAATCAATTGCTAAAAGGCGCACTTTTGAGTATAATTGATGAGTGCGGCTGCTGGGAAGGAAATCGGTGCGATCGCTGTCAAAAAATTCTCAAATCTCTAGACAGCAAGAATCCCGACTTTCCACCGAATGCAGCCAAAGAATACCGAGCTATTCTCAACCAACTCAGGAACTTAGGATAGCTCAAAACGTCTCACCAACCAAGCCTGCAAAAGTTTGAATCAGGAGCAAAAAACCTTATGACACTAGCAACAGCCAAAGATAGCAAAGCCAAGATTTTGCAAAGTTTTCAGCAGATTTTAGCAGAAAAGAAAAAGATTGAATCTAAAGTCGAAACTAAGGAACAGTCAGCCGAAAAAGCCAAAAACAAACAACTCCTAGAAGTTGCTTCTACCTACACAATTGACAGCATTGTTAAAGGCTTGGCAGACTTGCAATTAGATTTCGGTAGCATCACCAGCGGACTTTCGGAAAAACTGAAGGCGGAATCTTCAAAATTAGATGAATTAAAACGGGCGATCGAAATTGAAGCCGAACAATTGCAAGAGTTGCAGCAAGTTAGAGTTGTAGCAGACGCTCTCCACATTTTAACTCAAGAGCACCGGGAAAAACTGACGCTTCTCGAACAAAACAGCGCCAATCAGCGCGAAGTCCTCGAAAAAGATACAACCCAAAAGCGCAAGATTTGGGAAAAAGAACAGCAAGAATTTGATGCAGCATTTGAAGAACAAACTGCACTCACAACTAAACAGCGCCAGCAGGAAACAGCCGATTATCAATACGAATTGCAGCGCGGACGCAAAATTGAAACCGACGAATACGAAGAAAGGAAGCGCAAACTAGAACGGCAATTGCAAGAATCTACCCGCGAAAAAGACAAAAACTGGGCGGAAAGAGAAAAAGCCCTCAGCGACAATCAAGCGGAGTTTGAAGAGAATCAAAGGAAAGCCGCTGGATTTGAAGAAGAACTCAAACAGGCTTATACGAAAGCCAAAGAAGAAGCAATTCAAGAAGTTTCCCGCGAAGCTAAAGTCAAGGCAGATTTAGCGGACAAGGAATGGGAAGGAAGCAAGCAGGGATATGAGTTGAAAGTGCAATCTTTACAGCAGACAATTTCGCGCCAAACTGAACAAATTGCTGAGATTTCCGCGCAACTGCAAGCTACGATGAAGCAAGCGCAAGATTTGGC
>Ga0163153_10007737_pt1 | contig 11443 bp, 9 predicted proteins | sample OliLakLV19MP6IB1_FD_148629 | JGI IMG/M metagenome (GOLD analysis project Ga0163153, IMG submission 148629) | Freshwater microbial mat bacterial communities from Lake Vanda, McMurdo Dry Valleys, Antarctica - Oligotrophic Lake LV.19.MP6.IB-1 | ecosystem: Environmental > Aquatic > Freshwater > Lake... | reverse complement strand
TCGGCCCGGCGGCCTCTCGCACCGGGCCGAAGGCGCGTTCCATGTCCGTCAGGATCTGCAGGACCCGTCGCGAATCCGGGCGGTACAGGACGACCAGATATTGCTGGATGCGGAATGCTTCCGGCGAAGATCGATCCTGCATCAGCGCCAAGGCCCGTTCGGCATCCGCGATGGCCTCGCGTACCCGTCCCAGGGCATTTCGCGCCTGCGCACGCTGGAAATGAAACGCCCTTGCTTCGACATCGCTCGCATTTGCCGGCGGCTGGGCATTGGCCGCGGCGTGCAGCCTTGCAATTGCCTCGGCGTCCGGTTTCTCCTGATCGAGAATGGCGGCAATGTCGGAGATCGTGCGCGGTGGCGTGACAAGCTTCGGCGTCTCGGCGCGGCTCGCTCCGCACAACAGCGCGACAACGAAGGGAGCGAAAAGAAGGCGCGCCGGTGATTTCCAATGCAAGGCGAGCCGATCCCTTCGTTGCCGCGGCGATGCAGCATCGGCCGACGTGGGTTGCACGGCGCCTAGCGCGGATTGCGGATGAAGGCCGCGATCGCGGCCATCACTTCGGCTTCGATACCGATGAAGCTATGGTACGACCCGCCGTGGCAGGGATCGCCGCGCAGTCCCGATCCGCCGGCGAATATTCGGAGCGCCTTGGGCTTGGCCGCAGTAAAGGCCGCAAGCAGAACTGGCGCATCCGATGGGGGAGAAAGGCTGCACCCGTCGCTCTTGTGCGCGATGACGAGCACGGGTCGCGTATAGGGGATGGGATTCACTGGCGCGCTGGGATCTCTTCTGGTCTTGATGTTCGTGCTCGACGTCATCACCAGCCCGTCCGGCCGCTCGGCGCCGCTCAGGCTCCGCGCCGCGTTGCCTGCCGAAATCGCTCCGTTGCTATGGCCGACGATCCAAACCGGGCGGCCGAAGCGCTGGCGAATCGTGCGCACGACGGCACCGACATCGGCCATGTGCTCGGCCGAGCGCCGAAAAGCGGGCTTCGCGCCCGAGGGCCGGTCCGAGGGCATGTCGACCACGACCACGCCAATGCCCGCAGACGTTAGATGCTGCCGGCTGCGGATCACATAAATAGAGCTAAGCGCTGTCCTCGGCGCGCCCGCGTCGCTCAGATTGAGGGCACCTTCGCCGCCGACCAAAAGCAGCGCCCAGGCGGCGGCCGGCCCGTTTGGTGGCTCGATTGCGATAGGCACGGTCACGCCCGGGCGGCTCGGCACCCGCACAAACTCCGCCTGCGCCGGCGCCGCAGCGAACAGCGCCGCGCAAATCATCGCCAGAAGAACCCGCATGCCCCTCGCCCCCTACCCGTGAAGATATCAAACTGACCGGCTTCGTGCCCCGTCCGCAATCGTGTGTCGAAGACATCTCAAGGGCGGGTATTACATCCTACGCTGACAGGCCTGGATGTCCAACCAAACCATTTGCGATCTAGGATCCACGGCAACACTAGCGCAGGGCGCCGCCTCCAGCCGGCATTTTCCTCATCGTAGACGCAGCAATTGGCGTTACATTGCTCTACATCCGCGCGACGTGACCCGGCACAATTGAAGCCGCGGAGTAGAAGGCCAATGTAAGAATAGTGGACACCAGCCAGCCCCGTATTGCTGGCGAAACCACTCCGAATCGGGATCTGGCGCGAACACCGACTATGTGAAGTCTTGAGGATATAACCTCACGGCCAGATAGGTTAAGGCCCGCGAGGGTCATTCGTTGCAGCGTCAACATCGAAGGTGTAATTTCGTGGTTGGCGGCGATTTGGAGAGGGAGAGTTCGACCGCGATCGTGAAGTTTACGTCTCGCGCGCACCACCCCGCCTTACACTCGGGCCGCTCAACAATGAGCCCGACAAAGGCGTATATGGTTCGCGACGACTATCGCAATCAGTTCGATCATTCCGGTTGCGTCGCGGCCGTAGCCGGAGCGCAGAATTCGCGGGTTGGGCTTTCTCCAGGTTAATGCCAAAAGGTCAGGCAGTCTAAGCGCCTGTTGAAGTCGTGCCTGCCCGTAACATCGCATCGGATTCGCTTGATCGGTCCATCGCAACAGCATGAAAAATCCGACAGCGAACGTTTCGATACTCGGTGATTCACGAGCCTTCGACACCTATTACACGAATCCGTCATACCGCGAGCGGTATGGGTACGGGGCCACGTTTCCGCATCTCTTGCAACGGCAAGCGCTGCAATGCTCCCAACCAACTTACGATGTTGTTCACATCCCGGAGCATTTTCGCGGCGGAACTGTCGAGAACAACATCCTTCGCCTTGCGCTCACGGATCCGACCGTCGTCGTTCTGTGCGACGGCATATGGGAGACTCTCGTCCATAAAGACTGGTTCATCGAGTGGGCGAATGAGCAAATAAGGTCGCACTCTACTCATAGTCCCGAGACGTTAGATCTCTCATATAGCTCACGAAGGCTGGCAGAGTTGTTCGTCGCAAATAAACTGTCGGTATCTCCCGCGAAGTATGCGGTGAAGCAGCACCGTATCATCTCATACTTTCGGCGAAGGAGGCGCCAATGCGTCTGGATGAGCTTGCCTATGCCTCCGCGCGAGCATTTGAATCGTCTCCACTACGCCGGCAACTATCGCTGCATTCCAGAGTGGGACGAATGTCTGAAGGCGATTAATGGTGCTATGGCGCCAATCGTGTCAGCCTATGGGGCAACCTGGTTTGATCTTCAGGATCTCGTTTTGAACCACGGGGGATTCGGCAAGGCACTGATCGATCAGTGGCACTTCTCTGCTTCCTTTCACGCAGGCATAGCGGCAGAATTAGGACGGCTACTGCCGTCCCTCATCGCGCAAAATCACGTGTCCGCTGATCATGTGTCCCGAAAGTTTCTCCTGTCTCGCGAACCTGAGGAGGAGCCGCTTGCTCTCTACGGCTCTGACTCCGTCGTGGCCCGTTGGCGTGACGAGAATCCCGATGCATCGATAGACGCAATTCTGGTGGATTCACCGAGCAGCCGGGATGCCCTGGACATTTCTATGCTGCCGCTTGCGGAAGCAGCGACCATAAGCACGCGCTGCATCCTTGCATTGGAACCAGAGAAGCTAACCCCTGCCGTCGAATCCAAGTTGCTCGCCACGTTGCCGCCAAACACGATCATTCTCTACCCGGATGAACTCAAGCCCTTGGCAAATCCGGCTGCTAACGACCGCGCGGTGCATGGGAAGCTGCAATAGGCCGACGTATGGTCAGGTTTGCCATACAATCGATGTGAGCGCCGCAGCGTGAGACGTCACAAGTTGCAAGTCCCGGAACGAGTTGGTAGTGCGCCGTCCATGATGCAGATCAGCAAGCCTTACTTCTCGGAAGAGCAGCGCCGCTCGATTCTGGAAGGAATCGCTGTAATCCTCGAATCCGGGCGAGTGATGCTCGGGCCGTATGCGGCCGGTCTTGAGAAAGACTTTGCGGCGCACACGGGAACGACACACGCGGTTAGCGTCAACAGCTGCACAACCGCGCTTCAAATTTGCCTCGACTATTTTAAAGCGCGCGGTGGAGAAGTATTGGTTCCGGCCGCCTCGTTCACGACCGATGTAAGCGTGGCGCGGTGGGCGGGCGCAAAACCGGTACTCGTCGACATAGATCCGGCAACCCTATCGTTCGATCTGACGGACCTTGAGCGCAAGGTCACGGCGCGCACGAAAGGAATCATTTGGGTCCATTTGACAGGTCTTATCTCCGCCAATTACCGCGCCATTGTTGAGTTTGCGAAGAGGCACCGGCTCTTCCTCATCGAGGACTGCGCCCATGCCCAAGGCGCTACTGCCGGCGGGAAATGTGCGGGATCGATCGGGGACGCCGGCTGTTACAGCTTCTTCGCGACGAAGCTCATGACCTGCGGCGCTGGCGGGATGATTGCCACCGGTGACCCAGGTTTGGATCGTTTTGCCCGAGAGATGCGGTTGTTTGGACGTAGTATGGAGACTGGCGAGGTCGTTCGCGAAGGCAATGATTGGTTCCTCGACGAGTTTCGGGCTTGTATCGCCGCTGCGCAGCTTAAGGACGTCGACAGCATGCTCGCGCGACGGCGCAATCTCGCGGCACGATATGAGGCCGCCCTCGCCAACCAACCTGGCATCACAGTGTTGGATGTGCCTGCACAGTTCACGCACGCCTACTATCAATTTCCCGTATTCCTCGACGCGCGCCTAAAGGGAGCGGAAATCGGCAAATCGCTGGCGGCGAAACACGGCGTGCAGGCCAAGCCGATTTATCGCCCCGTTCATCACGAGGCCATTTTTACTGAATACGATGATGGAACGTTGCTTGCGACGGAACGGACGCTCAATAGATCACTCTGTCTGCCCATGCACCCAGGTCTTTCCGACGACGATGTGGAAAAGGCGGCTGCCGCGTTAGTGGCCGAGGTGCGAGCTCGGTTGTGAGCCGGAGAGTTCTATTAACCGGCGCCAGCGGATTGCTGGGTGGATTGCTAGCACGCAAACTTGCTCGCAGCGGTCACGATGTGCTGGCAGCCGGCCGTCGAAGTAATCCGCAAGATCTTACTGGGATCGAGTATCTTTCTTTCGACCTCGCTGATCCACTTGCCACAACTCGCGCAACGGTCGCCCAGCCCAATCTCGATGTTGTCATACACGCTGCGGCCCGCATTCGCGGTGGATCGTTACGGGAATTTGAGACCGACAATGTAGTGGCAACCGCAAACTTGTTGGAAGCAACGAGCAAAGCGCAGCTGTTCATCTACTGCTCAACCATTTCTGTCTATTCCGACGAAGGGCCATTCAAAGAGGAAGCGTCGACCAATGCTACGGGCCCATACGGTTCGACGAAGCGACAGGCGGAGATGCTTTGCCTGCAGAGCAGGACAAGCGAGCAAACGACCATCATATTGCGTCTTGGGGGACTACATGGACATTCGCGACGCGAGGGCGTTGTTCATCATTTTTTTGCGCATGCTCGAACGGGGGAGCCAATCCGCGTTGACGAACCTGATACCCACGTTACGCTGACCTTCCTGGATGATGTCGCGTCGCTCATTGAGCATATCCTCTCAATACCGAAACCGCTGTCGGGAATATACAATGTTGCAACAACGGAAGCGGTCAGTCTCCGCGGCTTAGCGGAGAGAATCCGAGAGCGGACAGGCAGTTCCAGCCCAATCGCTTCCTCAATTGCGAGTGTGCGGCGCAATCGCGTGCTTGATGTCACTCGTCTTCGAAACCAACTCCGCTACACACCAATCCCGCTCTCTGAACATCTTGATCGATTCGCGATGGGCGGAGTCTGAGACGGCAAACCTGCTGACAGGTACGCCAGCGAACTGGTTGCCAGAAAAAAATGCGCTGTTGTCGCGATGCGCGAGCCGCTGTGAATGAGGAGAGGCAGTGAAAACGCTACCGCCCTAGAGGCACTTATGATTTTTATCGCGCACGTGGCATATCGGTTCACCGAACGCTTCGCTCAAAACGCCGGCATTCGCATTTCGAAGTGGGGTCTACGAGAGAACAAGGTCATGCGTACAGGTGGTCGATTTGGCAGGGAAACACGACCCGCCTGACCGTTTTTAGCAATCGCTTGAGATCCGGACGCTTCCGATAGCGGCCATAGAATTCGGACTTCATCGAATGCCCAGCAATCTCCGCTACCACGTCAACCTGCGAATCAGCGTCGGCTAGTGCGTGTATGAAGGTATGCCGAAAGCTGTGAAAAGTCTTGTGGACATCGTCGATTCCACTATTTCTCTTGTACCGGCTCCAGATTCGCGACAACCCGCCGCCATACGAGCTTGCATGCTTGGATAAATTCGGCCAAATATTCTGGCGCGGCCCGAATCCTTGGTGAGCGATAGAGTCGAGAAACCCCATTTTAAGAAGTGCGGGATGCATTGGGACGCTGCGGTTCGAGCACAGTGATTTGATATCACGCAAGCCGTTCGGCCGTACACGGAAACACCAAACCCCGTCCTCTCGGCAGATGTCCTGTCTTTCCAATCCGACAATCTCGCTGGCTCTCATGCCCGAATATAGCGCGATAAGCGGAATCCAAAATATGTGATACATGCTCAGATCGATCTTTCGCGCCGCAATTGCAGCGGGCGCGCTTTTGCGTGAGAAAAAAAGGCTCTCCTCGAAAATTAGGCGAAGGTCCGTCGCATAGAGCCGGGATCGCTGATCCCGGACACGATTCTTGAGCGAGATTTTCAGTTTTCGCGCAGGATTCGTAGCGATGTAGCCGTGGACGTACGCCCATTCGAAAAACCCGTGCGCCATGATGAGATAGCCGTTCACGGTTCCTGGGCGCAGCTTCGGCCCGGAATGCTCTTTAGTGATCACTTCGGCGATCGGTACTCCAGGATACATGTGTTCCCAACGAACCGGCAGAAGTTGAACAACTTCCTTGAAGTGAGCCAAATCGCTGCGCGTGATGTGATCCATCCGAAGATCTCCGATGATGGACAGAAGCGCTCGCAGGCATGCGCGCTTCAACTGGACCGTGTGCGCCTTCCAATTCTGTTTACGCTCGTGAAGAAAGAGGAGCATGACTTCCGACATAAGCTTTGAGCTTCGATCCTCGGGTTTTTGATCTGCAAGTCCGAAGCCCCTTTCGAATTCCTCGCTTAGCGAGCGCATCTGGCCTTGCAGCGAAAGCAGGAGCCGGCGGGACGGGAGCCGTTGCTTTCTCTCCGTTACCAGATGCTCCAGTTCGAGCGTGAAATACTTGCTTGGAGAGCGCTCACCGTCGTGAATTTCGACGATTTCAGTCAGTTTCTTCAAATTGCGTACGAGCAGGCCAAGCTCTCGGCTGTTCAACTCGGGATGAAACGCGGCGAGCGTGAACATCCGAAGCGCGGTCTCTGTGAGGTAGGTGGCAAAGGAATGTGCCAAGGTGCGGTCGCGCGTCGTAAGCATTCTGGCAATGTCGCGGCCGCAATTGAATCTACTTTGCAGCGCTTTCGGCACCGCCTGATGCCATCGATACGACAAACCAATTTGTGTGAGGGTCATTGGGGGTATCCTCGACTGGAAAATGCCCCGTATTCTAAACCCGCCTACAAAGCTGGACTCAAACGATTTGATTACGCAGAACGCTGTCGCCGCGTCGAAGCCGCTCCAAATTCTCCATCAGCAAATCGAGGATCTTGTCCTCATAGAGGCTCGTCTCTCCCGCGCTGTGAGGCGTGATCAACACATTCGGAAAATGCCATAGTGGCGAATGTGATCTGAGCAGCTCTTCGCGGAAGCAGTCGAGTCCGGCGGCGCCAAGATGGCCACTTTCGAGCGCCGATTGGAGGGCGACCTCATCGACAACCCGTCCGCGCGCGACATTGACGAGCCGCGCACCTGGCCTCATGGCGGCCAGTGCTTTTGCATCAATTAGGCCATCAGTCTCGGGCGTCAGAGGGCAGGTGAGCACCACGATGTCTGCCTGTGGCAGCAATTCCGCCAAGCGCCCTGTTGCGTGCACTTCGTCGGCCGAGCCGGCACCGGTCGAAGGATCGCGCTTGGTGCCGATCACGTGGACGTCGAATGCCTTCGCGAGGCGCGCAAGGCGCTGGCCGATGTGGCCGAGGCCGACGATAAGCAGCGTCTTGCCGCCGAGTTCCTCCTCGCGCCGTGCGAGATCCGAGACCATGCCACGCCACTGGCGCTTGGCCTGGTTGTCGCGCGCTTCTGGGAGGCGACGGAAGAGCGCAAGGATCAGCGCCATCGCGTGCTCGGCAACGGCGCGCTCGTTGACGCCTTGAGCGCTCGCGAGTCGAATGTTTTTGGCCACGAGGATCGCCGTCGAATATTGATCGACGCCGGCGCTGATCGATTGGATGAATCGCAGCTTGGGTGCGCGGTCAGCGAACTCGTTCCGCCAAAAGCCTGAGACGACGAGTACATCGGCTTCGCCAATGCGCGCCGAAAGATCGTCGACACTACGCACTTCGAAGCTCCGAATTCCGGTGTTCCGCGCCGCAAATCGCTCAGCGAGCCGATAGGCGACATGCGCGAAGCAAATGGTAACTGCCTCATTGGTGGGAAATGGTGTGCCCATGCTCAACTACCCTACCCGAACTCAAGTTACCCGCTTCACGCGAATATAGGGGTCCTGGCAAAACCCCTTTATTTCAAGTTCGGTGCATGGTCGCATAACGCATCACCAATGCTGGTGCGAATTTTTCGGTCCGCAACGAGAGTTTATGCGTTCAGCGGCGGTATACGTAATTTGTCAAATTGCGTATACCACCGCCAAGGCCGTTGCGCGGCAGCCGAAACACATGGTTGGGCTGGCCTGCCCCAAAGGACGGACCACTTTGCAAGTAAGTCGAGAAGGAGGAGGATCCCGAAGAGGAAGTACGGGCCCGAGGAGATCGTGGCGAAGCTGCGCCCGACCACCCGGCACATCTCGACGAGCTGCTGCCAGTCACAGCTGTTGCGCGCGAAGCGCAAGACCTCCTGCGCCGCCACCGCGCCGACTTTGCCGAGGCAGACCTCGGCGACCTTGCGTTCGAAGCCCACGCGCGTTGTCCCGCCAGCCGCCGAGCGGCCGAGGTCCTCGTATGACCTCGATCTTCGACCAGCCGAGCTGCGTGAGCCGGTCCCGCATCGCGTACTGCAAGACCTGACTCTCGCGGTTGTGCTGAACCTGATGGGCGGAGGACTGGCGGACGTAGAGCACCGCCTTGCGCGACCGATGCTGCGCGCCGATCTTCTCAGCGCTCATCGGCGTCGCTCCCCGGCTCGTGCGTCTCGCCGTCGGCGTGCGCGATCAGCAGGCGCGTCACCAGCCCGATCAATGCGTGCCGCGTTTGATCCGGAGGCGCTCCATTCGAGCGCCGATCCTGGCGGCGGCGCTTTCTTCGCAAAGAGGTCGAACTGGCGGTTCGGCGTCCGAAGCCGGCGACAACGACGGGGCATGGCGATCTCCACGAGGGTGATCGAAAGATGCTATCTCCACTGCCGGCGATGACGCCGCCGAGGTCGCCATGGCCTCCGACAGAAGCGATCGCAACGCCTCCAGTGCAGACAATGCCACGACCGGTTCGCTCGCCGCGCGCATGGTCCGGCAGGCTGCTGGATCCAACATCCAAGCGGGGAGCTCCCGGGAGCGATCGGCGGCAGCACCGACCAGATTGCCCCGCACCGACGCCCCGCGCGGCCGCTCGATCACTCCGTCAACGCGAACCGAGCGGCCAGCCCATGGATGCCCCGCATACCGACAATAACCTCGTCGCCAGCTTCAGTACTGTGGGTCTTGTGGTGTAGGGTATACCAACTGCTCATCACAACGCACATCTCTCTATGTTGTTGATGGGAAGAGGTTTTGCTGGGCAGGGTCCGGTACCGCGGGGCACGCCGCGTTGCTCCGAGCGCGTAGAGCGATGCTCTGGGCGGCGGGACCGTCGAGATCGGCGCGCCTGAACAGCCATGGCCCATCCTCGAGAGGATGCACGGCGTCGAGCTCACCCCGTTCAGCGGCGAGCCTGAGGGTCCGCGGCGCCACGCCGATGATTGCCGCGGCTTGGCTCAGGTTGAGCCAAGGCTCGCTTGCGTCCTCGGCCGCGCGATAGACCGGAATCCCGTAGCTGGACCGCAGCGAGGTCACCCGCTCCCGGGTCCATCTGTTGCCGTTGCCGGTCTTGAGCCTGTTGCGGTTGAGGATGCCGGCGATGACCTCGTCCTTGGCCACGAGCGCCAGGGTACGCACGGCCGCGACGATATCGGCGGACGTGCTGTTGCGCTGCCCCCGCCGGCGGCGGCGCAGCCGGTGCTCGGTGTGCGCGCCGCCCGCCCAGTGAATGACGATGACGATCTCGGCCGTAGCTTCGTCGAGATCGGCGACGGCTTCGTGGATTACGGTGCGCACGATGCGCTTCTTGAGCCGCGCGTCGGTCGCCGGCGCCGACCAGACGGCCTGGAAGTCCTCGGCGAGCGAGACACAGGAGATCGGCGTAAGATCGGGTCGCCGTGGGGCAGCGGCGTCGTGCGCGACGACCCGCTTCTCGATCTCGGCCACGCGCGTCAGTGCGCGATTCCAGCGCACCTCCAACTCGCCCGCTACTAAGCGGTTCGCCGGGTCGGCGGCGTCGTACTGGCGGAACGCCCGATCGGCGGCGTAGCGCGCCGCCTCGAGATCCCGGGTCAGGGCTTCCCGCGCCTCGTCGCGCCGCGCCGTGGCCTGCGTCTGGGCCACCAGCGCGGCTTGCGCTGCGGCGGGCTGGACGACGGCCAGCAACGCCGCCTCGACGGCGTCATCGACGCGTAGGCCGCCGAAGGCGATGCAGTTCGGCTCCCCGTAATCGAGCCGCCCACGAAGGCATACGTAACGGGGAATGTTGCTCTTGGCGCCGGTGTATTGGACGGTGAGCTTCCGGCCGCAGCGGCGGCAGCGCAGCAGCCCCGACAGCAGCGCCGCGCCGTGCTTGGGCGCACCATGGGTGTCGGCGGTCGGGACGTTCTCGCTCACCATCTTCCGAATCGCCTCCGCGCGGCCCCAGTCGATGTAACCTTCATGCGCCTCGGGCTGCAACGCCAACCATTCCGCGCGCGGCTTGCGCCGCGCACGCACCTTGGGTCGCGTGCCATCGTAAAGCACCGAGACGCCTGTCCTGCCGTAGGCGTAGGCGCCGCCATAAGCGGGATTGGCGATGAAGGCCTTGATGGTCGAGTAGCGTGGGCGGCGCCACGCCACCGCGCCGCCGTTGACCCTGGCCGGCAGGTCGAGCTTGTGCTCCAGGAACCACAGCAGGGCCTGCCGCACGCTGCCCAACGCGGCGACTTTATCGATGGCGAGCCGGATCGCCGCCTGCACCCGCCGGTCGGGGTCCTTCTCCAACCGGTCGCCCACCTTGACGAAGCCGACCGGCGCGGCCACCACGAGTTCGCCCCGCCGCGCCTTCTCGTAGCGTGCAGAGAGCGAACGTTGCCGCAGCAGGTCGAGTTCGTACTCGTTCAGGCTGCCCTTCAGCCCTAGCAGCAGGCGGTCATTGCCCTGTCGCGGCGCGTAGACGGCCTCCTGGTCGATCAGAAGCGTGTCGACCACCCGGCACATCTCGACGAGCTGCTGCCAGTCACGGCTGTTGCGCGCGAAGCGCGAGACCTCCCGCGCCGCCACCGCGCCGACCTTGCCGAGGCAGACCTCGGCGACCATGCGCTCGAAGCCCGCGCGCGTCGTCCCGCCAGCCGCCGAGCGGCCGAGGTCCTCGTCGATGACCTCGATCTCCGACCAGCCGAGCTGCGTGAGCCGGTCCCGCATCGCGTACTGCAAGACCTGACTCTCGCGGTTGTGCTGAACCTGATGGGCGGAGGACTGGCGGACGTAGAGCACCGCCTTGCGCGACCGATGCTGCGCGCCGATCTTCTCAACGCTCATCGGCGTCGCTCCCCGGCTCGTGCGTCTCGCCGTCGGCGTGCGCGATCAGCAGGCGCGTCATCAGACCGATCAATGCGTGCCGCGTCTGATCCGGCAAGGC
>Ga0163153_10007735_pt1 | contig 11443 bp, 9 predicted proteins | sample OliLakLV19MP6IB1_FD_148629 | JGI IMG/M metagenome (GOLD analysis project Ga0163153, IMG submission 148629) | Freshwater microbial mat bacterial communities from Lake Vanda, McMurdo Dry Valleys, Antarctica - Oligotrophic Lake LV.19.MP6.IB-1 | ecosystem: Environmental > Aquatic > Freshwater > Lake... | reverse complement strand
AAGGGACATCAAGCGGTCGCCCGGCTCGCGTCGGCGCTGAAAGGGACATCAAGCGGTCGCCCGGCTCGCGTCGGCGCTGAAAGGGACATCAAGCGGTCGCCCGGCTCGCGTCGGCGCGAGGCCGGTCACCAGCTGCGGAAGGCCTCAGCCGCCGAGGTCGGCCAGGATGTCTCGGGCTTCGGCGGCACCGGTGGCCGAGAAGCCAGGATCGATCGTGAGGGCGGCGGCCAGGTGTTCGCGGGCCTGTGCGTCCCGACCGAGGGCAGCATCGATCGCTCCAGCGTGGAACAGCAGCAGCGGATCGCGTGACCCCAGCCGCAGCGCCTCCGTGGCGAAGGCCGCGGCCTCCTCGTCGCGCCCGAGTCGGTGGAGGGCCCACGCCCGGGCATCCGCGGCACGGACGGTCGGCGTGGCCGCGTAGCCGGCTTCGGCCAGGGCCAGGGCGGTGGCGGCGTCGCCATGGTCCGCCTCGAAGAGGGCGAGGTCGACATCGACCTGGACACCGTTGGCCTGCGACAGGGTGATGAGCGCCCTGGCGAGGTCGTACTGGTCGGTGGCCGCGTCGTCGTCGCCCATCGCCTCGAGCGTTTCGCCCAGGGCGATGACAGGCTCCGGCAACGGCACCACTGCGGCCGCCCGCTCGAACCGAGCCCGGGCGCCCGCCAGATCTCCTGCTCCGACCGCCAACCGGCCCTCGCCGATGAGCGACGGACCGTGCTCGGGCACCAGCGTGAGGGCCTTTGCGTAGGCGTCGGCGGCGCCATCGACATCCCCGGTCATCCGCCGCAGATGTCCGACGAGGGCCAGGACGTAGGCCGTGTTCTCCGGCGCGAGCCCGGGCGAGGTGGCCGCGCGTTCCATCGCCGCCAGGGCAGCCGGCAGGTCGCCGCGCAGCTCATGGGCGTAGGACAGCCGGGACAACGACGCGAGGTCGGGGCTGTCCGCGGCCAGGGCCTCGGCGGCGGCGAACGCCTCGTCGTAGCGCCCAAGCTCGACCAGCGCGTCGACGATCACGCCGCGGATGGACGGATCGCCCGGGAACGCGTCGAGGGCCATCGAGCCCGTCCGAAGCGCGCTTGCGAACTCGTGGCGGCCGAGCTGCACGGCTCCGATGCCGACGAGCACGAGTGGATCGTCCGGAAGCAGGTCCCGGGCGGTGGTCAGGGCCGTTTCGGCCGGTCCATACATCGAGGGGTCGCCGGTCTCCCGGATGCGCTGCAGGAGGGCCAGCCCGAGGTCCCGCTGGGCCAGACCGTTGGCGGGCTCAGCCTCGACGAGGCCCACGAGGAAGTCGATGAGCTCCTGCGTCGGCGAGTCGGCGATGGCTGGGGGCGCGGTCGGCGACGGGGTGGGCGTCAGGATGGCGGCCGGCGTGGCGGACGCCGTGGCCACGACGGTCGGCGACGGCGACGCGGCCGGGCTCGATGGCGTCGCGCCGCAAGCCGCGACGAGCGCCGAGGCCAGGGCCACGATGAGCAGGCGGGTCGGTACAGGCCGACCAGGCGTCCTCTGGTGCATGACCCGGATACGCACGACGACATCGTGCGGATGACCGCGGATCATTCGGGCGGCAGCACCCGGCCGGGGTTGAGCAGTCCCTGCGGATCGAGGGCGTGCTTGATGGCCCACATGATGCGGACCGCGTCAGCTCCCCGTTGCGTGGCCATCCAGGCCTGCCTGGCCGAGCCGACGCCATGCTCCCCGGTGATCGTGCCCCCCAGATCGAGGGCCGCCTGGTACAGATCCGCCTGGACAGCCTCGGTGATGGCCTGGGCGTCGGGATGGCCCCGCGGCAGGACGAGGTCCGGGTGGAGGTTGCCGTCCCCGGCATGCCCGAAGGTCCCGATGTCCACACCGTGCTTCGCCGCGATCCGTTCGACCGCCCGGAGCATCTCGGGGACCTTGGACCGTGGCACCCCGACATCCTCCATCTTGACCTCGCCGAGGCGCTCGAGGGCCCAGTGGGCGGCCCGCCGAGCTTGCCGCAGGAGGTCCGCCTCGGCGACATCGCGCGAGCGCACGGTCGTCGTCGCCCCGGCGGCCGTGCAGGCCACCTCGGCCCGTGCCAGCTCATCGGCCGAGGCATCGCCCGGCAGATCCGACTCGACCATGAGCATGGCGGCCGCCTCGCGGTCCAGGCCCAGGCCATGCATGTCGTCGACGGCCGCGATGGTGAACTTGTCCATCAGCTCGCAGGTCACGGGCGCGATGCCCGCGACGGCCATGCCCGCGACGGCGTCACCCGCCGACTCGAGGGTCGGGAAGAAGGCCAGCAGCGTGGACCGCGGCGGCGGCGTCGGGCGCAACCGGAGCGTGGCCTCGGTGATGATCGCCAACGTCCCCTGCGAGCCCACGATGAGGTGGGTCAGCGAGTAGCCGGCCACGTCCTTGATATTCCGGCCGCCGGTCCGGACGATCGTGCCGTCGGCCATCACGACCTCCAGGCTGAGCACGCTGTCGCGCGTCTGGCCGTACTTCACACAGCACAGGCCGCCGGCATTGGTGCCCAGGTTGCCGCCGATCGAGCACATCTCGAAGCTCGCCGGGTCGGGCGGGTAGAACAGGCCGTGCTCGGCCACGGCGGCCTTGAGTGTGGCGTTGATGACGCCGGGCTGGGTCACCACGCACAGGTTCGCGGTGTCGATCTCCAGGATCTTGTCCATGGCCGTGAACGCGATGGTCAGCGCACCGTCCAGGCCGTTGGCGCCGCCACTCAGCCCGGAACCGGCACCGCGCGGGACGATGGGCACGTCGTGCTCGGCGCAGATCCGGACGAGCTCGGCGACTTCCTCGGTCCGCGTCGGCAGAGCCACGGCACCGGGCAGTCCGGCCGGGATGTACGCGGTCTCGTCGCGGCGATAGGTCTCGCGGTCGGCGGCATCGGTGAGCAAGCGGACCGCCGGCAGGCGCGCGCGGACGGCATCGATGAAAGCGAGGGTGACGCTGCCGCGGGCCATAGCCACGAAGTCTAGCCGGGTCATTCATCCAGCCGGCGAGGGCCCGCGTATCAGGGTCGGAACCGCACGGGAGCTCCTGCCGGAAGCGACCGTCAGGTCCCCACCCATCCCTTATGCCCTGGGAGGCAGATATGCGATCACGATCGAGAGCGATCGGCGGAGCAGCCACGTTGCTGCTCCTGGCGACGACCGTCGCCCCAGTCTTCGGTGCCTCGCACCGAGAGGCTCCACTCATCTCGACCGACGCCGCGGCGGACCACACCGACGTGTTCGCGTGGGTCGATGGTCCGGTCCGGACCTCCACCGTGGCGTCGGCCGGCAGGGAGAACCGGGTCAACCTCGTCGTCAACGTCAGCCCGATGCAGGATCCGGCCGGTGGGCCGAACTTCTGGGGCTTCGATCCTGCTGTCAGGTACGACATCAAGGTCGACAATGACGGCGACGGCTACCCCGACGTCACCTACAGCTTCCGGTTCACGACCCACGTGCGCAACCAGAACACGTTCCTCTCGAACACCGGTGTGGCCACCAGCCGAACCGACAGCGACATCAACGTCTATCAGACCTACGACCTGACCAAGCAGGTCGAGGGCGGCTCCGCCAAGCTCATCCTCAACGACGCCTACACCGCTCCGACCAACGTCGGACCGCGATCGACGCCGAACTACGATGCCATCGCCGCGGGCGCGACCCGCTCGCTGTCGTCCGGCGTCAAGGTCTTCGCCGGCCAGCGCGACGATCCGTTCTTCGTCGACCTGGGCTCCATCTTCGACCTCGGTGGCCTGCGACCATTCAACGAACTCCATGCCATCCCGCTCCCTGCCGCCGAGGGCATCGACGACCTCCAGGGCACCAACGTCCTGACGCTGGCCCTCCAGGTCCCGACCTGGCGGCTGACCAAGGGCAGCAAGGTCTATGCGCCGAGCAACCCGCGCGCAACGATCGGCATCTGGGCCGCCAACTACCGCCAGTCCACCAGCATGATCCAGAAGGATGGCTCGGTCCGCAACAGCGGTCCCTGGCGCCAGGTCTCGCGGATGGGCAACCCGCTCATCAACGAGGTCATCATCCCGCTTGGCCTCAAGGACAACTGGAACGCTCGCTCCCCGCGCTACGATCACGTCTTCGAGAAGTACTACCTGAAGCCGGAGCTGGCCGGGCTCATCAACGGTCTCTACCCGGCCCTGCCCGACACGCGGACCACGGCCCGTGGCGACCTCTCGCTCATCCTGCTCCAGGGCCTGCCCGGCCTGAACAGCACGGGCTCGCGCAAGATGGATGTCCTGCGCCTGAACACCGGTATCCCGGCGTGCACCGCCGACGCTGCCGATGACGACACCGGCTCGTGCCGGCGCCTGGGCGCGTTCTATGAAGATGCCGCCGACCTCGCCGCGTGGCCGAACGGCCGCCGCCCGAGCGACGACGTCACGGACATGGCGCTGCGGGCCGTCGCCGACGGCTACGGCGCCCAGCTCAACGACCTGTATGGCGTGCCGAACCTGTCCCCGAACAACACGATCGGTGATGGGGTGGACGTGAACGACCAGGAATTCCTGAGCTCGTTCCCGTACATCGCAGTCCCCAACCAGGGCTACGACCACGATCACCATGGGAGCAACAACCCCGTCTGACCTCGGTCACCCTTTGGCCCGAGTCACCGTCCGGCACGGTGACTCGGGCCGTTGTTCATGTGCGGTCGTGTGCGTCGTGCGCGTCGTGCGCGTCGTGCGCGTCGTGGGCGCCGGGCGTGACCCACGTGCACGGCACGGGCGCGGCCGCGCGGACGGTCGCACCCCGCTCTGATCGTCCAGGTGGCGGACGGCCCATGACCGATCGTCCGCCCGGTGGACGATCCGGGCGGGGTCACAACGAGGGTGACGCTCGGCCGCCGGGCAGTCCCTCGTCGGCCGTCCACCGTGTGCGCGCGCTGTCGGTCGGAGCCGAGATGGACGCTCGAGCGTAGGATGGGCCGACGATGACGACCACGCGTACGCGTCGCCGCTCCCTGATCGCCAGCCTCGTTGGCGTGCTCATCCTCGGATCGATCGGCGCGGCGTCGCCCGGTCCCGCGGCCGCGGCGGGGCCAACGGTCCGGCCGGGGACGGGCACCGCGACGGGAGCCACGGGAGCCCCCGGAGCGCCGGGCACGATCGGGGAGCACGCGCAGACCGCCCAGGCGACGATCCTCGCCGGTAGCGCGATCCAGCCGGGGTCGGTGGACCGCACCAGTCCGCGGGTCCGCGCCGAGTATCGCGCGACGCTGGACCTGGACTACGGCACGCGCAAGCTCAGCGTCGATTCGACGGCGACGATCACGAACCAGACCGACGGCCCGATCGACCGGGTGGAGCTGAACACCATCGCCGGACCGCTGGGCAGCATCGTGATACGCGGCGCGTGGGTCGATGGCGGCGCCGTCTCCGCGAAGCGCACCGACCAGACCATCGTCGTGCCCCTCGGCGGCATCCTGCCGGAGGGTGCCGCGGTCACGGTCCGAGTCAAGTACGGGGCAACGTTGCGGACCAGCCTGAGCGGCTCGAACTGGCTGTTCACGAAAGCCAACGGCATCGCCAACCTGTATCGCTGGTTGCCCTGGGTCAGCAAGGCGACCCCGTTCGCGCGGCCGAACCACGGTGACCCGTTCGTGACGGCCAACAGCCCGTACGTGCGGGTGACGGTGCGCACGGATCGCAAGCTGGTCATCGCCAGCACGGGCGATCGCACGAGTATCTCGGCCGACGGGCTGACCCAGACGTTCGAGGCGCGCAACGTGCGCGACTTCACGATCACCGCGGCGCCGGACTTCCGGACGCGCTCCATGCTGGTCGGCGACACGACCGTCCGGACCTACTACCGCAGCGGCGCGAACGCGCCGCTCATCCTCGACTCGGCGGTCGACGCGTTCAGGGCCATCCAGACCCGCCTGGGCGACTACCCGCACCCCACCTTCAAGGTCGTCCAGTCGGCGGGTGGCTACGGGATGGAATCACCGGGCCTGATCTGGATCCCGTACGGCATCGGTTCCGCCAACCTGCGCTACCTGGTCACCCACGAGACCGCCCACCAGTGGTTCTACGGCATCGTCGGCAACGACCAGGCGCGCCAGCCCTTCGCGGACGAGGCCGCCGCCGACTTCATGGCTCGCTACACGCTCGGGCTGCGGCGCGGCCCCCAGTGCTCCACGGCGCGGCTGGACCGGAAGATCTACGACTACAGCAGCGCCTGCTACTACGAGACGATCTACATCCAGGGCGGCAATCTGCTCGATGACGTGCGCAAGCGGATGGGCTCGACGGCGTTCTGGAGCGCGCTGCGCGGGTACGTGACGGCGAACCGCTACGGGCTCGTCGGGAACATCGACCTGCTGCGAGCGCTCGACGCCGGAACGTCGATCGACCTCGGGGCGACGATGTTCAGGACGCGCTTCCCCTCACACTACTGACGGCGCCCAGGGGCCGCGCCGGCGTCAGCCCTATCGATCGTCCGGTCGGCGTTCGACCAGCCACCAGCCGAGCGGGAAGAGCGCGCCGGCGACGGCCAGCTTGGCCAGATCCCAGGCGATGAACGGGGTCAGGCCGTAGCCCAGGGTCTCCTGCACGGTGTACCCGCCGGTGACCATCAACCACGGCAGGCCGATCGCATAGATGATCAGGGAGCCGATGAGCATCGCGCCGAGCGAGCCGGCCAGGCGCCGATCCCAGCCGAGCTCCGCGAGACGACCGACGATGGCACCGGCGATGACGAAGCCGAGCAGGTAGCCACCGGTCCCACCGACGAGCACGGCGACGCCGCCCTTGCCCTCGGCGAAGAACGGCAACCCGACGAGGCCGATGAGCAGGTACAGGAGCACGGCCGCGCCGCCTCGACGGAAGCCGAGTGCCGCGCCGACGGTCAGGACGCCGAACGTCTGGCCGGTGAGCGGCACGGGCTCACGCGCGATGTAGATGAGCGAGGTCACGTAGATGAACAGGGCGCCGAGCCCGATCAGGGCGACGTGGCGGATCCTGGGGCTCAGGCGATCCGAGACACGCACAGGGACCAGGAAGTCCGCGAGGGTCAGGCCGCGCTCGTCGGGGTCGGCCCGGTCGAGTCTCGGTAGGGCGATGGTCATCGTGCTCCGCAGGCTCGTGGCCGCTCCCTCGGCGACCGACGGCGAAAGTCTAGCATCCGACCGGGCCCACCCGACCCCCTTGACGCTTGCAGTATTGCGGCTATGCTGCGTTGCATGAAAACGCACATCCTGACGGTCCAGTCGCGTGGGACCGTCGCCTTGCCGGCCGACCTGCGCCGCCGACTGCACCTCGACCAGGAGAACGCCCAGGTCAAGCTCGTCGAGCGCGATGATGGCCGGATCGAGCTCATCCCCGTCGTTGCCGTACCCGCAGATCAGGCCTGGTTCTGGACGGAGCGATGGCAGGCGATGGAGCGCGAGGCGGATGCCGATGTCGCTGCGGGCCGGACGACCGTCGTCGACGGGCTCGATGGCCTGACGGAGCTGTTCGCGGCCGACGACCGAGAGTGAAGTTCGAGGTCACGGACGCATTCCGAGCCGACCTGAAGCGGCTGTCGCGCAGTGACCGGGACCTCGTCGACCAGGTGCTCCCGACCTTCGTCGCCGCCTGCGATCGCTCTGCCGCCGATTCGTCGACACCGCGGCCGGCCGCGCTCCGGGTCGAGCCTGTCGAGGGCGCGCCGGGCGTCATCGAGATGACCTGGAGTTTCGCCAGGTCCGACGGCCGCGCGACGTTCGAGTGGATCCAGATCGATGGAGCCCTCGCCGTCCGGTGGCGCCGCATCGGCAACCACAGCATCCTCCAGCGCCCGTAGCAACCTACTCGGATGCCACCGCGCGGACGATCGAGAGGCGGCTGGCGAGGCGGGCCGGGTAGGCCGCCGCGAGCATGGCCAGAGCGACCCCGAGGACGAGTGCCAGCGCGACGGTGCCCCACGGGACGGCGACGGCGAGTTGGAGCGTTCCACCGCCGAGCACGACCATGAGCGCCCCGACGACGACACCGACGACGACGCCGGTGATGGCCCCCACGAGCCCGGTCACGCCGGCCTCGACGACGACGGTGCGCCAGACCTGCCGACGGGTCATGCCCGCCGCCCGCAGGATGCCGATCTCGCGGACCCGCTCCAGCACATTCATGGTCAGGGTGTTGACGATGCCCAGTGAGGCCACGATGATCGCGATCAGGGCCAGCACATCGAACAGGCCGAAGATGCGATCGAGCGCCTGACCGATGGCGCCCTGGATCTCGCCCAGGCCGACCGGTTCCAGGGCGACGGTCCGCGCTTCGACGGCGACGGCGTCTCGTTGCTCGGCGGTCGCGGTGGGTTCGTAGCGGATGGCAAAGGCATCGGCGCCGACCACGCCCAGCCTCTCCGCATCGGCCCAACCCACGAGCAGCGCCTCCCCTTCTCGACCTGGCAGCGTTCGCTCCGCGATACCGGCGACCCGCAGCTCCAGCGCCGAACCGTCGGCGGCCGTGACGATGATGATGTCGTCGGGCACCAGCCCGTCCCGCGCGGCCACGCCGGCCGGCACGATGACAGCGCCACCGGCATCCAGGGCGGCCAGCGCCGCGTCCCGATCGCCGGCCACGAACCGCAAGCGGCCGTCCGTGGAGAGATCCGCGCCGACCATCGCGGCGCCATCGAAGCGAACGCCCGCGACGGCCAGATCGAACGTGGCGACCGGGCTGACCGAGGCGACCCCGTCGAGGTCGCTCAGTAGCTCGTCGAGACCCTCGTCGAGGGCCCGCGGGAAGATCGAGGTGACGACGAGTTCGCCCGGCACGACGTCGGCGATCCAGGCCGAGGCGGCGGCACGGGCGTGCTGGGCGACGCCACCGAGGGCCACCATCATGCCCAGGCCGATGGTCAGCGCACCGACCGTGAGGGCGGCCCGCGACCGATCGCGCAGGAGCGCGGCTCGAGCGAGTCGTTCCTCGAGCCGGGTCAGCACCAGGAACGGCACGCCCGCGACGCGGACGATGGCCGGCAACACGAACGGGATGGCCAGCGCGGCGACGAGCAGGACGGCATAGACCGCCAGAGCCCGGACCAGGGCGGCCTCGCCGGCGCCGCGTGGCCACAGGAACAGGCCAGCGATACCGACCAGCGCGAACACGCCGATGAGCCAGCGCAACCGTGCACGCCGCGCGGTCGGCAGCTCCAGGCGCGCCTTGAGGGCTTCGACCGGGGCGATGCGACCGGCCCGCCGGGCGGGTTCGAGGGCCGCAGCCAGGGTGACGACGATCCCGAGGGCGATCGCCACGACGACGCCATACGGCGTGGTCACCGCTGCCCCGAGCGGCACGTTGCCGACGTTTCGGACCCAGCCAGCCATCAGCGCGGCCAGGACGGCGCCCAGGGTGACCCCCACGATGGACCCGGCGATGCCGATGGCCATGGCCTGGACGAGGATGAACGACGTGATCTGGCCGCGCGAGGCCCCGGCGGCGCGCAGCAGCCCGAGCTCGCGCAGGCGCTCCGTGACGGTCATCGACAGGGTGTTGAAGATGAGGAACGCACCCGCGAACAGGGCCACGGCACTGATCAGGGCGGTCGTGGCCGCGAAATCGCCCGTGCTCGCGCGCATCGACGCCGCGATGTCCCGCGGCGACGACAGGACGTAGGGCTCGGTCAGGAGCGTGTCCTGGAGGCTGGCCGTGACCGTCGCCGCGCTGGCGTCGTCCTCGATCGCGATGTCGATCCGGGTGAAGCCGATGTCCGGGAAGACCTCGCGCAGGACGTCGATGGGCACGATGACCGCGCGACCCGAGGCGCCCGACCACGGGCCGTCGTCAAGGAGGATGCCGATGACCCGGTACTCGCCGGGCTCGCCGGGACCCTGGATCTCGATGGTCGAGCCGACGACGAGGGCGTCCTGTCGGGCGAGGGTCGCGCTGATGAGCGCGCTCGGCTCGTCCGGGCGCTCGAGCATCGCGCCGATCGCCAGCGGCAGATCGTGGACGCGCAGTTCGCGGTCGGGATCGATGCCGACCACGGTCACCGGCGCGGGCAGTTCGTCGCCGGGGGCCAGCACGTCGATGCCGAGATAGGTGCGCCGCTCGATGGCGGGCGCGGCAACGGCCACGCTGTCGGTCGAGTCGATGATCGCCAGCGTCTCGTCGGACAGGCCCGCCTCGCCGAAGGTCGCGACGCGCACGTCGGCGCGGCCGACCAGGATGTCGACCGTGCGCTCGATGGAGGCATCGATGCCGGCGTTGGTCGCCAGCCCGGCATACAGCACGGCGACGCCAAGGGCCACGCCGGCCGACGTCAGCACGGTCCGCAGCGGCCGGGCTCGGAGGCCACGCCAGGCGAGGCCACGCAGACCGCGCATCTAGGCCTCGTGCTCGTGGTCGATATCGCGCATCCGACTCACGGCCACCTACAGACCGATGGCGGCGAGGCGAGCGATGAGCGCCGTCGCGTCGTGATCGGGGCGCCGGCCGAGCTCGATGGTGTCCAGGATCGCGCCATCGCGGACGACCAGCACGCGATCGGCGTAGGCCGCCGCCTTGGAATCGTGGGTCACGAGGACGATCGTCTGGCCACGCTCATGGCAGGATCGCCACAGCGCGTCGAGGATCTCCGTGCCGGTGGTGTAGTCGAGGTTGCCGGTCGGTTCGTCGGCGAAGAGCAGGGCCGGGCGGGTGACCAGGGCGCGCGCGACGGCGACGCGCTGCTGCTCCCCCGCCGACAGCTGGTCGGGCTTGTGGTGCTCCTTGCCGGTCAGGTCCACGAGCTCGATCACGTCGCGGATGCGCTCGGCGAGCTCGCCCCTGGACGGGTCCAGGCCGGCGATGGTGAACGGCAGCGCGACGTTCTCCGTGACGTCCAGCAACGGGATGAGGTTGAAGCTCTGGAACACGAAGCCGGTGCGGTCGCGGCGCAACTTGGTGGCCTTGTCGTCGTCCAGTTCCGAGATCGTCTCGCCGTCCAGGATGACGTCGCCACTGGTCGGCCGGTCCAGGCCGCCGAGCAGCTGCAGGAGCGTGCTCTTGCCACTCCCCGAGGGGCCCATGAGGGCCACGAACTCGCCAGCCGCCACGGACAGGGAGACGCCGCGCAACGCGTCCACGGTCGTCTCGCCGAGGGGATAGGCCTTGGTCAGGCCGCGGGCCTCGAGGATCGTGGTCGTGGCGGGTCCGGTCGTGGCCGGGGCGGCGGCCGCGGGCCCGGTCGCGGCGGCGGGTCCGGTCGTGGCCGGTCCGGTCGCGGTGGCCGCGGGTCCGGTCGTGGCCGGTTTCGTGGCGGCGGCGGGTCCGGTCGCGGCCGGGTTCGTGCCCGGCGTGGCGTCCTGTGTCGTCGGGGGCGTGGCAGTCATCCGTGCGTGGCCTCGGTCGTGCGTCGGTGGGCGGACGGGTGTGGTCTGTACGGTAGCGGTGGCCTGTGCCCGGGTCCGCGGCCCGATGGTCCGGTCCGGGGTAGTACTGGGGGCCGTGGCGGGTCCGGGGCCGCGCAGGATCCGG
>Ga0163153_10007730_pt1 | contig 11448 bp, 12 predicted proteins | sample OliLakLV19MP6IB1_FD_148629 | JGI IMG/M metagenome (GOLD analysis project Ga0163153, IMG submission 148629) | Freshwater microbial mat bacterial communities from Lake Vanda, McMurdo Dry Valleys, Antarctica - Oligotrophic Lake LV.19.MP6.IB-1 | ecosystem: Environmental > Aquatic > Freshwater >... | reverse complement strand
CACCGCCGCCGTAGATGCATTTGTGAAGAAATTAATATCCGAGGTGAATTTTGGAACGGTGGCTAAAGTAGATGCGGAGGATTTGTAGGTATGATTTTGTGGTTATTTCACGCAAAGACGCAAAGACGCAGCGCAGCGAAGACACCACGCAGTGACTCGGAGCGAAGACGCACCCAGGCGACCGCTGTTTGAAGTTCCGATCGGTCGGGAGAAAACTTCAAACCAATATTTAGCAACTTATACATTGCAACAGGCATTTTTGGTCACCGCCGCTATAGATGCATTTGTGAAGAAATTAATATCCGAGGTGAATTTTGGAACGGTGGCTAAAGTAGATGCGGAGGATTTGTAGGTATAATTTTGGGGTTATTTCACGCAAAGATGCAAAGACGCAGCGCAGCGAAGACGCAGCTGCAGCGAAGACGCGGCGAAGCGAAGACGCAGCTCAGCGAAGACACCACGCAGTGACTCGGAGCGAAGACGCACCCAGGCGACCGCTGTTTGAAGTTCCGATCGGTCGGGAGAAAACTTCAAACCAATATTTAGCAACTTATACATTGCAACAGGCATTTTTGGTCACCGCCGCTGTAGATGCATTTGTGAAGAAATTAATATCCGAGGTGAATTTTGGAACGGTGGCTAAAGTAGATGCGGAGGATTTGTAGGTATGATTTTGGGGTTATTTCACGCAAAGACGCAAAGACGCAGCGCAGCGAAGACGCGGCGCAGCGAAGACAGGCTACTTCGAACCCCTGAAAATATAGCTAAATAAAAATCATACCGGTCGAATCAGGTACCTAAGTATCGATTTACTTCAACACCCGTCTTAAAAATTGGTCCACTTTATCTATCAATCCCGGTTCAGAAAATGCTTTGCCCCCATGACCTGCGCCGGAAACATATTCGAGTTGGATATTCAAACCGAACTCTTTATACCTGCTATACAACTGGATTGATTGATTGATAGGAACCTGATTGTCCTGATCGCCATGACAAATAAACAGCGGGGGATCATTGTGGTCCACATGGAATACCGGGCTGGCCAATTTTAATTCTCCTGCAGCCTGATCCAAAGGTTTGCCAAACATCAGGGTCAATGCAGGTCCACGTACGTTGACGCCATGTGGAGTTGATTGACTCATAATGGTAGTCAGGTCAGTGGGTCCAAAAAAATCCAGGACTACCTGTATATCAGAGTTTGTTTTAAGTTCATTTCCAATATTTCCTTCCAGCATGGAGTGCCCATTGGTTAATCCGGCCAGGGCCGCCAAATGCCCACCGGCCGATGATCCCCAGAGAATGATTTTATCGTGGCGATAACCGTATTGAGATGCCTGGGCACGCAAGTACCTGACCGCAGCTTTAATATCATGGATCTGGGCAGGAAATTTTGCTTCTACCGTTTTTCTATAACTGATACTAGCCATAGCGTACCCGCGTTTGACCAGGTCCATAGGAGGATTTTCTTTAGAACCGCTGTGCCAGGCACCGCCATGTACCCAGATGATCAGGTAAGGATTTGCGGTTTCTTCCGGCAAATAAAGATCGAGCTTAAGTTCTTTTTCAGCGGTAATAGCATAAATCAGGTCTTTGGTCTGTTTTTGGGCTAGTATAACGGTCGCAAACAAGACCTGAAAAAAGATCGCAAATAAGATTTTGCATCGCATAGCAGTCAAAAATAATTCGAATAAATTTGACTTAACAATTTAAAGATGATACGCCAAGCCCATCCCGGGGATTTAAATAGTATGCAGGAATTATTCGTGGATACCATAAGATCTATTTGCAGTGCCGATTATACCCCAACTCAAATTGAAGCCTGGACATCTTCCATACACAATACTTCAAGATGGTTGGAGAAAATTAACCATCAATATTTTCTGGTTTATGCTGACTACCATCAAATACTTGGTTTTGGCTCCCTGGAATTGGGGCATTATATCGATATGTTTTATATCCATAAACAACATCAGCGGAGAGGGATAGGAAAACAAATCTACCATGCGATTGAAGTGGAAGCTCTTAGATTTCAACATGGACAAAACCCGGTCACCCTCAGTGCTCATGTGAGTTTGACGGCTTTGCCGTTTTTCTCCGGCATTGGGTTTAAAATTGAACATGAAAACACGGTCAGGATTGGGGGGGTGGAGCTGATAAATTATCTGATGAAAAAACAACTCAACTGATTTTAACGGTGTACCCAATTTGAATTTCTGTATCAAAACCGAACGATAATTACCGGGTACATCTTTACATAATTATTTGCTCTTCAACGCAGTACCGAGTTGGTATAGTTTATGAAAAGATAAGGATAACCATTTCATATCAAGGACTATGCTTAAAAATTATCTTCTTATCTCCTGGCGGAATTTGTGGAGAAATAAAATTTATCTAGCCATTAATATTTTTGGTCTGGTGACGGGGATCACTGCTTTTTTGCTTATTGCCAACTACCTCCGGTTTGAATACAGTTATGACGATACGCATATTAACAAAGAGCGGATTTTCCGTATACCCATGTCGCTGGCTGAAAATGGAGGAAAGGAACAGACCTTTGTTTTATCCTACCCCGCAGTCGCCCCCGCATTAAAAAAAGGACTTTCCGGAAATCGAACAAACGCTGCGATTGAGATTACAAGGAGGCATTGTACAATATAAAGAACAGAAAATCATCGAAGCCGGGACCTTGTTGTATGTCGACCCTTCCATCTTTTCCATATTCACCTACCGTTTTGTAAAAGGGAATGCGACCAGCGGTTTATCCGAATTAAATGATGCTGTGATCACTGAAGAGACTGCCAGGAAATACTTTGCAGAGGAGGATCCAATAGGAAAATCACTGAGATACAACAAGGAGGATTATGTCGTAAAGGCCGTCATTGAAAACCTCCCGGTCAACGCCCACCTGCAGTTCAACATCCTGCTCAACTATGAAAAATATATTCAACTGACCAATGGCAGTGCAAATACCAGTTGGGGGTGGTCAGATTTTTACACCTATGTATTGGTAAAACCAGCTGTGGATATCAAAGTGCTGGAATCCAAACTACCTGCTTTCGCCGCGCAGTATCTGGGTGATGATATGAAACAAAGAGGATATCAGCTTGCTTTCCAGATGCAGCCCTTAAAAGATATTCATCTGAAATCCAGGTATGATTATGAATTGGCAGGAAATGGCGATATGACGTATCTTAAATATCTGGGTATGGCTGCTTTATTCATTCTTTTTATTGCCTGGATCAATTACGTCAACCTTTCCACAGCACATTCCCTCGATCGTTCAAAAGAGGTTGGGATCCGAAAAGTCGTGGGCGCCGGGAAATTCCAGTTGATCTGTCAATTTCTTTCGGAGTCCTTGTTTTTAAATTTCTTTGCCTTAGCGCTTGGATTTGTTGCATTTCGACTCACCTTACCGGCGTTTTCAAAATTTATTGAAAAAGAAATCGCGTTCAGTCAATTTATGGACTGGAGGTTCTGGTTGCTGGTTACCGGACTTTTGTTACTGGGCACCCTGCTCGCTGTATTTTATCCTGCTTTTATTTTATCTTCTTTTCAACCAGTTTATTCCATTAAGAATGCTAAAGGTAGAGGAGTTCAAGCCGGTGGAAAAAATATACTTCGAAAATCCCTGGTGGTCATTCAGTTTACTGCTGCAGTCGTCTTGATTACTGCTGCATTGGGATTTTACCGTCAATTAAAGTTTATGCAAACGCGGGACCTGGGTGTCGATATTAAACAGACTCTGGTGGTCCAGCAGACCGCCAACCAGGATAGCGCTGATATACCCTCTTTCGTCGCGTTCATCAATGATATACAAAGTCAATCCGGTGTGGTTTCGGTCACGGCCTCTACCTCTGTGCCTGGTGGCGAAGTAGGCGGTTCCTCTGACTTTAATTTGAAAATTCCCTGTCTGGAAAACGGTGTCGCACCCTGGGCATCGACAATAAATTTATCCCGTCCTATGGATTGACTAGCAGCCGGAAGGAATTTTACCAATGACCGGCCGTCTGTCGATACTGCCTTACTTTTAAATGTACTGGTCAATGAAACTGCAGCAAAGATTTTTGGATTCCACCAGGCAGAAGATATCCTGGGTAAAGAAATCGATGGTGGGGGTGTGCATTGCCGGATCATCGGCGTAGTCAAAGATTTCCACCAGGAATCCCTGCAGTATGGATTTGATCCTATCGTGTTTTATCCGGAGGAAGAAAGAAACTTTGGCAATTTTTCCATTAAACTGAACACCGATCAACTTCCTGTGCTGATGGAAACCGTCAAAATTAAATGGCAAAACTATTTTCCGGAAAGCCCCTTTCGGTACTTTTTCCTCGACGATCAATTTAATGCCCAGTACAAAAAAGACCGTTTATTTGCCACTGTGCTTTGGTTGTTCACCGTTCTTGCACTCATCATTGCCAGCCTGGGTTTATTTGGGTTGTCTTTATTTACTATTGCCAAAAGAAATAAGGAGATCAGTATCCGGAAGGTATTGGGGGCGACGGTAGTTCAGATTATCTCTTTGGTAACAAAAGAATACATCAAACTAGTATTATTAGCCTGTCTGATTGCATTGCCCCTGGCCTATTGGCTAGTCAACCGGTATATCCTTGGTTATGCGATTCACATCAACCTGGGGTTATGGTTTGTATTGTTACCTGTTATTGTGATCACGTCCATCGCTCTGATGACGGTAATTTATCAGTCTTTCCGGGCTGGCTTGGCAAATCCGGTGAAGAATTTGCGGGTGGAGTGAGATAGGGGAATAGGTTTTTGGATTTTTAAAATTTTGCCGTCCGGGGTTAGATTCGGTGTTTGTATATCAGCGAAGAGCGGATATGGTTATATTATTTTAAAAGTTTCGAGACAACTCTTCAAAGCCGCTGAAGACAGCGCAATAACCAAATTTTTCAATGCGTATTTCTTCAATTGCTCGAAGAATAAATTTTTAAACGCTCCAAAAAAATTAAAAACCACATAAATATTATGCATCTCACGGACGTCAAAAGCTGTAAATAAATTCAGATTCATAAGGCTGAATAATAGACATACATTTATAACCAATATCAAAAAGGAGATAAAAAAATGAATATATACCGAATAACCGCAAGAATCGTGGGGGTAGTGTATCTCGTGGGTTTCGTTGTTGGCCTTGTGGGAATCGGGCTCTTCCAATCCATTCTGGGTGCGCCGGATCACCTTTCTACGGTTTCCACGAACAAATTGCTGCTGGGATTTGGGGCGGTACTCTGGTTGATGGCAGTCATTGGCGACGCCGCTCACGGTGTCTTGATGTTTCCCGTCCTCAAGAAACACAATGAGGGTATGGCCATTGGCTACCTCGCTTTCAGGATCGTCGATGCCATTTTCATTGCAGTCATGGTTCTATTCGTACTGATTCAAATACCGTTGGGTAGCGAGTACTTGAAAGCTTCGGCCTCCGACGCTTCCTTTTTTCAAGCCCTGAGCGCTGTGTTCTCACAGGGGCAGCTTTATGCCTACCAGATTGGAATGAGCGCTCTTGGAGTGTCTGGATTGATACTTTGCTATACGTTGTACAGGGCAAAGTTGGTGCCCGCGTGGCTGGCCATATGGGGCCTCGTTGGATACGCGACCATTCTTTTAGGGATGTTGTCGGCAATCATGGGCTCTGGTCTAGGTGATATTTCTTCGATTCCAGGCGGCCTATGGGAGGTGTTCATCGGGGTATGGCTGATTGTCAAAGGATTCAATCCATCTGCATTCACTTCAGAGTCTGGTAAAATAGATAACATCTGAAAAAAAACAAATTTGTCCGAAGATTGAAATGATTATTCCACAGAGCAAGATTTATTAGTCAATCGCAAATTATTTAATAACTGGTGATTTGCAGTACCATCGATTGTTCGAGGTCTTTGGACTTCAATGGCAGGAAGGAAGAAAGTAAAAGGTAGGGTGCAACCGAATGGAAGGATTAGTGAAAAGAATCTTTTCTTCAAAAAATGAAAATGCATCGATAAATGGTCTCGATCTGCAGTTTTTTACATTGTTATTCTTCCAATAGTTACTGTCTTGATAGCACTAGGAGCTTCAGAATTATACCCTGACCTAATTTACTCAAATCATCAATATATCCTTTCTAATTCTGTGGCAAAACATACCAACTTAAGTACGGGGCTAGCTAGACTGGTATCAACTCGTCACCATTGATATTAAAGTTCTGGAGCTACAGCTTTGAGTTTTTGTGGGATGTTCTGACTTAAAATGTACTATTTCCTGACGTGGAGAATACCATCACCACCCCGTCTCCCTCACAACTTACTATCAGCAAACTTTTGCCAGTGGGACTTTGGTCAGCAGGTACAAACACGATACCTTCGGGGGCTTGTGCTGTCACCAACCACTGCAAATAGACAGGATTTAGTGGATCAGTGATATCATACACTGCCACGGCATTTGCGCGTTCCATGCCCACAAACAAAAGGTTCACATCGCCTACCTTACCTATGACCACGGCCTCCGGTTCAATACTTTTGTCATCGCTTCTTCCATCCGGATATTTACCAGCAGCAATAGCTCTCCGGTCAAGGTCATCGTGGCTGTCAAAAATCCTGGCCCCATTTCTGCCGTTCCAAATGGTAAAAGAACGTGCACCATGTGTATAAGCCTGGTCAAAATCACCATCGTTATCTACGTCGCCAATCGCCTGACTGACGTTTAGTCTGCCCAATATATTGTTGGACTTGAGCTGGGTACCTAAAGGAAAAGCAGCCGGGTCAAGCTTATAATTGGAATTGCCAAAGCGTATATTTTCTACATAGGTGTTGTATTCCCTGGAATCGCCTTCATTGGCGGTGAATAAAAAAGGATTGCCATTATAATCCAGTACAGCAATGCCGTCTGGTTCGTACATACCTCTGACTGGATAATTACTTAATAGGGCTCCTCCGTTTTGGTCACTTGGATCGATGGCATTGATGGGCAGGTTATGATTTTTAAATCCGAGTGGGAAAATTTGTGTGATGGTTTTAGCCAGGATATTAATCTGGGCAATTGCGTTGTTTTCCTGTAAAGTGACCCAGGCTGTTCTGGAATTCGAAGATACAGCAATGTGCTCTGGTTCAATATCCTGCGCCAGGGTTGCATTCGGACCGAAAACCCTCAACCCCCTTGCCTCTAATTGATATTGTGTGTTATTAAAATGGTCAAAACCCAACGTAGTCACTGTATAATCCTGCATAATATCAATGATGGATATGGTACCAGGGGGATCAATGGAATAATCGGGATTGGGTTCACCTTCATTGGCACAGAGTATATACAATCCATCGGGCGTAAAGGTGACCATATCGGGTAGTGATCCTACGGAAAGCTCCCGGATGACGTCATGGGTAGTAGTATTAAAAACCACTACTTTTCCAGCACTTACTTTATCGGAAGCTTCGATCCCGGCCGCCAATTTTCCCTCACTTACGGATACACTGTTTACCAACCCACCAAACCGGCCGATGCTAATGCTCGTCAGCAGCTCTGGTGAGGACGGGTTTGAAAGATCGAGTACGTCTATTCGATTGTTGTTATTTGTATTATTGACTACAAACAATTTTTTTGTGCCGGGATCGTAAGCGCTGATTTCAGCAGCACCTGTGGGACCCAGGTCAATGGATCCTGCAAGGGTAAAATTAATTGATTCACTGCTGGTAGCATTTAAAGTTCCGGATGAAGTATGATCGCTTTCAGCAATAATGTTTGTAAGTTCATTTTTCTGACAGGATATCCCGAATAAGAAAAGGAGTAGAATAAGCAGATTCTTTTTTTGCATGGTATTTTGATTTCAAATATTCGAGGACAAAAAAATAGCATGTAGATGTCTCTGAAGTTAAGGTAGGATTATGGGTATATTAAGTTTTGTGGGAATTTCGGGCGGTAAGCCAGATGTATGTGCGATCATCCCGAACTAATCGGTTCCGAAGCATCGGAATATTTGGTCGGCAGATTAAGAAAATGAGAGTGCGGTTAGATTCCATCGAAATAATCCCTGTCGTTCGGGATCGATGCACAATACCCTCCCAATAATGCCTGTAAGGACGCTCTGGCGAGGTATGTGCGACCAAAATTTATTTGGTCGGTAGATTAGGAAAAAAAGCGTGTTTCTTTACATCTAATTCTATCCTCCTGGCATGAGCATAGTCGGATGTCTTAAGATCCAATTGAATGGTCCAATCAGTAGCGGCAGAAGTATACTTTTTACCATATGCTCCTGAATTGTGCTTTTCTAATCGATCCTCCACGGAATCAGAAGTAATTCCAGCATAATATTTATCCGACGTTTTACTGTAAAGTATCTAAAAGGAGCTCACATTCACGTGATTTCAGGTGTTCAAAAAAAGTGGGCCCACTAGGACTTGGACCTAGGAGTGGCTGGTTTCTTGTGGTTTCATATGGATCAATATGTGCTGAATATCAAGTATATATACTTTTATAAGTTGAATTTAAGGCCATTCAGAACCTCAAAATGTTGTACCTTTGTTGTCGGATTTATGGCAACAATCAAAGTTGTACTCCGGCAAAAGCCCAACAAAAAAGGTGAATATCCTCTCGCCCTTAGGATCACAAAGGACCGTAAATCCTCATTTCTTCACACTGATATTTTTATCAAAGCCGGCGAATGGGATGAGATCAAAGAAACCGTCAGGAAAAACCATCCCAATTCAGTCAGACTTAATAACCTTTTGCATAAGAAACTTTCCGAAGCAAAAGACATCCTTATAGACTTTGAATCAAAACAAAAGCCCTACTCCCTTCATGCTGTTAAAGAGAAAGTTTCCGGACGATTCAAACCCTATACATTCTTTGATTTTGCCGATGAGTATTTTCAAACCATGCTCAGTGCCGGAAGCTACCAACGCAAATCAGCTGAGCAACCTGCCATCAGTCATTTTAAAAGATTTTTAGGAAACAGGACTATCGAGTTTATTGATATCACTTTCCATATGCTTGAAAAGTTCCGGGCGGATTTAAAGGGAAAACAACAGCTTGGAGAGCGAACCACAGTCAATTATCTGATGGTCATACGCACCATCTATAACCGAGCCATTAAAGCAGGATTAATCGATAAAGTAAATTACCCCTTTGGCGATAATGGATTAAAACTAAATCGCCCTGCTTCCCAAAAAATTGGATTGAGCATTGATCAGATAAAGAAGCTTGAAACTGCTGAATTTAAAAATAAAGTTCTAGATCATGCCAGGAACAGGTTTCTTTTCTCTTTCTATTTGGCCGGCATGCGCGTATCTGATTTGCATCTACTCAGATGGTCGGATTTTAAAAATAGCAGGCTCTATTATGTCATGAGGAAAAATAGCAAACCTCTGTCAATTAAAATTCCTGATAAAGCCCAGGCTATTTTAGAAATCTATTTGCCCTTAAAAAGAGATAAGGATGATTTTGTATTTCCAGAGTTCAAAGACTTCACGGAGCTCTCAGATAAAATTGCTCTTCAAAAACAACTTCACTACAGGACGGCCAAACTCGATGAGTATTTAAAGAAAATTGGAAAACAATTAAGCTTTGATCAAAAGTTGACCATGCATGTGGCAAGGCATTCCTATGCATCAATTTCCGGAGATAAAATACCCATTCAGAGGCTTCAACAACTTTACCGGCATTCATCTATTCTTACTACAATTGGGTATCAATATTCCTTTATGTTCAAAGGCTCAGATGAAGCCCTGGATACTGTCCTGGATTATTAGTACAGAACCAACACTGATATCGGACTTCATAGTTTAAGAAAGTTTTAGACTACTTGCAGAGCGATAATTTAATCCCTGCTCTGAGATTTTACATAGTATCTCTTACCCTCCTGCCCCAAACATTCGGCCAAAACATAGTTTTTTTCTTTTCTGATTCATGTTGCTTGCGGCGTTCCTGGGATCTTTTTCTTCTTCCAGTTGAAACAACCTATCGTTTTGGGATTTTAAATTATCAATTACTGCTTCCAGGTTCTTGATCCTTTGCTCCTTTATATGAAGGGCTTTTGTGACAGATGGCACTGATAAGGCTTTAGAAAAGGTTTTGGATTATTAATTCTAATCCACTGAAATGTAACTATCTGGAATGTTTAAAGATGCCCACATATTGTTATTAAATTTCTTTAGTAATAGGTCTCTCAGCTCTAATGGATTGATGTTATAAATATTATTAATTATTTCAATTGGGTTTGTATGATGATAAATCAAGATATAGTTATACTTTGGCTGGCCATAATGCATTGCACCATTTCTAAAAATATCCCAAAAATCTCCTGCTTTATTTTCTGGAATTGAAAGATCTAAAGCTATTTCTTTTAATCCGGCAGATCCTTCCGTAAACTTTGCTGTTTCATCCATAGAAAATTTTAATCGGAGATGTCTTTCGTATAGTGGAAATAATAACGTTATGATTGCAAATCCATCATGCTTACTCATTCTTCTTAAAGGAGCATAAAACCATTTTTCAAATCTTACTCTTTTTGGTTCATTTTCTTTCAAGTATTGATTATGGGCTGGTATTTGACCGACCGAAGGTGTAACAGAATGTTTTGTCATAGTATTTTATTATTTGTAAACTAACTTTCACCTGATGTGATTTATTCTCATCTGGCTCTAGCCTGAAATCCTGCAGGTCTTAGGACATGTCTATCTCCGAATGCTTCCCAAACTTCAAGTTTGTCCTTCCAATCTAAAGGAATATCCTCATCGTAAAATAATTCGAATTTTATACAACCACATCCATTACTTGGTAAAACTTCCATTGAACCATCAATCCAAATATGAAAATCTACTTGTTCAGCAATTTTGTCTTTATAATTATTGTCAGTTTTACATGCTGCATTTGGCAGAATATAATTAAACAAAATCAATCTGCCATCATGGAGAAGATTTAGTGAAAAATGAATAATAGAATCATGTATTCGATTTTTTTGGGAGATCAAATCAATTGCCATTGGCATGATATCATTTTTTAATTTTTCAACTGAATTCATATTAGATAAGATTTAATTATTGATGTTTGGTGCCTTATATGATTTTGAATCATTGCCTAGAGCAACACCATCTGAAGCAAGAATCTTTTCATCCAGGCTATGAATTAGAACCTCCCCTCCTCCATAGTTTTAGAAAATGTACGCCAGTGATGTCTCAAACTTGCTATAGAAGAACATACTTCACTTCCGTTCGCATAAATCTATTGCCAGAACATTTCTTATTCATTTTCCTGAAGAATCCTTGAATATTTTATTTCAGTTTTTAAACGATCTGCAGTACATAAAGGATCAGTTGCCTGATCACAAGAGGCGCATATTGGTTGATAGTTGCATTGTGAATCAAAGCAGCTTTCTCTACACTGAATAATAGTTCCGTTTTGCCCACATTGGAAACAAACATAATTAGGATAATTGCTCATAAATACTAATTCTTATAATTTACCATT
>Ga0163153_10007729_pt1 | contig 11449 bp, 5 predicted proteins | sample OliLakLV19MP6IB1_FD_148629 | JGI IMG/M metagenome (GOLD analysis project Ga0163153, IMG submission 148629) | Freshwater microbial mat bacterial communities from Lake Vanda, McMurdo Dry Valleys, Antarctica - Oligotrophic Lake LV.19.MP6.IB-1 | ecosystem: Environmental > Aquatic > Freshwater > Lake... | reverse complement strand
CGTCGACGATGGCCACCGATTGCTGCGAACCGATCGCGGCCGGGGCCGCGAAGTTCGTCGTCTACTGCGGGCGATCCAAGGAATTGCACCGCTACGACTTCGCAACGCTCGAGCGCGACTTGACCGCCACGCTCGACCATGAGCCGGCCGATATCGCCGCAGGATCGTCCTCCGAGGGCCCGATCGCGACGATTCACCTGGAGGAAGGCATGCGGCTTCTGAGCATGCAAACCCTCCGACAGTTGGCCGTCGTCGACAATACGCACCCGCGGTTGCGAACCATCGAAGGAGACCATGTCCTCGCGTCGGGCGACGGCCGCAGGTTCGTCAAATGGGACACCACGACGCAGGCAGGCACGAGCGACGACGTGGCGAAGGTCCTTCTGTTCGACGGTACGCGGATGCGAACCGAGTCGGAAACGAAGAGCTCCGGCACCCACCTGCTCTCGCCCGACGGATTGATCCTGCACACGAGTCGAGGGCGTTACGACCTGCGCGGGAAGAGCCTGTGGACCGACAACAGTAAGCAGACGCAGCCGTGCATCCCGAGCGTGACGGGCGACTACTACGTTTCGTGGAAGCCGTACAAGCGGCCGGAGGGCGGTTATCATCCGCTGGAGTTGTTCGCCGCCGGCGACGAACGGCCGTTGGCGCTCGTCGAAGGGATCCCGCCGCCCCAACTGCCGCAAGACTATTTGCGGACCGACGCCCTGCGGAGCATGCGTTTTCAGTTCATTCCGAGCGCCTTAGCATTGGTTACGATTCCCCTTTCGGACGATCGGTTGGTCGTCCACCGGTTAAACTTCGACGCGTTGCTGAAGGCCTCGACACGCGACTACCTTTTCGCCGCGTCGTCGCCCCCCTCGGTGGCCGTCGCCGGCGAGCCCTACCAATACCAGCTCGACGTCAAAACGCGCCGCGGCGGCGTCACCTTTCGGTTGGAAACCAAGCCCGAAGGGATGGAAATCTCGCCGACCGGCTTAATTCGCTGGAACGTGCCGTCCGGGCTCGACCGCAAGGAACCGATCGTCGTTCGATTCAAGGACGCGTCGGGAGTTGAGGCCGGACAGACCTTCGAAATTCAGACGGTCGCCGGCGCGCCGCGCGAATCTCGCGAGCGGCACGTCGTCCGACTGGAAGGGCCCTTGAATCGCGCGGTTCCCGGCGGCGGCGGGCGGTATCTCGTTCTCTATTTCGCCCCGTCGAAAAAGATCGGTGTGGTCGACCTGGTCGAGCGGAAGATCGTCGGCTACCTCACGGTTGAGGAAGAACCTCGCATTGCCGCAGGCCGCGAGAAGTTCGTCGTCTGCCTCCCCACGAAGAAGCAGTTCGTGCGGTACGACTTGGCGACCTGCAAGCCGGAGCAAACGACGACCTTCGCGGAAATGGGACAGGTTTCCGTACTCGTTATGGGTTCCGATTCGGCGGGGCCGATCCTATTGGGGCACAAACGGGCCGATTCGGACGGCGGCGAAAAATTCGGGATCGACTTCATCGATCCGGCGACGCTCCTTCCGCTGCCCGTGAAGCTCGTCGATCCCGAACCGAATTGGCCGTTCGGCTATCCGGCTTGGTTCGCGTCGGCTGACGGTCGGCTATTCTCGAACGCCGAGCGCTTCAATCTGATTCGCCTTCAGGGCGACTCGGCCGTCGTGAATCGACCCGAAGGTTTCGCCGGCGGCGGAAGGGTGCCGGACGGCGACGGCGAAGTTCTGTACGGCTACGAAGCACCGGTGACACCCGACGGTGCGAAGCTGGAAGATTTTGCACGGGCGAACGATTGGGAACGGCCACGACCGTATCCCGCTCCGCGCGGGCCGCTCGTACTGAGGTATGAGAACCCCGGTCGGAATCATGCTCCCGCCGACTATCGGCAACCGCGCATGACGGTTTTCGTCCGCGACGACGCCCGTCCGCAATTGCAAATGATCGACGTCGAAGGACCGACGTCGGAAGGGGAGAATCAGGGTTTTTACGTCGGCTATGACAATGCGCCGTTGATGCGAGAACGGATCTTTTTCGTGCCGCACCTGAAACTGTTGGCGATCGTACCTGACAAACTCGATCAGGTAATCGTGCACGAGTTCGATTTCGACGAGGAAGTGAAGCGGCGTACGGACGAGTACTTGTTCGTTTACGCCGCCGCGCCGGCTCCGATCGAAGCGGGCAAGCCTTGGACGTATCAGCTGGACGTCCGCTCGAAGCATGGCGGGCTGACGTACCGCATTGAGAACGGTCCGCCGGGAATGACGGTATCAGCCGGCGGCCTGCTTTCCTGGACCCCGCCCGCCGCCGCGGCGGCCATTCCTCCGGCGGTCGTGGTCGTTCGCGATTCGACGGGTCGCGAGCTGTCGCACACCGTGCGAATTAAGACGGCCGGCGTCGCCCTGGCGAAGGGGGCGGAGTACCGAACCTGGAAAAGCATTGACGGCCAATTCTCGATCTCGGCCGTGCTGGTCGAGCTGCGCGGCGACACGGCGGTGCTCAAGGCGGCCGACGGCCGCGTCATGGAGATCCCGCTCGATCGGCTCTCGCCCGCGGATCAGGCCTTCGCCAGGGCCCAGGGGCGAAAACCGTAACAGACGGCGGGGCGAAAGCTCTAACCAGCGGCGTCGACCTTCCAGCGATCGCCGACCGGGAGCGTCGCGGTCCCGTCGCCGCGTATCGCCTCGTCAAACGGGCGTACGCCGCCGCCGCAAGCCTCAACCGGCTCCGGGCCCTGGCAGCCGGCCTGGCCGACCTTGAACCGGCGAGACCTGCCGGAGGCGGCCAAAGAACGGTTCCTCGCCGAATTACGGGCCCTCGGCAAACCCGCGGCACCCGGCGAATGCCCGCGGCGGCGGGTGCCGAGCGGCAATTCCGACAGGTGTCGGCATAATGATGAATCGGCTTGCAACGGGCGTTAAGATAAACGCTCGCAGGCTTGCTCGCGTCTCACCCATTCTTGCGGTCAAACCGATGTTCCTCGATCACCGTCCTCCGTCGAAATTCCCTTTCGCGTCGCTCCTGGTTGCGGGGCTTTGCCTCGGATGTTCCTCGTCCGATTCGCAGGTCGGCCAAGGAACGGCCCCGACGACCGCACCATCAGGTAAGAGTTCGCTCCGCAGGCCGCACGTCCTCCGGCCCGCGGCGCGGCAAGCCCGACGCCCCGCGTCGCCGGGACCCCCTCCGGAACGGCGACGACGGCCGCCGACGCTCCGCCGATCACCGACTTCGGCGAACAAGCGCCCGACGCGTTGACGCTCCACTCGGCCAAGCTGACTTTCTCCCCTCCGCGGCCGGGCGAACAGGAACATGCGATCGGTGTCACCTCAGACGGCGACGTCGCTTTGGAAGGCCCGCTCTTCGCGGGTGCGGCGCAAAGTTTCTTGCAGACGCTGCCGGCGTTTCCCATCGACGCGATAATCGAGTGGACCGACTACCGCGACGGATCGGTAAACCGACGTCGGGCCAAGATCGAATCGGTCGATCGGGTTTTCATCGTGCCGGGCGAAGCCCCGCCCCGTGCGGCACCGCAGCCCACGGCCGCCGCCGGCAGTCCGCCGGTCGGGGCCGCAGCGCCCGTCGCGCAATCCCTTCCGATCATCGGACCACCAGCCGCGGCGAGGATGGCGCAGGCCGTTTTCAACCGAGGTCGCAAGCTGGAGCACCAGATAGAACCACCCGCCCCCGCCGGGGCGACGCTGACGTTGCTGTCCGGTCCGCCAGGTATGACGGTCTCGCCGGCGGGCGCGGTCGAATGGGTCCCTGCGCCCGCCGCAGCCGACCGCTACGCGGCGATCATCGGGATCGATTTCGCCGGCGAACCGCGAAACTATCGGGTGGTCCAACTGGCGGCCGAAAACGCCGCCGCTCCGGCCGCGACGAGGGCGGTTAGGATCGCGCCGGCGGGTGAAAACACGGCGGCACCCGACGTGTTCGCCTCGCAGAAGCGGCAGAACGCCGACCCGATCGTCGCATATCAGATGACAGCGGTTAGCGGGGGCGGCCAGGCCGCCACGGGGGGGCCGATCCGGCCGATCCCGCCGAATCGGCAAATGTACGCCCCTCCCGGGGCAACCGGGTTCGTCGCGCTCGAGCCGGGCACCATCGGCCGCTGGATCTACGTCATGACCGATGGTCGCCGCTTTGCCGCGATGGAGATTCGCAAGCCGCTGCGGATCTTCAAAACGAATCCGGCCGGAGGCGCACCCACGGTTACGCAAGTCGGCGGCGACAACACGACCGAAACCTTGCTGCCGCTTCCGGCTCCGGTCACCGATGTCGTACTGGCCGGCGACGGCCGCTACCTGCTGTTGGCGTTCGCGTCGCTACGGCACGTCGGGGTGTTCGACCTTCGTACGGCCGAGATCGTTCACTTCGTCGACACCGGTTCCGAAGATTTTCTGGTCGCCGGAGGCAAAACCCGATTCGTGGTCTACGACCGCGCAAGCCGTAAGCTGCGGCGCGCCAATCTGGCGACCGGTGAGATCGACAAGGAGGCGGTTCTCGCCCAGCGGTTTGGAAAGCTAGACGCGCTGGGGCTCGGGTTCGAATCCGAGGGGCCGGTCTATTTTCTCGGAGAACTCACGGACGTGGAGCGCGGGTGCAACCTCAAGAAACTAGATTTGGAGACGCTGACGCCGGTCGAGCTCACGACGTCGGACAAGTATTGGGGCGGTCCCAACTTCAACGATCTGTCGGTGTCGGCCGACGGGCGGCGCGTCGGCTGGGGACAACCCCACGACAGGTTCCAGATCTTCGAGATCGAAGGGAACGAAGCGAAGTTGCTCAGGTTTTATACGTCCATGCCGGGCTCGGTCGTCATCAATCGCGCGGGCGACGGATTCTTTAGCGGGCCCGAAAAGCGATTGATACCCGACGTGATGCTCGTCACCGGCAAAGGCCGGGGCCTGGTTTCGGGCGAGGCGCTCGAGGGATCGTATTGGTACACGGCTTCGTTCCGGCCTGCAGGAGCGGGCCCGACCGGATTGCCGATCCAGTTTTTCGCCGGCGGTGAAACGACGCCGGTGGCGCAGGTTTCGATTCCCGGATTCGGGCCGTCGGACGTCGCCTGGAATAACGGCCGGTCGACCCCCGCGATCCGGCGGCCCCTGCACTACAGCTTGCCGGAGAAAACGCTGGCCGTCGTCGCGCAGTCGCCTCCGCGAGTCGTGGTCAAGCGGTTCGATGTGCGGGCCGCCGCCAAAGATTCGAAATTCGACGTCTTGACCGTCGCTTCGACGCCCCCGCCGGCGTTTTCCGAGGAGCCGAACCTGACCTACCAGATCGAGACGATCTCGAGGCGCGGCGGTCTTACGTACCGGTTGGAATCGGGACCGGCCGACATGACCGTTTCGCCGGCAGGACTCGTCGCTTGGAAGGGACCGACGCTCGAAGAATCGTTCCGCCGCCCGGTGCTTATTTCCGTGAGCGACGCTTCCGGCCGCACCACGCGGCACGCGTTCCACGTGCCGTCGTCGTCGTTCGAGGCCGCTCCGCTACCCGCCGCCGTGGCGAGTGCGATCCCGGCTCCCGTCGCGACGGCCGTCGCCACGTCCGGCGGCACGACCGGAGGCACGGCCGGCGGCACGGCAGAACCCCCGCCCACTCCGGCCGATCACATGTTCAACCTGCCCGACGCGCCCGCCGCCGTTGAGGGAGCGGGCGACGGGCGCTATCTGCTACTGGCGTTTCCGCAATTGCGGAAAGTCGGCCTGTTCGATTTGCGCGCCGCCGCCGCGCCGCGCCTCATCGACGTCGGTTCGTCCCGTTTCCTCATCGCCGGCGGCCTGACGCGGTTCGTCGTCGTCGACCAGGAAAAGAAGCGCCTCTTGCGCTACCACCTCGAAACGGGCGAACTGGAAAACGAGGCGCCCTTTATCGCGGGTTCCGCGGGAGTCACCGCCGCTACGATGGGCGTCGCTTCCGAAGGACCGGTCATCCTCTGGTTTGGGGGCGATCCGGCGGGAAGCGAAATGCTGCTCCGGGTTGCCGACCTCGAGACGCTCGCCGTCCGATCGGTCGACGTCGCCGATCGGAAGTCGATCGGTCTCTTTGAGAAGAGCGACCTGGTCAAGGAAGTCCACCGGATTTCGGCAAGCGCCGACGGTTCCCGGATCGTCGTCGCGCATCACGGCGGTTACTCGAACTCCGGCAATCGCTGGACGATGTTGGCCGAGCGCGACGGGCGGGCCGTTCTCCTGGACGGGGCAAGCGGCGACAAGCACACGCGTGCGGCCTACGACGGCGGCTCCGTCTTCGACCACGCCGGTCGAGACCCCGTCTGCCAAACGAACGCCCATTTTACCGGAGACTTCTTTCCGGTCAGATCGTGCTTCTCCGTCGAGAACTGGCTTTCGTACGCTCGCTCGCGTAGCCGGGCCTTGTATGTTCGGTTTCACAAGGGTCTCGACACGAAGGTGTTGGGAACCGTCACGATCGACGTCGACTTCGACGATAACGAAGGGGCCCGCGTCGCCGAGACGTCGTACTACTCCGCCGGCGAAAAGGCCCTGGCGATCGTGCTCACGAAACCCGATCGGATCGCACTGGTTCGCATCGACGCCGACGCCGTCGTCGCGGCGGCAAAAACGCCGTACTTCGCGTTCAATTCGAGTCCGCCCCTGCGCTACCCTCCCGGCGGCAAAGTGACCTACCAACTGCGGGCCGTGTCCGACTCGCCCGAGATTCGTTTTCATCTTCAAAGCGGTCCGGAAGGCATGACCGTCTCGCCGACCGGCCTCTTGGAGTGGAAAGCGCCGGCCCCCGCCACGGCGAAGAAGGGATTTACGAAGGAGTCGGTCGTCGTCGCCGCGACGTCGGCCGGGGGCGAGGTGCTGCAGAAATTCACGATCCGGTCCGACGTTGCGGCATTTATTTTGTATGGAACCGAGGCCAAGGCGAAATCCACGGCGCCAGCCGGCGCCGCGGTGTCGCCGGGCAAGACGGATCCGGTGCCGGGCAAATCGAGCGGCGCTGGGCCTGCTACGCCTGGCGGCGCTGGGCCTGCTACGCCTGGCGGCGCTGGGCCTGCTACGCCTGGCGGCGCTGGGCCTGCCACGCCCGAACTCCGCAAGTGGACGAGCACCGACGGCCAGTTCGCGATCACCGCGACGCTAGTCGAAGTGAAGGGCGACACGGCCGTGCTCAAGGGGGCCGACGGCAAGACAATCGAAGTGCCGCTCGAAAAGCTTTCGCCGGAGGATCGGGCCTTCGCCCGCGCGGCCGCGAAAAAGCCGTAGAACGAGTTATCGGTCGGAGCTCGGCGGCGCTTGGTAACGCCGGCCCGGTCGGTCGAAAGGCCCTGAACCGATCGTCGATTCGGCGTGTCTCCGGGGTAAGCCGCGGCGGCGCGAGCGCCTGCGTCGCGCGGCACGGCTACCGCGTGCGGTTCCATCCGGTCGGGCCGGAAGACGCCGCCGTCGGCTCGCCGACGCAGATGGGAGTGTTCGAGCGTGACTAAGAGAAAGATCCAGCAACCTGACCACGACATCACTTGGGAACGTGTCCGCGCGATCTTCGGCGACCCGCCGCCGGTTCACGTGGTCTGGGAAAAGCAGTTTGACGGCGGCGACGATAATCTGCGACGGATCGCCGCCACGCCGTACGACCAGATTGATCCCACGGATCTTTGGTACTACTTCCACGACCTCGGCAATGTCGATCTGCAGCCTGAGTTGTTTCGCTACCTGTTTCCGGTTTGCCTCATGGATTGGCACGAGTCGCTGATGCGAAGCGAGGCCTGCTCGCACGGCGACTCCGAGTTTCACCGCAGCATCGTCTACGGCCGAATCTTCGAGCGGATGCTTTCTGAACGGCAACGCGACCATGTGTTCGAGTTTTTCCGTGACAGCTTCGTGTCGCGGCTCGATGCGGAGCGGGGATTCAAACATGTGGGCTGCAAGTTACCGGCGTTTGGTTGGACTGGGCGGCTAAATTCGCTGGCGATGATGATGCCGCGGATCGATTCGATTTGGACCTCGTGGTGGAACTTCGCATCGCCAGGGCGAGCCCTGTGTGCGATCCAGTACGTTTCGGCTCTCATCTATGTCGACGGAGAAAACCCGTTGTGGCCGACATGCGGAGGCTGCGGGCCGTGCTTATGGGAGAACGACAGCCATCTGCATGAAGCTTCCTGGCTGCCGGCGAACCTGGATTTCCTTCGGTCGATCGTCACGCCCGCCTATATCCTTCAGAGAGTCGACCTGGCCGCCGACCGACTGGCGGCCGAGCCGGAAGGGGCAACGGCCCGCCAAGTGGCCGAAGACGCCCGCCGGAATCGGGCGCTTGTCGAAAGCCGCATCGCGGAGTTGCCGACGTTGCTCCAAGGGGAACGTCCGAACGGAATCGAAGGCTGGAGTGTCTAAACCTCAAGCACCCTTGAACAGAACCTTCGAATCGTGACCGATCGCGTCCATCAAAACCCGAACCTGATCTACTCCGTCGGCACGCAGGTGGTGACCCTGCGGAACATTACGGCCGAGGGGGGGCGCATTCTGCACCCGCGCGGGTCGGTGGGAGTGGTCGTCCGCGCGCCGGGCGATCTGAACCATTCCTACCGCGTGCGGTTCCTCGACGGCATCGAAGAGCCGATCCGCCGCGAAGACCTCGTGATGCTGGCGGCCCACAAAGAAGGGGATATCGGCGATTCCGAGATCACGGCTCGCCGCTACGATCTGTTCGGCCGCGTGATCTTCCGCTGCATCGTCGGCTCGCGGGCCTACGGGCTGGAGAGCGACGCCTCGGACACCGACTATCGGGGCGTTTACCTGCCGCCCGCAGATCTCCAATGGTCGCTCTATGGAGTGCCCGACACGCTCGACCGCGAAGAGACCCAGGAGCAGTATTGGGAACTGCAGCGGTTTCTCGTATTCGCCCTGAAAGCGAACCCCAACGTCCTGGAGTGTCTCTATACCCCGCTGGTCGAGCACGTGACGCCGCTCGGCGAAGAGCTGCTCTCGATGCGGAGTTCGTTCCTCTCGCGGATGGTGTTTCAGACCTACAACGGCTACGTCGCCTCGCAGTTCAAGAAAATGCAGTCCGACATCAAGAACCAAGGTCAGGTGAAGTGGAAACACGTCATGCACCTGCTGCGGCTGTTGATCTCGGGCATCCGCGTGCTGCGCGACGGCTTCGTGCCGGTCCGGATGGACGAACACCGCGAGCAGCTGCTCGCGGTGCGCCGCGGCGAGGTCCCCTGGGAGGAGACCGAGAAGTGGCGGCTGAGCCTGCACCGCGAGTTTGAAGCGGCCGTTCGGCAAACCAGCTTACCGGAACGCCCCGACTACGAGCGGGCCAACGCCCTATTAATCAAAGCCCGCCGGTCGGCTCTGGACGATTGACGGGAGTTACCGATCGGATCCGCGCGAAGGTTGCGAAACGTCGAGGTTGTAATGCGTGCCTGGATTCAGCGAGTTCCGCCCTCGTCTCCCGTCTACGTCTCCATGGAGCAAACGGCCCATTGGTTCGGGCGGCGACGCTACGAGATCGCGCGGTTCGAACTCGACGAAATCGCTCAGGGCCGGCTCGACGCCGATTTGACGGATGGCGCCGACGAAATGGTGCTCCACGGCTCGATCGAGGCGATTCGCGAGGCGCTCATTCGCGCGAACCGGCCGACCCCTCCGAACGTCGATCTTCCTGAGGCCCTCGCACCGTGGTTCGGGCGAACCGTCCGGCACGCAAAGATGGGCGAAATCCGATCGCTGGTCGATGGTCCGTCGTTCGAGCCGTTTCACGTCAAACCCTTGACGCGGCACAAGCTCTTCAACGGTACGGTCGTGCGTGAGTTTCGCGACCTGATTCCGACGGCGTCGATCCTGAACGAAGTGAAAGTGCTCGTTCAAGGGATCGTCGAGTTTGTTTCGGAGTGGCGGGCGTATGTCGTGCGAGGCGAGATCATCCACGTCGGCCGCTATCGCGGCGATCCGCTCTTGTTTCCCGATGTCCGGGTCATGAGCGAGGCCTTGGCGGCTTTTGCGAACCGCCCGATCGCGCTGGCCATGGACTGGGGTGTGACGAGTTCAGGTCAAACGCTGTTAGTTGAAGTGAACGACGGCTACTCCTTGGGCAACTTCGGCCTGCAGGGGCCCGAGTACACCGCGATGATCGAAGTACGTTGGCGCGAATTGATGGGATTGCCGGATAACGGCGTAGGAATGTGACATGACTGATTTTAACCCTCGACTGCACAAACAAATCGCTGAGCATCCATACCCGTTGCTGTTCGCCACGATCAGCGGAGCGCACCTGTACGGCTTCCCGTCGCCCGATTCCGACTTCGACCTGAGGGGCGCCCATGTGCTGCCGCTCGCGGAGGTCGTCGGCCTTGAGGCGAAGCACGAGACGGTCGAGCGGTCGGGCGTGCGCGACGATCTGGAGATCGACCTGGTGACGCACGACGTGAAAAAGTTCTTCGGGCTCATGCTCAAGAAGAACGGCTACGTGCTCGAGCAATTGCTCTCACCGCTGGTGCTTCACACCACGCCGGAACACGAGGAACTGAAGGCGCTGGCGCCGGAGTGCATCACGCGGCACCATGCCTACCACTACCTGGGCTTTGTCGCCACGCAGTGGAAGTTGTTTGCCAAGGAAGACCCGCCGCGGGTGAAACCGCTGCTGTACGTCTATCGCGTGCTGCTCACGGGCATTCACCTGATGCGCACGGGCGAAGTCGAAGCGAACCTGGTGCGGCTGAACGAGACGGCCAAGCTCCCTTACATCCCCGACCTGATCGCCCGCAAAGTCGGCGGCCCGGAAAAAGGAAAGCTCGACCAGGCCGACCTCGCGTTCCACGAGCGCGAGTTCGAGCGTCTGCGCGCCGAACTCGAACAAGCCCACGCCGAAAGCAAGCTACCTGAGCGGCCGCGGGCGACGGCGGCGATGGACGACCTGCTGGTGCGAATACGGTTACGAACGATCTCATAAAGCCGCGACCGGTGGTCGCGCTCCGGGTGGCCGAAGGCCGGGTGAGGGCGAAAGAACACCACAACTGGCTACTAGCTACTGACGACTGGCTACTGCATTCCGACTACTTCAGCTCATGCCCCTCTCCATCCCCAATCTCTCGTTCGTCGTCCTCGTCGGCCCCAGCGGTTCGGGCAAGAGCACGTTTGCGCGCAAGCATTTCCGGCCAAGCGAGGTGCTGTCGAGCGACTATTGCCGCGGCCTGGTGAGCGACGACGAAAATAGTCAGGCGGCCACCGGCGACGCGTTCGACGTTCTGAACTTCATCGCCGCCAAGCGGTTGGCGCGCGGCTTGCTCACCGTCGTCGACGCCACGAACGTGCAGCCGGAATCGCGCGCGCCGCTGGTGGCTTTGGCCCGGCAGTATCACTGCCTGCCGGTCGCGCTCGTGTTCGACCTGCCCGAAAGCCTTTGCCACGAGCGGAACCGGGACCGGACCGATCGAGCGTTCGGACCGCACGTCATCCGCCGGCAGAAGACCCAGCTACGGCGGTCGACCGGC
>Ga0163153_10007728_pt1 | contig 11452 bp, 8 predicted proteins | sample OliLakLV19MP6IB1_FD_148629 | JGI IMG/M metagenome (GOLD analysis project Ga0163153, IMG submission 148629) | Freshwater microbial mat bacterial communities from Lake Vanda, McMurdo Dry Valleys, Antarctica - Oligotrophic Lake LV.19.MP6.IB-1 | ecosystem: Environmental > Aquatic > Freshwater > Lake... | reverse complement strand
GGCAGCGACCTGACGATCATCGACGCGTCCAACTGCATCGTCTGCCCGGGTCTGATCGACGTACACGTCCACTTCCGCGAGCCGGGGCAGGAAGAAAAAGAGACCATCGCCACCGGCGCCGCTTCGGCGGTCAGCGGCGGGTTCACCACCGTCTGCTGCATGCCGAATACGAAGCCCGCGCTCGATGATGATGGGCGCGTCGAGTTCGTCTATCACCAGTCGCGCCGCGCCAACCTCGCCAATGTCTACCCGGTCGGCGCGATCACCAAGGGCCGCGAGGGCAAGGAACTCGCCGAGATCGGCCTGATGTCGCAGGCCGGTGCGGTCGGCTTCACCGATGACGGCGTCGCCGTCGCCAGCGCGGCAGTGATGTACAAGGCGATGCAGTACATCGCGATGACCGGCAAGGTGCTCATGCAGCACTGCGAAGACCCGGAGCTCGGCCGGGGCGTGATGAATGCCGGGGCCTTGGCGACGAAGCTTGGCCTCGCCGGCTGGCCGCGCGTCGCCGAGGAACTGATCATCCAGCGCGACATCCTGCTCAACATGAGCCAGAACATCGGCGTCCGCTACCACGTGCAGCACATCTCCTCCGGCGGCAGCGTCGAGCTGGTGCGCCGGGCCCGCGCCGACCTCTTCGGGCAGGCCCACATCACCGCCGAGGCGTCGCCGCACCACCTGCTGCTCACCGAGGACTACTGCGCCACCTACGACACGAACTACAAGATGAACCCGCCGCTGCGCGCCAAGCGCGACGTCGAGGCGATCCGCGAAGGCGTGCGCGACGGCACCATCACCGTGCTCGCCACCGACCACGCCCCGCACACGCAGGAAGAGAAGGAACTCGAATTCCCCGCGGCGCCCTACGGCATCCTCGGCCTTGACTGCGCCCTGCCGCTGTACGCCAAGGCACTCATGGAGAGCGGCACCATCGAATGGCCCGACATGCTCGCGATGATGACGATCAACAGCGCCCGCCTAGTCGGCCTCGACGCCGCCAAGGGCCACCTGACGCCCGGCATCGCCGACGCGGACGTGACGATCATCGATCCGAACCAGATGTGGTCGATCGACGTGAACGACTTCAAGAGCAAGAGCCGCAACTGCCCGTTCCACGGCTGGAAGGTGCGCAGCCGGGCGATCACGACGATTGTGGGCGGTGCCGTGAAGATGAACCGCGAGCCGGACCGGGCGAAGGGCAAACGCATTGAGCCGGCGCTGGCGCTGGTTTGAGAAGACCGATTCATGCTCGACGGTGTATGCAGTGATGGGTGGCACTGACAAGCGGGGTCCACGGAGCTTGTCAGTGGCTCAACGCCGCCACTGGCAAAGCCTCAGAGCAGGCCTTGTCAGTGCCACCCGACCAACCACCCCTCAGGAGCCACGCCATGCTCGACAAAGTCGAAGTCCTCCGCGCCGCGTGCTGCATGGCCGGGCTCGATGGCACCATCGGTGAAAAGGAGCTGGCCATCCTCCAGAAGCTGGCGACCGAGGCGGGCGTCGGCGGGGCGTCGCTCAAGGCCATGATGGACCGCGCCAAGGCCGACCCGAATTATTACGAGCAACAGTTCCGCTTCCTGCGCGGCAACCCCGATGAGTCGATGAAGACGATGCTTCGCGTCGCCATCGCCGACGGTGTGCTGCACGCCAATGAGCGGGTGGTGCTCCAGCATTTCGCCACCAAGCTGGGGCTTAGCGAGCAGCGCTACCAGGCGTTGCTGGTGGCGGCCGAAGAGGTTGTCGCAAGGCCCGGCAAAAGTGCTGGGGCCGGTGAGGCTGACTGATTAGCATGAGGGGTCCAACCCTTTCGCAGTGCTGCGTCGTCGGCCTCGACGGACCGTCGGCCCCCAAGAGCGGGCCATCTTCGAGAAGCTTGCGGAGATACCGGTGTCGGGGCGACGTGGTCGAACGCCACAAGGTTACCGGCCGACTTGCGTACGAGGCCAAGGTCGTGGCGGCCATGCTAACTCATGGCATCACCACACTCCTCACATTCAATGACGCAGATTTCTAACGATTCACAGATGTCCGACCGCTTAATCCGTTCGACGTTTTGAACCCGCCGCGCGATGGACACGCAAACGCTACTTGCTCATTTCAGCGACCGCTCAGCCGTCAAACAGACTGTTCAATATCAGGCCCCGCATCGCGGTGCACGGCAGTACCTGTTGCTCGGGCAGTTCCCGCTGCGAGATCACCACCGGTTGATAGTCCGCCGCCTGCTCCACTCGGCCGTGCGAGCCGCGCACCAGCTTCGTGTCGAGCGGGATGATGTCGAGCAATGCCCGCTGCTTCAGCGCCTTGCGCTGGAACAACCGCCATGCGAGTTTGAGCTTGGGCAGCTTGATCTTCGGATCGATGAACAATTCAAGCGGGTCGTAACCGGGCTTGCGGTGGATGTCGACGGTGCGGGCGAAGTCGGGGGCCTTCGCGTCGTCGAGCCAGTAGTCGTAGCTGAACCATTTGCCGGGTTCGCTGATCAGCACGAAGTCGCCGGAGCGCTCGTGGGCGATGCCGGCGACGATCTGATCCTTCTTGTCGAGCACGCACTCGACGCCGGGGATACGCCGCAGCAGATCGCCAACCTCTGATGCCACTGGCAGTCCGCTGCCAGTGCCCTTAATTAGCGACACTGGCAGCGGACTGCCAGTGGCATCAAACCCCACGGCCTCGTTCAAATACACATGGGCCACCTGATGGTCCGCCACCGCAAAGGCGGAACTCGCTCCGGCATCGAGCAGCTCGAGTCCCTGTTCCTCGCGCACCTTCAGCAACTTCGCCTCGCGCAGCACGCGGTTAATGGGGATCGCTCCATCGACCGGCTCGATGCCGTACTCGCTGACGAGGATCGTGCGAACGCCGCGCGACGTAAAGAAATCGATGAGGTCGCCGACGACAGTGTCGACCTCGCGCAGGGCGGCGATGGATTCGGGAGGGGCGGCGAGGCTTTGTGGGAGGGCGAGGCTCCCGCCGAGCCGTTCGTTCCCTCGCCTCGAAGGCGAGGGAACGAAATGCGCGCGGGCGTCGCCCGTCCCTGCTTGTGTGTTAGTCGCGCCGGTTTCGATCGCTCGGCTTTGAGCCTCGCGATCGAACGGCTCGGCGGGAGCCTCGCCCTCCCGCGCAGCGAGGACGCTGCGGCTCGGAGGGGGCCCATACTTCTGAAACGCGTAATCCAAATGCGGCAGGTACACCAGCGTCAGCGCCGGCTTTGTCTTCTCAAACGCCAGCTTCGTCGCATCCGCGATCCACTGCGTTGACTTGATCGATGCCCCCGGCCCCCAGAACTGAAACAGTGGGAACGGCCCCAGCGCCGCCTGGAGCTCGTCGCGCAGCGACGGGGGATTTGAATAACAGTCGGGGATCTTTCTCCCATCCGCCTTGTACATCGGTCGCGGCGTGACCGAAAAATCCGCGGTGGAGTACATGTTGTACCACCAGAACATGTTCAGCGTGGTCACCGATGGGTCACGTTTCCGGGCTGTTTCCCAGACCTTTTCGCCGCGCACCAGCTTGTTCGACTGCTTCCAGAACTGCACCTCGCACAGCTCGCGGTCGTACCAGCCGTTGCCGACGATGCCGTGACCCCCGCCCCCGGGAAAAGCGCCGCCCGGCGTCAGCCCCGTAAGCATCGACGACTGCATCGACGTGGTCACCGCCGGCAGGACGGGCTTGAGCCGACGAAGATGCCCGCTCTTCGCAAAGTCGCGGATGCGCGGGCAGTCATCGCCGATCAGCGATTGATTGAGCCCGACGACGAGGATGACCGCGGTGGGGTGGGGCATGTCTGACGAGCATACCCTGCCTTATCAGAGCCGGGGTTTGCAACCCCGGTCGGATCGCGAGGCTCAAGGCCGAGCGATCCGTTTTGCGCGGCAAAAGATCGAGCATTGTCGCGGACCGCCGGTTCGAGAGCGGGATCGCTCGGCCCGCGGCGGGCGTCGCGATCCCGACCGGACTCACAGGGTCCGGCTCCGACCATCACGTCCCCAATAACTTCCGATGCCCCCACGCCGTCAGTGCAAAGCACCCGGCGGCGATCAGCGCCAGCCACGGGGCGTCCAGCAGGCAGAGGAAATAGGCGTCGACCAGGCAGATGCCCGAGAGCCAGGTGAGGACCGCCTTGATGGTTTTCGGGGGCCGCTCGAAGACGTAGCGGATCGCCTGCGCCAGCCACATTGACAGCACGAACGCCGCCAGCGCGGTCCAGCGCCAGTCGATCGGACGAATGACGCCGACCATCACGAGCACGACCACCGGCATCGCGACGGCCAGCCACTTGCGCTCGTCGATGCGGCCTTCCATCTCGCCGCGCGCGATCACCGTGATGCCCACGATATAGAGGCCCAGCGCCAGCGCCATCGGCAGGGCGATGGTGTCGAACGTCTCACCCTCGGCGAGGGTCGCCGCCGTCAGCAGCACCAGCGACCGGCAGGCGCCCATCAGCAGCACCGACGTCTGGAACCGCTTGTGCAGGAAGTTGTACGCGATGATCACGATGAGCAGCGGCAGGACGTACAGCATCGAGGCGGGCATGATGTACCACATGAGCACCATGCCATCAACGAAGCACGCGATGATGAACCAGAGGGCGAAGTTCCGGCTGATGCGGCCCGAGGGGATCGGCCGGTGCGGCCGCTCGACGGCGTCGACATCGACATCGGCGAGGTCGTTGAGGGCCATGCCGGCGACGTAGAACAGCGACATCGCCACCGCGATGGCGCCGATGAACATCGCCGGCGAATTGAAAGGCGGCAGCACCGCTTCGTAGGTCGTCTCGTGTAGACCGGCGATGGCGCAGCCGGTGAGCACGTTGGTCCAGATGGTGGGAAGGTTGCTGATCCGGCCGAGCTCAAGCCAGGCGCGCAAACGAGATGAGGATGGAGGATTCATGGCAGCGACAATTCCACAATACTCGATCGGAATCCTCATTGAGAACGTGGGCACGAAAAAAGCGAAGAGGGAAGGTGAGCGGGGCAGGGCAGAGACTGCAAATTGACCATTGCAAATTGCAAATTGGAAACCAGCGGGCCGGATGCGTGCTTCAGTTCTTCAGTTCTTTATTTTTCAATTTTCCATTTGCAATGGGCGATGGTCAATCTGTCTTGACACTCTGCCGCACCCACTTCATCTCCTGCGCGATGCCTTCGACCAGATCGACCACGCGCATCTCGGCGGGGAGCACGCCCCAGGCGTAGGTCTCGACCTCGAAGTGCTTGCACGTCGTGAGTTCGTTCATTAGCGCGAGGCAGCGGAGCACCTCGTCCTGCGTCGATTCGAGCAGGCCGAACTTCTGAAGGAAGAGGGGGACGTGGAAGTGGGTGCGCCACTGGGCGTTGGGCGGCGGCGTGTTTTCATAGAGGGCCAGGGCCTGCGGCAGGTCTTCGTAGAACTGGCCGGTGGCGCCGCCGACCATCGTCTGGTGCAGGTAGCGTTCCTCGCCGAAGCCGCGCAGCTGCTCGAGGGCATCGACGCGGTCGTGGTCGTCGAGCGTGTCGAAGCGGGCCCGCACCGCCGAGGAGATCTGCACCTTGCCGACATCGATGCCGGCTGACTTGTAGTTCCGCAGCACGTGCTCCTGCGACTCGAACATCACGGCCGCGTGGCAGACATCGTGGCAGACGCGCAGATATCGGCGGAGGCGGTGCTCGTTGCCGAGCAGGTACAGTTCGTCCTTGAAGAAGTCGACGACATCCTGCGAGGTGTCGAGGTAGCAGCCGGGCTCGGGTTCGAGGTCGACGTGGATGAGCTTGCCGGTGACTTCCTCAATGTTAGCGAGGTGGTCGCAGAGCTTGATGAGGTTCTGGGCGGCGGCGAACGACTTGTCATCGGAGTTGGTGATGGAGTCGCGCCAACCGATGGGCAGCGTCGAGATGCTTCCTTCCTTTTCGTCGCCGAGGAGGTGGACGAGGATGTCGGCGAGCTCGGTGGTGTAAACGAGTCGGGAATGGTCGGACCATTCGGGGTGATAGACCTTGTGCTTGACGCGGGGTTCGTGGAAGTTGCCGTAGGGGAAGCCGTTGAGCGTGTAGGCGATGAGGTCGCGTTTGCGGAGCCAGTCGGCGAGCTCGAGGACGCGGTCGCCGCCGAGGATTTGCGAGGCGGCTTCGTGGGCGATCCACAGGCCGACGCCCATCTGCTGATCGGGGCAGACGAGCTGACGGATGGGGACGGAGTAGGCCTCGAGGTTGGCGAGCGTCTGGGCGTAGGTGGGCCCGGCGTGGACGTTGGTGCAGTAGCCGAGGATGGAGCCGGGGCCGAGGAGGTTACGCATGGGAGGAGCGTACAACGGCGCGAGGGCGAAGTGCAACGTGTGTTCGTGTCAGAGGAGAGTATGGAGAGAATGCAAAATGACCAATGCGAAATGCAAAATGCAAAAGTAAGAATGGTGCGTTTGCCTTTCCTTCATTTTTCATTTTGCATTGGTCATTGGTCATTTGGCTTCCTCGCTCCGCTGTTCCGCCAGCAGCAGGGCCCCCACCGGCACGGCGTCTTCTTTCAGTGCGGCGAGCGCGATCGCCGGCCCCGGGGCGAAGGTGTCCATGAGGAAGGCGGTGAGCTGCGCGGCGAGCGATTGGCGCAGGGGCTCGCCCAGGAGCGACAGGCCGCCGCCGAGGATGATCATCTGTGGGTGCAGGAGGTGGATGGCGTGCGAGAGGGCGAAGGCCAGTTGGCGCATGGTGTCGTGGAGGATCGATGCGGCCAGCGGGCAGCGGTCGCGCAGGGCGGTGCCCAGTGATTTGGCTTCGCCGGTTGTCATTGAGCCGAGAGCGGCGAGGTGGCGCGCGAGGATGGAGGTTGGATGATCGCGCACGGCGTCACGAACGAGGGCGTCGACGGCCCAGCCGGAGCAGCGCTCCTGGACGGTGCGGCCTGTGTCATTGAGGCGGACGTGGCCGAGCTCGAGTTCGCCGGGGGTGTCGCCGTGGTAGATCGCGCCGCCCACGATGAGGCCGGCGCCGACGCCGCTGCCGAGGGTGACGTACATCACGGGGTCGCGGCCGATGCCGGCGCCGCGGTGAGCTTCGCCGAGGGCGGCGACGTTGCCGTCGTTATCAACGAAGGCGGGCAGGCCGGATATTTCGCGCAACCAGTGGGCGAGGGGAAAATCGGACCAGCCCTCGATGTGGTAGGAACGCCAGATGGTTCCGGTGCGCCAGTCGACGGGGCCGCCGTAGCCGACGCCGATGGCGCGGGGTTTGTGCCGGCGGATGAGGTCGGGCAGGACCGACTCGATGCGGGCGCGGATGGCGGCGGCTCCGGCGTGGCGGTCGATGATGAAAGCGCGGCGGTCGATGATGCGGCCGTCGCCGGTGCCGGCGCAGAGTTGCAGCTTGGTGCCGCCGATTTCGATGGCGAGGTAGTTGGTCTGCAATGTTGTTGAGGCGTCAGCCGCGGACATGGGCGGAGATGATACTTCGCTTATCAGAACCTGCCTTATCAGAGCCTGCCTTATCAAAGCCGGGTTCTGCGAATCCGGTCGGCTCGCCGACCCGCAAGCGAGGCGAGCCGATTCGCGCGGCCGACGTTCAATCTGCAATGATCGTCCCCCGCGCGAATCGGCTTCGCTCAGCCCGCGGACGGCATCGCGAACCCGACCGGACTCGCAGAGTCCGGCTCTGAAAAACAAACGGCGGACTCGCAGAGTTCGGCTCTGAAAGGCAATCGCCGGACTCGTGGAGCCTCGCTCCGTACAATGTCCGCTTATGGACGTGACCACCTATTGCCATGATCTCGCCGACCGCGCCTTGACGGCGTCGCGCAAGCTTGTTTCCGCGTCGGGGGCTCAGCGCAACGCGGCGCTGGCTGCGGTGGCGCGGCGGCTCGTCGAGTCGGGCGCGAAGATCAAAGACGCGAACGCACGCGACCTTCAAGCCGGCAAGGAGGCGGGACTGTCCGCGGCGATGCTCGACCGTCTTAAGCTCGACGATGCGGGCATCAAGAAGATGGCCGAGAGCGTGAAGCAGATCGCGGCGCAGACCGACCCTGTCGGGCAGATCATCGAAGGCTCGGTCCGGCCCAACGGGCTGCGGCTGGAGAAGGTACGCGTGCCCATCGGCGTCGTGCTCATCATCTTCGAGTCCCGCCCCAACGTCACCTGCGACGCGGCGGCGCTGTGCATCAAGAGCGGCAACGCGACCATCCTCCGCGGCGGCAAGGAGGCGATGCACTCCAATGCGGCCATCGCGGCGTGCGTGCGCGAGGGGCTGGCCGAAGGCGGGCTCGACGTCGATGCGGTGCAGCTCGTGGAGACAACGGACCGCGCCGCGGTGGGCGAGCTCTTGAAGATGGAAGGCAAGATCGATCTGGCGATCCCGCGCGGCGGCGAGTCGCTGATCCGGGCCGTCGTCGAGCAGGCCCGCATCCCGGTCATCAAGCATTACACGGGCAACTGCCATGTTTACGTGCACGGCGATGCCGACGAGCAGATGGCCCTCGACATCTGCATCAACGCGAAGACACAGCGCACCGGCGTTTGCAATGCCTGCGAGACGATTTTGATTCATGACGACGCGGCGAAGCGCGGGCTGCTCACGCGCATCGCCGACGCCCTGATCGAGCGCAGGGTCGAGGTGCGCGGCGACACGGCGGTCTGCGCCGCGGTGCCGCAGGCGGTGGCGGCGCTGGAGAGCGACTGGGGCACGGAGTTCCTCGACCTGATCGTGGCGATGGGCGTCGTCGATTCGCTCGATGCGGCGGTTGCTCACATCAACAAATACGGCTCGCGCCATACCGACGCAATCGTCACGCAGTCGATCGCGGCGGCCGATCAGTTCGTGCAGCAGGTCGACGCCGCCAACGTGTTCGTCAACTGCTCGACGCGCTTCAGCGACGGCGGCGAGTATGGCCTGGGCGCCGAGATCGGCATCAGCACCGACAAGCTGCACGCAAGGGGCCCCATGGGGGCGGCGGACCTGACGACTTACAAGTGGGTGGCGCGGGGGAATGGGCAGGTGCGGGAGTAATTTGACGGTAATGCCATGTGGATCGACGATCTTCAACCATTCGATTTTCTCGTTCCCGGATCGCAGAAGTATTTCCGCGCGGTCGGTTGGTTAAGCAAGGGTAAGGCTTATCCTCGTGGCGAAGTCGATGCTGTTTGGTACGCGAAGCTCTGCGAGTTGATTCAAAACCCATGGACGCCCATCGCATCGGCTGGTGTTCACCATTGCGAGCTATGCCGGTTCACCGGTGGCGCGGACTCTATGTTTAACAAGACACTTCGAGTCAGAGCCGTTTCCGGGCTTCAGGTTTATGTTCCGGGTGACGGAATCCTCTTTCTGGCACCGGTGAGTATTGCCCATTACATCGATTCGCACGAGTACTTGCCGCCAGCGGAGTTTCAGAAGGCGATCAGTGATTGTCCTTCCATGCGTTCAATGGACTACCTGCGGCTTGTTCTTGATAATGGCGGGCGCGAATTTCTTGCCGGATTGAAGTCTTTAATGTCGCCAAGGTCTTAGTGGATATGAATTCTTCATTGACCTCCCTCATCGTCTTCGATCTCGGCGGCGTGCTGGTCCGCATCAATCACGGCTGGAAGAACGCTTGCGCGGCGGTCGGCATTCACGCGCATCCCGCGCTCGAATCGGAGAGCGCGCTCGCGGAGCTGACCACCGTCGGCCAGCGCTACGAGACCGGCCGGTGCGACGAATCTAATTTCTACGACGACATCGTCCGCTTCACCGGCTTCACGCGCGACGAGGTGCAACGAACGCTGCACCACTGGCTCATCGAGCCATACCCGGGCGCGGCCGACCTGCTCCACCGCGTTGCCGAGTGCGCAGCCAAGAATGGAATCGCCACCGCCTGCCTCTCGAACACCAACGCCACGCACTGGGCGATGATGCAGGGGCAGCACCGCCTTGGGCATGCCACGATCCCGCTGCACAGGCTCAACCACCGCTTCGCCAGCCACATCATCGGGGCGATGAAGCCCGACCCGCGGATCTACGAGCACCTGGAGCAGGCCACGCGCGTCGACCCCGCATCGATCCTCTTCTTCGACGACTTCGCCGCCAACATTGATGCGGCCCGGGCCCGCGGCTGGCAGGCCGAGCGGATTGACAATGCGGGCGACACCGTGGCGCAGATCACGGAGCATCTGCGGCGGCGCGGGATCGACGTGTGACACGCGTTTTGAGCCGCACCGTCCGCGGTGCGCGTCCGCGCTCGCGTCTTGCAGCCGCTATACTTTTCGCTTTCTTTCATCCGGGAGCGGCCGGGCACGAGGACGTGCCGGCTCGTGACGGATCGCTCATTACGACTCGTGGAGTTTTGCCATGACTGCTTTCGCCGCCGACGCCTCGACCGAAGCCGCGCCCAATCGCCGCGTGGTGCGCGTGGAGGTTCACTTCAAGCCCAAGCAGCCCGATCCCGTGGCGGCGCAATACCTCGCGGAGTTTCGCAAGCGCTTCGGTGAAAACGCAAGCGTGAAGGCGGCGGCGGTGTACCTGATCGAGTCGCCGCTGGGGGATGGGGCGATCGATCGCGTGGCCCACGAACTGCTCACCGATCCGATCACGCAGGACGCGGTCGTCGGCATCTCGCCGGTGGCCGCCGGAAGCGCGGTCATTGAGGTGCATTATCTCCCGGGCGTCATGGACCCCGTCGCGCAGTCGACGCGGGAGGCGGTCGTGGAGATGTCGCCGGGCTTGTCGATCGACGAGATCGAAATCCGCACCGGCTGGCGCTTCGATCTCACCGGTGTCAATGCCTCGCGCGAGGAGCTTGCGCAGTTCGCGCAGCAGCAGCTCGCCAACACGGTGATCCAGGAGATTCATACCGAGCCGTTCCTCCCGGCCGCGTTCCCGCACGGGCATTCGTACGCGCTGCGCGTGACGCAGGTGGTGATCCGCGAGCTCGATGATGATGCGTTGATCAAGATGTCGCGCGAGGCGCACCTGTTTCTGAGCCTCGATGAGATGAAAGCGATCCAGAACCACTACCGAGAACTGGGGCGCGAGCCGAGCGACATCGAGCTGGAGACGCTGGCGCAGACCTGGAGCGAGCACTGCGTCCACAAGACGCTGAAGGCGACGATCCGGTACCGGGAAGAAGGAAGGAGTGACGAGGCAGGCAGCAGGAGCAGGATTCCCTTCGAGGGCCGCCCCGGCCACGAGATCAATCCCGATGGCACGATCACGATCCACAACCTGCTCAAGAGCACGATCGCGGCGGCGACGAAGAAGCTGACGCAGGGTGATGGCACGACGCCTGCCGAGGTTGATTGGTGCGTCAGCGTGTTCGTCGACAACGCGGGCATCATCAAGTTCGATGATGAAGACGGCGTGTGTATCAAGGTCGAGACCCACAACCACCCCAGCGCGATCGAGCCCTACGGCGGCGCGGCCACCGGCATCGGCGGCTGTATCCGGGACGTGATGGGCACGGGTCTGTCGGCGAAGCCGATCGCGAACACGAACGTTTTTTGCGTCGCATATCCGGAGGCTGT
>Ga0163153_10007724_pt1 | contig 11455 bp, 12 predicted proteins | sample OliLakLV19MP6IB1_FD_148629 | JGI IMG/M metagenome (GOLD analysis project Ga0163153, IMG submission 148629) | Freshwater microbial mat bacterial communities from Lake Vanda, McMurdo Dry Valleys, Antarctica - Oligotrophic Lake LV.19.MP6.IB-1 | ecosystem: Environmental > Aquatic > Freshwater >... | reverse complement strand
TCCTGCCACCATGGACGTGTTCCTCGTATTACCATCAACTACGATTTATCGTCCACTGAATTTCTGCTCACTTACGTGCATGAAGTAGCCCATCTCTATGTGCATCTGCAACACGGATTTCGGGTGGAAGCACATGGTGAAGAATGGAAAAGATCATTTCAGCAGCTTTTGGATCCCTTGCTTGCCGAACATATTTTTCCAGAACCCGTGTTAAGTTGCCTTAAAGAGCACATGGTTAATCCGAAGGCCTCTACCTATTCCGATTCTATACTTACCAAACTCCTCAGAAGCCTTGATCCGCGAGCAGCAAAAACTACGTTGCTTTCAGATATTCCCGAAGGAAGTGTATTTGATTTGCATGGGCGATGGTTTAAAAAAGGTAAACTCAGGCGCACCCGTGTGCTTTGCCAGGAGATAAAATCAAAACGACAATATTTGGTTCCTGCCGATGCGCCTGTGGGTAGTGCGCAGCTTTCTTTTCTTTAATTTAATCTTCTTTGAATAAGTTTATCCACCAGCTCATAAAACCGGAGTGGGTGAAGTGTGCGCCACTGATCAATCTGCAACGTGCCGCCCATATTGACATACATATCAACGCGATATTTTCTAAACTCCTGCTGAATAAAATCAGGAAAGTTTACCGCGGCAATCCAGCCTTCTTCTACTTCTTCAAACCACTCTTCGTAATACAGATCATCGGAGCCATGGAAGTTGAAGATGTTTTCACCTATTAGAATAAACTTGTTGATTCCCTCCTGCATGAGTAACTCGAGAAAATCCCGTTTCAGCGTCATGATGTCGTTATATAACGTGTCGTTCCACTCACCGATGAATTCAATGACAACAAACCGTAAATCATAATCAGCATACAGGGTTTTGAGATAAAGCGTTTCAGACCCAAAAGAGTCCCAGGCGGGATCTATATAGTATCCATAGATAGCTTCCGAATATAAATCAAAATTATACTCCTTACCATAGAACGGAGATTGCGAGTCCTCTGAAGAATCGTAATACTTCAACCAGCCGGCATAGGGTTCAATAAGGTGCATGTGTTCGTATAGGCTAATCTAAAAAAGTAGGCAGTACAACTGGGTTACTATTTCTTACTGTCAACAGCTGCCCGCACGTTTCCAAACTTCTTTAAGAGGTGTTCCGCTTCCTGGTGATCAATCTTCAGTTCATCCATGATCATTTTTACTCCGCGGTCGATCAGTTTATCATTGGTGAGTTGCATGTCTACCATTTTGTTCCCTCTCACACGACCCAACTTAATCATAGTGGCCGTGGAGATCATATTCAATACTAGTTTTTGCGCAGTGCCTGCTTTCATGCGTGTGCTGCCGGTGACAAACTCAGGCCCAACAACCACCTCAACGGGATAGTCCACATTTTTTGCCAACTCACTGCCGTCATTGCAGGTGATACATCCGGTAACAATTCCATGCTTCCGGGCATCCTTTACTCCACCAATCACATAGGGCGTGCGGCCCGATGCAGCAATACCAATCAACACATCCCTGGAAGTAATCTGGTGAGCGGATAAATCTATCCACGCTTGTTTAGGATCATCTGCCGCATGCTCCACGGCCATGCGAATGGCTTTGTCACCTCCGGAAATAATTCCGATTACCTTTCCATGAGACATTCCGTAAGTCGGTGGAATTTCAGATGCATCCACAACACCCAGGCGACCACTAGTACCAGACCCAATATAGAAGAGTCTCCCTCCTTCTTGCATTTTTTCAACAACCGCATTGACCAGCAATTCAATCCTGGGGATTACTTTTTCAATCGCGCTTGGAACGGTGTTGTCTTCCTTGTTGATGTTGACAAGAAGTTCATGCACGCTCATCTTTTCCAGATGACTATAATGAGAAGGAGATTCAGTTGCGCTCACTGTTGTTAAAGATCTTTTTGATGATACAAAGTTAGTCCGGCAATTGGCCCTTCTAATATATTCTTAACCGTAATGCCTTTATCATTGGCAACCTGGCGTAAAATATCGCTGTAATAAAACGCGATAGAACCCACAAAATGAACTTTTGTGTTTTTAAAATCTTCGTACTTCATCACATTGTTCTGATAGAAGTCGGCAAAGCTGTTATAAATGAGTTTATAACAGTAAGGCTCATCAATGTGCTGAAATATAAATTTGGAAAAACTGGCCAGAAATGCTCCGGGCTTTTCTCCCTGATATACTTTCTCCAGCACTTCTTCGCGGGTGAAAGGAAAGCGTTTATAAAATTGTTCGGCAAGTTTTTCGGGCGTCTCCTTACGGAAATAATCGAATATGAATTTCTTGCCTATGTGCGTACCCGATGCCTCATCCGCCAAAATCCATCCCAGGTTGGCTACGTTATCAATTATTTTCTCACCATCATATAGACATGAGTTTGAGCCCGTGCCCAGAATGCAGGCGATGCCCCGCTCTGTTCCACACAAAGCGCGTGCTGCTGCCAGCAAATCCCAGCCAATTTCAATATGCGCCTTCGGCCAGTATTTCGCGAAAGCGTCTTTAATTACGATTACATTCTTTTCGGAGGAAACACCGGTTCCATAATAAAAAATTTTCTCTACCGACTCACCGATCTTTGGAACCAGATGTTCCTCTACAATACTGGTTAAATGATTCAAGGGTTGATAATAAGGATTAAAACCGGGGCTATGCGCCTGCCCGATGGTTCCGTCCTTTTTTAAGAACCTCCAATCTATCTTGGAGCCTCCGCTGTCTGCAATAATGATCATGGTAGTGTCTACAATTTGTGGATGACGTTGTAATTTAATTAAAACTGTCGGGTGTTACTTCAGGATGCCTATTATTTTAAATTTCTCAAATACTTTCTCCGTGTGCGGTGCATCCTTCAACTCATCGGTGAGATCTTGCCCTGCCCAATGTTCATAATGTTTTCCTGTCAACCACAACCCCGATGAAGTAACATCATATACGTTGCCCTGATAAGCGATCCATACCTGGTCTTTATCCTGGCCATTGCGCAAGGCAAGTTGCGCTTTGGATATCAGTGTCAACTCCTCCATTAGCGTGAAGTCAGATGATTAAAATCCTTGATAAGGACGTAAAGAAATTTTACGGGTGGCAAATCAGTTTGAATGCCCAATTGTGTTTTTATTTTTTCTGCTACGGTCAGCATGGGTGTTGGATTTCCGTGATCTCGATTCACCTCTAATGCGCGCTGGATAATCTCAATATCCTTTTCACTTAATTGGATAGCCTGGTTAAACGTTGGCTCATAGCCTACATCGGCCGGAACAAAAATTTCATTGCCGGTAATTTCCTTTTGCTCTGTCAGCTTTACTACCGATGTTCCTGCCACTAAATCTCCCAATCGCTGACCCTTACCGCCTGCCGCTATTAGAATCACCGCTACAGCTCCGCTTAGAATTCCGAAATCGATCAGGGCAAAAATCCAACGCAGGATATAATCACCAATGGTGGCCGGTGTTCCATTCAGCCTGATTACTTTAATATTTAACGCTCTCTTGCCGGGTGTTTGCCCATTCATGAAAATCTCAAACAAGACCGAATACAACAACCACGGTATCCCGATGATTGAAACCCAGATCCATTCATTTTCTACATCAGCGTTATACAAAAAAAATCCGGCCGCTAGCGCATAGATGATTTTAATAATCTGGTCCAGCAAATAAGCCAGAATACGATCGCCCACACTGGCAACAGGATAATGGATAAATACATTTTGTGTGGTGCGTACTTGAATTGTTTGCATGTGTGTGCCGCTTTTCCTGATTAATAACCAATATTAAAAAGTAAAAGTAATGATAGTGTTTAATGCATTACCTTGAAGCACAAACCTAAATAATTTCCTATGAGATTGATTACGCCACTACTGATACTCTTTGCGGCCTTTCTTTTTAGCTGTACGGAAAAGAAACCGGTAGACCGGATGACCGATGAACAACTCCGTGCGTTTGCCAATGAATTGGCTCATACGTATATCATCACCGATGGGCACATCGATCTTCCTGAGGTGTTAAAGGAAAAGAAAATTAATCTTGACCAGGATAATGTAGGCATGATCGTTTCCGGCATGGAAGGAGAATTCGACTATGAGCGGGCGCGCAAAGGAGGATTGGATGCTCCCTTCATGTCCATTTATATACCCTCTTCGTATCAACTTCAACCCGACCATGGAAAGGCGCTGGCAGATTCCCTGATCAATATGGTGCTCACTATTACACGGGAGTTGCCCGATAAATTTGCGCTGGCAAATTCACCTTCGGAAGTAGAAACAAACTTCAAGGCAGGAAAAATATCTTTACCCATGGGTATGGAAAATGGAGCGCCTGTTGGAAACGATTTATCAAACCTGAAATATTTTTATGACCGCGGCATCCGATACATCACCCTTACGCACAACAAGGATAATCAAATCTGTGATTCATCGGGAGACGCCACCCACACCTGGAATGGCTTAAGTCCGTTTGGCAGGGATGTAGTCGCAGAAATGAACCGGTTGGGAATCATGGTGGATATTTCGCACGTGGATGACAGTACATTTTATCAGGTAATGAAGATTAGCAAAGCGCCTTGTATTGCCTCTCATTCATCCTGCCGGATTTTTTCCCCTACCATGAAAAGAAATATGACCGATGATATGATTAAAAAACTGGGCGAAAATGATGGCGTGGTGCAAATCAATTATTATAATTTATTTCTCGATTCATCCGTTGCAAACCAGGATCTGGCTGATCGTAAAAAACTCGATGCGTTGCTTCAAGAGAAAGGACTTACGCCTGAAAATCCTGAAGCCAGCAGTATTATTGATCAGTTTAAAAAAGATAATCCTGCCCGCAGATCAACGATTGAAATGGTGGCAAACCACATCGATCACGTGGTAAAACTTGCCGGCATTGACCATGTCGCTTTTGGATCTGACTATGATGGCGTAAATGGTCAACTGCCAACAGGACTGGAAGATGTTTCAACCTACCCCAATCTGATTTACACACTGCTGAAGCGAGGTTATTCAGAAGAAGACATTGAAAAAATATGTTATAAAAACGTATGGCGCGTCTGGAATAAAGTGGAACAAGTGGCAAAAGGAAGTTAACTCATTCAACACGCTTAATTGAAAAGGGAGTTGGAAGAAAAAGGGTTATATCCTATCTTCCAACTTCCTTTTTTATGAGAGAATCTGCATTTATTAAACAAAATAAGGCCCGTTGGGAAGAATTCGAGCGGGTTGTTAAAAACCAGAACTCGGCCCCACCCGATAAACTGGCAGAACTTTTCATACAAATCACTGACGACCTTTCTTTTTCAAGAACTCAATATCCTGAAAGCCGAACCACACAGTATCTCAATTCGCTGGCAAGCAAAATCCACGGAGAAATCTACAAGAACAAAAAAGAAGAAAAGAACCGCTTCATTTTGTTTTGGAAAGAAGAGTTGCCTGCAGTGATGTATGGCGTGCGTAAACAATTGCTCTATGCCTTCATCATTTTCGTGATTGCTGGAATCATGGGTGCGGTCTCTACTGCCTATGACGACACCTTCGTTCGATTGATTTTAGGTGACGGCTATGTAAACATGACGTTGGAGAATATCAAAAATGGCAACCCCACCAAGGTTTACTCATCGGGCGGGCAGATGGATATGTTTTTTATGATCACCTTGAACAATATCATGGTCTCATTAAAAGTCTTTGTGTTTGGTGTTTTTTTTTCGCTGGGCACCGGCCTGTTTTTATTTTATAATGCGCTTATGGTGGGCACCTTCGTTATGTTTTTCTACAACGAGAGTCAACTATCCCAGGCATTGCCGGTAATCATGCTTCATGGAACCATTGAACTTTCTTCCATTGTCATCGCGGCAGCAGCAGGCTTTGTCATGGGAAACAGTATTTTATTTCCGGGCACATATTCGCGACTGACTTCTTTCAAAATGGGGGCCATCAAAGGCTTAAAAATCGTAATGGGCCTGGTTCCGTTTTTCATTATGGCCGGATTCATCGAATCATTCATTACCCGCTATGCTTTTATGCATTGGAGTATTAAGATGGTTGTAATAGGACTATCTGCCTTTTTGATTATTTATTATTTTGTTTTGTACCCCATACAGCTAAAACGCAATGGAAGAATTTAAAGCGATTGAGTTTCAACATACCCGTGACTTTAGCAGAAAACTAAATGCCACGTTTGAATTTATCAGGCAGAATTTCAAATCGCTTGGAAAGAGTATCTTATTCATTGCAGGCCCTGCTGCATTGGTTGGAAGCGTAATCGGTGGATCTTTCATGAGCGAATTCCTTAACCTTGGCCAGACCGGGCAGAACACTCCAGATGCGTTTTCCAATTACTTCCTGTCCATCAGTTTCTGGACACAAATGATCTTGATGTTTGTATTCTTAACGGTAAGTTTTGTAATCGCCATTGCCACCATTAACAGTTACCTGATTATCTATGATCAGAAAAAAACAAATCAGATTGAAGTGAGCGAAGTATGGGATGGTGTTCGTAATTCATTCTGGCCTTATCTGGGCACTTCGGTTCTTTTCTTTGTCTTGTTCATTATTGCTTACGTGGTGCTTCTTTTACCCATTTTTATATTGGCTGAAATTTCAGGTGTTTTGGTCTTCTTTGGTGCACTCTTCGTTATCGGGGCACTTATTTTTTTACTGATCAGTTCTTCGTTAACCTATTTCATTCAGTTGTATGAAAAGAAAAACTTTGTCGAAGCCGTTCGCAGGTCCATGCGACTGGTTAACAACGGAAAATGGTGGAGCACCTTTGGCCTGATCATGGTTTTGTATCTGATCATGATGACGGTGTCTTATATTTTCATTATACCGTATTACGCTGTTCTTTTTACCAACACACTTCATTCTGTTTCAACGGGCACTGTTGTGGAGCCTTCTGCCAGTTGGAAAATCTGGACGATTGTTTTCTTCACCCTGTATTACATGGCGCAAATGATTATGTATGCGTTGCCCAATGTGGGCATTGCCTTTCAATATTTTAACCTGGTTGAATTAAAAGAGGCGAAAGGACTCATGAACCAGATTGAAAATCTTGGACAATCTTCCACCACCAGCAACCGGCCGGAAGAACATTATTAAAATCAAAGCATAAGCAAACGATCCGTTGAAATTCATTCCATTCATTGTCTTCATTATACTTTCCTTCAATGTCTATTCACAGGATTCGGACGCTGCGGCTAGCGTGGTTAATACTGAGTATGATTACCAGGAAGAAAAGGACTTCGTGGGCATTGCTGATACACTGAAAATAAATACCCGGTCCTTTTCAGGTGCTGAGATTGATCAACTCAAATCAGATCCCGATCTGAACTACCAGCAACCACCCACCGTTGCCGAGAGCTTATGGGATCGTTTCAAACAAATGCTTGCCTGGTTTTTCGACAGTTTGTTCGAAAAAGCATCCACCACAGATGTAGGCCTTGTAATTATGTACACCATGGCCGGCATACTGGTGATTATTGTTATTATGATGCTCTTAAAAGTAAATGCCTTTAAGGTGTTTTACTTTGGGGCCGATCAACCTAAACCATCCTACCAGGTGTTTCATGAGAATATTCACGAGATGAATTTTGAAAAATTAATTAAGGAAGCCACCGAAAAAAATGAATTCCGGCTGGCCACACGATTGATTTTCCTTCACGCTTTAAAACTTCTGTCCGACAAACACCTGATTGAATTCAATCCGGGAAAAACAAATCATGATTATGTTGAGGAACTTAAAACTTCAGATTTAAAAACCGGCCTCAATGAGTTAAGTTTCTATTTTGATTATGCCTGGTATGGAAATTTCGCGATTAACGATACTCAGTTTCAACGCATCAAAAATACGTTTGCCGAGTGGCGCACCAAAATAAGCTAGATGACCAAAGACTGGAAATATGTCGTGTACATCAGCTTGCTGGGCTTCCTGCTTGCCTTGGTGCTCTTGTCTAAAAACAAAGAGCACGACTGGAGCCTCCACTTTTCTCATCTTTCCAAAGATCCCTATGGCACCTATGCGTTAACCACACTTCTTCCGGATCATCTCAGGAATCAAAAATTTGTTAACTCCTATAAGACCATCTATGAACTAAAAGACTCCATTCAACCGCAGGAAAATCTTTTAATAATCAGTTCACGATTTGCCCCCGACCAGGAAGACGCAAAAGTTCTTTTAACATTGGTTGAAAATGGTGCCACCGTATTCATTTCGTCAAACGATTTTTCCGGCACTTTTGCCGATACCCTTGGGTTGGCCACTGGTGATTCCTTTTTTCAGGGTGAAAATTCATTCAGTCAAAGTGATTCCGCCTCCCTGCATTTTGTAAGCCCTGTGTTGGACTCTTCCCGGTCATTCTATTATAAAAGAGCCAACATTCATAACTACTTTCGGAAAATCGACTCTGTGAGCGCAAATGTGATAGCGAAAAATGATTTCAGCCAACCGATAACGGTTCGCATAAAAAAAGGTAAGGGAGCTCTCATTCTCAATTGCACGCCTATCATCTTTACCAACATCTACCTACTTGAAAAGCAAAATCACGACTTTGTCGCAACTTCTCTTTCCTATTTGCCTGAAAAGAATACCTACCGAACTGAGTTCTATCATTTAGGAAGAATGGAAATATCCACCCCACTTCGCTTCATATTAACCAACGAGTCCTTGAGCTGGGCTTACTACATTGCCATTATTACGCTATTACTCTTCATGATCTTTGAAGCAAAACGCAAACAGCGCATCATACCGGTCATAAGACCGCTGGCAAACACGACCCTTGAATTTGTTTCCACCATTGGAAACTTATACTATCAGCGAGGGGATCATAAAAATATTGCCGACAAAAAAATTCAGTTCTTCTTTGATCACATTCATGTGCACTACTTTATTTCCACCACGCATCGCGCTGAAGGTTTTATTTCCATGGTAGCAAGGAAATCGGGTGCCGGAGAGCAAACGGTAAGATCATTGATAGAATTAATTAATACGATTCTCTCCAAAGAAAAAATCGCAAAGGAAGAACTAACCTCACTGAATACGTTACTGGAGAAGTTTTACAAAAAGAAATAAACGACAAACATGACAATATGGAAGATCCTATTTTTCAAAGCCGGGTAGACCTCACCACGCTGAATGAGCAGGTGAAAAAAATCAAAGAAGAAATCGGCAAGGTGATCGTTGGCCAGGAGACCATGGTGGAGTTACTGATCACGGCCATCTTAGCCGATGGTCATGTATTGATTGAAGGTGTGCCGGGTGTAGCAAAGACGCTCACGGCAAAACTCATTTCAAAAATAATTTCAGCTGATTTTTCGAGAATACAATTCACGCCCGATCTCATGCCTTCGGATGTACTGGGAACTTCCGTGTTCAATATCAAAACCTCTGAGTTTGATTTTCGGCCCGGTCCTATATTTTCCAACATCGTACTGATTGATGAGATCAATCGAGCCCCAGCCAAAACCCAGGCGGCACTTTTCGAGGTAATGGAAGAACGCCAGGTGACCGTAGATGGGGAGACCCATAAAATGAAAACACCTTACATCGTGTTGGCCACACAAAATCCCATTGAGCATGAAGGAACCTATCGCTTGCCCGAAGCACAGCTCGATCGTTTCCTTTTTAAGGTGATGGCCACCTATCCTTCCCTTGAAGAAGAAATTGATATCATTAACCGGCACCATCACCGCAGGGGGCTGCAGGCAGTATCCGAAGTGAGTGCTATTCTCACCGCTCAGCAAATTTTACATTTCAGGCAATTTGCTCAGCAGGTTCACATCGAAAATAACCTGGTCAAATACATTGCCCAGATTATTCAGGAAACCCGCAACAACCCTATGCTCTTTCTGGGAGCTTCACCGCGCGCCTCCATTGCCATTCTGAACAGCGCTAAAGCTTATGCGATCATTAATGGCCGCGACTTTGTAAATCCGGAAGACATCAAGTTTGTTGCCTTGCCTGTTTTGCGGCATCGAATTATTCTTAGTCCGGAAAAAGAGATGGAAGGAGTTTCTGCTGATGAAGTGGTGAAGCAGATTGTAGATAAAGTAGAAGTGCCCCGTTGATGAGAATTGTGCGCGATTTATTTTTGAATAACCGCCTCTTCTGGTTGGCAGGATTTATCGTGGCCACTTTTGTCATCACATTTGTATTGGGCGGAGGCTATTTTCTGCCGAAAATTTTGTTCTTCATTTTTCTGGCAATACAACTTACGGATCTGATTTTACTCTTCCGGGTTAAGCGCGGCCTATCCGGAAGACGCATCCTGGCCGATAAACTTTCCAATGGCGATGAGAATGAAGTCTCCATTTACCTTGCAAACTTCTATACATTCAAAACCGGGCTTCGCGTCTTTGATGAAATCCCTCATCAATTTCAGCGAAGAGATTTGGAGTTTAATCTCGAATTAGGCGCGGGAGAAAGCAAGGTGATCAAATATCATTTAAGGCCTGTGAAGCGCGGGGAATATTCCTTTGGCGCTGTGAATGTGTTGCTCTGTTCACCGCTGAAACTTTTTTCCAGACGCTTCCGGTTCTCTGCTGATAAACTTGTGCCCGTGTATCCTTCCTACATTCAAATGCGCAAGTATGAACTGATGGCCATTAGTCATCGGCTCACCGATACCGGAATTAAAAAAATCAGGCGCATAGGACAGAACCAGGAATTTGAATTAATCAAAGAATATGTAGCCGGTGATGATTTTCGCACTGTGAACTGGAAAGCGACTGCCCGCAAGTCGCGGTTGATGGTAAATCAATATCAGGATGAGCGATCGCAACAAGTATATTCACTGATAGACAAAGGTCGTGTCATGCAGATGCCATTCAATGGAATGAGTTTACTGGACTATGCCATCAATGCAACGCTGGTTATTTCAAACATCGCCATCAAGAAATCGGACAAAGCCGGTTTGATTACTTTTCAAGATCGGATCGGAAGCATGTTACCTGCCGCCCGGCTGAATAAACAGATGGCAACCATTCAGGAAGTACTCTATAACCAAAAGACTGCCTTTTTAGAAACCGATTTTTCTGCCCTATACACAAGAGTACGAAGATCCATTTCGCAACGAAGTCTGCTATTACTGTTCACGAATTTTGAAAGCATTCACGGCTTGCACCGCCAGTTGCCGTACCTTATTAATCTTGCACGAACGCATTTATTGGTGGTGATTTTTTTCGAGAACACCGAGTTAAAAGACGCAATCGAACAACCTGCGGAAAACCTCAAAGAGATTTATTACAAAGCCATTGCCGAGCGATTTAGTTATGAAAAAAAGATGATCGTGAAAGAACTTCAAAAACACGGTATTCAATCCATTCTTACCACTCCGGAGAAATTGACTATTAATACAATTAATAAATATCTGGAGCTAAAAGCCCGAAACCTGATCTAATTACCAGTTTTACCGTTTTAGATAAGTCTGAGATAGCTATCGGAAAAAATTCCATTTCTTGCT
>Ga0163153_10007723_pt1 | contig 11455 bp, 13 predicted proteins | sample OliLakLV19MP6IB1_FD_148629 | JGI IMG/M metagenome (GOLD analysis project Ga0163153, IMG submission 148629) | Freshwater microbial mat bacterial communities from Lake Vanda, McMurdo Dry Valleys, Antarctica - Oligotrophic Lake LV.19.MP6.IB-1 | ecosystem: Environmental > Aquatic > Freshwater >... | reverse complement strand
AGCGCGGCTCAACCGCGTAACATCCGCGCGTCCGCCACCTGCTCAGGTGGGGGAGTTTGACCCGGCCACAGGTGGGGGAGTTTGGGGTGGCCATCGGGGCGCACGTCCCGCCAGTTGAAGAGCGGACGACTTACATTCGAATCGTTTCTAACGGTTGTGTTACGTTTCGCCCATGGCCTCCAGACCGCCCCGCCAAGGGCGCGATAAGTCCCCAACATTCGGAATCGGCGAATGGTTCGGGCGCCCAATGACCCAATTGACCGCAGAGGAACGTCGGGCATTGGGCGTGGAAACGTTGAAACCAAAGAACCTGAGGGCCGCTACTCCGTGTCCCTTCCGAGCAGTTGGTACCCCATGCTCTAAGGAAGGCGGGGTTTGCTCGATTCGTCTCTACAACCATGCTGTGCACGCTCCGACTGGACGTGCAATGGGGGAGCCCGCTCCCGCGGCTCAAGGGAGCTATCGAATCACTTGCCCGTATCGATTTCATGAGCGCGACATGATTTTCGACTGGGTTGGCGAAGTGATATTGGGAGACGGTAAGCCAATAAGAAGGGGGGAGGTAGGGTTCCTGGAATCATCGGCTACGACGGACTCAGAGGCAGGTGAGGACGTCGGAAGAATCGACATGGTGTTGGTAAGTAGCAAGACACACCCGACGGCTCCAATGGAGTGGTGCGCTCTTGAGATTCAGGCCGTCTACTTCTCCGGAGCTGCGATGAGGGGAGAATTCGAGGCAGCCTCCGATCCCTCGCTAACCTGGCTTCATTTCCCCGCAGGGAAAAGGCATCCGGACTATCGCAGCAGCGCACCGAAGCGATTAATGCCGCAGCTTCAAATCAAAGTTCCTACGCTTCGTCGCTGGGGCAAGAAAATGGCAGTAGTCGTCGATCAAGCGTTCTTCGATTCCATGGGTGCCATGGATCACGTTGACGACATCTCAAATGCAGACATCGCCTGGTTCGTCATAGATGTTGAGGAGACGAGCTCGGGAAGCAAATTGATCCAGAAATCCGTTAAATTCACGACACTTGAGCGATCTGTTGAAGGACTCACGGGGGGGACACCAGTGACGAAATCCGTGTTTGAAGAACGCCTCGCCTACAAGAAGGCGCCAAGCGCCAGCTAGCCGCTGAACTCGAGCTAGGCGAGATGTTTGGAAGCCGGCGTATGCGCCAATTCGCGCTCGGTTGTTGACCTTAAATGCGCTCTCAACGCTTGGGCAATTGCTTTTGCCATAAGCACAGGCACGGCATTCCCCACCTGCTCGTATTGGGAGACGCGCGACCCCATGAATCGATAGGTATCTGGGAAAGACTGAAACCTTGCAGCCTCGCGTACGGTTAGCGCTCTGTCTTGATTTGGCAGAATAACAGTGCCCCAATGAGGATCGCATTTCGTCAGCACTGTTCCTGAAAGTCCGTCGCTTCTAAGCCTTCCGTACCGCTTTGTATGATCAGATTTTCGTGCGCGCTGCATTCCCTTTGGCAAAAGTTGATGAGGTATGTCTCGCCAAGAGCCACCAGGCTTAACGTAGGTCATACGATCAGCATTTTGTTTCGATAACTTTGCCGCAAAATGATTGAAAGTCACGCCCGCGGGGTTGCGCATAGCAGCGGAATACGAGCTGTGCGCGTCCGTCGTATATCCAATTACCTCTGCACCTTCCCCCATAATCAAGGTGGGAAGATCTCCAATCGCCTCCCCAACTGTCACGGCAGGAAGAAGTGCCGTCGGGCCACAACCGTCCTTTATTGTGAAGGTCATCGGGCTCCCAATTCCGCCGCCGCGGAAGTTTGCTCTTCCAGCCGCGTTGTGGGTCGGGATCGGATGAGAGGCCGACCCTATTCTTGAACCCAAAAGAATCAGTCGCCACCGCTCTTGAGGTACCCCGTAGTGAGCCGCAAAGAGAATTTTTACGCTGACGTCATAGCCCAGCCCAGAAAAGATCTTAAGGATCTGACGTAGGACCTTGCCATCGCCAAGGGATAGCAAGCCAGGCACATTCTCGAAGAGAAATGTTTTCGGCAGGAACTCTTCTAGGAACTTCTCGTAGTGCCTAAATAGCTTGTTACGTGGATCATTCAGAAAGCGGTCAGGCGCGTTAATTGAAAACCCTTGGCACGGCGGACCCCCAACCAATACTTCCAACTCACCACGTTTCAGACCCAGTTTCCGTCGAATTCGCGCGGGGTCAACTGTCTCAATCGGCAGACACTCAGTCCACGACTCCGAGTGGTTGCTTCGAAATGTCTCTATAGCTTCGGCCATTATGTCGTTGCCATAGAGGCAACGAAATCCAGCCTGTTTGAATCCTTCAGTGATGCCGCCGGCACCGCAAAACAAATCAATTGTCCGAAGCTGGGGCTCAACAACTCTCAGTCTAGCCATAATGCTCATCCTGAAGATAGTGCGACCGGTAGTGGTTATCGTAGCATGTGACATCTATATATAGTGGTCCATGCCCGCACCTTGAAGAGGATGGGATATGCAAAGCTCACGGAGTGAGCTACCGAATATTCCCGCCGAAGGTATGAATTTGCGCGCGGTAGCCTCAAGTCGCCAATTCCTCTCTTTGCCGCTTGGGTGAGTGGCGATCCCAAATTCCTCGAGAGCTGATATCTCCTGTCATTGTTCCGAAGCCCGCACGGTCGCCGTGTAAACCGCTGCCGCGAGCGTGCAAGACCTCGAAAGCGCTCCGTCGAGGATAAAGAGCCGTGGCGCGGCCTTGAACCGGAAGAGCCGGTACAAGCGATAGCGGGCGAAGCGGGTCTCAGAAACGGCAAGCTCGTTGCGCGACACGAAGAATGGTGTTTCCTCTCCGTACTTGGTCGTTTTGACCTCGATCAGACGCTCCTCACCGGTCTCTTCAAAAGACAACACATCGAAGCCTTGGCCGTCGCCACGCACTTTTGAGGTGTGTTCTATCTTCGCGGCAAGCCTCTCCTGCTTCAGGTGAATGAGGCGTGCCCGTTCAAAGTTGATGACGAACTCCTCGCCGGCCGCACCCAATGATCGGTTACGGGCCTCGCGTTCGAGATAGTTGACGGCGAAGGCAACTCTGATGGCTCGTGGCTCCGACGTGACGGGCTCCTTCGCTTTAACCAAGGGGGGTGATGTGAGCACCGCGAGGATGTCGTCGACCTCGGGAACTACGATGGGCTGGTCCGCGTCTGCTGCCGCCACGTCTAGCAGCTTGCGGCTCTCCGAAAGCCGCTGGGCCACAAGGTCATACATCAACGCTTGATAGTTGGCGCGGGGCTTGTACCCGGCGATGTAAGGGAATCCCAAGTCGATGAGCGCGGCGCTTATGTTCGCGTGCTTGTACTCTATGGAACCTGGCGATCGCGCGCTCAACTTCTCGGCTAGCTTGCGGTTGTGCTCACGTTTGTTGTAAGCGACGCCTGCCAACTCGGACGCCAGCATCTCCAGGTAGTCGGAAACGGCTGCCTCGACTTCTTCCTTGGACCAATCCGCCATGACCTTGACTCCGGTTTGTTGCTCTCGACAACCAGATCGAGGCTAGTGAGCGAGCGGCGAGATGGGCTCCGGCCACTCATGCACACGCGACGTGCGCTCCACCGGCCTGGGCAACACTATTGCCCCCAGCCCATCACCCCCTCCGATCGCGCAACCTCGCCCTTCTACAAATTCCTGCACGGTGAATGCCGCGACGTGAGCATCGAGCATATCTTTAACGCCTCTTGCCAGGCCCGAAACATCGATGGTCAGTCTTGCATCGACCCCGCTAAGTTGTTGATATGCCGCCGAAGGAAAAACTTCGAGGACGGTGCAACTTCGCATTTCAAATTCCTTGAACAACGCGAATCCCAAGTGCATCCATTCCGGCGAGTGCGCGTAAAGCCGAGTCCATTGAGGCGTTGCAAGGCCAAGGGCGTGCACCACGATTTCGCAGTGCCTGCCGATCTGTCTTTGTGCCAATGCCGTGTTCCAACCCTTCCTCTTTCTCCATCGCCACTTTCGCAGTGTGTTCAGTGGCATTCGGGGTGCATCGATACCCACATACAGGTGCGAACTCGGATAGTCGGCGCGCAACATCCCCAACAGGGTACTTGCCATCTCAGCCGCATCGCCCTGCAGCCATCCGCTCCGGACGGGTTTGCCGCGTTCATTTGTCGCCACAAATGGGCAATCTCGACTTAGCTGGACGTCGATTCCAGTGAAGAGGGATTTCACGTGACTACCTGCATGTGGTTATTGTCCTACTGCCCTCGCGCCATCCGCCGCTACCCCGACCTCGCAAAGCAATATCGCATGGTCAGAGATTGCACCTTTGCCAGCACCAGCAACCACCGGTCCGTTGACCTCGACAAGGTATTGCGCTGAAATCTGATTCAGATTCCACGCCATGATCTTCATAACAACGCCCTTAGGAGTTGCACAGTGTGCACGCAGGCAGCCATCTCTCAGGTATCGCCTCCTCGCCTGACAACACGCCGAGGACATTCCCTGTGATGGATCCGGTGGAATCGCTTCCCCGGTGATGTTCACCGCCCTGCAGACGTCGTCTTCGAAGTCTTTCGCGACGAGCGCGCCTTCGAAGATTGCTTGCAGCACTACCGCAAGGGCGCCGCAAGGCGCAATCCCCACCCCGGCAAATTCACCCAATACCGCGTCCCCTTCATCTGCCCCGTCGTCACCAGCAGCCCCGCCTGCTGCAGCGCGCCCAGGTCGCGTGTCGCCGTGGATTTCGAGACGCCGGCCAGGTGCGCGTACTTTTCCGCGCTCATGCCGCCTTCGAAGCCGCCCTTGCCGGCGTCGAGCAGGCGCTGCATCACCTTGCGTTGGCGCTCGTTCAGGCCTCGCCCGGCGTGCGCCGCCCAGAAGCGGCTCTTTTCAAGCGCGCCCTCGATCACCCCCTGCGAAGTAATACACGCCAGGCGGAACTGCCCGGCGAAGAACGCGACCCACGCCGTCACGTCGGCGGCGCCGCGCTGCGCCGCGTTGAGCTCGCCGTAGTAGCGCCTGCGCACCGCCATCAGCCGGCGCGAGACGCTGTAGATTCGCTGCGGCCCGTCGAGGTCCTGCGCCAGCGCCATGTCGACGAGCGCCCTGCCGACACGGCCGTTACCGTCCTCGAAGGGGTGGATGGTCTCGAACCACAGGTGGGCGATCGCGGCGCGCGCGATGCCATCCATCGCCCTCGCATGCCCGGGCCGCGTGGCTTCCCACCATGCGAGGAAGCGCTTCATCTCGCGGTCGACGGCCTTCGAAGGGGGCGCTTCGTAGTGCACCTTTTCCCGGCCGATGGCGCCGCTCACGATCTGCATCGGATCCCCATGGTCGCGATACCGGCCCACGGCAATGCGATGCAGGCCCGCGGTGCCGCCGGGAAAGAGGGCGGATTGCCAGCGTTCCAGCCGGTCGCGGTCGAGCTTCCTGCGATAGGCGGTGGTCGCGTCCTGCATCACATCGAGCAGGCCCTCCACGTGCCGGTCGATGCGGCCCGGATTCTCCTCGTCCACGCCAAGCCTGCGCATGACGGAGCTGCGCACCGTGCCCAGGTCGAGCTTCTCCCCTTCGATGGCGGCCGTGGCCAACGCCTCTTCGGTCCAGATGGCGCGTTGCGCTTCCGCCGCGTCGGCCGCCAGGCCCACCGCACGGTAGAGGCCGATCACCTTTCCCTGCTCGCGGCGCGCGGACGACAGCTCGACGGCCAGGGCGGCGACGTCGTAGTGCAGGCGGGGCCATTCGGGGTGCCGCCAGAGCCAGGTTTGAGCCATATCCCCGCAATTATGGGTCAGGTAATGAGCCGTATTCTACGCTTTTATGGCTCAGCCTGTGAGCCGTATTGGCGTGCGGCGAATCAAAACCCCGGATACCGCCTCGACCACCAATCCTCTTCCTCCGAATCCTGCTTGCAACCGTCCCAACGCAGCTTCACGAAATCCCCCGCCACCTCCTCAATCACCTCCCGCAGCTCCAGCTCTTCCAGCCACCGCGCGGGAATAGCCTCCTCCCCAAGCAGCGCTCCGAGAATATTCCCCGTGATGGACCCGGTGGAATCGCTATCCCCCGTGATGTTCACCGCCATGCAGACGCCGTCTTCGAAGTCCTTCGCCACGAGCGCGCAGTAGACCGAGATCGCGAGCGCCTCTTCCGCGACCCAGCCTTCGCCCAACTGCGGGATCGCCCCATCCGGGCCGATGCCGTCGGTGGCAAGCTTCTGCGCAAGGAGCAGGGCTCTTTCAGTCTCCCCATTCGATCCGCGATCCCGCAGTGACTGCAGTGACTCGTCCAGGGCGGAATGCAGGCTCTCGCCATCGAAGATCGCTTGCAGCAGTACGGCGAATGCTCCACTGGATTCCAGGGCGGTAGGATGGCCGTGGGTGATTGCGGCGAGATCCGCGGCAAGGGTGAACGATGGCGAAGACAACATCGTCGCGAACATCGCCACCGGCGCCGTGCGCATCACCGTGCCGCAGCCCTTGCTCTGGTTGTCGGCGCGTAGGTGCTCGTAGGGCGTGTGCAAGAGCGCCTGGATGCACGTGTTGCCGGGCGCGCGCTGGGCGAAGAGCTCGCGGTGGGTGATAAGCCAGCCCTGCTCGTGGCCCGCGTGGCGATCGCGGAATGCCTTCGGCACCGGGCAGCCCTGGGTCTGGAGCCAGCGCAGGTAGGCGTCCTTCACCAGGCTCACCTCCGCCCCGCCGATGCCCTTCAGCATCCCGCGCATCATGGCGCGCAGCAGGCCATCCGCGGTGAAAAGCGTCATCTGCGTGTCGTCGGTGATGGCGCCGGTGCGCCCGTAGGCAAGCGCGTAATCCCGGATACCCCGCGGGCCGAACTGCGCGTGGATCTGCCCGAGCGACATGAATTCCACCGCGGCGCCCAGGGCGTCGCCGGTGGCGCCCCCCAGGAGGCAGCCACGGAAGCGGGATTGGAGGGTGGGCATGGGGTGACTATAGGCGTGGTGTGGGTCATGCCATGAGCTGGTGGGTTGCGATGATGCTGCATGGAAACGGTGCCCGTGACTCACTTGCGTATCGGACATCGCCGGCCAGACGCGGTGAGATCGAGGTCTCGCTTCCTGTGGAGACCGCGGCAAAGGCCGCGCTCTATTCGGCAATGCAGGAAGTGGGCATCTCGAAGTCGGAGCTCGCGAAGCGGCTCAACGTGAATGAAAAGGAAGCGCGGCGCCTGCTGGACCCGAAGCATCCCAGCAAGCTCACGCGCGTGTCGGATGCGTTGGCGGTGTTGGGGCGGCGAATGCGGGTATCCGTTTACACGGGCGTTACGGAATACCGAACGGCCGCGCCAAGGAAGCCGCCAGTGGCTAGCGAGCCGGCAAAAGCGAGCACGGTTGGTTCGCGCGCACGGGTTCGTCGAGGACAGTGACCCCGCAACCTCGAAGGCTTTTCAGATCAGGGGCCCGGAACTTGAAGTCGCAATTTGCGACCTCAAGTTGGTGAGGTTTTATCCGGGGATAACGCGCGGCGTCATGGATCGCGATTTTCTTCGGGGCATCCCGACACGTCGCATGACGTCCCGCGTCATCCCCTGATTTGGGGTACCCAGGTCTGTCCTACCATGGGGCCTCACCTGCCTTCATCCCGGACGCTGCAGGCCAGTCGCAAGATTCAGGGCCTTCTTGACACCTGATGTTTGATGCAATAACATCTGGTGCATGAGGACCACCCTCGACATCGCTGATGACGTGCTCGCCGCCGCCAAGGAGCGCGCGCGCCGCGAAGGCAAGACGGCAGGCGAAGTGATCTCGGATCTCGCCCGTATCGCCCTGACAGCGCCGCGGCCGCCCGTTGCCGCCGGCAAGGTCAGCGAACCCCGCGCCGTGTACGGCATCCGTCCCTTCGCGCGGCGCGGCAACCTCGTCACCAACGATATGATCGACAAGCTGCGGGAAGAAGACGCGTACTGATGCGCGCGTTGCTGGATGTGAACGTCCTGATAGCGCTCTTCGATGCCGATCACGTCTCGCACTCTCAGGCCACACGCTGGCTGCAGGAAAACGGCAAGGGCGGCTGGGCCACGTGTGCCATCACCCAGAACGGCTTCCTGCGTGTCATGTCGCAACCGGGCTATCCGAACAACGCGCCCGTGAACATCCTGGCCGCACAACTGCGCCAGGCCACGGGCCACGCAATGCATGAGTTCTGGCCGGACAGCCTGAGCCTTCTCGATGAAGGCGCCGTCGATACACGGCGCATCCACGGCCCGCGGCAGCTCACCGATATCTACCTGCTTGCGCTGGCCTACTCACGCGGTGGCCGCCTCGTGACCTTCGACAAGGCGATACCGCTCGAGGCGGTCCACGGCGCGCAAAGGAAGAACCTGGTGGTGATCTAGCGTTGCTGCTGCACCCTGCGCAGCGACTTCAGTACCCGCCAGTCCCCCCGCCCCGGAAACTTCGCTTCCCAGAACGTCCAGCCGTTGACGGGCGACCTGGAGATCGCCATTGCCGCTGCCGAAGGCGACTCGTAGCGCTCCCCCTGGAGGACGAGGGCCCCATCGTCAACCTCGGCCAGGTGTGTCTGGCCCTTGTAGACCGCCCTGAACTGCGTGCCTTGAGGAAATCGAACGCCCTTGCTGACCCACTCACCTGCGGACGGCCGGCCGTTGGTTGAAGGATTTCCCTTCTCCCGGATAGACGGCAAGCCGAAGAGCTGTCTCAGCACGTCGTTCTCCGTGACCTCTTCGGAGGCGCGGCGCGCGGTGATCGCCTTGAATACTTCGAAATCAACTTCGATGTTCGGCATCGCGAAATCTCCTTATAGCCCAATAGTAAACTATCTATCTATTTTGTCAATTTGGCGTTAAACCTACCCTACGCATTGCTATTAAAGTCATATTTATCTAACATTTCCAGATGCACTTGGCAGAGATCGGCCATCGGATCAGAAGGGCCCGGGTATCCCGCGGCTGGACGCAGGCGCATCTTGCGGACGAGGCGGGGATTGCCCGCGCCACGTTGAACCAGTTCGAGAACGGATTGGCGCGCGATCTTGGCCTGGCCAAGGTGCTGCGCCTGCTGCAGGCAGTCGGCCTTGAAATCCTCGTGGCAGCAGCGCCCTCGGGCCGGCCTGCCGACTATCTGGCGATTGCCGCCACCGCGGCCAGCGTTGGCTTCCGGGCCCCGCTATCCGAAGAGCAACTCCTGCGCGCATTGCTGACCGGCGTTGTGCCAGAGAATCGAAAGCCACACCTGCGCCGCTTGCTCGAGGACTCACCAACCGAACTCGTTCGCAATCTCGCCAGCCAGGTCGGCGCATGGGCCAAGGCCGGCAGGGTGGAGAAAAACCTGACCGCGATCGCAAAGGCCCTCGATGTGAAAGGTGAGCCGTGGACGAAAAGCGGCTGAAAGACTGGGAGGGCCTTTTCGAGAAGGCGCTCACCATCCTTGATGCCGCCCGGGCAGTGGCAGGGCCATTCACCTGGAGCTTCGGCGGCGGCACGGTACTGATGATCAAGTTCGCCCATCGCTACAGCAAGGACATCGACATCTTCGTGGGCGATCCGCAGGTTCTCGGCCACCTCAACCCACGCCTCAGCCCGGCCGCCGAGATGGTGACGGACCAATACGATGAAAGCGCGCAGCACGCAAAGCTGCGCCTCCCCGATGGCGAGATCGACTTCATCGGCACGGGATGGCTCACCGGCAATCCTTTTCAAGCCGCGCACGCTGGATCAATGCGTGAAGTCACTCAAGCGCGCGATCAAGGAGTCTGGATTCCCGCCCGCCCGGGAATGACAATTCGGGCGCACCTTGATGACGCCGGCTAGCTCACGCCATGAGCTTCCCGCCCTCGAGAATGCCCTCACCCCACACACGGGTGATCAGTCATTCATGTCGCAACCAGCAATCCCCTACCACGTCCAGGGCCCCACCCAGTTCCTGGATCCCTGCGTCGGCGCGCAATCGTGCCCCACGGAATTCGATTTCCCGGCGCCCTACCAGGGCCAGCCCACGGAAAGCCGGCGCAGGGTCGCCGCCGCCGTACTGGAAAACATGCGCATCGAGGTTGCGCGATCCCTGGGCCGGGATGTCTGGTGTTTCGACGATGGCGAGCAGCGGCGCGTCCACCTCTGGGGCCAGGTGGAGCTTTCGGTGGCTTGTGATGGCACGGATTTCCGCTGCCGCTTCCTCAATTACGAACCGGATGCCGGCCGCTTCACCGCCAGCGCGGATCTGCGCCGTCCCATCAGCGGCCTTGGCTTCGCCAGCGCCTTCATGCCGCTGCTCTGCCAGGTCAGTCGCAAATCGGGCCTCGATCCGCGGGTGTTGCCAGGACCCACGGGCGATTGGATGCGCGCAGCACTCCAGCGCACCTTCCGGCGCTATGTCGGGTGGAACCGCCTGCGCCGCCAGGTGCTGGCCTTCCTGCGGCCGGATGCGCTGGTCTACGCGCTCACGCGGCGAACTTTCGAGGACGCCCGCGCCACGCTGGATGATTTCAACTGGGTGTGCGGCCAACGCAATGCGCTGGCGCTGGTGGGCCTCGATCATCCACGCCTGCTGCCCTTCCTGCAGTTGGCGCGTGGCGTCGAATCCTCGCCGCTGTTGTTTTTCGATCGCCTCGTTGCGGATGCGGGCATGTCGCCTTCCGCGCGCGCCAAGCTGGAGCGCTGGGGCTTCACGCCCTTCGCACAGGTGTGCCAGTTCCATCTCCTGGAGGATGTCGTGCAATCCATCGCGCGCTACGCCAATCTGCTGGACCGGCTACAGGTGATGGCACCACCGCCGGCCATGTTCACGCAGCTGGCGGGTGGCGCCGTGCCCCGGGCCCCGGATTGGTTCCATCGGGCGCTGCTGGCCGAAACCGAATTCCTGGCGGAAGAGCACCTGGAAGATGCTTTCCCGCAGGATTACGTGGACGCGGTTGGGTGGCTTGCAAGCGATCCCCGGCCCGACGAAAACCAGCAGCGCGCGGGATGGGGCTGGATCGCGGTGCAGGCAAGAAAGCACAGGCTGGCCACAGACGCACGCGCCGCCCTGCCCTGGGCGGTGCCATGCGCACCCTTCGACCACGGGCCCTATCGCGTGGCGCCGATCGCCACCCGGGCAGACCTGCACGCGGAAGGTGACGCCATGCGCAATTGCCTGCACACCTTCAGCGATGGTTGCGCCGCCGGCCGGTTCGCGGCCTTTTCCGTGCGCGACCGGCTTTCGGGACGGCGGCTCGCCACGTTCATGCTCAAGCGCGTGCCGGAAGGCTGGGCGCTCACCCAGATCGCGGGCAAGGGAAATGCGCAGGTGGGCCAGGATCTCCATGCGCTGGCGGCTGTTGCCGTGGGGCATGTGGCCGGGAATTAGGTCTCTTCGTACCCCGCCTCGCGCTGGTGTCGAATGGCCAGCACCAGCACCACGTTCGCCTCCGGGTCGTACGCGTATTGGGCGAGATAGCCGGAGCGCCCACGGGAGATGACCAGCTCGCGGACGGCGCCGGCACCGGCCTTGTGACCGACCAGCGGGTGATCC
>Ga0163153_10007722_pt1 | contig 11458 bp, 9 predicted proteins | sample OliLakLV19MP6IB1_FD_148629 | JGI IMG/M metagenome (GOLD analysis project Ga0163153, IMG submission 148629) | Freshwater microbial mat bacterial communities from Lake Vanda, McMurdo Dry Valleys, Antarctica - Oligotrophic Lake LV.19.MP6.IB-1 | ecosystem: Environmental > Aquatic > Freshwater > Lake... | reverse complement strand
GTTCAAGGACCTCGACGACGGGTCCGGCAAGCCGAAGCAGCCGGCGAAACCGGCGGCTTCCGCGAAAACGGATACGGCGACAAAACCGCGCACGGTCGCACCGGCCAAGGCGGACGCCAAGCCCGAGCCGGCCACGGAACCGGCCCCTGCCCAAAAACCGGCGGCGTCGACCGGGCCGACAAGTGACGGGGCGAGAAGCGACGGGCCGCAATCCAAATCGGACGCGAAGCCGATACCCAAGCCCAGTAATCCGCTGGACGCCGAGTTGCTGAAAGATCTGGAAGGGGACCAGCCGGAGCAAAAGAAACCGAAGACACAACCGAAGCCGTCGGCCGGCGCCGGGGCAGGGTCGGATTCCGACGATCCGCTTGTCCGCCTCAGTCGCCGGATCCGGGAGGCGGAGACGCGCATTCGCCGCAGCGAAAGCGGCGAGGAGACGCAGAAACTCCAGCGCGATATCGTCGAGGATCTCGAGAAGCTCATCGCGAAAATCGAAGAGCAGCAACAAAAGTCGCAAGGTCAACCGAAGCCGGGGAGCCCGAAGCCCGGCTCGAAACCGGGCGAGAAGAAGCCGGGGCAACAACCGGGGAACTCCGGCGACGATTCCCAACCCGCCTCCGACAGCAACGACGACGGCAAGCGCAAAACAGCCCAAAAGAAAGCGGACCCCGGCAAGCTGAAGAACATGCTCGACCAGATCTGGGGGATGCTCCCGGAGCGCGAGCGGCAAGACGTGATGCAATCGTCGGTCGACGATTTTCCCGTGAAGTACCAGTACGTCATCGAAGAATATTTTCGCACGCTGCTCGAGCGACGCGACTAACCGGTGATACTACCCATGGCCGAAACCTCGCTGGACGAACGACGTCGATTTCTCCGCCGACTGGCGATGGCCGCCGGCGCGGCGGCCGGCGCCTCGCTATGGCCCGCCGGCCCGCTTCGGGGGGCGAGCGAAGACGATCCGGAACGGACCGCCGCCGAGATGATCACGCCCGAGGCCCAAAAGGCGATCGACGCCGGGCTCTCGTTCCTCGCCGATCGCCAGCAGACCGACGGCTCGTTCGGCGCGGGGGGCTACAGTCGCGACGTGGCGATCGCCGGCCTGGCGGGCATGGCCTTTATGGCGGGGGGGAGCACGCCGGGGCGCGGACCCTACGGCGCCGAGACCGAGCGCTGCGTTCGTTATATTCTCGATAACACGCAAGACAACGGCTACATCAACGTGGCCGGGTCCGGCAGCCACGGCCCGATGTACGGCCACGGCTTCGCCACGCTGTTCCTGGCCGAAGCGTACGGCATGTCGCAGCGTCCGGAGCTGCGAGAAAAACTGTCGAAGGCCGTGCAACTGATCGTCACCACGCAGAATAAGCAGGGCGGCTGGCGTTACCAGCCGGTCCGGAACGACGCCGACCTTTCGGTGACGATCTGCCAGATTATGGCGCTGCGGGCCGCGCGGAACGCGGGCCTGCACGTGCCGGCGGCCACCATCGACAAGTGCATTGAGTACGTGAAGACAAGCCAAAACGTCGACGGCGGTTTCATGTACATGGTCTCCGGCGGCCAGAGCGCGTTCCCGCGCTCGGCGGCCGGCGTCGTCGCCCTCTACAGCGCGGGTATTTACGAAGGGGCCGAGGTCGAGAGCGGCTTGGGTTACGTGATGGACCATCTGCCGCGGGGCATCGGCTTCAATCGCGAAAGCCATTATTTCTACGGACACTACTACGCAGTGCAGGCGATGTGGATCAAGGGAGGCGACCATTGGCGACGATGGTTCCCCGCCATTCGCGACGAATTAATTTCGCGGCAACGGACCGACGGCTCGTGGATGGACTCGATCTGCCAAGAGTACGGAACGGCCATGGCCTCGATCATTCTGCAGATTCCCAACAACTATCTTCCGATTTTCCAGCGATGACGGCTCCCGGTTGCGCTACACGGTCGAGAGCCCGGCTTCGGCTCGTCGCCTTCCTACTATCGATCGGGCTATCGATCGGGGCCTCGGCCGACCGTTTTGCGGCGGCCCAGGTGCCGCTCGACACGCTTACCACGGTCGAGCGCACGACCGAGCACATGGAGTGGATCGGCATCGACCCTGACGGCGGCTTCCGCTTTCGGCCGTTTGCCAAGGGAGCGGCCGACGCCACGCAAGACGTGGTCGTTCCGAAGGGGCGGCTCGTGGCGTGGGGCCGGCCGACCGAAGCCGGAACCGGGGCGTATCTCGTGCTCGTCGACGGCGGAGTGATCGCGATCGCCGACGCCAATACGGACCCCGAGTCGATCCACGTGCGGACGCAAACGTTCGGCGCCCGGGGCGTTCCGCAGTTCGGCGAGCGGGCCTTTCCGCTGGAACGGGCTCGCGGCGTCGTCTTCCGCTCTCCCTCGTCGGCCCCGCGCCGCGACCGACTGTTCGAAAGCGTGTTGGCGCCGGCGCCCGGCGACCGAGATCGCTTGACTCTCGTCGACGGCGACGAGCTCGTCGGCTCGCTGACGACGCTGGCGCCCGACCGGATCGTGATCGAAACGTCGCTCGGCCCGGCCGAAAAGCAGACGTTCGCGGCGTCGACGCTGGTGCTCAATCCGGCGCTGGCGGCGAAGATCGAACCTCCGTCGCAACGGATCTTGATCGGCTTCGTCAACGGCACGACGCTCGCCGCGACTTCGATCGCGATGACGGACGACTTAGTCAGCATCGTGCCGGCGATCATCGCGGGAACGCCGGAAGAAAAGGGAAGGCCCTGGACGGCCGAACGGGGGGACGTCGTGTTCCTGCAGGTGATCGGCGGCGACGCCCGATACCTCTCCGACCTCGAGCCGACCGGCTACAAGCACGTGCCGTTTCTCGACCGGGTCGTCGCCTACCGAATCGATCGCAGCGTCACCGGCGGCCGGCTCCGCGCCGGCGGCCGGCGCTTCGAGAAAGGGATCTCAATGCCGTCGACCTCGCGATTGACGTTCCCGCTCGACGGCAAAGCGCGGAAGTTCCAAGCCGAGATTGCGATCGACGACGACGCCGAAGGGGCGGGGAGCGTCACGTTCCGGGTATTCGTCGACGCCGAGGAGCGCTACCGTAGCGAGATCGTGCGGGGAGGCGATCCGCCGCGGACGATCGACGTCGACATCGCGGGCGGCAAGCAGCTCAGCCTGGTGGTCGACTTCGCCGAATTCGGCGATCAACGCGACCACGCCGACTGGCTCAACGCCCGGCTGGTGCCCTGAGAGCGGTGGTAACAATCCGGTTTGTTACGCTCCGTATTTGCCGAGGCGGCCCGCGTTGGAGAGGGCCAGCGGCATTAGGTATTTAGCTTCGAACTGGCCCAGGCCGCCGCGCATCGACGTTCGTTCGCCGAACTCGGTGTGGCCGTCGAAGCGGCAGCAGTCGCTCACCAGGAGCGTCGGCACGGGGTGCCAGCTGTGGCTCTTCAGGAAACTGGGCGTGCTATGGTCGCCGGTGACGATCAACACCGTCGGCTTCAGGGCCGTGATCCGCGGGATGACCGCGTCGACCTCTTCGGTCCGCTTCACCTTGGCGGCGAAGTTGCCGTCTTCGCCCGTGCTGTCGGTGTACTTGAAGTGGATGAAGAAGAAGTCGTACTTGCTCCAGTTCTCCTCCAAGACGCTGATCTGCTCGTCGAGCGTTTGCGCCTTGCCGACGATGTCCATTCCGACCAGGCGGGCCAAGCCCTTGTACATCGGGTAGACGGCGATCGCCGCCGCCCGCAAACCGTAGACCTCGCCGTAAGTCGGCAGGGCAGGGCGGGGGGCGAAGCCGCGAAGCGTCAGGCCGTTGGCCTTCGGTTGCCCGGCCAGAATTTTTTGGCCCTGTTCGATGAACGCCGCTGCGACTTGCGCCGTTTTCTCGCTCGCCGGGTTGGCGGCTTTCGGTTGCAGCGGCGGCACGCCCGTCATCTGCGGGTCGGTGTCGTGCACGTCGCCCCCCAGGCCCTGGCCCCGGAGCACGACGACGAAGCGATGTTCCTTGACCGGCTCGACGAAAACTTCGACGCCCGGAATTTTGACGTCGCGCAGCTTCACGGCCAGCGGCGCGCTCTCCTCGCTGGAGATCCGTCCGGCGCGGCGGTCGGTGATTTTGCCGTCGGGCCCGAGCGTGCAGTAGTTGCCGCGGATGGCGACGTCGTTGGGGCCGAGCTCGAAGCCGATGCCCGTGGCCTCGAGCGCCCCGCGCCCGATGACATATTGCAGCGGATCGTAGCCGAACAGGCCGAGATGCCCCGGGCCGCTTCCCGGCGAAATGCCGGGCTTAACCGGAATGCTTCCGCCTTGGACGCCCCGTGCCGCCAGTGCGTCGAGGTGGGGCGTTTTGGCGGTTTCCAGCTCGGTGAGTCCTCCCGGCTGTTGCGGCAAGCCGCCGAGCCCGTCGGCGACGAGCATCACGATCTTCGAGTCGTTCTTCTGCTGCAGACTGCGGGTGATGTCGTGCATGTCCATAAACGGGAACCCTTTGGCCGGTCGCGGCTAACAGTGTGTCGAAGGCTCGGAACGTGGTGGAATCCGAGGGCGTTGTGAAATGGCGCGATGAGTTCTATTGTGGTATCAAAATCCCGCGGGCCGGCAAAGGGGCCGGCTGCGCCCACGCCCGCGGGCCTGTCCGCGGATTCGCCCCGTTTTCATGCCGATTCCCCCGTCTCCCCCGTCGCTCGTCGAAAGCCGGTTTCCGGCCGCGCCGCTCGCGCCGGCGCTCGTCGAGGCGCGTCGCCGGCTGTGGTTCGACGAAACGGCCGGCCTCCCGCTGGAAACGCCGGGGCGATTGTTGACGGAATACTACGCCGATCGGCGGGGGAGTCCGCTCCGGCGAATCGTCGAAACGGCCAACCGCTGGGCCATCGATCTGGAGACGGTCGTCCTGCTCGCGCCCTGCCGATCGGCCGAAGTGGCGCGGGGCGTGATGCAAGCCGCGGCCCACCCTTTTTACAACGCGCTGGGGCACGGGGCACGCGGCGGCCGGCCCCGGCTGGCGATCGTCGAGCCGGTCGACGACGACGACTTGCTGCAAGGGGTGCTCGACCTGGTGCGGCGGACCGGCGAATCGATGGACCGCCACGATCGCTGGGGGGTCTGGATCGAAGGGGCCGACGACCCGACCGAAGGAGAGGCGATGGCCGGCACGGCGGCCCTCCTCCGGCAGGCCCTGGCGGAAAGTGCGAAATCGGCCGACGACGCGAAGGCCCGCGCCTGGGTGACGACTTCCGACGGCGAACCGTGCGGCGGATTTCCCGCGGGTGCGAACACGGCTTTCTCGCGACGCCTCGATTACCCCACGTTGTGGGACGGCGGCGGCTTCACCGCCGCCGCGCTGTGCGGGGCCGACGTCGTCGGCCTGACCAAAGGAATGACCTGGTTCGTCGAAGGGCTGAAGAAGCGAGCGCCCGACGTGTGTCCCGTGGCGCGGCTCGTGGCGCTCGTCGGCGAAGGGCCCGTCGAGCTGCGGGTCGGCCATCATGCCTTGGAAGGCTTGGCCGCGTGGTTCGCCCGCGCGATCAACGAGTGCGACACCGCGCGCGGTCGCGGCGGGCCGCGGCGGTTGACCGTCGTTCCGGCATGGCAAGCGATTGAGCGGCGGCGGAATGATTCGGCCGCGGCCGGCGTGCTTCGGCTACACTTCGGCTGCGAGACGCCGCGCCGTGACCGGTTGAAAGCGACGGTGACTGCTGCGGGACAGAAGACGGACGAAGAGACTTCGAACCGTGATCTTTCTCAACGTGAAACTTCGAACCGCGAATCTTCGAACCGTGATTCTGCAAACAGTAAGTCTGCGAACCGTGAGCGGGCCGAGATCGTCATCAAGCGATTGAACGAGCCGGCAATCGGCGAATTGTGCGCCTGGCTCTCGGCCGCTAAGTTGCTCTATGAAGCTCTCAGATAAGGAGTTCCCATGCCGCTCGAAATCCGTTGGCTCGGCCACGCTTGCTGGAGCGTTCGCAACGACAAACACTGGCTGATCATCGATCCGTTTCTCAGCGACTCGCCGACGGCGCCGGTCAAGCCGGCCGACGTGTCGCCCGACTTCCTGCTGGTTTCGCACGGACACGGCGACCACGTGGGCGATACGGCGGCGATCGCCAAGCGAACGGGCGCCACCGTCATTTCGAACTACGAGATCTGCACCTGGTTTTCGAAGCAAGGGGTTCAGAAGACGGTCGGCGGCAACCTGGGCGGTTGGCAACACCATGCCTTCGGCAGCGTGCAATTGACGATCGCATTTCACAGCTCGCAGTTGCCCGACGGGGCCGATGGCGGCAACCCGAGCGGCTTCTTGATTCGGATCGACGGCCGGTCGCTCTACTTCGCCTGCGACACGGCCCTTTTTTCCGACATGCAACTGATTGGCGCCAAAGGTCTCGACCTGGCGGTGCTGCCGATCGGCGACCTGTTCACGATGGGGATCGACGACGGGGTGGACGCGGTGAAGTTCTTAAAGCCGAAGCACGCGATTCCCTCGCACTTCGGGACCTGGCCGCCCATTGAGCAGGACCCGCAAAAGTGGGCGACGCGAGTGAAAGCCGAAACGTCGACCGCGCCGGTGGTGCTGAAGCCGGGCGAAACTTGGATGGTGCCCTAAGCCTTCGTCGGCACCAGCACCTGAATTTCGTCGCCGACTACGCGGGTTTCGAACGTGTCGACCTTGAGTTTCGGGTTGTCGCACCAGGTTCCCTTGGCCAAATCGAATCGCCAGGCGTGCCAGGGGCAGGCGACGGTCCCTTCATAGATTTCGCCGGCGCCGAGCGACGCCCCCATGTGCGGGCAGAGGTCGTCGATCGCCTTGTACTGCCCCTTGTCGCAGAAGACGGCGACCAGCCGGCCGTTGACGACGACGGTGATCCCTTGCCCTTCGGGAATGCCGCCGACGCGGGCGACCGTGGTGAAATCCGACATCGGCGAGGCTCGATCCTGCTCGGCGGGTGACGACGGTGTGATGGAACCGTGTGGGCGGTCGCGGCGAGCCGGACGGATCCGGAAAAAACCAGGGAAAAGCGCTGCCGGCGGCCTCGATATGATTGAATCTACCGCTCCGCTCCGCCGGCGGGAAGCGTGACGGGTTGCGTACCGGGCGCTTCCGGTGACAATAACAAATTCGGCCCAGTCGCCGGCTCGGTCCGGTGAAACTCCCACCCCCAATTCAGCCCCGCCCATACCTCCATGCGCACCAATCCCGTCAAACGCAAGCTTCGTGAAGGCAAACCCTCGTTCGGTACTTGGCTGGCGCTGGGCGATTTGTTCGCGACGCGCGTGCTGGCCCGATCCGGTTTCGATTGGTTGACGCTGGACATCGAACACTCGGCCATCGATTGGTCGCAGGCGACGATGATTTTCGCCGCGGTGGCCGACGCCGGTTGCGTGCCGCTGGCCCGCGTTCCCGAAGGTTCGCACATGCTGATCAAGCGGGTGCTCGACGCCGGAGCCTGGGGCATCGTGGTGCCGATGGTCGACACGGTGGAGCAGGCCAAACTGGCGATCGCCGCGGCGAAGTACCCGCCGACCGGCAACCGGAGCATCGGCGGCGGGATGCACTCGATGAACTTCAACACGACGGCGGCCGAGTACTACGAGAAGTGGAACGACGAGGTGCTCGTGATCTTGCAGACCGAGAGCCCGACCGGCGTGGCCAACGCCGAGGAGATCTACGCCCTGGAAGGGTGCGACGCGATTTTCGTCGGGCCGAACGATCTGCGCTGGCAAATGAAGAAGCGAGGGGAGCCGGAACCGACCGACGCCGAGTTCGAAAAGATGCTGGATCGCGTGGTGGAGGCGGGCAAGAAGGTGGGCTGCCCGACCGGCATGCACACGATGGACCCGCAGAGCGCGCTGAAGCGAGCCGCCCAAGGGATGCAGTTCATCGCCGTGGGGAGCGACCTGCGGTTCATGACGCAAAAGGCGTCGGAAACGTTGAAGGCGCTCAATCCGGAAGCCGTGCAGAAGGAATTGGTGAAGTACTAACGAGCGGGGTCGAACGGAACCGCTTCGTTTGACGTCGTCTGCGAACACCATGCGGTACGGCGGGCCGCGCGAACAGCGTGGGCCTCGCGGGCTATGTCGGTTTGCAATGGACACATCACCACCGCTCGACCCACCCAACGAATGCTATTTCGGCGGCAGGTTCGCCCGGATGAATTCGGCGGCGTGGTCGATCGCTTCGCGGGCTTCGGGGAGCAACGGCTCGCGCGATTGGAAGACGTGGAACATGCCCTTCCAGACTTCAAGCTTCACCGACGCTCCGTCCGCTTCAGCTTTCTTTGCCGCCCGGATGCCGTCGTCACGGAGCATTTCGTGTTCGCCGAGCTGAAACAGCAGCGGCGGAATGCCGCGGTAGTCGGCGAAGACGGGCGAAGCCAGCGGGTTTTTCGGGTCGCCGTCGGCCAGGTAGAGGTCGCGAAATTTGGGCATCGTTTTCGCGCTGATGACGGGGTCTTCGACCGTTTTCAGCGACTCACTCGCGAAAGTGAAATCGGTGCAGGGCGAGATGGGAATCCCTCCCAGCGGTTGGCGCAGCTTGCGATCGCGCAGCGCCAATAGAGTCGACAAAGTCAGATTGCCGCCGGCGGAGTCTCCGGCGACGAAGGTCGCTCGGGCGGGGCCGGGGCGAGAGGGCCCGTTGGCGGCCATCCACTCGTGAGCACGGACACAGTCGTCAAGTCCGGCGGGAAACGGGTGTTCCGGCGCTAACCGATAGTCGGGGAGGAACACGGCGCATTTGGCCGCGGCGGAAAGGTGGGCCGCCAGCGGCAGATATCGGCCGCCCGATCCCGAGACAAAGCCGCCGCCATGCAGATAGAGGAGCCGCACGTCGGGGTCGGCGCCGGGCGCGAGCACCCACTCGCAGGGGATGTCGTCGACTTTGACGCGAATCAACTCGACGCCTTTGATGGTGGGCTCGCGGCGCGACCCCATGCCGGCACGCAACTTCTCCAAGTTGAAATCGGTTGCGCCGAAGGGGGCGCTGCGCCGCATGTTCTCCAGGTAGGCGCGACCTTCCGACGAGACGACTCGTGAGTCGACGGCGGCGGCGGTGGCGGGAGCCGCGACCTTGTCGGGGGCGAGAGCCGCCGGAGAGTTTTTTGTGACCGGCGATTTCTGCGGCGGCTGGTCGCCTACCGCGGCGTCTGCGCCAAAGGCGAGTAGGAGACTCAGGAGTGAAGTGCTAAGAATCGTGCGCATTACGCCGTGATGCCTTTGGTGAGCTCCATGAAGGCCGTTTCCAGGTTGATCTCTTCGGGCTTGAAGAGTTTGAGCTTGAAACCGGCGCCGATCAGGAGCGTCGGCAACTCCGAATAGTCGACTACTTCCGGCTTGAGCACGGCCGTGATCTCGCCTTCCGGGCCGACGTCGATCTTTTCGACCATCGGATGTTCAGAGAGAAATTTGGCCGCCCGATCGGTTTCGTCGGTGACCTGGATCTTCAAGACCGTGCTGCTGCGGACTTGCCGCATCACTTCCGTCACCTCGGAGTTCACCAACAGCTCACCCCGCTCGATGATGCCGACCTTGTTGCAGATGTCGGCCAACTCCGGCAGGATGTGGCTACTGACCATGATGGTTTTGCCCATTCCGCGCAGCTCCTTGAGCAGGCCGCGGATCTCGATTCGGGCCCGGGGATCGAGCCCGCTCGCCGGTTCGTCCAAGAGGAGCACCTGCGGGTCGTGCAGCAGCACGCGGGCCAAGCCGAGTCGCTGTGTCATGCCGCGCGAGAGACTGGTGACGAACGCATCGCGCTTATAGCCGAGATCGACCAGCTCCAAGACGTCGTCGCAGATTTTTCGCCGAGCCGGTCCTTTAATGCGGTACGCGGCCGCGAAGAACTCCAGGTACTCGATCACCTTCATATCGTCGTACACGCCGAAAAAGTCGGGCATGTAACCGATGGCGCGGCGAATCTCCTTCGGATTCACGTAGATCGAATGTCCGCAAACGTAAGCCTCGCCCCAACTCGGATTCAAGAGCGTGGCGAGAATTCGCATCGTCGTCGTTTTGCCGGCGCCGTTTGGGCCGATGAAACCGAAGACGTCCCCTTTTTCGAGCTTCAAGTTGAGCGATTTGACGGCGAACAACTCGCCGTATTTTTTGGTGAGATCGCGGGTTTCGATCATGGGGCGGCCGTCTCCACGGGAATGACCAGGCGAACGACCATATAACGCCGATCGCGATTGCGAGGGGCCGGCGCGCCGTCGGCCGAGAGTGTCAGTTCGCTACCATATTGAGCGGCGTCGTCGACGCGAGCCACGAGAATCGCCCGGTTGAGCGCGAGCAACTCGCCGGCGTCCAGGAACTTCTGGTAGCGGTGCGTGAGCCCCGTGTGCCCCCGGCCGCCGGCCGCCTCGAAGAACATCATGTGGCGGAGCGTATTAGCGACGTCGAGCGAACCGGGATCGTAGGGCTGAGAGCTGGTCCGCGGGGTCTGATACTGCTTCGTGCTCTCGGCGACCTTCGTGTCGTTCAGCACGCTGCGCAGGCCCCGGCTGAGCGGGTTCTTCAGCTCGAAGGTCGCCTCCGGTTTCAGGTTGCCGAGGTTGTAGGCGTCTCGACCGTGGAACAGCCAGGTGTCGGCGAGCACGGTCGGAAACGGATTGCGCACCGTGCCCGCCAGGCGTTCCCCCTGGCGAACCAGCGGCGGGTGCAACGGCTTGGGCGCCCGGGCGCTCCACCGTCCGGTAACCATCTTGCTCGACCAGACCTGCACGGGCATTCCCGAAAGCGTCGCCAGATCGCCGGAGGCGTTGTAGGAATCGCCGAACCAGTCGCCGGCTACTTCGCGGGCTTTGATGCCCCCCAGGCCGTCGCCGCCGAGGCACGTCGTGACAAGGTCGGGATCGTCGGGCGGGGCGCCGAACAGCTTCTGCGAGGGCCGCCAGCCGACGTCGTAATTGGTGGTCGAAGGGCTGAAAACTCCGGCGTAAGAAACGCCCCGTACGACGCCGCTCGCCGCGTCGCAATCGACGACGTCGACCTGATTCGTGCAGAGTTGGTCGCCCTTCATCCAAAGGGCCAGGTAGTGCGCGCCGACGGTCGTCAGAACCACGATCGCCGGCAGCGTCACCCAGGTGAGTTCGGTCCGCTTCAACAGCTTACGAACGAGGAAGTAATCGCCGGGACCGACGAGCGCAATGTAGCCGATAACAAGCATCGCCAGCGTAAAGAAGGAGATGACCTGGACGCCCTCGTATTGGTCGATCGCCGCGAGGAGTTGTCCCGTAAGGTCGTCGTAGCCGTATCGGCCGCGGACATGGGGAGACTCGTCGGAGCCGCCCGAAATGCCGGCGGTTTCAATCATTTGCTTCAGCAATCGCTCGCGAGGCGACCAATCGGCGAGCGCTCGATGTTCGAGATCGAAAGCCGCGAACGTAATGCGGCCGAGCCCGACCGCCCGGCGGACGATGAGCGGCAGGTCGCCCTCGGCCACCTCGACGTCACCATCGGTCTCCTGAATGCGCAGCACCCGGAGTTCCGC
>Ga0163153_10007720_pt1 | contig 11461 bp, 4 predicted proteins | sample OliLakLV19MP6IB1_FD_148629 | JGI IMG/M metagenome (GOLD analysis project Ga0163153, IMG submission 148629) | Freshwater microbial mat bacterial communities from Lake Vanda, McMurdo Dry Valleys, Antarctica - Oligotrophic Lake LV.19.MP6.IB-1 | ecosystem: Environmental > Aquatic > Freshwater > Lake... | reverse complement strand
TCATCTCTTTTTGGAGGTGCAGGTTGGGCTGCTTGACAACAATAACTTTTACCATCATTTGAACGGATTGCTCGACCTCCAGGCCCTCCATTACTTGGGCTACATTTCATACCTAAATCAACCGGTCCATATGTGTGCTCTGGATAAGATGCAGGTGGACATGCTGCGAGCTGTGGAGTAGGAGTATTGTTCGTAACCTGACAGCATTTCCTGTTATTTAGACATAGATTACCTTCAATATGTTTTTCATTTGATCCACAATTAGTTTTACAGGCAGCTCCAGAAATTTTTGTTTCACAGTGACTTACAGGTTGTCGAGGGGTTCTATTTCCTTCTTCGGGTGGTGGAACAGGATTATTTACGGCTGGACAGCAATAATTGAATGTGCTACTAAGATAGCATGTTTGTGAACACTCAGCATTACACGCGCTTTGATCTGAATCACTATAATTACAGTTATCGCCATTACCTGGTGCGGGATTAGCCCCAGGATCAGTAGCAGGCAATCCCGGATCGCTTGGCGGCGTACCCGGGTCACTGCTCTTTGAATAACAACACGCATTATTTTTTGGCCCACACCATCCGTATGCTGAACCCAGTCCTGAATCATCACATACAGCTTGAGGGTTGTTTGCATATCGCTCATTGTCTGGTTTTTCACCGCTACAGTGTAAGCCTTTATCTGTTGAACATTCTCCTTGACCATCCCCATCTTCACCTGGTGGTCGCGCACCTTCTGCATCTCCTCCTGAGCCAACACAGCACAAGCGTTCATTGCTACCTTCTTTGTAGCGCGAAAGGCAGTATCCACCTTTGCTTCTACACGCATCACAGGTTGACTCAGTGAGTGATCGTGGGTCACATCGATCAAGGCCAACTGCATGTATACTTGCCACTTTGGTTGTTTGGCCGTTTTTTACTTCGAAAGAGCGATTTTCATTACACTTTGGTCTATATATTGATGTAAGTCCTCCAACACGCAGCGAATACTTTCCTTCGGGAAGATCATCAAAAACGTGATAATTACAGCCCGGAGTACCTTCGTCAGCCTTATATTCTTCAAGCTCCTGCAGGGCTACCGACTTTCCAGCCTCATCAAATATTTCAAGCTCACATTCTCCAAGGAATTTGTAGATGCCACCGCGACCAATGGAACTCGTGAGTTGATCATAAGAACATGTTGACGGTGTTTCGGTTTCGCTATTAACCCAGGTGAACATACGGATTTCAGCTTTACCATTCACAATTGGCACTGGTGTTGGGGTTGGGGAGAGAACGTACCATCCATATTCAACATTCACACCACAAGCGACACGAACATTTTCAAAGATATTCGGATTGGCTAACTGAGAAGCTTCTTTTTCATAGGATTTGGCATATGTTGGACAGGCATCAACGTCACCCGTGCTCACACATTTCTGCTTGGTTACGGTGTAGTTTGGAGCGTACAGTTTGATTGAGGCTAATGCATCTTCACCAAAACCACCGGGACTATTTGGAACAAAATTAGCTGCATTGACCACGACTTTACCACCAATGAATGGCGCTGACTGAACGGGCTTATCGCCACGATCAATGATCTGCTTGTTGTTTGCAGTTCCATAAGTCGCTATTTCCTTATCGAAGTCAGTGATGATTTCTCCGGTTGTTCCACTGCGAACGTATGCCGTTGCATTGAACGGACATCCGCAGGTTTTTTCGGCACTAATTGAGTAGTCGTGTATAGTGCCGGGCTTGAGCGATAGCTTTTCGGATTCATCTTTCTGTGAATAGTACAGTGTTGAATTGGGCTGTGGGCTTGAGTTGATTGTTGCAAAGGCTCGTTTGAAGGTGTATTCCTGTCCGCCGACAACTGGCTGGCTATTATGATTCGCAAAGGAGTATTTGTACACCCAGGTATTGTCGCTATTTGTATCCTCAAGCCAGATTCCCGTTTCGACTGGTGACGTTGGGTTGCTTGTGTCGAAACTAAGAGGGGTCATTTCACTCTTTTTACAGTCTTTCGTTTTGCAGCTCTCAAGTCCGATGGATTCTGGCTTTTGGCATGAGTAGACTGAAATTGTTCCGGTGATTTTTCCTGCTTGAGGCTCTGCAGGAGCCTGTGTCGTTCTTGGACTTTCCTGCTGTGGCGCTGCTGTTGGGGCGGTTGTTGGTGCCGGTGTACATACACCAGCATCACGAAGGCTAACTTTTGCAAATGGCATTCCGGAGGTGACACGGGCTCGGTAGTTAACATAGACATCGGGACAGTAACTATCGGTGAGGGGTTGGTCAAAGGTCAACGGGATGTTGAATAGATTCGATTTTGTTGCTTGGCCATTCTTAAGCTCAGCTTCACCAATATCTGCATTAACATAATCACATGGGGCAGGGAAGTCGATCGATGCAACACCAAAGGTAAAGGTTGAATTTCCTTCATGCAAGCGACTACCTTGGACATCGGTCAAATACAATTTACCAGTGTCCTGCCCGCCCGATCGATAATTTTGACTAAAGCACACACGACCACATACCGTCACACTCTTATCGCCATTCTTTGTGACACGCTGAGTGCAGCCGCTGTCAGCTGTATCAATCGTCATAAGTCGTACTTGGCTATTGCGAATCGTTGCGGCTTCTGTGTTGCGAGTGAGTGCATTGTCGCGGACACTGAGACCGACAAAAGCAGCAATAACTGCTAATGCACCAACGCCAGCGATCACCGCTCCTACAGCGCTCCCTCGTGAGTTGAGGAGTATGCCTTTGGTCTGTCGAGGCTGATTCATCCAATATATATATTTCATTATTCTGCTATAACCAGGTTATTAATAACTCCCGAGTAGTCAACGGCGTTCACAAATCCATCAGTATTGATGTCACAAACTAAATTCTGACCAGACATTCCATATTCAGTTATACAAGAAGCGAGATCGGTTGTGTTGGTCACGCCATCATCATTGAAATCAGTGTCATAGTTAGGAATGCTACCGCCGAAACGCTGTTCGAAGAATGATGATGGCTGCGCACCAGCTTCTGCGCTGAGTTTCTGTTTCAATGCATCAGTTGGCTGATCAAGTGCAAAGGTGTATGGTCGAGTAAAGACTTTTTCTGGCTGAGTTGAACGCTCTCTTGCATTATTGAGAAGCAAATTACCACTCACGCGAGCAAAGCCTCCCTGTGGATCTTCGCCAATTTGGTCCCGAGCAACTTGTATGCCATCGTCATCTGTAGCTTGCGTTGGTTCGAAAATGTTACCCTCGACAATAACCTGGCTTTTGTTTGAATGTCCAACGGCGTAGTCGCGCCAGTTGTAGTAGTAGTTGTTGACGACGTCGACTTTACCAAATCGAACACGAGGAACGCGCTGGACCACATTTGAGAAAACGTTATGGTGCAGTGTTGCTGTGATATTTTTATCAATCTCTTCACGCTCATTTGAGTTTCCAATAAGCATCGTTTTGCTATGGTGTTCAAGTTTTGACCACGACAGTGTTATTTCTTGGCTGCCGCTTACAATATCCAAAAGTCCATCGCAATAAGCTGAAAGGGTCACGTGATGTGCCCACACACGCTTACTGTTTCGAATTTGAATTGCATCCCCGTTTCCCACGGTATTACATTCGCTATGACCAGTTTGGTTTCCTTGCGTGAGTGTTACGTTGGTGATAATAACGTTCTCAACGTCTTCAATATTTAACCCACTGCGGGTGATGACGATATCAGCGCCGCGGCCATCAAGTGTTTTGTTTGAAGTCACATCAATGTCGTCTTTGAGCTGTATGGTGCCGTTGACTGCAAATCGGACGATAGCTGGTCCCTGTTGCTGAAGTGCCCATCGTAAGGTTCCCGGCTCAATAGGATCCTTGTTGTCATGGAGACTAGTAACGGTGAGCAACTGACCTCCTTGTCCTCCTGTCACTCCTGCGCCAAAACCTGCACGCTCAGTAAGAAGACTGTCGTGAGAAAATCTGTCGGTTTGTCCAGCTGGGGGAGTTGTCGAGTCACCTGGCGCATCGGCAGCTTGACTTGGTGAAGGTGTTAATTCCAAGGCTGGCTTTTCTTTAATTGTCCAGCCGTAGGCAATGTTTACGCCACATGCGATACGAAGATCTCGGAAGTCTTTGCCCTTTTCCCCATTTTCAAATCCGGTGAGCTTGTCATCGGTAAAGCCTGCAGGACATGCATCGATCTCGCCTGAGCTCACACATTCTTGGGAAACGACATTATGTTTTGGGGCAAATAAGCGAACGTGGGCGAGTCCATCCTGACCGAATGGTCCATAAGGGAAGTTGACCTCTTTATTGCCTCTGGTTGTCCAAAAATCAAGCTGTCCCGTATCTGCCTCGCCGCTTGTAAAGCCCATAAGTGGCCTGCTTCCGCGTGCAGCGATTTGCATGTCATTTGAGATGCCGTTTTCGAGCGAGCTCGTTTCACTTGCCTTATCAAGTACCGTTGTAATTTCGCCTGTATCTGCATTTTTTACATATGCTTTGGCTCTGAATTCACAGGAACAGGATTCGTCCTTTGTATTGATAGTGAAGTCCTGTGTGGCCGGCGCAGCAGACGTTGCTTTGTCTCGACCAGCAGAGGTGAAGGTCTTAACTTCACCATTCACATTGATTTGCGCAGAAACACTCTTGATGGTATATTTCTGACCCGTTCGCAAGCGTTCGTTATTTGGATCGCGGGCTATTAAGTAGGAATACAGATGGGTTCTGTCTGCGGTCTGATCAAGGCTCCAAACTGTTTGCTCTGAAAAAAGTTGGTCACTGTATGGAACCTCAATACATTTTGAGCTGTTTTCGTCACAAAGAGTCACTAAAACAGCTTTCGGCTTTGTGCAGGAATATACGGTAATGCGTCCATCCATGAGTGAAAAGCCTGGATCGCTTGGCACCGGTGTAGTAGGCGGCTGCGTTACTGCAGGTGGAGTTGTTGGATTCGGTGCAGCCGTTGGTGGAACTGTTGATGGTGCTACTGATGGGGGAACTTCTGTTGGCGCGGTGCTTGGTGGTACGCCATCTGGGCACAACAGCGAACGATTTATGGTACCAACTCTTGATTGCGGAGTGTAGTCCCATGGACCTTCTGTTTTAACATGGACCTGAATTTCAGGACATGCTTCGAGCCACTGGCTTTTATCAGGGATATTGAAAACGCCTGTGTATGTTGCATCGCGCTTGATTGCTTCACGAGCATCGCAGCGCAATGTTGCGGGGTTCGTCACAAATTCCCAACCAGACGCTCCGATGTTTTCACCGGCAGGGTTATCTTTTGTTGGCATGAAAAGTTCAACTCTGAATTTTCCTTTATCTGATGGGGGATTGAGGTTGAAACACATCGTGCCCTTAATTTGATAGTCCCAACCACTTGGCCGCGTCGGGCCATTTATCTGAATACCAATGTCTCGGTTGCCGACATAACTGACTAACGGGTTTTCATTTGCCTGCGATTGTGTCGTTTGCGGATTTTGCAAACGGGGGATAATGAGTCCTGCAGTCAACCCAACACCAATTGCCGCAAGGGCGAAAAGCGTAGTGAGCGTCGTAAAACCTTTTTGGTTGAATTCACGAAAGTAATAGTGATGCACGACACCCATCATACTTATCACTATAGCAAATAAAAAAGATAGTATCTACGTTGATTTACTGTGTTTCGATTGCTTCTACAACGAGTGTATAGTCGAGTGCATTAACAGCGCCATCATTGTTCACGTCGGCCTTGAGTGAAGCCCCCTTTTGGCCGTACACATTGATGACGGCAAGGAGGTCGAGTGTGTTGTAAGCCTCATCAAGGTTAATGTCAGCAGCTTTATTTACTGCCTTCAAGGTTGTTGACTGGGGAGCTTCTGCAAAATTCTGAATTGGTCGAACAACCCACCCAAATTCAAGCTTCATGCCACAATCCATACGGAGGCCATTGATGGTCTCAATCCCCACAGGAGAAGCATTTTCACTGACATTGCGGGTTTCCGTACATAACCAAGTGACATCAGTACCTTTTTGACATGTCCTAATTTCTTTACGAACAATTTCATAGTTTTGACTTTCAAATGCAAGCGTTGCGAATGCACTATCACCCTCGTCGTAAATTTCCTGATCTTCAGGAAATGCCGCAAATGCTCGATCGGTGGTAAAGACCTGGTATTGAGCGAGTGAACCCTGATTAAAAGTAATAGGGGAGCTTCCCGAGCGACGTTTGTCGTATATGCCCCATGCGTTCGGGTTAAGTTCAGGATGCGCTTCAAAATCAAGGACGAATTCCTCTCCAGTTTCGGACAGTTCCCTCACCGACGCAGAGATATTCAATGAACATAGCTTTCGAGGAGAGTCAGCGCGCTGCGCACGCGTTGTCAGTGAAGTACCAACGAGAACAGCAAATGTAGTCACCATAAGCAGAGAGAGTACGACAATAGATGATGCGAGTGGCTGTCTCATATTACAAGGTCACGATTAGTTAGACGGTGTTGTTTCAAGTCCGACTGGGTTCGTCAAGCCGCCCACTGGACCTGATGTTGCGAGCTCAACGGTCTTACCGTAGTTCTGAATGACCAGTGATGAGTCGAGTGCATTGACAACTCTGTCCTTGTTGACATCTTCTGGCATGTTCTCGCCTCGTGCAAAGTAGTTATCGTAAAGCATGAGCAAGTCGAGTGAGTTAATGACGCCATCTTTGTTGATGTCAGCTGCCTTTAAGAATTCAAGTTGAGCAAAGTCTGCAACTGCACAGGTGTTAAGATCACTTTGGACTTTTGCAACTAAGGTGTTAATGCTTCCTGCTGTTTGGGAAACAACTGGATCGGTTGAGTACGCCCACTTTGTTCCGTCTTTTCTGACTGAAGCAACTTCTTTGATCATGCCATCAAATCGCTGTCGTGAGGTAAGTGTTCCATTCACGTTTCCGTATCCGATAGCGACGAGAGTAAGTTGGCCATTATTCATGGTTCTCAAGATGTTTGCGGCTGCAAAGACTTGTTGATCGTCATCTGCTGGTGGATTGCCTGGGATACTGTTTGTATTACCGTCGGTGAGCAAGACAACGACTGGACGTCGTGTTGAATCACCTCTGCCGTTCTTAATAAGGTTGGTAGCAGCCTTGACTCCACACTGGATACAGGTTCCTTCTTTAGCGATGGCGCGAAGCTTCGAATAGGAAACCGCATTTAAGAGTGTTTGCTGATCAGATATAGGTGTGAAATTCTGAACGATTGATCCAGCGGTATTATTTTCGTCGAAGTTGACACCAGTATTAAAGTGGACCACGGCAACTCTGCTGTCAGGGCCAGTTTTCTGAATGTCCTGTATAAAGGTTTTAAGTTGTGCAGTAACAGCTGTTAATTTATCTGGACCTTCGGCTTCTTTATCATCGTCCTCTGGCTTGTACATTGAGCTTGAGGTGTCGACGACGAAGACGTAGTCATAGTTAAAGTCGCACTTCTGTACAGTGACTCCGTAGACGATCTCTTGTCCACAGCCGACGGTCATGCCGTGCACTTCGTCTGTTCTTGCTGGGGTGACTGTTTTACAGGCTGATGTGCCGCTGGCGATGTCCTTCAGGTCATTTACACAGCTGTACAGCTTGTTTCCACCTGGCACAACTCGGTAATTAGTCTTATCGAAGTAAAACTTGACTTGTGAGTCTTCAGGATTACCGTATTGTTCTTGCGCGCGAATGTCATCAACTGCGACTTTTGAATTAATCTTTATGTCAGCTGTTAATGGATTGCTGCCTTGCGGGAGACTAACCGAATCTTCAAAGAAGACGTACGACATGCCTTTGTTAAGCATTGCTCCTGTGAAGAATCTGAACTTTTCTATTAAGCTGACATTCTCGCTTGGGTTTGCACCGATGTTGTGGAATTTTATAGCTTCTGTGTTTTCGAGGACCTCTTCACCCTTTGCATCAAGAACAGGTGCGCCTGCGGCATCTTTCTTAAAGTATCGGGCGAATTGGCGAGCTTTATTATTAAGAGGTGCCCATTGATTGTTCAATACACTTGCTTCAATAGGCTTTGCTTTGAATCTACCTGTCGTGGTATCAGTGGCGCATGTTCCATCTGAGTTAAGGACTTCACATTCCTCGATGAAAGCTAATGCTTTATATGTACATGCAACCTGTTCTGGGGTAGGTGATGGTGTCGCTGTTATTGTTGGGGTAGGCTGTAAACATGCCTTTGGGTATGAGGTGCAATCGTCTTCAGTACATCTCTGTGGAAGACATCGGCAAATGGCGCCATCTCTACAATCCCCAGTTGCGGTTGGGACGTCTAAGCCATCTGTTGAATCAGTCTCATTCCTATTACTTTCCGTCTGTGGATCACCTGGCTGAGGCTGTCGTCTGTCTCCGACAATCGATACAGCGAGACAATTGAGTGGTTCGCCTGCTTCATTTGTACTTGGCTTACATTCGCTTTTTGATCGGCATCCACGATTGGTAAGGTCTGTTGGCTCGAAGCAACCAAATGATCCTGGTGGTGTTGGGGTAGGTGTAGCGGTTGGAACCGTCGTAGGAGTGGGGGTGTAGCTGTCGGAACTGCCACACAACCACCCGGCACGAGTCTTGATTGTGCATGGGTTTTTGTAACTCCAGCATCTTGCACATTGTAAGCAAAGTAAAAGTCAACGTCACCTGATCCAAGAGCCCAAGCCGGGCGATTGTATACATAATATATTGTTTCAGTTGAATTAGGTCTTACTGAAAGAAGAATATGTAGCGCTGGATCAAAGTCAACACCTGAACTTGCTTTAATATTTTGTTTTTGTCTGTCTGTGTATGATACTGCTGGGTCATACTGAACACTGAGGCCTAAAATTCTATTCGCGCACGATGCACCAATATTCTTGCCGACTGGTGTTCTTCCGCTAATATCAGCATCCAAAACCATTACATCACTTGACGTTTTTGATCTAAGCTCGAGCTTTGCGATATGAGGATCATATGAACAGTTAAACCAGCCGTTACATTTCGCAGATCCACCTTCAAACCATTGCGTGTTACCCTCATGAAATATTGGACTAGGAGTTGGAGTGCCTTGCGGAGCTTCCTGAGCTTGTGATTGGGTTGTCTGTGCTTTATTACTTTGACTCACATTGTAGCCAATGACTAAACCAAGACCGATGACCATCATAGAAAAAACGGTCAATAAAGAAGCGACTTCACCCTTGTTGTTGAGATATGTTTTGAATTTCACAAATACTTATTTAACTGTTATGCTAACTGGTTCTGCTAATCCGAGTGTGTTAATACCATTCTTGGCTGTGATGGTGAGGTCTTGATCGAATTCAAGTTTACCTGAACCAGCCTTAAGAGTTTTAAGTGTGAAAGAGAAGACATCTCCAGTTCTCAAATCTTGTGGATTGCTTGCGCTGACTGAAGAGTTAACAAGTACTTGACCCTTAGCTACATCGATGTTGCTTTTCAGAATACTATCATAGGCGGTGCCATTGACGATGTCGGAAGCGGTGAACAACTTCGGATCATAATTAATAGCGATGTCTGTTGCCTGAACTGCAGTATTTTCAAGAGAAACGGTTACTTTAACTGTGTCTCCGACGGATGGAGTAGCTGGCTCAACCATAAGTTTCAGAGCAGTTTCACCTTGCTTAACTTCACCTGCTTGCTGAGTTTGACCTTGTTCATCGGTAGTATCAACAACCTGTGAATTTCTACGTGCCATCATGATGCCGACAACGATGCTGATGACGAAAAAGAACAAAATGATCCCAAAGATAGCGAGCTTACGATTTGGGTGAAGATCGTGGAAATCTTGTGCATCTGCACCTGATGTAGGCTGACTTTGAGGGTTAGATTGTTGCATATTTTCGTCCATGTGAATCATTGTAAACATTTCATCTAAATCATGTCAATAGGGAAAATTGCTATAGCAATTTTATACTCAGTTTTACTTACTGTTCAATTTGTACTCCTAAATACTCGATCACAACTGATGCATCGATCGCATTCACGACACCATCATTATTAATATCTTCAGGCAAGTCATTACCTTGTTCGAAATATGCCTCGAAGAGCAATGTGAGGTCGCTTGTGTTCACAAAGCCATCAGTATTAACGTCTGCAGATTTTTGGATAGCGGCGATAAAATCGTTCGTTTTTGCACATGAGTTGAGGCGACTGGTTATGCGCGAATAGATGCTATTAATGGTACCTGAGGCACTTGCTTTCGTTGTGTCGGTTGAAAATGCCCACGTTTCATCGGTTGCGATTTTCTTGATGATCTCGAACAGTTGAGCGCCCGGAAGTTTTGTGATATCGCTTGAAGCCAAGGCTGGGTTACCATATCCGATGGCTGCAATTGTGATGCCGGTGTTGAGCTTGAGGTTTTCAACTTGTCTATTAATAAGCGGTTCGTATCCTTCTTTTGGATGCGGGCCGCCAGGATTACTGTTTGGCAGACCGTCGGTCAGGAAGATAACAACGGGGGTTCGGGATTTATCAGCGCGACTTTGGATAAGCCGATTCGCTTCACCAAGGCCACCTTCAATATTTGTTCCTTCAGCGACCTGGAGGCCTGTTGCAACCACATTCTGCAGATCGTTGAAATCTGTACTAAAGTCGCGCAAGGTGAGAGGAGTTTTATTAAATTGAACAATGGCGACGCGGCTATTTGTGCTGGTTGTCGTGAAATCTGAGGCAATATCGTTCAAGACAAGCTTCATATTGTCCTTCATCACATCTATTTTGCGCTTTCCATAGAATGGGTCATCAAATTTTGTCATAGAGGTTGATGTGTCAAGTACGAAGACATAGTCAAAGGTGTTTTCACAGCGTTGCAGCGTCCATCCATATTCTATGTCCTGGCTACAGGCTACTTTGAGTCCGTGGATTGTGTTCTGAACGTTAGCGTTTGCTGTCGATTTGAAGCGATCAGATGGTGCTAGCGGTGTGGATTTTCGAATTTCTTTACCCCCATCATTTGGCAGGAATTGATACCGGTTCGTGTCGATTTGAAGGCGAATATCTGCGTCAGTGCTTTCCCATCCAATCGGGTCAAATTCTTCGAGGCTCACATATGTCCCAGAGAAAGGCTTATTAAATTGATCTTTCTGATTTGGGTTGTGCGTTACCCGAGTGCTTTGATTTTTATTATTGGTGATGCTCCAAAGAGGGGTTTCGAGATCGTGCTGCGGAGCATTTGCTTCAAGTCTATATTGAGGCTCTACGACAGGCTTGCCAATGTTGAATCCACGTGCGTCTTTCTTACAGATTCCTCGGTCCTTGTCCTCCCACTCCGTGCATTCTTGTACAAAGGGGAGCGATTTAAATGAACAGCTTATGACTGGCGTTGGCGTTGGTGTGTTTGTTGGCGTTGAGGATGGAGTCGGTGACGGACCCTCGGTTGGAGTCGGGCTTGGGGTAGGTGACGGGCCTTCCGTTGGTGTCGGTGTATTTGTTGGTGTTGGGCTTGGTGTTGGCGATGGTCCTTCAGACGGCGTTGGCGAAGGAGTTGGTGTTGGTTTCACAC
>Ga0163153_10007719_pt1 | contig 11461 bp, 11 predicted proteins | sample OliLakLV19MP6IB1_FD_148629 | JGI IMG/M metagenome (GOLD analysis project Ga0163153, IMG submission 148629) | Freshwater microbial mat bacterial communities from Lake Vanda, McMurdo Dry Valleys, Antarctica - Oligotrophic Lake LV.19.MP6.IB-1 | ecosystem: Environmental > Aquatic > Freshwater >... | reverse complement strand
TCTTGCCCAGCAACTGCAACTGACCCTTGATCTCGAAAGTTCGATCACCCGTTCGCTGGGCGGTAGCGGCAGTAAACACCATGCGCGGGAACTGGGCGCTGTTCAGAAAGTCGGCGCCTTTCAGGTGATCGTCGCGTTTGCGCTGGTTGCTGAACACGCTGTCGGTCTGCACTTCGATGCGCACATCGGTCAGCGTCTTGCTGGCCTCATCGAAGTTGTAGCTGCCGCGCGCGGCGCGGAACATGCCCAAGGTTTTGGCGTAGCCGATGTGGTCGACCAAAAAAGCGACCGTCAGATGATCGGGGTCGAGCTCGTAGCGTGCGCCTTGGCTGGTTGCTTGCGCCTGCACGAGCGCTGGCGCTGCGAATGCCGTCAACAAGGCAGCCCCAAGGTACAGCGCAGTGCGGCGTGTTGGTTGGGGTTGGGTTTGAGTTTGGGTTTGGCAAGTTTCGGTACGCATGTTCAGCACTCCTTACTTATGCCCCTTGCAGGGGGCGGCGCTGTTGCGCCAGCTGACGAATATCCACGGCAAAGGACAAACAAAGCAGAGCAAGGCTACACCCCGCCAAGGCTGTGGCCAGCGGCTGCGGCACGATCGGCCCCAGGCAGACGATCAGGGTCGTGATCTGCACCACGCACACCGTCTGGCGGCGACGGCTGGGCGCCAGCGGTGCCGCCAGCCAGGTCCAGCGCCAGGCGGCAGCCACGAAGGCATAGCGCATCAGCCCGGCGGCCAGTATCCAAGCCCCGGCCTGGCCGCTTTGCCAGACCAGAGCGCACAGCACCAGGGTCAGCGCAGCATCGGTTTCCATGTCGAAACGCCCGCCAAAGGCGCTGCTCAAACCACTGCGCCGCGCCAGTGCGCCATCGACTGCGTCCAGCAGCGCGGTCACGGTCGCCAGCACGACGATGCCCCAGGTCAGCGGTGTGGCTTGCATCGGCGGGTGCAGCAGGCTTTCTCCGATCAACGCCGCCAGCAGCGCCACCAGCATCAGGCGCAGCGTGGTGACGCGGTTGGCAGGCCCCCAACGCGGGAACGGGTGCGTGCCGCCGCGCGACGCGCGCCAGGCCAGGGTGGCCGCTACGGTGTACAGCAGCATGGCCTTGACGACGTAGTCAGCGCCCAGGCCAGCGGCCCCGCTGGCGACAAGGGCCAGCAGCAGCAGGCCGACAGCAAAAGCCAGCAATTCGCGGCGCTCAGATTGGCGCAATGCGGGCTGGAATGCGCCTGCGCCTGTGCACGGCCCGGCCTGGGTTGGCGCAGCAAAGGGGCGAAGCAGGTTCATGGCGTCAACCGTAACATCAGCGCAGCCAGCGCGTGTATCCGCAGGGTTTCACTGCGCCAGCTTGCGCGCCCAAGCTGCCTTGCCCCCTAATGCCGCCGATTATCCCCAACTGCCCCCCACGCCAAATCAAGCGCTTTGACTTTGACTGCTCCCGACCATTCAACACCCCCCAGCGGCCCCACAGCACAGTCCTGCTGGGTGGCGGCCCCCGGCCACGCCGAGTTGCGCAGCGAAGTGCTGCCGCCGCTGGCTGAAGGCGAGGTGCGCGTACGCACCCTGCACAGCGCCATCAGTCGCGGTACTGAAAGCCTGGTCTGGCGCGGCGAAGTGCCTGCCAGCGAGTTCGAACGCATGCGCGCGCCCTTTCAGGTTGGCGACTTTCCCGGGCCGGTGAAGTACGGCTATGTGAATGTGGGCGTGGTGGAAGCTGGGCCACCTACGCTGTTGGGCCGCACCGTGTTCTGCCTGTATCCGCACCAAACGCTGTTTCAGGTGCCTGCTGATGCCGTGCTGCCGCTGCCGCCAGGCGTGCCCGCCGCGCGGGCGGTGCTGGCAGCACTGCTGGAAACCGCGATCAATGCGCTGTGGGACGCGCCGCCGCGCGTCGGTAGCCGCGTCGTGGTGGTGGGCGCTGGCACGCTGGGGTTGCTGATGGCCTGGCTGGCTGCGCGCGTGCCCGGCTGCCAGGTGCAGGTGGTGGACACGCAAGCGGCACGCGCCGCACCAGCCCGTGCGCTGGGCGCCCAGTTTGTGTTGCCTGATGCTGCCCAGCCCGACGCCGACCTTGTCATCCACACCAGCGGCCAAGCGGCAGGTTTGGCCACAGCGCTGGCATTGGCCGGTTTCGAGGCCACGGTGCTAGAGCTCAGTTGGTACGGCAGCCGCAACGTGTCGGTGCCACTGGGCCAGGCATTCCATTCCCGCCGTTTGGTGCTGAAAAGCTCGCAAGTGGGCACAGTAGCCAATGCCCAGCGCGCACGTTGGACCCACCGCCGCCGCTTGGCGTTGGCTTTGAGCCTGCTGACCGACCCCGCGCTGGACATACTGATCACCCACACCGCACCTTTTGCAGAATTGCCCGATGTGCTGGCGGGCTTGGCGGGCCATGCCCATGCCGACGTCTTGTGCCACCGCATCGACTACCCCCAGGCTGACACCTGAGACCCACAACCCCGAACCCAGAACACAGCAGCGATGTACACCGTCAACGTCAGAGACCATTTCATGATCGCCCACAGCTTCCGCGGTGAAGTCTTCGGGCCAGCGCAACGCCTGCATGGCGCCACCTACGTCGTCGACCTGGAACTGCGCCGCACGGCGCTGGACGCCGACGGCATCGTCGTCGACATCGGCCTGGCCACGCAGGTGTTGAAGGAAGAACTGGCGGCGTTGAACTTTCGCAACCTCGACGAACTGCCGGAATTTGCCGGCAAAAACACCACGACGGAATTCATGGCGCGCGTCATCTACGACCGCATTGCCGCACGCATTGCCGATGGCGCATTGGGGCCGCACGCGTTGCCCGCTGCTGGCCAGTCTGGGTTGGCGTGGATGCGCGTGACGCTGAACGAATCGCATGTGGCTTGGGCGGCCTACGAGGGCGCCTTGCCGCCGGTTTGAACATCGCTGATGAGTAACCCACGCTCGTTCACGCTGCTGATACCCGGCGACTGGGCCACACCCACTGGCGGCTACCGCTACCTGCGCGCGATGGCCCAGGCCATGGGCGAGTCCGGCTGGGACGTGACGGTGCTGCGCATCGACGCCGACTGGCCTGCGCCCGACACAGCGTCGTTGGCACGTGCAGCAGCGCAGATCGGCGCGCTGGCAGACGACACGCTGGTGGTGGCAGACGGCCTGGCCTTCGGCGTGCTGGCTGAGGTCGTGGCAGCACATGCACAGCGGCTGCGCTGGGTGGCGTTGCTGCACCACCCTTTGCACATGGAAACAGGGTTGGGTGCAGTGCAGAAAGCACAGTTGCTGCACAGCGAAACGCAAGCCCTCGCGCTGGCGCGGCAGACCATCGTCACCGGTGCCAGCACACAGCAAGATGTGGTGGCGATGGGGGTTGCGCTTTCGCGCGTGGCGGTTGTCGAGCCTGGAACCGAGCGTCATCTGGGGTTTTCGACTTCAAGCGCGGCCAGCGAGGGTGGCGGTGTAGACAAGCCAACCGATTCCGAGCGCCCGGTGCAACTGCTGTGCGTGGCCACCGTCACGCCGCGCAAGGGCCACGGGTTGCTGTTGGATGCCCTGGCGGGTCTGAGCACGCTGAACTGGACGCTGCACTGCGTAGGCAGCATGACGCGAGACACCGCAACGGCTGCCGCAGTGCTGGCCCAAAGCCAGCAGCCCCGTCTGCGTGGGCGTGTGCAGTGGCATGGCGAAGTCAGCCCTGCCGCGCTGCAAGCGCATTACGCAGCCGCCGACCTGCTGGTGATGCCGTCTTGGCATGAAGGCTACGGAATGGCCGTGGCAGAAGCGCTGGCTGCTGGCCTGCCGGTGCTGGCCAGCCGTGCCGGTGCGCTGGCGCAGACCTTGCCGCCGCAAGCCGGCTTGCAGGTGCCCACAGGCGACGTACCGGCCTTGCAAGCAGCGTTGCAAATGCTGGTGTCAGACCCGGCGCTGCGTTCGCGGCTGGCCGCAGGTGCGAAGGCCGCCGGGCAGCAACTGCCGACCTGGCAGCAACAGGCGGCGCTTTTTGCTGCCGTGCTGCAGGGGGTGGAATGAAGGTGGCGGCAAAAAAAGTGGCAACAGGGGCAACAGCGGCAGTGGCGTCATCAGCACAACCACGCAGCAGCACTGACGTGGCGGGCTTCAGCGCCGACTGGCTTGGGCAGCGCGAACCCTTCGATGCAGCGGCACGTGACGCTGCTGCGTCTGATCTGGGCCTGGACGCCAGGCTGGCGGCACTGCGGCCCAAAGGTACGAATTCAGCCGCGGCAGCCACCGAGCCCTGGCGCGTCATCGACCTGGCTTGCGGCACCGGCGCCAACATGCGTTGGCTGGCGCCGCGCCTGGGCGGGCGGCAGCAGTGGTTGGTGGCGGACCATGACCCTGAGTTGTTGCAAAGCTGGCCTGAGCATCTGGCCCGCGTGGGCACGGCCGCAACGCGGCGCGTTGCCAAGAAATCAGCGTTGGCTGAAACCCTGCACCACAGCAGCCCGCATTTCCAGGCCGCCATCGTGCGCCAGCAAGTCGACCTGGCTGCGTCGTTGGCCCAATTGCCCTGGGCGTCGGCTCATCTGGTCACCGCTTCAGCCTTGCTCGACCTGGTCAGCGCGGCCTGGTTGCAGCAGCTGGTGCAACACGCCGCTGCTGCGCGCGTGGCGCTGCTGCTGGCGCTCAGCGTGGACGGTCGACATGGCTGGTCTGTACCCGACAAGCTTGACGACACCGTTGCTGCCCTGTTTGCCGCGCATCAACAGCGCGACAAGGGTTTCGCTGGCCCGGCGCAGGGAGCAGCCGCCGCACCCGCCCTGGCGCTAGCGCTGCGGGCGGTGGGCTACCGCGTCTTCAGTGCGCGCAGCGACTGGCATCTGGACGGCAGCGCAAATGCCCAGTCGCTGGCCTTGCAGCGTGCGTTGATAGCCGGCATGGGCGCAGTGGCCTGTGAACAGCAGCCAGCCGCCTGCGCTGCGGTGCAGGCCTGGCAGCAGCGGCGGCACGCACTGGCCGCGCGCAGCACGCTGGTGGTGGGCCACATCGACTTGCTGGCTCTACCACCACGCTTGACACCTGGCGCGGACTTGCGGCAGCGCCAAAGGCGTCAACTGAAGGTCTCCGCCTTCAAGTCCGCCTTCAAGTCCGCCTTCAAGTCCGCTGTTAAATCCAGATCCCACAACATGTCCTCACCCAGCGCCAGGCGGCGCGCCGGTGGGCGCGGGCAGTCGGCCATGCGCGTGGCGCCTGGCCATTGCAAGCCAGGGCGGCCGTTGCCAATCAGCACCGGCGCAATGACCAGATGCAAGCGGTCCAGCATCCCGGCCGCCAAGCAGCGCGACACGGTGACCCCACCACCTTCGACGAACAGCAAGCGCAGCCCGCGTGCGGCCAGGGCCGCCCATACACGCGCCGGGTTGAAGCCCTTCGCGGGGTCATCGGCGTTCAGCAGGTCTTCCACTGCCAGCACCTCAGCCGCGCTCTGACCCACCCCTGTTGCCATTGGCGCCTGCAACCTGGAACGTGCCACTGCCGCATGGCGGCTGTCGCACACCCACAGGCTGGGTGCAGCCCCGTCACACAGCACCCGCGCGCTGCCGTCCAGCCGCGCTGCCGGGTCCAGCACCACGCGCACGGGCTGCGGGCCGGGCACGCGCCGGGTCGTCAGTTGCGGGTTGTCGGCAGCCACCGTGCCTGCGCCTACCATCACCGCGTCGCACAAAGCGCGCAGGCGATGCAGGTGCAGCAAGCTCTCTGGGCCGGTCACGAAATACGAATCACCCGAGGCCGTGGCCACGCAGCCGTCCAGGCTTTGCCCCAGTTGCGCCAGCGCCCAGGTGAGGGCTGGCGAGTGCTGAATACGCCCAGCCTGCGCCAGCCGGGCGTCCAGCAGCGGCTTGTATATATTGAACAACGCGCGGCTGGCAACAGACCAACTGCCGCCCAGCTGCCAGCCGTGAACGGCATCAGCGCGCAAAAGCTCTGGCTGGGTGGCCTCAGCCTGGGATTTGTGCAGCCCCTGGCGCGCTTGCAGCAGCAACCGCCACAGTTGCGGCCAGTCTGTAAGCGGGTCGGCAGGTTGGTCGGTAAGCTCAATAGATGGCATGAGCGCGATCATCGCAGCCACAGTCCGTTGGCTCAAATTAAAGACTCACATCCACAGCGCAGGCCGCTGCGCGGCTATCCTGTCCAGCATGATCCAAGCCTTGCCCGCACTCATTCACTTGCAGCCGACCCCGGTAACGCCCTGATGAACCGCCCTTCGCCTTCACTTGCACACCTGCTGGGCGCCGATGCGGCGCCCATTGACCGTTTTGCGCCTGGCGCTGCTGCCATCCGCGTCGACCGCGCCTGCACCGAGCTGCGCCGCGGCCGCCCCCTGCTGCTTTCCATGGGCGATGAGTCCGTGCCCAACACGCCAACCGCCTGGCTGCTGGCTGTTGCTGTCGAGTCCCTGCATGAACCACTTTTGCGTACGCTGACAGCCAGCGGCCGTGCGCCGCAGTTGCTGCTGAGCATGCAGCGCTTGCATGCATTGGGCTGGCCCCATGCGTCCACGCCCCGGGCTTTCGATCTGCTGCCTGACGTGAGCCTGCTGCAATTGCAGCAACTGGCTGCCGTGACCCCTGGCCCAGGCGACATCGCGCTGCTCGGCGCACCCACCGCTGCCGGCGCAGACCAGCCTGCACTACTGGCGCTGCTGTCGCTGTGCAAGCGTGCGCGTTTGGTGCCAGCCTTGCTGCTGTTGCAGCTGGACGCGCCCTTGGCGGTTGATGCTGAAGACGCCAAAAACGCGGAACACGCCAAAGACGCTGCAAACGCAGCGCCACTGCTGCAATTCGATCCCGCCGACATTGCGCTGATGGCGCCGCCTGGTGCGGCGGCCTTGCGTCAGATCAGCGACGCCCACGTGCCGCTGGACGCAGCAGAAGACTGTCGCGTGGTGCTGTTCCGTGAAGTCGATGGCGACGCTGAACATGTGGCGGTGGTGGTGGGCCGGCCGGCTGCTGACATGCCGGTGCCGGTGCGTTTACATTCGACCTGCCTAACGGGCGACTTGTTGGGCAGCCTGCGTTGCGACTGCGGCCCGCAGCTGCAACAAGCGGTGGCGCGGTTGGCGCAGACGGGCGGCGTGCTGTTGTATCTGGCGCAAGAAGGCCGCGGCACCGGCCTGGCCAACAAGCTGCGCGCCTACCGTTTGCAAGACGCCGGGCTTGACACGCTGCAAGCCGACCGCCACCTGGGCTTTGCAGGAGACGAGCGCGACTATTCAGCGGCAGCAGCGATGTTGCAAGCACTGGGGCACACGCGCATTTACCTGCTGACGAACAACCCGCAGAAAATCGCCGCACTGCGCCAGGCAGGTATCGAAGTGGTCGAGCGCTGGGCGCTGCCCGGCCCGGTCAATGCGCACAACGCGCAGTACATGAACACCAAACAGAAAGCCGGCCACCTGGGCAGCGACTGATAGCCGCTGGGCAAGGCCTGCGGGCTACGTGCGGATGTGTCATGTGTCATCGGTCATGTGACATCGGTCATGTGTCACGGGTCGCGGGTCATAATTCAGCGCCATTGGGGCGTGTAGTAGGGGTCGTCCGACCGTTGTGCGTCACCTGATGCGGGTGAGTCGGTGGCACTGGAAGAAGCAGAAGAAGACGCATAAATCTGCAAACCCAGCGCCAGCGCTGCCGGTACCGCGGCCAGCAGCGCAGCTACCAGCGGCAACCAGCGCAGTCTGGGCGAGAAAAAACGCAACAACAGTGGCACGGTAAAAGCCAGCGCCAATACGCCCAGCAACATGGCGGAACCAGCCATTCGGTCGGGCGTGGACAGCAACCAGGCCCAGCCGATTGCCAGGCCCGTCAGGCCCAGCAGTTGCAGCAGCCATCCGGGCACCTGCAAGCCCGATGCGGGCCGCAGCCAAGCCCACAAGCCCGGCACCGCCGCGCTGCAAGCCAGCATCATCGCCAGTTGCGCCAGCAGCAGTGAGCCGCCGTTGGCGACCAACAGCGCCAAGCCAAAACTAGCCACAGCGGTCACGGCCGTCACAGCGGTAGCCGCCGCACCCGTGCGACCCGCTGCCCCCGCTGCAATCAGCGCCAACACAGCTGCGCCTGCCAAACCAGCCAGGCGGGTCGCCCACACGCTGGGTTGGTCACCGGCCAGCCAAAAGCAGGCCAGCAGCCACAACACGGCCGGCGCCAGCCAGGTGGCCAGGAAGTTGGTCTTGCCACGCGCTGCAGCCCACAGCGCCACAGCCAAAGCCGCCAGCACGATCCACGGCAGCTTCTGCGTATGCGCCAACGCGGGCCAGTTCAGGCCGGTCAACAAAATTATCGGCACCAGCAAGCCCAGCAGCGCCCCGGCGGGCACCCAATCTAGGCCTGCGTGTTGGTTGCGCTCATTGCCCTGATTGCCATGACTGCGATTGCGGCGCGCAGCGAGCAATCGCTGAAGCCCGAGCAGTGCCGCCATGCCCAGCACTGCCAATACAAGCGGCAGCACCAGACTCTGGAAGACGGGGTGATTCAGAAGGTTCAAAGCGGTAGCGAGCAGGTTGGGCAACCTGCATCATCGCCCGTTTTGGCGGTGCCCGCGGACGTGGACGCGTTTGAAGGCGCATTCGGCCACTGCAATCGGTTCCCCGTTCTTCAGCCCGGACCAACCGCACTCGTACGCAGTCGTGACTTGGTGATCGACTAGCGTGTGCCGCAGCGGCGCGGGCGTTCCGTGGTCGAAGAGAACCCGCACCTACGCAAGTGCAAGCGAGCTACGAGCGGCATGCTCCAGGACTGAGCGCGCTTGCTCGAGCGACACGCCCGGGAACCATTCAAGGAACTGGTGGACAGAGGCATCGTCTTCGAGGTTCTCGAATAGAGCCGCGATCGGAACGCCAGTGCCCTTGAAGACCCAGGCACCACTCATCCGCGCGGGGTCGCACTCGACGGCGGGGCATGAAGACCAATCAAGCATGGCAATGATCCTAGCACTGCGTGTCGTGGTGCCCATGGCAGAGAGCAACTAACGAGAATAGCAATGGAGTAGACCCGGTTTTGTGGACACATCATGTTCACAAAGAGAGGATCAACAGATGGGACAGAGGAACAAGCGATACGCGCCGGAGTTTCGGCGCCAGATGGTCGAACTGCATCGGGCAGGAAGAACGTTCGCCGAGCTGTCGGCGGAGTTCGGCTGCACGAGCTGGTCGATCCGGCACTGGGTCAAGCAGGCGGCGCGTGATGTCGGCAAGGGCGACGGCGGGCTGACGAGCGCCGAGCGCGAGGAACTGACGCGACTGCGGCGCGAGAACCGGCGTCTGAAGGAGGAGCGCGAGATCCTCTCAAAAGCCGCGGCCTGGTTCGCCACGGAGAGCGCTCCCTTGAAGCGCTCTTCGGGTTCGTGAAGGTGAACCAGGCCACCCATGCAGTGGGGCGGGTGTGCCGCAACGGTCTGATGATTGCCCTGGGCTGTTGACCGGCACCGAACATTGACCAGATTCTCGGGCCTCCCGGTCTACAACGCAGAGCAGACCGATTGCCTTAGTAGACCATCAAGTTCAGCGATATACAGTGAATCGAGTTGGTCGAGCTTGAACGCCGGTCCCTGGTCAAGTGCACTCGGCCTAGGAACGACAACGTCGCTAACGGCACGGCCCGGGTACGTGACGGGATATGCTCGAAAAACATCGGACAATCTAATGAGGCAGGTGCTCATATTCGGAGCGCAGGACTCGCTGCGGCGGGAAGCTTGCGATCCTCGCCGGCATCGAAGAGCCCGAAGTCATCGCGAAGATTCTGGCGCAGATGGAGAAGACTGCGCCGGATCGGCATCAAGCCGAGCTGCCACTCGGCGCACGCTCACCGCCGACACAGGCGCGGCTGATCTGACACCCCCGAGTCAAGAGCTGATGATCGCTTGCTGCCGAGGAACCCGCAGCGGGTAGGGTAGGTTCATGCCCTCATCAGTTCGGACGATCGCAATGCCGCTTGCGATGCGGCGAACGGGCGAGAGGATTCTTGTCGAGGCACCGCTCTGTGCTGCCGGCCTGGCGGGACTCGGTAGAGCAGGTCGTTTGAAAGTACTATGCGCCGTCTTGTCGCTGACCACTTTCATCTCGCAAATCCGTCAACAGGATCCACCATGACCACGACTAGAGAATTGAAAACGAGCACGCTAGTCGGACTGACCCTGGCACTGCTGGTGATCCCGCTGATTCCGCTGGGATTCCGTGCGTCGTTCGAATCATTGAACTCCGGTCTGGTCTTGGCACGCGAATTGTGCATTTTTGCCGGCGCAACACTTTTGCTTATTTTTGTCAGGCGTGTAGAGAAGCAGCCTTGGTCATCGATTGGCTTGCACAAGATACCCGTGGGGCAAGCGGTGTGGGCGATAGCGGTTGGTTTGATTGGCTGCGCCGTGGCAACTTTTGTTGGGATTCTCTTGATTCAGGGACTTGGGTTGCCATTCGGCGGTTCCTCCGCCTCGTTCAAGCCAGGGATGTTGCTGACGAGCCTGATCATGTTGCGAGCCGGAATCGTCGAGGAACTGTGCTTTCGCGCCTACGCGATAACGCGGATGGAGCGTCTTACCGCCAAGACCAGTCTTGCCGTGGCTCTTCCACTCGTCATCTTTGCTGCATTTCATGCAAACCAAGGCACGGGCGGGATTCTACTGGCCGTCATGCTCGGCGGTATTCTGTCATTAGTGTACCTGTGGAAGCGCAATCTCTGGATCAACATGATCATTCACTTTCTGGTCGATTTCATCCCCAACGTGGTCCTGGCTAATGTTCTGAGCTGAGCGCGATGGCTTATGGCTGGTTTCCGGCGCATACATCCGACATCCAGTTCAGGCGCGAAACCGAGTTTGCTATTGATGATTCGCCGGGGCTGTTCGAATCAAAGTCAGTTCCCGTTTGCCAGCTATTTGTTGATCGACTTCAGGAATCGACCCATGAGCGCGTTACTTGCCATCAATCGTCGGCCAGGCAGGCTCTGGTCTTTTCTCCAATATCCGCTCACACGCTTCTTGCTGGCGATTCTGTTCGTCGTCGTGCCGGTGATGGGAGTTTCAAGGCCTGGCGACGTCAATACATTGGAAGGTCGTACCGGGATCTCGCACGGATCAGAATGGCAATCCGATACCCGACGTTGGCTTGCCGCCTGTAGCCGCAACGCCGGTAAATCCAGGTGGAGGCAGCGTGCCGAATCCAGGAGGACCGAATACTACTTCCGCGGCGCCAACCCAGTGGTGCGAGATCGATATTGGAAGCTGCTTCTCCTATTTGGATGACAACGGAGTAACAATCGTGTGTTCGAGCAATCGACCACGAATCCCGTGCTAGCAGGCCGTTGAAAAAGGCTGATGATTGATTGATTTCATGCGCTCAGGAACAGCGCGGCGGCGTGATGAGCATGTCATGTCGTTGCCCGCTCGCCGCGTTTGCTGCGGCTCGGCTAGATGTAACGCTTCAGATCGGCTCATGGGCGCGCTCGATGGCAGGGCTACTGCGTTGT
>Ga0163153_10007718_pt1 | contig 11462 bp, 5 predicted proteins | sample OliLakLV19MP6IB1_FD_148629 | JGI IMG/M metagenome (GOLD analysis project Ga0163153, IMG submission 148629) | Freshwater microbial mat bacterial communities from Lake Vanda, McMurdo Dry Valleys, Antarctica - Oligotrophic Lake LV.19.MP6.IB-1 | ecosystem: Environmental > Aquatic > Freshwater > Lake... | reverse complement strand
GAATAATGGCAAAAAAAGAAATAAAAGAAAAAGCAATAGAAGTAACACTTTGGGAAGCTGCTAATAAATTAAGAGGAAGCGTAGAGCCAGCCGAATACAAACACGTTGTTTTAGGACTTGTTTTCTTAAAGTTTGCCAGTGACAAGTTTGAGGAACACAGAACAAAACTTATTGCCGAAGGCAAAGAAAAATACATTGAGCTTGCCGACTTCTACAATATGAGTAATGTATTTTTTTTAGAAGAAATTTCACGGTGGAGTTTCATTGTAAAAAAGGCAAGACAAAACGATATTGCTTTAATCATTGACACCGCACTGCATACCATTGAGAAAGACAACAAAGCATTGAAAGGTGCTTTGCCCGACAATTATTTTTCTCGTTTGGGCTTAGACATTACCAAATTGGCTGCATTGATTAGTGAGATTGACAGCATCGACACGCTGAAAGACAAACAGCAAGACATTGTTGGCAAAGTGTATGAATACTTCCTTTCAAAATTTGCTTTGGCAGAAGGAAAAGGCAAAGGAGAATTTTATACGCCTAAAAGTATTGTAAACTTAATTACAGAAATGATTGAACCCTACAAAGGAATCATTTACGACCCTGCTTGTGGCAGTGGCGGTATGTTTGTTCAATCCATTAAGTTTATTGAAAGCCACCACGGAAATAAAAAAGAGATTTCTATTTACGGACAAGAATACACTGGCACCACTTACAAGTTGGCAAAAATGAACCTTGCTATACGAGGCATAGCAGGAAACCTTGGGGAAAAAGCAGCCGACACTTTTGCTGATGATCAACACAAAGATTTGAAAGCTGATTTTATAATGGCTAATCCACCCTTCAACCAAAAAGATTGGAGAGCAGAAACTGAATTGAAAGACGACCCACGATGGATGGGTTATGATGTGCCACCTAAAAGCAATGCCAACTATGCCTGGATATTGAACATGGCAAGCAAACTTTCTGAAAACGGAATGGCAGGTTTTATTTTGGCGAATGGTGCATTGAGTGGCGGTGGTGAAGAATATAAAATAAGAAGAAAACTGATTGAAAATAATTTGGTAGAAGCCATTTTGGTATTGCCACGAAATTTGTTTTACACCACCGACATTAGTGTTACGCTGTGGATATTGAATAAAAACAAAACCGCACAAAGCAAAAATATTGGTGATGTAAAAAGGCAATTACGCAACCGTGAAAAAGAAATCTTATTTATGGATTTGCGACAAATGGGTGAACCTTTCGAAAAGAAATTTACCCAATTTTCAGAAGCAGATATAAAGAAAGTCGCAGAAACTTTTCATAATTGGCAGCAGGGAATAATGGTTAATGATAAAGGGTTAATGGTTAATGAAAAAAGCGACAACAACATTAATAATTCACAATTAACAATTAACAATTACAATGTTCCTGAGTATTGTTACGCTGCAAAACTGGAAGAAATTGCAGCTAAAGACTTTTCGTTGGTGCCAAGCAAATACATTGAGTTTGTAAACCGAGACGAGAACATTGACTTTGATGAAAAGATGCAAACACTGCAAACAGAGTTTGCAGATTTGTTGAAAGCTGAAGCAGCATCAAAAAATGATTTATTAACCGTTTTTAAAGAGTTGGGTTATGAAATCAAATTATAAACCATTAGGTAAATACATTCAGTCTGTTAATGAACGAAATACTGAATTATCGGATTTGCCATTAATGGGATTAAGTGTTTCAAAAGTTTTCTTTCCAACAATTGCAAATCTTGTTGGAACGGATATGAAAACCTATAAAATTGTATACAGAAAACAATTCACTTACATAGCTGATACTTCAAGGAGAGGGGATAAAATTGCTATTGCTTTAAATGACAGGTTTGATAAAATGCTGGTTTCACAGGCATATACACCTTTTGAAGTAAAAGACAAAAAAGAACTTGACCCTGAATATTTAATGATGTGGTTTAAACGACCAGAGTTTGACCGCTATGCAAGATTTAAAAGCCACGGTAGTGCAAGAGAAATTTTTACTTGGGATGATTTATGTGAAACTTTAATTCCAGTACCCCACCCCGACAAGCAAAAAGAAATTGTAAAAGAATACAACACCATTGTAAACCGCATTGCACTCAACAACCAACTCATAAAAAAATTAGAAGAAACAGCACAGGCAATTTATAAGCAGTGGTTTGTTGAGTTTGAATTTCCTGATGAAAATGGAAAGCCTTATAAAAGTAATGGTGGTGAAATGGTGGAAAGTGAGTTGGGAGAGATTCCGAAGGGGTGGAGAAAGGGTTCACTAAATGAAATCGTTAATGTGATTGACGGAGACAGAGGAACCAACTATCCGAGTATAGAAGATATGTCAAAGACTGGTTTCTGCTTATTTCTAAATGCAGGTAATATTAGCAAAACAGGTTTTTTGTTTACTGAAAATACTTTTATCACAAAAGAAAAGGATAACGAATTAAGAAAAGGGAAACTCACACAAGATGATGTAATAATTACAACAAGAGGAACAGTCGGAAATGTTGGATACTTCAGTGATAAAATTTCCTTTAGTGATATTAGAATCAATTCTGGGATGGTTATTCTAAGAGGAAGGGAAATTGTTGAAGCAACAATTTTTGTTTACTCAATGCTTAGAAACTCTGATATAAAAATAGCGATTGTGAATTATTTGTCAGGTTCCGCACAACCTCAATTACCTATTAGAGACCTGATAAAAATTCCAATTCTTATCCCCGAAAACCATTTACTAATTTCTTTTTCAAAAATTGCTTTGAAGATTCAACAGAATATTGATGTATTGAAAATCCAAAATTTGAAATTGAATGAATTGAATAATCTTCTTCTCTCCAAACTTGCAACAATAGAAAATTAAAAATGACTCAATGAATATTAAAGACATTTCCATAAAAAACTTTAGACTTTTAGAAGATATTAAACTAAATATTGAAGAGGACATAACCCTTATCGTAGGTAAAAACAACACAGGAAAGACTTCCCTTTTTGAAGTTGTAAATATGTTCTTTAGTGAGAAGAATAATTTTACTTTTCACGACTTTTCTCAATCAACATATACTCAATTTGAAAAGTGTTTTGGAATATTTGAAGAACTACAAAAGGAAGCTGATGAAGAAAAAAAAGACGAGTTAGAAACTTCTTTATTGGCTTCAATGCCAAGTATTCAGGTTAAAATTCAACTTGAATACGACAAAGAGAAAGACAGTTTAATTAATCTTTCTGAGTTCATAAGCGACCTTGATGATGCAAAAAAATCAGCAATAATAAAACTACAATACCAATCAAAAGATAGTATTAGATTATTTATATCATTTGTAAACCGAAAAGAAAAGGAACAAAAACTAATTGAGTGGCTAAATGAAAACATTACATCATATTATGAGATCAAATGTTATGGCGGTGATAATTTAATTGAGGAAAACTTGAAACGTAAACTTCTTTCTATTTTATGTTTTGAGACCATTCAAGCGTCAAGAAAATTAGACGACACAAAATCTGATAAAAATAAAACATTAGCTGTTGGTTTTTCTGACTACTACAGAGAAACTAATAAAGACAATAATGAAGATGTAGCAGATTTAGAAAAGAAGTTAAAAGAAACTTCTAATGTTCTAAATGAAAAATATAAGAAAATTCTTGAACAACTACTAAGCAAACTCAAATCATTTGGAGTTGAACCACATTTAACAATTCCTGAAATTGTTCTTCAAGCAGGCTTTGAACCAGAAAATATTCTTAAAAACAATATAAAATACTTTTACAAGCAAGACGATATTACGCTACCTGAAAACTTCAATGGATTAGGATATAGTAATCTGATTTATCTTGTTTTAAAAGTAGTGAGTTTTATAGAAAAATTCAAAAAGTCTTCTCCACTAAATAAATCAGAAACACTTACTATACTTATTGAGGAACCAGAAGCACACTTACATCCACAGATGCAACAGATTTTCATTTCTCAAATTAAAAGAACAATTAAAGAAAAGAAGGAAAAAGAAGGATTATTAGTTCAAGTAATAATAAGCACTCATTCGTCTCATATTGTTACCGAAGCAGGGATAGACGTAGAAAGAAGTTTTGAAAGAATTAGATACTTTTCAAAATTATACCTTAAAGATGAAAAACGATACAAGGTTGAAGTAAAAGACTTTAATGACTTCAAGCATAAAGAAAGTGACAAAGAAACTTTTTGCTTTCTAAAACAATATTTGAGCCTTCATAGGTGTGATATATTTTTTGCAGACAAAGTAATTCTAGTGGAAGGAACAACAGAGAGAATTCTACTTCCGCTGATGATTAATAAGGTTGCAGGAAATTTGAACAACGAATATGTTTCAATAATTGAAGTTGGTGGGGCTTATACGGTAAAATTTAAAGAGCTTTTGAAATTTGTAAATGTTAAAAGTTTAGTCATAACCGATATTGATTCTATAAATCCAGCAGACAATCGCAAAACTTGTCCTGCTGAAACCGCAAATGCGGAAACATCAAATTCGACATTACTAAATTGGTTGCCGAAAAGGAAATTAATTAGCGAACTTATAAACTGCCCTGATAAAGACAAATTTGATTCGGACTTGATTCGTGTTGCTTATCAAATTAGAGAAAATGGTATTGACTATGTAGCAAGAAGTCTTGAAGAAGCTATCATAAACAGAAATAAGATTTTTTTTAATTCTACCTATAAAAAAGACAGTGCAGATAAAATTGTTAAAGACTCTTTTTCTCTTTTAAAAGGCAAAGACCTGAATACAAGTCCATACGAATTAGCACCAAAACCAAGTAAAAAAACAGACTTCACATTTGATTTAATGGTTTTTAATGAAGGTGAAATAAAATTATTATGGGACGTTCCCAAATATATTGAAGAAGGTTTAGTTTGGTTGGCAAATAATGAAATCGCAAAATAATATGACAGCTATTGAACAAATCTCACAGTACGTAGAAGAACACAAAAGTTTTGTATTGGAAGCGGGAGCAGGCTCAGGCAAAACTTATACGCTAATTCAAACATTAAAGTATCTCATACAAAATAAAGGTGAATTTTTAAAAAAGTCAAATCAGAAAATTGTTTGTATTACATACACCAACATAGCCAAAAATGAAATCAATAACAGAATTGAGAACAATGAATTAGTTCTTGTATCAACTATTCACGAGTTTTTGTGGAGTTCAATAAAGCAATATCAAAAACAACTGAAAATAGAACTTTGCAGACTCAATGAAATAAATTTTGCAAAGGACAAGACTAAAGGAAAAGCCGATTCAAGATATATTGAAAAACTGACTGAAAGGATAGATTCTGTAAGTAAAATAGAATATAACGATACCTCATTTAATGATTTCGAGAAAGGGGTAATTCAACATGATGACGTGATTGAGATAGCCAAAATGATGTATGAGAATTACACACTTTTGACAGATATAATTGCTGCTAAATATCCTTATTTATTCGTTGACGAATACCAGGACACTGCAGAAGAAACAATTTTTTGCTTGCTTGATTGCCTTCTGAAACGAAATAGCAAAAAAGTAGTAATTGGCTTTTACGGTGATTCGCACCAAAAAATTTATGATTACGGTATTGGAGATTTGGGAAAATATTACACTTCAAATGGTGGACAAATAGAATTAGTAAAAAAAGAGGAAAACTATCGTTCTTCTCTGTCTATAGTTAGTTTGCTTAATAACTTTAGAAAAAATATTCAGCAAAAACCACAGAAGGAAATTCAAGGAAGTGTCAAGTTTATTTATTGGGCTAATCATCCTGAAGAACCTAAAAAAGATAAATTGAAATTTAGGGCAGGTTTATTAGACACGAAAAATAAAATTTATGATGAATTAGTCAAAAAGGTAACCAGCAAAGGATGGAATTTTGAAAATCCTTCTACTGATAAGATTTTGGTTCTTGCAAATAGTCGAGTAGCCCAAAGAGCAGGTTTTGGAAAGTTATATTCTATTTTTTATACGCAATTTGGCCAAAGCACTAAAGAAAAATTGCTTGATAGAAATCATCCTTTAGTTACTTTTTTTGTTGGAACTATTGACAAAAAAACTTCCCAAGAAAGAAAGACAGGATTAGAACATTTAGTTAGCTATTGGAATGATAATAATCAAAACGATGTTATTAGATTTATTAGAAAAAATGGCACTATTCTAAGCACCGAATTTAAACATAGCCAAAAAAAGGAAATTTCCGAAGTTCTTAGTGAACTTTCAGCAAACAGAGAAGACTGGAAAATAAAGGAAGTTTATGAATTTGCTTCGAGCAATGGTCTTATATCCAACAAGAAACTGATTGAATTTATTGAGAGATTATCCATTGCCCCCGAAGATTTGCCTTCTGAGAAAGAAAAAGAAAAGCAAGCTAAAAACAAAACTCTATTTACCACATTTATGGATTTGTCTTATTCTGAACTTCAATGCTTTTGGAAGCACGTTCAAAACAATACAGTCTTTTCAACGAAGCACGGTACAAAAGGTGATGAATTCAGAAATGTTCTTACAGTAATAGACGACACTGAATGGGTTCAAAAATATAACTTTAAGAATTTCTTCAACGACACGGAAGAAGATAATGAACGCAAATTAAGAACAAGGAATTTATTTTACGTTGAATGTTCAAGAGCTATTGAAAACTTAATTGTATTATGCTTATCAGACCTTGACGCTATTGCTATCTCCAATGTTAAATCTTGGTTTGGCAATGAGAATGTGTTTGATATTGAAGAATATATAAAGAATTAATCCAATGAAATTCACAGAAGAAAAATTAGAAAGGGCAGATATAATGGTTAATGGTAAATTATTAATGATAAATGAAACAGCAGCAAACCACATTAACAATTAAAAAGTATGGCAAAGAAAATAAAACCAGCTGCAGACGGCTTTAACGAAATACTACTTTACACCACACCCAATGGAAAGGTGAAGGTGGAAATTTATTTGCAGAATGAAACCATTTGGCTCACGCAACAAAAAATTGCCGATTTGTTTGGCGTGGATAGAAGTGTAGTTACCAAGCACTTAATAAATATTTATAAGGAAGCAGAATTGAGCAAGGAAGCAACTTGTGCAAAAATTGCACAAGTTCAAACCGAAGGCAGCCGAGAGGTTACCCGGCCAATAGAATTTTATAACCTTGATGCCATCATCTCCGTTGGCTACAGGGTAAACAGCTCACAAGCAACGGCATTTCGTATTTGGGCCACAGAAAGATTGAAGGAATACATCATCAAAGGTTTTACGATGGATGATGACCGATTGAAAAACCCCAACAACATTTTTGGTAAAGATTATTTTGAAGAACAGCTTGCAAGTATTCGTGATATACGCAGCAGCGAACGCAGGTTTTATCAAAAAATAGCCGATATCTATTCCTCCTGCAGTGCCGATTACAGCAAGGATACCGAAACCACCAAAACTTTTTATGCAACGGTTCAAAATAAATTGCATTGGGCAATTACAGGGCAAACAGCAGCCGAACTTATCTCATCACGTGTCGACAGTGCAAAAGAAAATATGGGGCTTACCACCTGGAAAAATGCACCCGTTGGGAAAATCAGAAAGACAGATGTAGGCATTGCAAAGAATTATTTGAACGAAAAAGAATTGAACGGCTTAAACCGCATTGTATCTATGTATTTAGATTTTGCCGAATTGCAGGCAAGCAGAGGCGTAGTGATGTATATGAAAGATTGGGTAAAAAAATTAGATGCTTTTTTGCAATTTAATGAAACCGCCATTTTAAAAGATGCAGGCAGGGTTACACATGAAGTTGCATTGGCATTAGCCGAAAAAGAATTTGAAAAATATTGTATTGTGCAGGATACATTACTTGAAAGTGATTTTGATAAAGCTGTAAAAAAACTAAAGAAATAGCAAATGAAATTCACAGAAGAAAAATTAGAAAGGGCATTTACCGAATTATTGGGGCAAGAAGGCTTTCCTCATCACTTAGGCATTTCGATTGTCCGAAAGCCCGATGAAGTATTGATAGAAGAAGATTTGCAAAACTTTCTTTTAAATCAATATGCCAATCACTGTATTACAGTAAACGAAACCAAATCTATTATTCTTCAACTCAAATCCCTTTCTGCTTCTGACTTATACGAAAGCAATAAAATATTCTTAAAAATGCTTTCAGACGGTTTTATTCTCAAACGAGAAGACCGTAACCAAAAAGACATTTATATTCAACTCATAAATTACACTGGATTAAACAATCACCGCCAACCCGACCTGTCTGCCGACAAGGCAGGAGCAGACCAATTAATTTCTGTTGCAGCCGAACCCGAAGTAGTATATTCAGCAGACAATAACATTTACAAGTTTGTCAACCAACTAGAAATAATTGGTTCAGAAAAACGAATCCCTGATGGTATTGTTTACATCAATGGTTTGCCCTTGGTAGTGTTTGAATTTAAAAGTGCCATTCGTGAAGAAGCTACAATTTATGATGCTTTCAAACAATTAACGGTTCGATATCGCAGAGATATTCCCGAACTTTTTAAATACAATGCTTTTTGCGTAATCAGTGATGGCGTAAATAACAAATCAGGTTCATTCTTTGCACCTTACGAATTTTTTTATGGTTGGCGTAGAGTTGCAGGGCTTGCAAAAGATGTGGATGGCATTGATAGTATGTTTACACTCATTCAGGGAATGTTTCATAAAAACCGTTTGCGTGATATTATTCGCAACTTCATTTACATACCTGACAGTAGCAAAAAAAACGAGAAAATTGTATGTCGCTATCCGCAATACTATGCGGCAAGAGCCTTGTATGACAACATAAAGAAAGCCCAAAAGCCCGAAGGAAACGGAAAAGGCGGAACTTACTTTGGAGCAACTGGTTGCGGAAAAAGTTTCACTATGCTTTACCTCACAAGGTTGCTGATGAAAAGTGAATACTTTGAAAGTCCGACCATTATTTTAATTACTGACAGAACGGATTTAGACGACCAACTTTCAGGGCAATTTACCAACGCAAAAAATTTCATTGGCGATAATTTGGTAGTGAGTGTGGAGAGCAGAGTAAATTTGAGAGAACTGTTACAAGGCAGAGAAAGCGGTGGTGTTTTTCTTACCACCATTCACAAGTTTAATGAAGATATTGAACTACTGACTGACAGAACAAATGTGATTTGTATTTCAGACGAAGCACACCGCAGTCAGGTAAACCTTGACCAAAAAGTAAAAGTTACTGAGAAAGGCGTTACGAAAACTTATGGCTTCGCCAAATACCTTCACGATTCATTACCCAATGCAACGTTTGTAGGCTTTACAGGAACGCCAATAGATGCAACCTTGGATGTGTTTGGAAAAGTAGTAGATGCTTACACAATGACTGAATCTGTAAAAGATGAAATCACTGTAAGAATTGTGTATGAAGGCAGAGCAGCCAAAGTATTATTGAATAATTCAAAACTTAAAGAGATTGAAGATTACTATTCCAAATGTGCTGAAATTGGAAGCAATGAAAATCAGATTGAGCAAAGCAAAAAAGAAATGGCACAGATGTATGCCATAATTGGGGACCCTGAACGCATAAAAGCAGTTGCACAAGATTTTGTTACCCATTATGAAAAAAGAGTTTCAGAAGGTTCAACCGTAAAAGGCAAAGCAATGTTTGTTTGCAGCACCCGGGAAATTGCATTTGACTTATACAAAAATATCATTGCCTTCTTAGGTGCTCGAAGCTCCAGCTTCGAGAATTTAGAAAGCACAAACTATGCTCAATATTTTACCAAAAGCTATGGTTTTCCCGAAGAGTGGCATTTTGGAAATCTTCCACATCGCAATAAAGAGGGACTTATACAGTCTATAACATTCAGATTGGCAGATAGCCTTCCGCAAAGCATTTTAAAAGAAATTGAAACTGAAATCAAACATCTTTCCGAAGAAAATAGAGAGGTAGAAAAACGGAAAAAGCTTGAATATTGGCTTGATAAAGGACTTGGTTGTTGTGCTTTAGCCAATCGAGAAATGGCTCAAGTTGTTCAGGAAGCACTGCAATATCACGATGGTGATAAATATGATTTGCTGGCATGGTCGATAATGCCAAATCACGTACACGTTTTGATTAAGACCGCTGGCGATTTAGTTAGGATTATTCAGTCTTGGAAATCATTCACAGGTAAATGGGCTTTAGCTAATAACAAAAAATATAATCTAGGTATTGACAAAGATGCTACACAATTTTGGATGCCTGAATATTGGGATAGGTTTATTAGAGATGAAGAGCATTTTAATAATACAGTAAGGTATATTTTGAATAATCCTGGAAAAGCGAATTTACCAAAAGACAATATTGCCTATCTTTTTAGGGGTTGCCATTTAAACGATACGATGAAGCAAGAGCTTCATCCCACCCAGATAAAGCTTATTGCAACCAGAGGGCAAGACGACTCTAAAGAACTTTACGATTTATTAGGCACAAAAGAATACCGCAAAGAATTAGACCGCCAATTCAAAAACGAAAAATCAAATTTCAAAATTGCTATTGTGGTTGATATGTGGTTGACTGGTTTTGATGTGCCATTCTTGGATAGTATTTACATTGACAAACCAATACAACGACATAATTTAATTCAGACCATTTCAAGGGTAAACCGCAAGTTTGAAGGAAAGAACAAAGGATTAGTTGTAGATTATATCGGCATCAAAACACAAATGAATTTGGCGTTGAAGCAATACAGTGAAGGCGACAAAGACAATTTTGAAGACATTGCAGAATCAATCATCATTGTAAGAAATCATTTAGACCTTTTGGCTAAACTATTTCACACGTTCGACAACTCAAAATATTTCAAAGGCACAACCATTGAGCAATTAAACACTTTGAATTTAGCTGCCGAATATGTGCAACAAACCAAAGACTTTGAAACCCGATTTATGGGCTTGGTAAAGCGACTAAAAGCCGCTTATGATATTTGTGCAGGAAGCGAACAATTAATGCAGTTAGAAAGAGATTACACCCATTTTTATTTGGCTGTTCGTTCCATTGTTTTTAAACTCACCAAAGGCAATGCACCCGACACAGCACAAATGAACGCCAAAGTTCGGGAAATGATAAAAGAAGCCTTGCAAAGTGACGGTGTAGAAGAAATTTTCAAACTTGGTGACGAAGCAGAAACAGAGCAAGACATTTTTGATGAAGATTATTTAGCCAAGATTGATAAAATCAAATTACCAAACACGAAAATCAAATTGCTTCAACAACTACTTGCAAAAGTGATTGCAGAAATCAGAAAAGTAAATCGTGTAAAAGGAATTGACTTTACTAAAAAAATGCAAGCCTTGGTTGAACGCTATAACAACCGTGATGCAAACGACATTTTAAGAAGTGAAGTGTATGAAGAAATGGCAAACGCCTTGACAGATTTGATTTGGGAAGTTCACAAAGAATTTTCGGCAGGTGACGAATTAGGAATTGACTTTCAAGAAAAAGCA
>Ga0163153_10007717_pt1 | contig 11462 bp, 7 predicted proteins | sample OliLakLV19MP6IB1_FD_148629 | JGI IMG/M metagenome (GOLD analysis project Ga0163153, IMG submission 148629) | Freshwater microbial mat bacterial communities from Lake Vanda, McMurdo Dry Valleys, Antarctica - Oligotrophic Lake LV.19.MP6.IB-1 | ecosystem: Environmental > Aquatic > Freshwater > Lake... | reverse complement strand
CCCCATTCCCCATTCCCTATTCCCCATTCCCCGGCTTCAAAACCTCACACTGACACTCATCAACAGCTGATCGCCGGCGGCGTTGTCCCCGCGCTCCCGCGCCCCGGAGAGCAGCAGGTACACTGCCCGCCCGACGGCCAGGTCGAGATCGCCGCCGATCCAGGTGGTCTGGCGGTGGACCGGATCGAGCGAGGCATTCTCGGCGCGGCGACCGCCGCTGAACTCCACCCCGAGGGTCGGTGTGGGCCGGGCCCCCACGCTGAGCGTGCCGAGCCAGCCGGCCCCTCGAGAGGTGCTGTAACTGGTAAACCGGGAGCGAACCGACAGCTGCCGCGCGGTCAGGCGCTCCAGTGAGAGCGAGCCGGTGGCCGAACGGCTGCGCGCCGTCGAGTCCGCACCGCCCAGGGCGGCGCGCCCATCCACGGTCAGGCGTAGGTGCCCACCGGCCCGGATGCTGGCCCCGCTCCACACTCCCTGCCGGAAACTGTCGTCGAAGAGCAGTTCCGGGCTGGCCCGGTCGCGGTACAAACGGACCCGACGACGGGTGTCCACTCCAGCCTGCAGCGACAGGACCTCGTTTGGCCGGGCGGTCAGGCTCACGAAGCTGCTGGTGAGCGCCAGGGATGGTTCGCCGGCCTCTCGCTTCCAGCCCCGGTTCAGGTCTGCCTCCTGCATGGCGAAGAGGGTGAATCCCGGAGTGGTCACCGAGATCTGGGTAAAGAGGAACTCCCGGTTCACCTCGCCGGCCTGGTACGACCCGACGGCGCCGGTGGCAGCGGTCCAGCGTGACCTTCCGCCAGGCGCCTTGCGGACCTCGAGGAATGCGCCGTAGTCGCGAATCTCCGAGGAATACCCCATGCTGCCCTGATCGGGTTCTGAGCCCGCGAACACTCCGGCGCCGAACCGGCCGCCCTGCGCCTCGACCAGGAGCCCATCGAAGAGGCTGAGCGATGAAACCGGGGCCAGGTATTGGCGGCCGAGCGATGCCCGCCAGGGGTGATTGGGGCTCTTGACCTGCAGGGCGGCCTGGTAGACCGCGGTACGGCTGTTTCGGGTCGTGGTGCCATCGCTTCGGGTGACGTAACTCTGCCGCGCCCGGACATCGATGGTGGCGCCTGTACCAGTGCCGCCGGCCTGGGAGAGGTCCAGGCGCAGGTCGAGGGCCGGCTGGGAGAATCCTCCGTTGCCCTCGACCGGCTTGAGGAGCAGGTACCGCAGCCCGAGCCGACCCCGGAGCCGCACCCCACCGGTGCTGGACTGGCTGGCGCTCCGACTGGTCGAGTTCACAGCAGGTCGGGTGGCGGGAGTGGCGGGAACGAACTCCACCGTGTCTCCGACCATCACCACAGTGGCCGCAGCCGGCGGGATGGTGCAGCTGGCTCGGTGGGAGGCCAGGTCGCGGACGGTCAGTTCGGCCAGGCGCACGCCTCCGCGCACCACCACGACGACCATGCCCACCGTCAGGCCCTCATCGCGTCCGGCATCCAGGTAGGCAACGTCGCCGCTCAGGTAGGTCACGGTGGCGCGTCCTGCCGTTCCCTGGGCAGCCGCTGCGGCGAATGAGACCGCGAGTGCGGTGAGCGCGAGCAGCAGGGTCCGCACTAGTGCGTCCCGCGCGGGTGGCAGGAGTAGCAGGCCGTGCTGGTGTAGGAGTATCCGGCGCGCCCCTGGTGTTTGCTGTCCATCTCTGACTTCCTGTGCTCATGACAGCTCAGGCAGGTAAAGACGGCGTAGTTCTGACTGTTGGTGTGGCAGTCGGCGCAGGTGGACCATTTGTTCCGGTGCGCGCCACTGTAGATGGGAAAGTACTGCGCATCATGGTTGAACTGGGCGCCGATCCAGGTCGCGGTCGAATGGCATGACACACAATCGGTCGGGAACATCGCGGTACTGTGCCGCGGGTTGGTGGTGGCGTTGTAGTCGGGCAAGTGGCAGCCGGCACAGGTGGTAGCCGTACCGCGATACGCGCCACCGATGTGGCAGCTGACACAGGCAGTGGCCACATGCGCGCCGGTGAGCGGGAATCGGGTGGTGGAGTGATTGTAAATCCCACCAGGCCATGCGGCGGTGGTATGGCACTGGGTGCAATCGGCCGGGAACGCGAGCGCCAGGTGCGGCGGCGTGGTCGTGGCGTTGTAGTCGGGCTGGTGACAGGTCATGCACGCCGTCGGCTTGCCCCGGTACACGCCGTCGGCGTGGCAATCCTGGCAGGTGACGGCCAAGTGCGCCCCGGTCAGCGGGAACTGGGTGGTGCTGTGCTGGAAGACGGCACTGGGCCAGCGGGTCGTGGTGTGGCACGCCAGGCAATCAGGGGGGAATCCTGACGCCTGGTGATTGGGGGCGGTGGTGCCGTTGTAGTCCTGCTGGTGACACGACACGCAGCTCGTCGGCTTGCCGCTGTACACCCCGTCGCCGTGGCATTCCAGGCAGGTGGTGGCCAGGTGGGCGCCGGTCAGCGGGAAGTTGGTGGTGGCGTGATTGAAACTGCCGCCGCCCCAGGTGGCCGTGCTGTGGCACTGGATGCAGTCGGTCGGCAGGTTGCTGGCCGCGTGGTTGGGAGCGCGGGTGGCATTGTAGTCGGCCTGGTGACAGCTGGCGCAGGTAGTCGGGGTACCGGCATAGGTGTTGTTGGTGTGGCAGCTGGCGCAGGTGGCCTGGACGTGCGCTCCCGTCAGCGGGAAGCGGGTCGAGGCATGATTGAACAGGGTGTTGCCCCAGGCGCCAGTCGAGTGACACAGGGTGCAATCTGTCGGCAGCGCGGCAGCGCGGTGATCGGGTTGAAGCGTACCGTCGTAATCAGGCTGATGACAGGTAAAGCATGCCGTGCTGCGGCCGCGATAAATCCCATCGGCATGACAGTCCAGGCAGGACACCGCCCCGTGGGATCCGGTCAGTGGGAACTGGGTGGTGGCGTGATCGAAACTCCCACCGGTCCACCCGACTGTGGTATGGCACTGCAGACAGTCGGCGGGGAAGGAGAGCGCCTGGTGGGGCGGTGCCGCGGTGGCCGCAAAATCGGGCTGGTGGCACGAGAGGCAGGCCACCGGCTTGCCGCGATAGACCCCGTCGGCGTGGCAATCCTGGCAGGTGGTGGCCAGGTGTGCCCCGGTCAGGGGGAACTGGGTGGTCCCATGATCAAAGCTGGCGCCCGACCATCCCCCGGTGCTGTGACACTGGGTGCAATCGGTGGGCAGGCTGGTGGCCACGTGGTCCGGGGCCTTGACCGCCTCGTAGTCGGGTTGATGGCAGCTGAAGCACGCCATGCTGCGGCCGCCATAGACGCCATCAGCATGGCAGTCGAGGCAGCTTGCCGCGAGGTGGCCGCCGGTCAGCGGGAACCGGGTAATGCCATGGTCGAACGCCGCCCCCGAGAAGCCAGCGGTTGTATGGCACTGGGTGCAGTCGGTCGGCAGGTTTGCCGCCCGGTGGTTCGGCGCCAGGACCGCATCGTAGTCCGGCTGGTGGCAGCTGAAGCACGCCAACGGCTTGCCCCGATAGACGCCGTCGGCATGACAGTCGGCGCAGGTGGCCTGGCTGTGTCCCAGGGTCAGCGGAAACTGGGTGGCGGCGTGGTTGAAGCTGCCGCCAGCCCAGGCGGTCTGGCTATGGCAGTCGGTGCATACCATCCCGAACGCTGCCGCCCGGTGGTCGGGGCTCCGGGCGTCGTCGAAGTCCACCTGGTGACAGCTGGCGCATGCGGTCGGCCGCCCCACCCAAACACCACCGACATGGCAGTCCTGGCAGGTCACAGCCCGGTGGGCGCCCACCAGCGGGAACCGGCCGGCGTCGTGGTCAAAGGTGGCCCCTGTCCACGCCGTGGTACCAGTGTGGCACATGATGCAGTCGGCTGGGAACTGTGCTGCCTGGTGTGGCGGATCGCTGGTGGCATTGAACGCCGCGACATGGCACGACATGCAGCCCTGATCGCGGCCGCGGAAGACCCCGTCGGCGTGGCAGTCCTGGCAGGTGGCGGTCGCGTGGGCACCGAGCAGCGGGTAGGCAGTGGTACTGTGGTCAAAATGGCCGCCACGCCATTCGTTGCGGCTGTGGCAGTCGGTGCATGTGGTTGGGAATCCCGCCGCCCCGTGGTCCGGATTGGTGGTGCTCTGGAAGGTGGCCCGGTGGCAACTGCCGCAATCGGTCGGCAGGTTGGTGTACTGGAGCAGCCCCTGGCTGGCAGGCTGATGACAGGCGGTACATTCCACCGCCAAGTGGGGTCCGTCGAGCGGGAACCGGCCGACCTGGTGGCGCCGATACATCAGCGCCCGATCAGTAAACCCGCGTGAGGTGTGGCAATCGGCGCAGGTGGCGCCGAGCTGTCCGAGGTGGATGTCCTGGTGACAGGAAGCGCAGGTCGGAGCAGCACCCTGGAAGTCGAGCGAGGTATGGCACGCGGTGCAGGCGGCCGCGGCGTGATTGCCCTCCAGCGCAAAACCGGAGGTGGAGTGATCAAAGCGGCTGGTGAGCCGGGCCGGTTTCCAGCTGTCCGGCGAGTGGCAATCCGCGCAGGGTACCGCCAGGTCGCCATGCGGGCTGGCCGGACTGGCGGTACCGGTCTGGGCCCACAGGGCACCCCCACCCCCGAGCAGCAGGGCGATCAGGACCAAGAGTCGCAGTGTCTGCCTCACGAAGCCCTCCGGGTATGGCAGCTCTCGCAGGTCGTGGCCACCGGCTTGTATCGGGTGCGGGTCCCACCACCCGGCAGCGGCTCAGCGTCGTGGCACTTGGCGCATGCCACCGTGGCATGCGCGCCCTCGAGACTGAACGCCGCATCGCGCTGGTGGTCGAAGTTGGCGGCTGGCTGGAACGCATCCGGAGTGTGGCAGGCGGCACACCCCGTCGTTCCCCGCGCATCGAACTGGTCGCCGTGGGGTGTGTCGTGGCAGCTGGCGCATTCCTGCCGGGCAATCCGCAGATCAAGAGGAGGCGGTGCTGCGGCATTGCGGAGCGCTGCTCCACCGGTGGCCGGCGCCGCCAGAGAGGCGTGGCATTCCACGCAGGGGACGGCGCGATGTGCCCCCTCCAGCGGATACCCCAGGTCGGCGTGTGTCGCGGCCGCCACCGTGGCCGGGCGGAATGCCGTCGCGGTGTGGCAGGCGCTGCACTCCGGCAGCCGGACCCAGTTGCTGTCGGACAGGTGTGGGTCAGCGTGGCAGCTGGCACAAGTGGCGGCCCCAAGCTGGAATCGAATCCTGGCTGCGCCGAAACCGATCGTGTCGGCCGGGGCGGGCGTCACCGCAGGGCTCGTGGCGCCGTGGCATGCCGCGCAGTCGATCGCCGCATGGCGGCCCTCGAGTGGCAGCCCGGCGTCGGCATGACGGGCCGCGGAGAAAGTGCTCCGGTTCCACCCGGCCACCGCATGGCAGCTTTCACAGGTCGGGTCGCCGTCCAGCCCGTTCATCTGGGTGCCGTGCGGGTCGGCGTGACAGCTCGAGCAAGTGCCGAACGCCGGCCGCTCCAGCGCCCCGTCCTGCTGTGGGCGGTGGCAACTGGCGCAGGCCACCTCGGCGTGGCGGCCTTCGAGCGGATACCGAGCCTCGGCGTGTCGCGCCACGGTCAGGATGGCGGGGGCAAAGCCGCGGACATCATGACAGGTGGCGCAGTCCAGCGTCTTCCCCGCCAGGGTGGCGGTGCCCTGGTGGCGGTCGGCGTGGCAATCGGTGCAGGTGGCAAAGGTCGGGTTGGTGCGGCGCCCGGTCTGGCCATGGCACGCTGCGCAGGCCACCTGGGCATGCTTCCCATCGAGCGGGTACCGGGTTCGCGCATGGTTGAATCCACCGGGCTTCCGCTCAGCGAATCCTGCCGTGGTGTGGCAGTCGGAACAGGTGGCGCCGAGCCGCCGGGCGTGGGGGTCCTGGTGGCAGCTCGAGCACTGGGCGGCGGCCACCGGCGAGAACACCGGCGGCAGGAGGCTATGCCTCGGCTCGGGGGCGGCGCGTGTGGTGGCGTGGCACTGCTGACAGGTCACCTGCTGGTGCTTGCCGGTCAACGGATAGTCGGTCTTGGCGTGATCAAAGCGCGGGGCGGGCGCCCATCCCTCGCTGCCATGGCAATCGGCGCAGCTGATGCCGAGTGACTGCTGGTGGACATCCTCGTGGCAGCTGGCGCAGGTGGTCTGGAGTCCGGTCCACTGGGGCCGTGTGGCACCGGTGGGGGCCAGCCGTGCGGCCGGTCCGACTTGGAGTGTCGGGGTGTGGCAATCCTCGCAACCTACCTCGCGGTGCTGTCCCTCCAGGGTCCAGCCGGCCCGGCGGTGATCAAACCGCCGGAGCGAGTCCGCGGTCCAGGCGGTCAGGTTGAATTCGGCACCGGCATGATCGGGATGACAACTGGCGCACTTGGGCTGGCTGCCACGGCCGTGGAGGCCGCGCCGCGCGTTGCGAAGGAAGGCAATCTCCTTGTGGCAGTCCAGGCAGGAACCATCCATGGCGTCCTTGCGGGTGCCATGGCAGGACAGGCAGTTGCGGGTGCCGTTCAGCGCCGCGTGCGGCCGGGCCAGCGGCCCGGGAGAGATCTGCGCCGCAATGCGTGACGCGTGGGCCGTCAGCACAACGGCCACCACCAGGACCACACGACGGAGCAGGCGCGCGCCATGCACCTCACCCCGCCCGTTCGGTGTCGGGCGCCAACGGCACGTCCTTCTGGACGATCCGCACCCCCAGGTGCTGCAGGAAGGTGTACGGTGCGTCACCGCCGATCCGGACCACAACATCATCGTTGGGAAGGATGGAAGTTTCGCCGTCGATCTCCAGGACAACCCGGTCTGGACGGATCTCCCGCACCTGGCTCTGCAGCAGCAGGGTCACCTTGCCGGCCGCGACCGCGGCCTCGATGCGGTGGCGGTTCCGCTCCCTGGCCTTGCCGAAGTCCTTGCCTCGATAGCTCAGGTGCACCGTCGTGCCGGCTTGATTGCTCAACCCGAGGGCGCTCTCGATGGCACTGTCCCCACCACCCACCACCAGCACACGGCGACCGGCAAACTCCTCCATCTCAGCCACATCGTACACCACCTTGGCCTGATCCTCGCCGGGCACTCCGAGCGTCCGGGGCGTGCCCCGCCGGCCCATCGCCAGCACGACGCAGCGGGCGTGGCACTCATGGCTGGTGGAAACGATCCGGTAGCGATCGCCGCTCGGCACCACCTGCTCCACCCGCTCGCCGGTGCGGAGGTGGAGGCCGGTCTTGGCCACGATCGTCTCCCAGACGGTGAGCAGGCTCTCCTTGGAGGAGTCGGCCACCCAGAGATCGCCGTAGAGTGGGATCGACAGCGGCTCGGCGAAGAGCAGCTTGTGGCGCGGGTACTTCCGGACGGTGTCCGCCAGGGTGCCCTGCTCCAGCACCTGGTAGCGAAGCCCGCGTCGGTGGGCCTCCAGAGCGGCGCTCAGGCCGGCGGGACCGGAGCCGACAATCACCACGTCGTAGTGCCCAGCCCCGAGGACGGGCCCGGTGGCGTTGGCCCCGGCGCCCTCCGCGATGTGCTCGATCGCCAGCTTGCCTTCGTTGATGGCGTTCTTGATCAGGCCGCGGCCGCCCAACTCTCCCACGATGTACAGCCCGGGAAGATTGGTCTGGAAATCGACGCCGAGGTCGGGCACTTCCACTCGATGGACCGAGGCGCCGGCCGACAACACGATGGCGCCGACCGGGCAGGCTGCGGTGCACTCCTGGTGTCCGGTGCAGAGGGCCGGGTCCACCACTGCCAGCTTGTTCCGCACCGTCAGCGCACCCGGCTCGGGGCAGGCATCGGCACAGGTGGCGCACCCGACGCAGACGTCGGAGCGGACCATGGCGTGGAGACGCCCACCGGTGTCATCACCGCTCACCGCCGGTGCCGTGACCATTTCGTAGAACTGCGGGGATACGCCGCAGGCGGGGCAGGTGGTGGCCTCGACGGGCACCGTTGCGCGGCATCGCGGGCAGGCGCGGCCACCGGCCCCGCCCATGCCAGCTGTGGCAGCCTTGAGGTGGCGACGTGCCACGAAAGCGGTAAGAGCCAGCAGGGCGAGTGTGGTCCAGAGCATGTCCATGGCGGCTACCGGAACCAGGTGGCGCCGAGCGCCACGACCACGGCCACATGCACGACCACGGTGATGAGGGCGGTGACCGCCACTGGCCGGTGGGCCACATGCCAGAACTTGAAGATCCGGTGGGTGGCCTCGAGCATCCGGGCCTGCTGGGTCAGCGCCGCCTCACGCGAGGCCAGGCGGCTCACCTGGTGCAGGGTGGTCCGGTTGAGCGTGACGCCCGAGGTGCCATGGGTGGCGAGGAACTGCCGGAAGCGGCGCAGCGCCCGCCGCCTTGCCACGTCCTGGGCCAGCAGCGAGCGGAAGCTGGCCAGCATCGATCCGGTGTGGGGCACCGGGTCGGTGGCGAGACGGGCATCGATCTCAGCGGGAGTGAAGCCAGTGGCCACGGAGATTTCGCCGAGCAGCGTCTGGCGCTCGCTGGCCACCTGGTCGCGGGTCAGCTCCACGCCGGACTTGCTGCGCGGGATCCGGGTGTAGAGGTACCGGCCGATCACCCCGCTCAGGCAGACGATCACGATGGCGGCGTAGCCGATGCCGATCATCCCCTCGAAGCGCCAGCCGGCGTGGACGGCGACCAGTAGTGGCATCGTGAGCGCCACGCCCACGTGGACATCGAGCCAGGTTCCGACTCGGCCGGTCCAGGCCAGCCAGCGCACTTTCTTGCGGAGTGGGTAGAGCCACAGGAAGACGAAGATGGCGAGCGCAATGAGTCCCAGGGTCTGGCCCAGGTAGCCGGAGGGGCGCAACCAGATGTGAAAAGGGTGCCGTACCCGCGCCTCGAGGGGGAGCCGGTAGTACGGGAGGCCAACGACAGTGGCGACGATCAGCCCTGCCGTCAGTACGACGGGGAGGATTAATTTGCGCACAGCGCCTTGGAAACCTGGGTAACGGTGATTGCCGGACGATCTATATAGAGAGCAATGTTCACTCCAATCAGGCGTGCACTGTCCTAATGCCGCATGGTATGGCGATAAGTTGTTGGACGTATGAGGTTTATGTGAGCAACACATGTATGGTTTCTAAACACGACCCGGTTGGTCCTTTATGGAAGTGGTCTGGCGGAGTGCCGGTGGTTCTGGAGGTCCGAAAGGGGGGAAGGGGAGGGGGAATGGCAGGTTCGCGGCTGAAGCCGCGGATCGATTGCGCCCACGGGCCGGGCAGGCCCTGCCCCTACGTGATCGTAGATCCGTCCCCCCTACCCGTCCGCCTCTTGCCACCCCCCGCGGGCAGACGTAGCGTAGGGCCATGCCCCCAGTGTTCCTGATCCTGCTCCTTGTCCTCCTCGGCTGTGGAAGCCAAGACTCGGTCGTCGCGGCTGTGTTCGGGACCGCCACTCCAATACTCGATATCGGTGGCGATGGACCGGATGGGATGCCGGTGCTGCTGGCGGTCAACGGCGCGGCGCGGGTGGGGACGACCCTGGTAGTCTCAGATCCGAGTGCCCAGGTAATCCGCTTCTTTGACGCCGAAGGGCGGCAGGTCCGCATGGTCGGCCGGCAGGGCAACGGGCCCGGCGAATTCCAGATGATCTCCTGGCTGGGCGCCTGTGGCGGCGACTCGATCTACGTGGTCGACATCAGGCAGGACCGCGTGACGGTGCTTGGCCCCGAGGGAGAGTTTGCCAGGCAGTTCACCCCCCTCAGCAACCGTGCGTTCCAGTGGGTCTGCTCCGGGCAGGGCGGGATGATTGGCATCATGGGTCCCCGGATCTTTCGCACCCCGGCCAACGGTTATGGACGGAGTCCACCCGATACTGCGGCAGTGGTACGGATCGGAGCGCGCGGCGATACCGCCACGGTGATCCCCGCCGTCCAGATCGGCGAGCAGCGATCGATGGGGCTGCTTACGCATGTGGCGCTCACCGAGGAGCGAATCTGGGTCGGCACCGGCGAAAGCGAATACCTGATCGGGCACTCGCTCGATGGCGCTCCACGGGAGTCCCTCGCAGTGGGGACGACCCGCCGGAAAATGACTCGACCGGAGTACGAGCGGGGGGTCGACCTGCTGCTGGCCACGATTCCCGGCAGCGACCCGCTGCGGCCGATGATGCTCGAATTCCCTATGCCGGAGTACTTCCCGCATTTCGGCAGCATCCACGCCGCTCCCGATGGCACGATCTGGATCGTGACCTCGATGATGACCGACTCGGTCACCACTCTCCGCGCCCTCGCACGTGACGGTCGTCGAATCGGTGATCTGCGGTTGCCGCATCAGGTCACCATCTACGAGGTCGGCAACGACTATTTCGTCGCGAGTCATGAAGCGGCGGATGGGCAGCCCCATGTGGTCGTCTATGCCGTTCGCTGGGGCCGGGACCCCTAATGATCTGCCCAGAATGCTCGAACGCCCGCGCTCCGCGCGGGGATTGATTGGGGTCTCGGTGCGCGGTAGGGGCGCCCTATAGGGCGCCCCTCCCGTGCGTTCCTCGGGATGTCCCCGATGTACCAGCTGGCGCGATCGCCCATGGGCCTGGCAGGCCCGGCCCCTACGTGATCGGACCTTCGCCGGTCCCCCTCGCCGTGTTTTGATCCGCCCCGCAGCATTTTGGTTGCCACCCCCGGGGCCCGCTTCCCACCTTGGGCGGGATGTCCCCTTGCCTCCCCCCTTCGGCCGAGCGTACCGTATGGGCATGCCTGCGACCCGGATGTGGACCCGCGACGAGGTGCTGGCGCTGCCCGACGACGGCCAGCGTTACGAGCTGGTCGATGGCGAGCTGCTGGTGAGCCCCAGCCCTCGGCGGACTCACCAGCGAGCCGTGCGCGACCTGTTCCTGCTACTTCACCACTATGTCGAGTTCAGCAAAATCGGCGAGGTCCTTTTCTCGCCGTCCGATCTGGACCTCCGTACTGGGCAGTTGGTGCAACCGGACCTTTTCGTCGTGGCTCAGCAGTCCATCGAGGCTTCCATGGAATGGGAGCACGTCGGCGTGCCCGCACTGGTGGTGGAAGTCCTCTCGCCATCCACCGCCGGTTACGATCGGATCAAGAAGCGACGGCTCTACCAGCGGGTCGGTGTGCCGACCTACTGGATCGTCGATCTCGATGCCCGCCTGGTAGAGGTCTGGACGCCGGACAGCGACCGGCCGGTGATCGTGGACGGTGACTTGAGCTGGCAGCCGGAGAGCCAGGTGGAGCCATTGGTGATCCACCTACCTGAGTTTTTCCAGAAGGTGTGGCGGGAGGGGTAGGGGGGCGGCCGCGCGGACCTCAGCACTCCCGCCCGCTATCGTGCAGTCTCATTCTGTCTCTGGCGGCGGCGCGTCACCTTGACGATCTTCGGCCCCGCTGCCCCGCTGCCCCGCTGCCCCGCTGCCCAGGCGGTGGCATGCCCCTCAGGGATTCAGGCGGCAGGGTCAGAAGCCGACGCCGCTCCGCCTCGGCCAGCAGGCGGAGAGTCGAGCCCACCCCCAGCCGCTCTCGCGCTTCAACCAGGTGC
>Ga0163153_10007716_pt1 | contig 11464 bp, 10 predicted proteins | sample OliLakLV19MP6IB1_FD_148629 | JGI IMG/M metagenome (GOLD analysis project Ga0163153, IMG submission 148629) | Freshwater microbial mat bacterial communities from Lake Vanda, McMurdo Dry Valleys, Antarctica - Oligotrophic Lake LV.19.MP6.IB-1 | ecosystem: Environmental > Aquatic > Freshwater >... | reverse complement strand
GTAAATAAGAAAACTACTAAAGCTTTACCTTCCAATTTGAAGCTTAGTAAGGAAGGAATAATACTCTTAAATATGGAGCTTAAAACAGTGGTAGATATGTCTAAACTGCTTCAATGCATAAACATAATCTACCTTATCATATTCCCGATTCGTTCCCATCTTGTTGAGCCGATGAGATCAAAGAAGTCGAAGAATGAAATGCTCGGATCCCATGACCAGTAAATCAATAACGCTTCACCGACAATATTCTTTACAGGCATGAAGCCCCAGAACCGGCTGTCGAGCGAATTGTTACGGTTGTCTCCCATCATAAATAAATAATCCTGTTCAACAGTGTATTCACCGTTCGGAAGTTCCTTGTCATCTACATATACTTTCCTGTCGCCGGTCATTCTTATTGCATGTCCTTCCTTCATTACAAACATCTTCCATCCTTCATAAGTAGATGAATCAATCTTTATCTTATCACCGATCTTTGGCACTCTTATGGGACCGTACCAGTCTTCATTCCAGTTTGAACCCTTCGGGAACATTCTTGGATTTACAAAACTCTGAGGTCGCTTTACATTATCAAACTGTACATTTGGAGGATTTGGGAATATCTGCCCGTTAACATATAACTTTTTATCGATCACCTGTACAGAATCACCTGCTGTTGCAACACATCTTTTGATATAATTCACAACTTCTTTTGATTCAAGTTCATCTCTGTCTGCCGGAAAATCAAACACTATTATATCACCCTTCTGCGGATCTTTAAATCCTGGTAATTTGAAATAGGGGATTCGAATGTCTGTAAATGGAATATTTCTGGGTGAAGTAGCGCCGTATGTGAATTTAGTAACAAGTAGAAAATCACCGACGAGCAATGTTTTTTCCATTGAGCCGGTCGGAATACGAAACGCTTCGAATAATAATATCTTAATTATAAACGCTACAACACCTGCATACACAAGAGCATCTATAAACTCACGCGGTTTGGATTTTTTTTGTTCTTTTCCTTTTGTGTCCGTTGCCTTTGTTTCCGGGTTTTTTGAATTAGGTTTTTGATTTCTGTATTTATCCACTAATCTATTTACTGTTTTAATTCTGTTGTTAGGTTATTGTAAAACTTAATCTGTGAAGTTGATGATATGATGTTTTAATCAAGTGATAAGACTGCATGAAATGCTTCCTGCGGAATTTCAACCGAGCCTACTTGCTTCATACGCTTCTTGCCTTCCTTTTGTTTTTCAAGAAGTTTTCTCTTTCTTGAAATATCTCCGCCGTAACACTTCGCGATAACATTCTTTCGCATCGCGCTAATGGTCTCTCTCGCTACTATCTTTGCACCGATTGCCGCCTGTATGGCAACCTCGAACATCTGCTTCGGGATAAGTTGTCTGAGCTTTGTACAAAGTTTCTTTCCCCATTCAAATGCTTTGTCCCTGTGAACTATCGTTGAGAGTGCATCAACTGAGTCACCGTTTAGTAGTATGTCAAGTTTAACAAGATCGGATTTTTTAAAGTCCTTGAATTCATAATCAAATGAAGCATAACCTCTTGAATAGGACTTAAGCTTATCATAAAAATCGTAAACTATCTCACTCAATGGAAATTCAAAATGAAGGTCAACTCTTTTTGCATCAACATAATTGGTATTTAGAAAAATTCCTCTTCTCTCATTTGCAAGCTTCATAAGATTGCCGATGAATTCGGTAGGCGTAATGATATTCGCTCTTATATACGGCTCTTCAATGTAATCGATCTTCGGCGGCTCGGGCATCAGTGACGGATTATCTACAAGCAGAACTTCACCGTTTGTAGTATAAACTTTATATTCAACATTCGGGACAGTGGTAATGATATTTAAATTATATTCTCTCTCAAGACGCTCCTGCACAATCTCCATGTGAAGCATTCCGAGAAATCCGCATCTGAAACCAAATCCAAGCGCCACTGAGGTTTCGGGTTCAAATGTCAGAGCAGCATCATTAAGCTTTAGTTTGGAAAGTGAATCTCTGAGAATTTCAAAGTCGTCAGTGGTCGAAGGATAAATTCCGCTGAACACCATCGACTTCACTTCCTTATATCCGGGAAGTGCTTCTGTTATCGGTTGGGAAACTTTGTAAATTGTATCGCCTACTTTTGATTCATCAACTTTTTTTATACCGGCGATCATGTATCCCACATCGCCTGAATTTAATTCGCTCTTCTTCTGTCTTCCCATTTTCAGCACACCAACCTCTTCAGCCACAAAGGTATTTCCGCTGAAGAAAAATTTTATTTCATCACCCGGCTTGATGCTGCCGTCGAATACTCTTATATAAACAACAACACCTCTGTAGATATCAAATTTTGAATCGAAGATCAAAGCCCTTAATGGTTTTTCCATTTCAATCTTTGCAGGAGGAATTCTTTTGATGATGGCTTCGAGTATATCGTCAGTTCCGATATCTGTCTTCGCGCTTGCTAAAATTATATCCTCTCTTTTGCAGCCGATAAGTTCGATGATCTGCTCTGCTACTTCCTCAGCCATTGAATTCTGAAGGTCAATCTTATTTATTACAGGAATGATTTCCAGTCCGTTGTCAATCGCGAGATAAAGATTGCTTATTGTTTGTGCCTCAACTCCCTGAGTTGCATCAACAATAAGCAATGCGCCTTCGCAAGCAGCTAACGATCTTGAAACCTCATAGGAAAAATCAACGTGTCCGGGCGTATCTATAAGATTGAGCGTATAATCCTGATTATCTTTGGATTTATACTTCATCTGGATAGCGTGCAGCTTAATGGTAATGCCGCGTTCCTGTTCAAGCTCCATGTCGTCAAGAACCTGCTTCATCATGTTCCGCTTTTCAATCGTACCGGTTTTTTCAAGTAAGCGGTCTGCAAGAGTGGACTTGCCATGGTCAATGTGAGCGATAATGCAAAAATTTCGTATGTTCGGTTTAGCCAATGATTAATTGTGTGTAAAAAAAAAAGTGGATTCTAAAATAAAAGTTATTATAATGGAATAACCCTTTTTAGATTCCACTTAAAAATAAAAAACTTTGAATTACTTACCTTCTGACTTCCTTTTTGCTCTTTCGTCCTGTATGTCTTTTCTGATCTCTGCAGCTTTCTTTCTAAGATCATTTAATGATTTTCTTAATCTTGTACCTGCTGCGTTCTGACCTTTGTCATAAAATTTTTCGATATCGGTTTTCATGCTTTCCAATACCTCACTAAGGTGGTTAAATTTCTCCATTTTTAAGTTCTCCTTACTTTTTTTAGTTTGATTTTTTGATTAATGTATTAAAAATAATTTATTTTTGTAAGTTAATTTAATGTAATATTCAACTTTTTTATAATCCGGTAATTTAAAATCAATTTCCTGCCATGGTGTTTAGATAAGGGATTGAAAAAATTATGATGTAACCCCATGCCGTAAACGCGATTCCTGCAATGATCAATCCTGATAGAATAGAGTACTTTGCCCACGGCTTTAATTTATAATCCCTGAATATATTCCACACACCATTCAAACCGTGATACATTCCAAGAGAAATGAAAACTATATCAATGATCCTGTACCAAGAATGCTGCATTCTTGCAAGTACTGCTCCGTAAGTATGACCGCTTTCCGGCTGATAATGCATTAAAATATAATGACCTATCATCAGAACGACCAAAGCCAAACCGGTTATCCTTTGCAGAACCCAGCTTTTGGAACCGGAATTTTTTGATGATTTATATTTATACATTTTTAATTAAAAAAGCTTTTTTATTTCATGTGAAAACATTATCGCGCCCATTCCTAAAAATAATATGATCCCAACTACCCACGACCATTTGTACAATTGCTTGTGATATTTTGCACCGTCTGCCCAGTCAACTATGACAATCCGGATCCCATTCAATGCATGGAACAAAACGAAAGCGAACAAAACCCATTCTACAACCATAAAGAAAGGAGTTGTATAGGCTTCCATCGATTTATTGAAAACTGCCTCTCCCTGAGTGAGAGGACTTAATGAATAAACATGAAGAAAAAGATAACCTATCAGCGCAATGCCTGTGATCCTGTGGAATATCCATGCCCAGTTGCCCGGATCTTTTTTGTAGCTCAGATTTTCGCTGATCCAGTTTTTCTGATCGAATGTCTTTATGTTTGAGTAGGGAGTTTCGGTCTTTGAGTCGCTGTAACTTTCCAAACTTTTTACTTTGAAGTATTTGATTAAAACAAAATTACGTATTCCGATGTTTATTTACAATTTATTAAATACAACCTCCTTCATTTTTCTTCAATTTGTAAAAACCTATAATAACTTAAAGGTTGAGCTTAATCAGTTATTAAAGTGAAAACTTAAAATCCCCAAATGCAGATAACCACATCGTCCAAAACAATTTGATTTTAGAAAAGGAAAATTACTCCTCCTCCCAAGCTGTGGCTTTGGGAAGGAGGGTGAATCGTGATCATTCGTGAAATTGGTTGCAAGCTTTTCCTTATTTTGAATGGATGTGAAAGAATTCAAAATTAAACCAAATTTCTCCGCTGAATTTTAATCTCAAAAAAACTATTTTCATTTTTTAAAAATATCCGGATAAAAAATTGAAAAGATTTAAGACTGATACCGGCTCGAATACAAATCCCATTGAAGCGCGTCAAAAAATTGAGTTTAATGAATTTGAACTTCCAAACGGACTTCACTGCGTACTTCACAGAGATATAAATAACCCATTGGTCAATGTTACTATCGGCTATAAAGTCGGGTCGAAGGACGAGCTTCCCGGTAAACAGGGAATCGCGCATTTGTTTGAACACATGATGTTCCAGGGTTCAAGGAATGTAAAGAAAAACGAACACTTTCAGTACGTGATGCAGTCAGGAGGAACATGCAACGCATTTACAATGCACGATGCAACTGTCTATTACGATCAGATGCCTGCAAATACTCTGGAGATGGCACTCTGGCTCGAATCTGACAGGATGAATTCACTCGACATCTCCGAAGAAAACCTCTCTAATCAAAAGAGCGTTGTAATAGAAGAGAAGAAACAGGTATATGAAAATGCTCCTTACGGAAGCATGACACATAATATCTTCTGTAATATTTTTAAAAACTCAGGTTACGAATCGTCTGTAATTGGCGAAGCAGAAGACATAAACTCGTTCAGTGTAAAGGAAGCAACAGATTTTCATGACTATTTTTATTCACCGAAAAATTCTGTACTGATCATAGCGGGAGATATTGAAATTGAAAAAACAAAAGATATTATTAATAAATATTTTTCGGGAATAAATAAGAACGGAGTCATTCAAAGAGTTAAGAATGTAATCCTTCCTGTTGAAAAGGAAATTGAAATTGAAGTTCAGGATAATGTTCAGCTTACGATGCTGAATATCTGCTACCAGATTCCCGGCGCCGGTACAAAGGGAGATTATGTGTTCGAATACTTCTGTGAGATCATTGCAAATAATAAAAGCAGCCGGCTTTATAAAAAGTTGGTTTATGAAAAGAAGCTGCTGAAGTCCGTCAGGGCTTTGAAATACTGTCTTGAGGACAGGGGAGTACTGATACTGCGTGCAATGCTTAATCCGGGTGTGAGCGTGGATGAGATCAGGTCTGAGATTTTTAATTGCTTAAATGAGTTGTCTGAAAAAGGATGCAGTGATGAAGAGTTTGAGAAAATAAAAAATCAGCTTGAGTTTCATAATACAATTGAATTTTTAAAGATTCAAAATATTGCAGTAGAAACAGCTTTCAATTATATGTTTCACAAGGATGTTTCCCGGTTTAATGAAAGCATACATAAATTTCTTGCGGTCAGCAAGGAAGACTTAAGAGATCATGTTAAGAATTACATTACCGGTAAAAACAAGCTTGTTCTGACTTACCTTCCGAAAAAATAATTACAAATTAAAAACTATATTGAAAAATCAGTTAGCGGAAAAGATAGACATGGATGTTCCTTCGATAGATTACAGGGAGCACACGCTTGATAACGGTCTTAAAGTGGTGATGAGCAAATTTGGCAGGATACCTTCGGTCGCAGTAAATACGACATTTCATACCGGTTCAAAAGATGAAGATGAAAAAATGACAGGGCTTGCACATCTATTTGAGCATCTGATGTTTGAAGGTTCTGAGAATATTCCCAAGGGAAAATTTGATGAAATATTAGCTGAGAACGGCGGTGACAGCAATGCATATACGAGCTGGGACAGCACCAGCTATTATTTGACAATTCCTTCCAACCATCTTGAAACGGCATTCTGGCTTGACTCGGACCGAATAAATGATTTCGCGGTTTCAAATGAAAGTCTTGAAATTCAAAAGGATGTGGTGCTTGAAGAAAAGCTTTTGTATGTCGATAATTCTCCCTACGGTTCAGTAGAAGAGGAAAGCTCAAAAAGGCTATTTCAAAAAAGCGGTTACCGCTGGCCTATCATCGGTAATATGGATCATCTAAAGGAAGTGAAGCTGAGCGATCTTCAGGATTTTTTTAATACGTATTACAGACCTAACAACGCGGTGATCTCAATAGTCGGTGACATTGATTATGATAAGACGATTATGCTTGTTGATAAATATTACGGAGGAATAAAACCGGGCGCAGAGATCCTCAGGAAAAAGTTTAATGAGCCCGAGATCATTGAAGAAGTTCGTGAGACGATATATGACACTATTCAGCTTGACGGAAAATTTATTTTTTACCGTATGCCACAGATGGGAACAAAGGAATTTTACTCGATGAGCCTTCTTAACGGAATCCTGTCGGAAGGGGACAGTTCCCGGTTTTACAACGAGCTTGAGTATAAATATGAGCTGGTAAATGAATGTGACAGCAATCTGTATGGAATGGAGAGCACAAGTATCTTCTGTATCAGCGCGCTTGCAATGCAAGGGAAATCACTGGAGGAAATTGAAATCAAGATCGATGAAATTGTTGAAGACATAAAGAGAGGAAACATTGCAGAAAGAGAGATCACAAAGATTAAGAACAGAGTAGAGACTTTTTATAATTCAAAGAGACAGTCAATCGTATCTTTAGCTGACAGGTTTTCCTATTTCAAAACATTTTACAATGACTGCAGCAAAATTAATTTTGAAGTGCTGGATTATATCTCAGTTACAAAAGAAGACATAGTAAAGACAGCCAATGAATACCTTAACAGTAATCAAAGGGTGGTATTAAATTATTTACCGAAAAAATAAAAAATTATGAGTGATACAAAAATAATTAACATATCAAACGCTGAAAAGCTGGACCGGTCAGTTCCGCCTAAGCCGGGAAAACCAAAGGATCTTAACTTTCCAAAATTTTTCGAAACCAAAACTTCAAACGGAATCACCGTTCTGGTAATTGAAGACAAACGGCTTCCGCTTGTAACTTCAAGATTCGTTTTTAAATCGGGCTCATATCTTGATTACTTCAATGAAAAAAAATCAGGACTTGCTTCCCTTATGTCAGAACTTCTCACAAAAGGAACACCCTCACGGGTAGCTACGCAGATCGCTGAGGAGGTAGATTATATCGGAGCGAACCTATCGAGCGGCAGTGATTATGACGCGACCTATGTCAGCTCCTATTCATTGAAAAAATATTTTGATATAATCTTTGATATAATGTGTGATATAATTCTGAATCCGGTTTTTGCGGAAGAGGAGATATCAAGGTTAAAGGAGCAGCGTCTTAATTCGCTACTGTCTATGATCGATGACGGCGACTATGTATCGGACAAAATTTTCAGAAGAATTGTTTTTAAGGATACACCTTATGCATATCCGGGCGAGGGCAGCAAGGATTCAATAGAAAGGATCAACCGCGACGATATACTTTCATTATATAAGAAGATCTTTGTTCCGGAAAATCTGATCGCAGCATTTGTCGGTGACATAACTCCGGATGAAGCACTTGCGAAGATGGATGAAAAATTTTCAACGTGGACTAAAAGTGAAATGTCTGAAACAAAAATCCTTGAAGCAAATGAAACCGGTAAAACAAAAGTTTATCTTTCTGAAAAAAAGGAAGCCGTTCAGTCATCTCTTAAGGTTGGTCATCTTGGAATTAAAAGAAACAATCCGGATTTCATTCCTGTTTTTACTATGAATATGATATTAGGCGGATACTTTACTTCGCGGATAAATAAAAACCTTCGTGAAGACAACGGATATACTTATGGCGCAAGATCACACTTCAGCGCATATAAGCACTCCGGTGATTTCTCAGTTTCAACTGAAGTCAAAAATGAAATTACGGCTGATACTCTTAATGAAATTTTTAAGGAGATAAGGGATATGAAAGAAAATTTTATTACTGACAGCGAGCTTCAAAGTGTAAAGAGTTATATTTCCGGAAACTTTCCGCTTCAGCTTGAAACACCAAATGCCATTGCCTCGAAGGTAATAAATCTGAAGCTGCACGGGCTTGAGGATGATTATTACAATACTTATATAAGGAAGGTAAATGAATTTACAAAGAAAGATATAAAAGATACAGCAGAGAAATATCTGCATCCGGATAATCTGATAATTTCAATAGCGGGCAACACAAATAAAATAATTGATGATATGAAACAATTCGGTGAAGTGGAAGTAATTAAAGATGTTATTTAAACTAACAAAAAATTTATAAATGGCAGAGCATAAAATTCTGGAAATATCTGACGTAGAGCTAGTAAAGATGCTTAATGCAAAGTTTGGCATACTTAGAAAAGAAATTGCAAAGGTCATAGTCGGTCAGGATAAAATAATTGAACAAATATTAATTTCGGTTCTTTCAAAGGGACATTGCCTGCTAGTTGGAGTTCCCGGACTTGCAAAGACCCTCATTGTAAAAACTATTTCAGAAGTACTGGATCTGAATTTTAGCAGAATACAGTTCACTCCCGATCTGATGCCTTCAGATATTACAGGAACGGAAATACTTGAAAATGACAGGGATGGGAAAAAAGTATTTAAGTTTATAAAAGGTCCTGTGTTTGGAAATATAATATTGGCTGATGAAATCAACCGGACACCGCCGAAGACACAGTCTGCGCTGCTTGAAGCGATGCAGGAGCACAGAGTAACTGCAGCCGGAACATCATATAAGCTTGATGAACCTTTTTTTGTTCTTGCAACACAAAACCCTATTGAACAGGAAGGAACATATCCATTGCCTGAAGCTCAGCTTGACCGTTTTATGTTTAATCTCTGGCTTGAATATCCGGAATTTGAAGAAGAGCTTGATATCATAAAGAGAACAACGAGTATGTATTCGCCTGAACTAAATATTATTTTTTCAAGAGAAGATATACTTTCATTTCAGGATCTTGTCAGGAAAGTTCCGGTAGCAGATGAAGTGATAAATTATGCAGTAAGTCTGGTCGCAAAAACCCGCCCGTTAAATCCTGCATCTCCGAAAATAGTTAAAGATTATATCAGTTGGGGAGCCGGTCCCCGCGCTTCTCAATATCTTGTTCTTGGAGCAAAGACCAAGTCAATTCTGGACGGAAGATTTTCCCCGGGAATAGATGACGTTAAGAGTGTTGCTAAGCCTGTACTGAGGCACCGTTTGATAACAAATTTTAATGCCGAGGCTGACGGAATGGATGTAGTTAAGATAATTGAAGAGCTGGTGTAATTTTAATTGCTAAACAAAAATAATTTATATAAATAAAAAACCTGTTTGTTAATTAACAAACAGGTTTTTTTTATTCAACAATGATTGCACTTTTTTTAAAATCGTTTATTTCAGCAGCGTCATTTTTTTGGTAATGGTAACGCTTGGCGTGACAAGTTTGTAAAAGTAAATCCCTGACGGAATCAGTGACGCATCGAAAGTAACTTCATAATTACCCGCTTGTAAAGATCCATCTGCAAGTTTGGAAATCTCCTGCCCTTTTATATCATAAACCTTTAGTGAGATGTCAGAATAAACAGGCAATGAAAATCTTATGGTAGTAGAAGGATTAAATGGGTTGGGATAATTTTGTGACAGCTTAAATTCAGAAGGAATGACATTTCCAATGCTTTGAATTCCTGATAAAGTAAAATATTTAATTGTTGCATAATCATCGGTAAAGCCATTCGAACTTGAACCGGTTACATATATATTTCTTTGGTTGTCCAATGCAACTGAATTTGAAACATCGTTTCCATTTGCGGGACCGTTAAATCTGGAGATGTTTGTCTGAGCACCGTTATTATTGTATTTGACGGTAGCGTAATCAAATCCGCTTCCCTGTCCTGTACTTTTCCCGGTAACGTAAACATTGTTTGAGTCGTCAAGTACAAGTGCCGTAGCAGAATCATTCCCATTTGCCGGACCATTATAAGCAGTAGCCCAGGCGATAGTTCCTGTCGGATTATATTTTAAAGTTGCATAATTTGCAGCCGAGCCGTTCGCGTCACTATTGATTACGCCGGTGATGTAAACATTACCGTTGGGATCAACTGCAAGAGCGGTAGGATAATCATTACTGTTAGTGTTCCCATTAAATCTGGAAGCCCATTGTGAAACTCCCAGTGAATCATATTTTGCCGTGACATAGTCATAATTTCCATTTCCTCTGCTGTATCCTGTAACATAAACATTACCCGAATTATCTACCTGTATACAGTGGGATACATCAATGTCATTTGCGGACCCGTTATAGGAAGACGACCATTGTTCAACCCCGGCAGAATTATATTTAATGGTTTCAAAATCCTGTGAGGATCCGGTATTAACACTTTGTCCGGTAACGTATACATTATAATTCGCATCAATAACCATAGAGTTTGCTCCATCATTTCCATTACTGGAACCGTCATATCTGGAAGCCCAGAGTTGGTTTCCGGTTGAAGAGTATTTTACGGTCGCAAAATCGTAAGAAGTTGAACTGCCTCCATAACTCTGACCTGTTACATAAACATTACCCAAATCATCTACTTTAATAGTTTTAGCAAGATCGACTGCATTTCCAAAACCATTATATGTTACAGCCCACTGCTGAATTCCCGATGAATTATATTTTACTGTAGCATAGTCATAAGACGAACTGCTGCTGAAGCTATACCCCGTAACGTAAACGTTTCCGTTATTATCGATTGCAATTGCGGTCGCATAATCGAGATCATTTCCAAGACCATTGTATGCTGAAACCCAAGCCTGATTTCCATTAGCGGTATACTTCACGGTTACATAGTCATAAGAGGTTCCGCTATTAAGACTATATCCGGCGACATAAGTATTGCCTGATGCATCTACCGTTATTGCCTTGGCTACATCGGTATTGTTACCTGGACCGTTATATCTTACAACCCATTCTTGCTGCGAATTTACGTTATTAAACATAAGTGTTAATAACATAAGGATTGGAAAAATTTTCATATTACCTCCGTTTTGAAAACATTAAAAATTTTTAAGTAATTTGTTAATTGAATTTTGAGCAAGTGTTGTGCCATAAAATAAAAATCTTTTACTCTATTAATTATTAAAGTTATGTTAACATAATACAAACAAAGTTAAATAA
>Ga0163153_10007713_pt1 | contig 11465 bp, 11 predicted proteins | sample OliLakLV19MP6IB1_FD_148629 | JGI IMG/M metagenome (GOLD analysis project Ga0163153, IMG submission 148629) | Freshwater microbial mat bacterial communities from Lake Vanda, McMurdo Dry Valleys, Antarctica - Oligotrophic Lake LV.19.MP6.IB-1 | ecosystem: Environmental > Aquatic > Freshwater >... | reverse complement strand
GCCCCGGATGCCCCGGCAGCCCAAGGCCAGCACTGGTACGCCCCAGGCCACGGTGACGGGCACGTTGCCGCGATCCGCGCCCGGCGACCGATTGCCGATGCCCGGCACCATTCTGACCCGGCAATATCGCGGGCGGCTCATCGAGGCCACCGTGCTGCCCAAGGGGTTCGAGTGGGAAGGCGAGGTCTACCGATCATTGAGTGCCGTAGCCAAGGCGGTGACCGGATCGCACTGGAACGGATTCCTATTCTTCGGCCTGAACAATGGAGATGATCAATGAGTCGATCCAAACCCAAACCGCCCGCGCCACGCCAGACAACGCGCTGCGCCATTTACACGCGCAAGTCCACGGAGGAGGGCCTGCAGCAGGACTTCAACTCTCTCGATGCCCAGCGCGAGAGTGGCGAGGCGTATATCGCTAGCCAGAAGGCGCTCGGCTGGGTCTGCCTGCCCGACCGCTATGACGATGGCGGATTCACCGGCGGCAACATGGAACGGCCCGCACTCAGGCGGCTGATGAAAGACATTGCGGATGGCAAGGTCGACTGCATCCTGGTCTACAAGGTGGATCGCCTGAGCAGGTCGCTCATGGACTTTGCCCGGATCGTCGAAGTGCTCGAGAAGCACAACGCTACTTTCGTCTCCGTCACCCAGCACTTCAACACGACGCACTCGATGGGCAGGCTCACGCTGAACATCCTGCTCTCCTTCGCCCAGTTCGAGCGTGAGATTATCTCTGAACGCACGCGCGACAAGATCGCAGCGGCACGGCGCAAGGGAAAATGGGCCGGTGGGAAGCCCGTGCTGGGCTACGACCTTCTGAGCAGCCCGGCGGGCGGCAAGCTGGTGGTGAACGATGATGAAGCCGCGCAGGTGCGGGGAATCTTCGAGTCGTACCTGAAGCACGAAGCGCTGATCCCCACTGTCCAAGATATGGCGAAGCGCGGCTGCACGACCAAACGCTGGCAGACGAAGGCAGGCGCTGCCAAGGGCGGACGCCCGCTCGACAAGAGCCTGCTTTACAACCTGCTGACCAACGTTACCTACCTCGGCAAAGTGCGGCATCACGATGAAGTCTTTGAAGGGGAGCAACCCGCGATTGTGGATGAGACGATCTGGCAGCGCGTTCAAGCGGTCTTGCAACGCAATGGCAAGGATGGCGGCAACGGTGGCGCGATGGTCCGCAACAAGCACGGCGCGATGCTCAAGGGTTTGCTGCGATGCGGCAACTGCGACTGCGCGATGTGCCACGCCTACACCGCCAAGGGCACCAAGCGCTATCGGTACTACGTCTGCCACAAAGCCCAGAAGCGCGGGTGGCAATCTTGCCCAACCAAGTCCGTGCCCGCAGGCGAGATCGAGCGGTTTGTCGTCGAGCAGATCAAGAGCATCGGCACCGATCCGACGGTGCTTGCGGAAACCCTGCGGCAAGCCCGGAGCCAGGGGCAGCGGACGCTCGCGGAACTACAAGCCGAGGAACGATCGTTCAAACGTGAACTCGATCGCCACAACGCAGCGCTGCGGAAACTGGTCGGCAGCGCCGACGCCGATGGTCTGGCCGAAGCGCAGGATCGGATTCGCACCGCCGAGCAGCGAGCCACAGAAGTGCGCGAGCAGATGGTGACGCTCAACCGTGAACTTGTGGATGAGCGCGAGGTGCAGGCGGCGCTCGCGGCGTTCTCGCCCCTATGGGACACGCTCAGCCCGCGCGAACAGGCCCGCATCATCCGCCTGCTCGTCGAGCGCGTGGACTACGACGGCACCCCCGGTCACGGCACCGTCACCGTGACGTTCCGCCCCACCGGCATCAAATCCCTGGCCCAGCAGTATGAGGAGATCGCAGCATGACAACGACGCAGCCAAGCCTGAAGTTCGAGTGCAAGGTTCACTTCCAGTCCGCGCGCCACGGTCGCAAACGAATGGCCACGGGCGAAGCGCCAGCGCCGACTCCGGTGCCGCTGGGCCGCGTGCCCCGGCTGGCGCGGCTGATGGCGCTGGCGATCCGTTTCGACGGCCTGCTGCGGCGCGGCGAGGTGCGCGACTACGCCGACCTCGCGAGGCTCGGCCACGTCACGCGAGCGCGGGTGACGCAGATCATGAACCTGCTCAACCTCGCGCCGGACATCCAGGAGGCGATGCTGTTCCTGCCGCCGATTGAGGCGGGTCGCGATCCAATAAAAGAGTGGCAGGTGCGGCCAATTGCAGCGAAGATCGATTGGAATAAACAGCGTTCGAAGTGGGGAATTCTTGCCGCTTCATTAGACCATTGTTGACCGCGTCATCAATTCAGCAGCGCACAATTCAGACTTCGCCCCCTTGGTGGCCGATAAGCATGAATACGGCTGTAACTTCACGTATGTGCGTAGTCATCACGTTCTCGGATATGGGGACTCCGTGCTATGGGACACCATCAGGTATATGGACTGCCACGCACGCCTGCATTTAAGCGAGTCGTGTCGCTCTTAGGCGATGGAGCAGGGGCTGCCGGCGCAACGGGTGTTGGGCCAGGATCGCTGGAAGAGATTGCCGAAGCAACCATTGCTGCTTCTGATGACGGCTTGGAGCGTGCAAAAGGAGATGAGGGCCTTGCCTATTGTCTCTATCTGATGGCCACGCTCACCCGCGCGGCTAATGAAAATGATTTCGCGACGGCACTCTCTGCGGTAGGTGTGGAATCGCGCTTCGTCCCCAGGGGCACACCGGATTCTACGATTCAATCTTCGGATCAATCGTCCCCCTACACGGTCTTCGATTTGGTCAGCGGATTCAGCGCCGCAGTCGACCGCCACCTCCGCGAAACACGCTCTCGCACCGACATCGGAGAACTTGCTCAGCTAGCAGCCTCCGAAAGTTTAAGTGCCCTCTGTTCAGCTCGTGCAGTCACACTCTTTGGGACCACCAAAGAAACTGTGCAGCAATCACTTCGCACACTTTCGACGGAGAAGGGATTTTCCATACTCGCACACGAGTTTTTCGCGCGGTTTTCGCGTCGATATCTTGAATATCATCTCAGTCGCGAGCTATCCAACCATGTCGGCCTTAATCGCCGGTTCGCCGGTGCCCGTGAACATAATGCATTTCTCCAACAACTCGACGATCACTGTCGCGTCGTGACCAGCGTGGTAAAGCAGTTCGCAGGTGAATGGTACAGCCTTCACAAATTCCAGCAGGATATCACTCTCCGTCAGGCAAAGGGATTTGCCGCTCACGCCGTTGACAAGGTGCGAGATGCATTGAGGTTTCAGGAGGATAGAAATGCCGACTAATCCTCATTTGCTACTGTGCAACGGCGTGAAGGCGAAGTCGAGACGGTCGAACCAATGGGCCTCGGCAACCACCCAGCAACTGGCCACGTTCGGGCCGGCCAAGAATGTGCGATTGAAAATTGCAGACCTGACAAACCGCATGGCGGCGAAGTTGCCTGATCGGGTTCACGATCTCGTTGAACTTGCCGCCTTGGTTTACGCCGCCGACCAATCGTGCAAACGGCTCGGTGGTGTAACCCTCGACTACGGAGACAAATGGCACCGTACATTTCGATTCGAGACCGCCGTACGTGATCCGGACTTTTGGTCACAAAAGAAGGTTCTCGATTGTCTTTCCGACGTGTTGGGGTTCCTGTCTGAGGACAATTACGAATTTGCATTTTCAAGAATGGTGTCGCCGCCACAGTTCCAGGAATACCTCGACTTCAGTTCAATGATGAACGATCCCGACCCTGTAGAACGAGTCCTACTGTTTTCAGGGGGGCTTGATTCGCTGGCCGGGGCTGTTGAGGAAGTGTTGGTGCAGAAGCGGCGGGTGGCGTTAGTCAGTCACAAGCCCGTAGATCACTTGGCGAAAAAGCAACGCGAGCTTGTCGGGGAAATTGCCACACGAGCACGTGACTCAAAGCTCAAGCCAGTCCACTTTCCAGTGTTGGCCAATCGTATCGGTGAAATTGAGGGTGATCACACTCAGCGGACCCGATCATTCTTGTATGCATCTCTTGCTGCAGCTGTAGCCAATTACTTCCAACTCGATCGAATCCATTTTTACGAAAACGGTATCGTCAGCATCAACCTCCCACTTTGTGCCCAGGAGATTGGTGGTCGTGCCACTCGCACAACTCATCCGCAAACACTCCATGGATACGGGCGTCTATTCTCGCTGGTACTCGATGCGCCATTTGAGGTCGAGAACGGATTGATATGGGAGACCAAAGAGGACATTGTCCGTCGGCTCGTCAACGCCGGACATGCAGATCTCGTGAAGAGTACATTGAGTTGCTCGCATACCCGGCAGTACACGTGCAAAGCACCGCATTGCGGTATGTGTTCGCAATGCCTTTCGAGGCGAGTGGCCACCCTCGGTACGAAACTGGACGACAACGATCCAGCCTGCGGGTACCGTGCTGATGTGATGACTGATGCACGCAAGAAGGATGCAGATCGAATTCTGGCAGAAAGATTCGTTGGAGTCGCACGTCAAGTTGAGGTGATGGATGCGGTCGCCGACTTTCATCAGAAGTTTTCCGGCGAACTGGCGCGTGTCTACCCATACCTTGGAATTTCTCCCTCGCAAGGCGCAGAAAAACTGTTTGATCTGCATCATCGCCATGCAGTACAAGTCGGCAAGGTTATGCTCACGGCGATGAAGGAAGCAGCCAATGAGAGGCGTACAGGCCAACTTCCAGACACATGTGTAGTGAACTATGCTTTCGACGCAGGCAGGTCTCAAAATGCCTCAGAAGACGAGAGGCAAGCAGTCGCCAAGGATGAATTTCGAACTCATGTATTGCGACTTAAGGAGATGGAACGGAACTGTATCCAGGCGTTGTATGAGAAAAATATCATTGGATCATATAGCGATACGCTTCCTTCACAGAATCAAATTTCCCTTTGGGCTGGACATGATTGCGACGCTAACTTCAAGGCCGCGCTCTCTGCGGTCGTCAAAGCAGGGTATCTCGATAATGGTCGACACCACGGTAAGCGCGGAGGCTATTTCCTTACGCCCAATGGTGTGCGTGCTGCGCAGATTATCCTTGAACAGTCATGACTAGTCATGACTGATCGTATCTCATCCTGACATCACACTTGTCGCATCTGGTCGCTGTGTCGGCGACCGCATTGTGCGAAAGGTATTGTCATGGCATCATTCCGCCCCGATCGTCCTGATCTGTCTAAGCGTCACGTCAGCTGCGCACGACAACGGCTCATCTACCTGATGCAGCAGTTGTATTTCGGACAAATCCACAATCTCCGTGTTCGTGACGGCGAGCCAATCTTGGACCCGCTTCCAAGGGTCGTGCGCCGTCGAAAAAACGGCGGCATCAATCAACCACGGCCTCAGGCTGACTCTGCTGATTTCGCACTCAAACGCGAGTGGGTCGAGTTCTTCGCTGACCTCGATGCCATTGGCGATGGCGTGATCCTCTCGATCGAGGTCATGCATGGACTGCCGATCGTGCATGAATTCGAAGATGTGATCCACGTCTGACGCGGTCGTTTTCAACTTTTCCAACCTTCCTTACCAGACAGCTGACCGGCCGCGAAGCGGAGTCCGTTGTGGGTGAATGCCGACGACGGCGCACTCACAGCGGTCTTTTTGTTTCAAGTTCTAGCCTGCTTGCGGCTGCTCGTCTTTCGGCTGACACCCACACGCGCTCCTCCCCCACGGCCGGGGGAGTCGAGCCATGTCCGACCAATATGACGAACGATATACACAGAGCGATGAAGAAGTAATCAAGAGAAAAGCCCGCAAGTGGCACAGGTACTTCAACCGCCGGATTACTGACATTGAGGACCTTCAACAGGAATTATCCCTCGAAGCGTTCCAGAAGACGCACATCCAGAACTGCGGTGATGAGAAGCGGTATGCGTTTCTCAACACCATCGCGGAACACGATGCGATCAATCAACTGAACAAGCAACGCGCCAAGAAGCGCGACTGCAGGAGAAACATCAGCCTCGACAGCATCGGTACTGAGGCTGTGCAAGGCCCGAGGTCAGCAGAGTCGATTCACTTGCAGATCGATGTGCAGGCCGCGATCGGGCGAATGCCACCGGAGTTGCAGGATGTTGCGAGCCTGCTCGCCGAGTACGGCGAACGCGAGATCGGCGAGATGCTTCATATGACGCGAGGCCAGGTGCGGCAGCGCATCCAGCAGATCAAGCGGCACATGGAGAAAGCAGGACTCGCCCCCGGCGATCAGAAATGATCAACGAGTGATGCTGCTGCAGTGACGCGCTCGACGGTGCTTCGTAGTTCGACACCCAGCGCATCGAGTATGCGGGCTGCACGATCGAGCGTGATGCCGTGGTACTCGTTCCGCTCGTCGCGCGACACCTGGGACTCATGGACATTCAGCTTGTGAGCCAACTGACGCTGGCTCAGTCCGCTGGCGATGCGCAGGGAGATGAGCAGATGGCCGAATCCTCGGAGGTTGGTCATCTCGCCGAACTCGCCTCGCTTAAGGCGCTCGTAATCCTTCACCTCCTCCTGTAGCTGGAGATGGAACGATCGCATGGGGTCGAGGACACGCTTGACCTCGGCTGCGGAAAGCCCGGTTTTCCGAAGCGCAGACTTCTGCCTCGCCATGCGCTTCTTATGGTCGTTTAGGCGGCCTGTCGTCTCGCGATATTCGGCTTCATTGCGGATCATTACATCAACTGTTTAGTCAAGTACAACAAATATGTCAAGCAATGAAATATACATTCGACAACCAATTCGTCGTCGGTTCCGGTAGGTAATAGATGAAGGGTCATTGTTTACGGAGCTCAATCATGACACACAAGACAGTCCAATTCAGGTTCGGCAGCGGCATCTCGATGCGAGAGGTCAAGGGCACGCTTCATCTGGCGCGGCTCGCCGCCGAGAGCCTGCACGGCATCGAGCGAGTTCGGCTGGAGGCCAAGTATTCGGCAGACGACGCAGATCGTCTGGTGGTGATCGACACGGGCACGGAGCCTGGTCGGACGCTGGCGATCATCTTCGCCGGCTACGCGCGCCGGGAGTTTGGAGACACGGCGGTGGTGATGCACCACGTCGAGAATGCCGCTGGAGTTCCTGTATGAACATGCCCGATGCAGCCATCTCGTACAGCCAGCGGAAGTGGTCGGTGATCCCGATCCCATTCCGCAGCAAGAACCCCGGCTACAACGGGTGGGAGCGCACGCGTCTCACCGAGGCCGACATCCCCGCGAATTTCAACGGGCACCCGCAGAACATCGGCGTGCTACTTGGTGAACCCTCGGGATGGCTCGTTGATGTTGACCTCGATCATGCGCGATGCGTCGAGCTGGCGGATCAATACCTGCCGCCGACGCCGGCGGTGTTCGGGCGACCCGGCAAGCAGCGATCCCATCGCATCTACCGCGTCAGCGCACCTGTGGCGACGAAGAAGTTCAAGAGTAAGTCCGCGGGCATGCTGGTGGAACTGCGGTCCACTGGCATGCAGACCGTGTTCCCGCCCAGCACACATGAATTGGGCGAACCCATCACCTGGGAAGCGGAGGGCGCAGAGCCCGCTGAGGTGGACCCCGTGGCGCTGCTCGCTGCTGTGGAGAAGCTGGCGAACACGGTGAAGGTCGAACTGGGTGAGAAGGCCGCGCCCAAGCCTCCAAAAGCACCCAAGCCGCCGAAGCCGGAGAAAGCCGCTGCACCATCAACAGCGTCCGATGCGATCGCTCGGTGCGTGGACGCCATGCTGCGCATGAAGATGGTCGATCACCAGGACGGGTCCGGCCGCCTATTCGCGGCGGCATGCCGAGTGGTCGAGCACGATCTTTCTGACGGCGATGGCGTGACCGCTGTCCGTGATTATGCGCGGCAGCAGCCTTTCCCGACGGAGTGGACGGACGACCAGATTCTGGACCGCATGCGCGACGCGGAGAAGAAGGCCCAGCGCGGCGTGATCAGCAGCGCACCAACTGCACGTCAGGACACGGGTGATCGCACCCCGAACATCCTGATCGGCACCGACGAACATCGCGTCGTCAGCGAGGCGATTGCGGCCCTTGCTGCGGACCCCGGCATCTTTCAGCGCGGCAATGTGCTCGTCCGCGTGCTGCGGGACAAACCTCCAAAGGACGGCATCGTTCGCAGCGTCGGGTCGGCCACGATCTCCGAGCTGCCCCAGGCCAACCTGCGCGAGCGCATGACCGCGTACGCCACGTTCACCAAGTATGTGAAGCAGGGCGACGTGATGGCCGAGGTCCCAGCGCACCCGACGCAGTGGCTAGTGTCCGCCGTGGACGCGCGTGGCGATTGGCCCGGTATTCGTCGCCTTGCGGGCATTTCCAATGTGCCTGTCCTGCGGCCCGACGGTTCGCTCTGGCAGACGCCCGGCTACGACGAGGCAACGGGATTCCTTTTCGACCCATCCACGACATTCCCGATCATCCCCGATGGCGTGAACATCGATGACGCGGATGCCGCGCTCACTGAACTGATGGAGATCGTCGGCGACTTCCGGTTCGAAAGCGATGATCACCGCGCCGCCTGGCTCTCAGCGCTGCTCACACCGCTTGCGCGGCCCGCCTTCGATGGGCCGGCACCTCTGTTCCTGATCGACGCGAATGTACGTGGCGCGGGCAAGGGCCTGCTCGGGCAGACGATCGGGTGGATCGTGCTGGGGCACGAGATGCCCGCCAGCAGTTACGCCCACGACCCCGAGGAGATGAGGAAGAAAATCACATCGATCGCGATGGCGGGAGACCAAGTTGTTCATTTGGATAACCTCGAAGGCAGCTTCGGCAACGACGCCTTGGATCGCGCCCTCACCACCACCCGTTGGAAGGACCGGCTGCTGGGCACCAACAAGCTAGTAGACCTCCCGCTGTCACCCATCTGGTACGGCACCGGTAACAACGTCAGCGTCGCCGCCGATACAACTCGGAGGATCATCCACATTCGGCTCGATGTGCTGAACGAGCATCCTGAGGAGCGGAGCGGCTTTAAGCATCCGGACCTGCTCGGCTGGATCAGGGAGAACCGGCCGCGACTGCTGGTTGCCGCGATGACGATCCTCGTCGGCTACTTCAACTCCGGACGACCGACGCACAACCTGACGCCCTTTGGAAGTTTCGAGGGATGGTCGCGCCTCGTCCGCGAAGCTGTGGTGTGGGTGGGTCTGCCCGACCCGTGCCGCACGCGCACGCGCTTGGCCGAGTCCGCCGACACCACCGCCGACGCTCTGGGCCAGCTGGTGCATGCCTTCAAGATGTACGACACCGCGAACGAAGGCATCGTTTTCTCTGACCTGTTGTCGAAGCTCTACCGCAAGGATTTTCAGCCCAACGATGAGGCGAGTGTCACGATGCGCGCCGCGCTCGAAAACCTCGCGGGGTGCCCGCCGGGCAAAGCGCCGGGGCCGCGCCAGGTCGGCAACAAGATTCGATCGTTCCGCCGACGGGTGGTTGGCGGTTTCTACCTCGACACCAACCCCAACGAGTACCACCGCAACGGGGCTGTATGGCGTCTGCACGCCACGGAGGCGACGCCATGATTGCGACTCTGCGACTCTGCGACTCATTTTTCCCCCCAATACGTGTGAGAGCTGGAACATCAAAAGTAATAAGTGTAATGGGCTGGAATCTGACTCGCAGAGTCGCAGACTCGCAACCACCCGTCGGCTTCGCCAACGTTCGCGCCACGTTCGCCCACGTCGCGCCGGGGCCGAAAGCTTGGCCAACCCTCGTCACCACGCCAGTCGCGCCCACGGGCCACCGTGGCCCAACAGGCGCGAGGTGCCAGAGTGGCACCCCCTTACGCGCCATAAGGGAATCGCATGGTTCCTCCCCGGCGCAGAAAACGCCCTGATGCCAGCGGGAACAATCGCAAGGGTAGAGAGACTTATTTGTTGTGAAAAAAAACTTTTCCCGCCACTGACCGACCTTCATCAACCTTGGAACAAGGACACTCGTTATGCAGATCGAACTTCGCCCCATCGACTCCATTCGCCCTTATGAGAACAACCCGCGCCTCAACGACGAGGCGGTCGACGCCGTGGCCAACTCGCTGAAGGAGTTTGGCTTCAGGCAACCGATCGTCGTCGATGGCGACAACGTGATCGTGGTCGGCCACACGCGCTACAAGGCGGCGCTCAAGCTGGGCCTCGCGCAGGTGCCAGTGCATGTCGCCACCGACCTGACGGAGGCGCAGGTCAAGGCGTACCGCATCGCCGACAACGCGACCAACGAGATCGCGGAGTGGAACTACGAGATGCTGCCGATCGAATTGTCCGCGTTGCAGGACATGGAATTCGACCTCGGCTTGCTCGGTTTCGATCAAGAGGAACTGAAGCGGATCATGTCAGGCGATGTGACCGAGGGACTCGTCGATCCTGATGATGTGCCGCTGCCGCCGGACGAAGCGATCACCCAGCCGGGCGATCTTTGGATTCTTGGTAACCACCGGCTGCTGTGCGGTGATAGCAGTAGCGCCGCCGATGTGGACCGACTGCTCGACGGCGCGACGGTCCACCTCTGCAATACAGACCCGCCGTACAACGTGAAGGTTGAGCCGCGCTCGAATAACGCGATCGCGGCGGGGCTGTCGTCGTTCGCGCTGTCGACGACCGGTGCCCGGCACCACCAGGCGATGGACCTGGCACGTCACCCCGAGAAGTCGCAGGCCACCCATCGCAAGCTCCGCGCCAAAGACCGGCCCCTTGTCAACGACTTCATGAGCGATGAAGCGTTCGATGGCATGCTCGATGCCTGGTTCGGCAACATCGCGCGGGTGCTCGCCCCCGGCCGGGGCTTCTACATCTGGGGCGGCTATGCCAACCTGGGCAATTATCCGCCGTTCCTCAAGAAGCATGGCCTCTACTTCAGCCAGGGGATTGTGTGGGACAAGCAGTGGCCCGTGCTCACCCGCAAGGACTTCATGGGCGCGTTCGAGATTTGTTTCTACGGGTGGATGGAAGGCGCGGCTCACAAGTTCTACGGGCCGAGCAACGCGACCGATCTGTGGCATGTCAAGAAGATTCCGCCGCAGCAGATGCAGCATTTGACTCAAAAGAGCGTGGAACTGGCCGTCCGCGCCCTGCAGTACTCCAGCCTGGCCGGCGAAAACGTCCTGGACTTGTTCGGCGGATCAGGTTCCACGCTCATCGCCGCCGAGCAAACCGGGCGACGCGCGTTCTTGATGGAGTTGGACCCGCTCTACGCAGATCTCATCGCTGACAGGTACCAGCGCTTCACCGGCAAGCCTGCGGTGCTGGAGCGCACGGGGCAGTCGCCGATTCCGATGGGTACCAGAGAGGAGGCGATGCGATGAACGACCAACGGCACTGCGCTACCGGAGAAAACCCCAGCCAACTTGGCCGGGGTGGAAACGTCGGAGGTGAAGTGATGTGCTGCTTACGCCTTCTCGCTGGCCGCGTTGTATTCGAACTCGCCGCGACCGGTCTTCTTGAAGCGCGACGCCTCACCCTTCTCGGCGATCTCGCGAATGGTCGCGGCGAGTTCGAATACAAC
>Ga0163153_10007711_pt1 | contig 11468 bp, 11 predicted proteins | sample OliLakLV19MP6IB1_FD_148629 | JGI IMG/M metagenome (GOLD analysis project Ga0163153, IMG submission 148629) | Freshwater microbial mat bacterial communities from Lake Vanda, McMurdo Dry Valleys, Antarctica - Oligotrophic Lake LV.19.MP6.IB-1 | ecosystem: Environmental > Aquatic > Freshwater >... | reverse complement strand
GCCACCATTGAGACGAACACCATCGCCGCGCTCACGCCGCAAGGAGCATCGATCAGCACCAACGTCACCGTCTCCCTCGCCAACAACCTCAGCTCCACGGCCACGCCGAATCAGACCGCCGCGAACGCCCAGCAGGTCCGCACCTTCAACAGCCAGATCACCACCTCTTCCAACAACCTCAGCATCTCGCTGCTCACGAACATCGTGGTCACGGGCGAGACCAACATCGTCGTCGCCTACGTGACGAACTACTCGGTGGCGCAGCTCACGAACACCGCCATCGTCCCCACCAACTATCTCGCGCGCGATTACTACCTCTACACCGAGATGACGCCGCCGGCGGACTTCACGCTGCAATCCGGCGAATCTCTCGTCGTGCTGGCGGACGGCGTGCGTTACGGGCTCACGCAAACTCCGTCGAGCGGCGCTTTCCTCGGACGGAAGCGGTTCACCTCCGGCCTCTATCGCGTCACTCCAGAAACCCTCGTCGCCATCGGCAACGCGAAGGACGTGCGCGTCCGTTTCAAGGGCGTGAACAGCGCCATCGAACGCAGCATGAGCTCCGGCAGCCGGCAGAACTTCAAAGACTTCCTCGTGAAATACTTTGCTCCTGAACCCGTCATCGTCCTGCCCGCCCAGAAAGTCGCCACCGCCACCCGGTGAACGAATCCGGCTCTTCCAATCGCCATTCCTCGAAACTGAATCATCATGAACGTTCCCGTCATCATCCTCAGCCTCGTCAGCGCCGGACTCGCCTACGGACTCTACCAGCGCAACAGCAGCGCCAGCACGGAAGCCGAGCAGGCGGTGAAACAGTTCGAGTCGATGTCCAATCAGGTCGCCGAAGTCCGCACCAAGCTGGCCCTCGAACAAGGCACCTCCCTCCAGACCCTCAGCAACGCGCAATACGCCGTGACACGCCGCACCAGCGACCTTCTGCAGCTTTCCAATCGCCTCGTGCAAACCACGCTGCTGCTGAAGGCTTCTCAAGCCGATGCGCGCGAAGCCCACGCCAGCCTGCAATCCAAGGCCGCGCAGATCGCCGTGCTCGAATCCCAGCAAGGCGACGTGCAACGTCAGCTTGAAGTCATCCCCGGCCTCCGCCGTCAGCTCACCGAAGCGAAGGAGCAGACTTCACCAGTCGCCGCAGAACGTGAAACGCTGGCGCAGGAGAATCGCCGCCTGAGCCTCGAACTCGCCGACACCTCCCGCAAGCTCAACGACCCCGCCTTTCTCAAGCTTCAGCTCGACCGCGCGGAGCAGGACATGGAAACCCGCATGCGCCTGGCGAAGGCCGGCAGCAGCGCCACCGTGGACAAGAAGGCCCGCCTCGAATTGCAGCCCGACGGCACCGTCCGCGCCGTGGCCGCCCCGAAGTAACGGTGCCACCTATCCTCTGACCTCGGTCCGGGCTTGCTTGATCAACCATTCACAGCGCACCCGCTTCGAGCTGGTCGAGGTAGATGAACTCGGGAGCCTTGACGCCGGCTTCCGCCCGGATGCGGACGAGCTGGGGCGACTCGAAGAATCGCCGGGCATCGTCAATCGAAGTCCACGCGGAGAAATGAACGATGCGGTTCGGGTCGTTCTGATGCTTGAGAACCTGATAGGTCCGTTCACCGGCGTCCTTGCGAATGCCCGCCGCGCCATTGAACACCTTCTTCCAGGCGGGATAGTCCGTGACTTCGTGGATAATCAAAACGTATTGCACGAGGGATTTGATCTGCAGCGCTTGGTTAGCCCACCGGTCACTGCGACAGGAAACTAAAATCCGATGCTGGCGCATCGTGCTCATACTGATGACCGCCTATGTTCAAGATAACCCGTGATGTGTGAATGTTGAGGCTGAAATTCGTGCCGCTCACCAATGTCCCCGGCGCGTAACTCACGTGGGAACTACTCCAGCCTGTCTTATGCTGCGCTGCCCACGCTGCAAGAAGCTCATGCTCGGGACTGGGTGATGAAACGTCCCGAACTGCGACCTCTCGCCCTCCGCGAAACGTGGCAATCTTCAAAGGCTGGGTGGAAAGCGTAGAAAGGTTAGGGTCGCGACCGCAGCCTGTTAGGAACACAGCCAATGCGATAATGGTGATGACGCGGGTGATCATGCGAAGTGGCCTAACATTATATTGAGCCGCAATTCTGCTGCACCATCGTATCTCGGAGAAATGGAGACTTCCCGTTTGCGTCTGCCGGTTCCATGCCTGCCGCGAAAACAGTTGCGCAAGGCTTTGCCAAACCAAAACTGCGAAAGCGATGACGCAATCAATACCCAAGGCGAATGACCAACGCCCAACACCTGATTTACGCTTCACGTTTTACGTTTTACGAACCACGCCAAAAACGCAACGGCCTCACTGAAACCACCCCATCGATTTTGCGTTCCACGCTCTGCGTTTTGCAGTAGTAACTGCGGGACACAATGACTCTGGAAGACATTGGCTGGAATGCCGCGTTCGAGACGGAGTTCGCCCCCTTTCGCACGGAGGGCTGGAAGCCGGCGCGCCTGATCCGCGACAACAAGATCTCTTACGGCGCCATGGTCGAGGGCGGCGACGTGCGCGAAGTCGTCCTCGGCGGCAAGGTGTATCACGACGCCGAGACGGATGCCGACCTGCCGGCGGTCGGCGACTGGGTCGCGCTGGCGGTCGCGGAGGAGGACGGCGATCCGGTGATTCGTGCGCGGCTCACACGGCAGAGCTGTCTCTCCCGCAAGATGGCGGGCAAGAGCACCGAGGAACAGGTCATCGCCGCGAACGTGAACGTGGCCGTGGTGCTGACGGATGCGGGCGCGGATTTCAATCTCCGGCGGATGGAGCGCTTCTTTGCCATCATCGGTCGCAGCCGCGCGAAGCCGGTGGTGCTGGTGAACAAGTCCGACCTCTTCGCGGACGAACAAAACCAGAAGGCCGCCGCCGCCATCCGCGCGCTCAATCCGGAGGCGGACGTTCACATCACCAGCGCGCAGCACGGGACCAGCGTGCAGGTGCTCAAGCAGTATCTCCAGCGCGGCGTGACGATGGCGCTGCTGGGTTCCAGCGGCGTGGGGAAATCTTCCGTAATCAACCAGCTCCTCGGCGACAATTACCAATGGACGGTGGAGGTGAACGCGCTCACGGGAAAGGGCCGTCACACCACGACCGCCCGCGAACTCATGCTGCTGCGCGAGGGCGGGATGCTCATCGACAATCCCGGCATCCGCGAGGTCCACATGTGGACGGATGAAAAAACCTTGCGCGAACGCTTCGCGGACATCGATGCGCTGGCGGGCGAGTGCCGCTTCCATGACTGCAAGCACGGCACGGACGCCGGGTGTGCCATCCGAGCGGCGATGGCGGCGGGCACGCTGGAGGCGGGACGATTCGCTGGTTTCCTCAAGCTGGACGAGGAGATCGAAAAGCTGCGGCGCAGCCGGCGCAAGCGGCAGATGATCTTGGAGAAGCAGGCCCGGCGCGGCCATCATGCAAAGGCCCATTACTTCGATGACAGCCGTGATGTGGAGCGGGAGGAGGAAGATTAAAGACGAAGGCACTTTGCGCGGCCCCGGATCGCGGCTGTGTCCGGAGGACCAGCCGCAGCAGTTCGCCAAACCAACCGGCTGAAATGCTCCTGGAGTCTCGGTTTCCTTCAACCCGCTGCGGCTGGCACCTTGCACACAGCCGCGATCCTGAACGAAATTTCACGGGAAAATCAGCCTGCGCCGCACGTCGCAGGCTTCAGACTTTTAATTTGCTTGCCGATTGATCAGCCGAGCACTAATAGCTCCCAATCACTTATGCCAGTGCGCAAAAACACGGGAACCAAACCAGCGAAGAAGCCCTCGGCCGGCCCAGACCTCTCCACGGTTCAGGCCGCTGAATCCAAGCGGACCGTCCGCGTCAAGGGCACCGGTGACACCCGGTTTTTCACCGTCGCAGGCCGGACTCCGGCCAAGGGGTCGGCTGAGCCGGCCAAGACAAACGACGCGCCGCCCGCGCGTGAACGCGGCACCTATGACGCGGACAGCGCCTTCAAGCTCTACCTCCGCGAGATCGGCCAGGTGAAGCTCCTGACCATCCAGGAGGAGATCGAATTGGCGGCGTTGATCAAGAAGGGCGACAAGAAGGCGCGCGAGCACATGATCAAGGCGAACCTCCGTCTCGTCGTGAAGATCGCGCATGACTACGAAGGCTTTGGCCTGCCGCTGCTCGACTTGATCAGCGAGGGAAACATCGGGCTGATGAAGGCGGTCGAGCGGTTCGACCCGGCCAAGGGCGGCAAGCTTTCCACCTACGGTTCCTGGTGGATCAAGCAGTCGATCAAGCGCGCGCTGGCGAACCAGTCGAAGACGATTCGTCTCCCGGTGCATCTGGTGGACAAGATCTCGAAGATGCGCCGCGTCTCGATGAAGCTTCAGGAGGTCTTCGGACGCGAGCCGACGGACGAGGAGCTGGCGGAGGAGATGGGCATGACGACTTCGCGCGTCGCCCAGATGCGGACCGCCGCGATCCGTCCGGCGTCGCTGGACGCTCCGATTGGTGATGATGATTCCAACAGTTATTCGGAGATCATTGCCGACGAAAATGCCGAGACGCCTTACCAGCAGCTCGAAGATCAGACCATGACGCGCATGCTGCAGGACATGGTGACGACGCTGGACACCCGCGAAGGCACGATTCTGCGGTATCGCTTCGGCCTTGATGGCGGGAACGAGAAGACGCTGGAGGAAGTGGGCGAGAAGTTCGGCGTCACCCGCGAGCGAGTGCGCCAGATTCAGAACATCGCGCTGAACAAGCTGCGCAAGATGATCGAGCGGCTCGAAGCCAAGAAAAAGTAAGACGCCTGAATGACCTCATCCCTCCCGAGCGTTCAAGATCTCCGCAACGCGATCCGCAACATCCCTGATTTCCCCCAGCCCGGCATCCAGTTCAAGGACATCACTCCGGTGCTGGCGGATGCGAAGCTGTTCTCTGCCTGCATTGATCTGTTGATCGATGGATTCAAGCCCGGCCAGGTGGACGCGGTGGTGGGCATCGACGCGCGCGGATTCATCTTCGCCGCCGCCGCCGCGATCCGTTTGAACGCCGGCTTCATCCCGGTTCGCAAAAAGGGAAAGCTGCCGTACGACACGCACGAGCAGAGCTACGAACTCGAATACGGGACCAACACCATCGCCATCCACACGGATGCCGTGAAGCCGGGCAGCCGGGTTTTGCTGATCGACGATCTGCTGGCCACCGGCGGCACGGCGGAAGCGGCAGCGATGCTTTTGAAGAAAGTGGGCGCAAACATTCTGGAGGCGGCGTTCTTCATTGAACTCGCGGGGCTCGAGGGCCGCGAACGCATCCAGCACTGCCCGGTTCGTTCCCTGATCGTTTACTAGGCTTCATTGCGAAGCAGCCGCCGACATGAGGAGGCCGATTCAGGCAGGACTCGAACCCTCCACCTCTTCACGTCGGTGGCAACCCAACTTGCGAAACCTGCCTACTCCGCCAGCAGCTTCTCGACTTTTTCCGTCAGGTTCTCCCGCGCGTTCGTCTCACGCAGATTCCCCTTCTTGTCCACGAGCCACATCGTTGGGATCGACGCGATCTCGAACTCCTCGGCGAACTTGCTTCCGCCGCCGTCGAAGCAATGAGCCCACGTCATGTTCTCGCGCTTTACGCCTTTCTGCAAAGCCTCCTCGTCGCGGTCCAGGCTGATGCCGAGAATCTCGAACCCCTTCGGATGCAGCTTCTCGTAGGCGGCCTTGAGCTTCGGCAATTCGGCCATGCACGGGCTGCACCACGTCGCCCAAAAGTCGATGAGCACGACCTTGCCCTTCATCGACGCGAGATCCACTTCCTTCCCGTCGATGGACTTGAACTTCATGGCCAGCGGTTTCCCGACGCGATCCAGTTTCTTCAACAAGCCCTGGGCGGCGGCTTCCACTTCCTCACCGGCCTTCGATGTCATGATTTCCTGCGCCAGACTGCGGGCTTTCTCGGGCTGATTGTTGTCGGCCCAGCCTTGCGCGACGCTCACGAGCAATCCCGACAGCTCAGTGCGCTTGGGAAATTCCTTGATGATCTCGCGCGCGCCCTTCTCCAGTTGCGTCAAGGCGGCGGAAGGATCGCTCTCGGTCTTGCCCGCGACGGAACGCTGAAGCTGCGTCACCCGCAGTTGCAGGCGTTCCTCCTCCGAGAGACTGGGATCCTTGAGCTTGACGGCTTCGAGCTCATTGAGGCGGGCGATGACATTCGTGTTGCCCAGTTGGATGGCGACTCCGAGCAGGTATTGCTCGCGGTCGCGCGCTTCACCGGCCATCTCGTGCTTGGGATATTTCGTGTAGAAATCCTTCAACCGGCCGGCGGCTTCAGCGGCCATCGTTCCGTTCTTCTTTTCAAATTCGGCGAGGACTTCCTTGGACGGCGCAGTGGTGTCCCATTCCGGCGGATAGGATGGCGGACGCATGGACTGGAGAACTTCCTTCCACGTCAGGTCACCTTCCGCGAGCGCGACGTTCGTGGCCGTGGCGCCGATCTGGACATTTTGCAGCAGGTCCGCATCGCCGAGCGGCACCTCCACTTTGGCTGCCTTGGCGGATTCCGCCGTCGGAGCCTTGGCTGCGGGCTTCTCCTCGGATGATTTGCTGCAGCCCGCGCCCAAGGCGATCAGGGCCAGCACGGTGATGATGGAGGCTTTCAAAGCAACGGTGGTTCTCATGTCGTTCAGATTTCGTTCAAGGGTTTGAGAAAAGCAGGCTGTTCAGGATTTTCACAGAACTATCTGAACGGAGTGTGGAGTGATGGAGCAATGACGGCTGGGATTGAGAATGCGAGCATGAACGGAAACGAGAAACGAACCGCCCGCTGGCCAGACGAATGTTCCTGCGCTACGCTGCGGCAGGCAAACGGACAAAGGTCATCATGTTCAAAAAAATTAAACTGTGGCAGCTCTCCAGCGCATTGAAGAGCAAAGGGAATTCCCAGGAAGCTTACTCGGCCATCCTGGAGCTGGGCCGCATGGCGGACGACCAGGCGGTGGCGCTGCTCATCGAGACGCTCGGCCGAAAGGATGGCGTGACGCGCAGCGCGGCACGCGAACTGGGGAAGATGCGAAACGAGCGCGCCATTCCGGCGTTGGCGGCGCTGCTGGATTGTTCCGAGGTCAATCAGGCTGCGGCGGAGGCATTGCTGGCCTTTGGACCGAAGGCGGTGGCTCCGTTGCTGGATATTCTCAAGGGCGGTTCTCCCGCCGCGCGCCTGCTCGCGGCCTCGGCGCTCGGAGAACTGCGGGACAAGCGCGCGGTGGAACCGTTGATCGATGTGATGCAGACGGATGATGCCTATGCGGTCCGCACGGCGGCGGCCACGGCGCTGGGCCAGATCAAGGATGCACGCGCGGTCTGGGTTCTGGTGGCCACGCTCCAGATGCGTGATGAAACCATGCCAGATCGTCAGGCGTCCCTCGAACAGCTCCGCACGGCGACGCAGCTTGCGCTCCGCAAGATTGGCGATCCTCTGGCCAAGACCGGAGGAAACACCGTCATCGATGCAGCGGCGGCAGCGGTGGCCGAAGTGGAGCGCAAGCTGGTGGAATCCGGCGTTCATCCCCGGCTCATTGGCGATCTCAAGCTGCTGTCGAACGAGGACATGCTGGAGGTGTTAAAGGAACTCGTGAACGCGAGCGAGGAGATTGCCTGGGCCAAGCTGGAAAGCCGCGAGCCCATGCTGGCCGCGCACTTCAAGACGTATGAGCAGCGCGCAGGCGTGGCGGAACAGATCGGGCGCGAGCTGCATCGACGGGGAGGAGCCGCTTTGATGAAGCAGGTCTTGGAACAGCAGCTCAGCGGACACACCGCCATCGCCAACTGGTGGTCCGGCATTGCTGCGTAGGCGGGGCCGCGATGTTCTTATGGATCGTGGCGCCAGGCCTCTGGCCTGACATAGAGGGCGGCGTCCCGCCGCCCGGACAAAAGCGCGGATATTTCAGGGGCCCTCTCTTGGCCTGGTCCATTCCGCCAGGCGGGACACCCCGGCTCTACGTCAGGCAGGATGCCTGACGCCACGCATCCGCGCTGTCCCCACCATTCACCAGTTTTCCCATTGCAAGAAATCCGTTGCTGAGATGTGCGGTTGAACTACTGTCCCCGCTGAACGGCAACGGTCGCCGTGACCTTTCATGAAAAGCTTTATTTCAACGCTGACGGTTGGCTGCGCGACGGGTGTCGCGCTCCTCGGATGTGCAGGCGATCCCAATAAAATTGGGGTGACGAATCCAAATCATCCCGGTCCTGCGGCTGGACGCGTGGCCGGCGCTGGCGCGGGAGTGGTCGCGGGCAACGTGGCAGGCGCAGTCGTGGGAGCCGGGGAAGGTTTCGCCGTGGGAGCTTCCGCGCCGTTCAACAACACGCGGCGCGTGGTGCGGACGTGGCGCACGGAAACCACGTCGGATGGCCGGGTCATCCAGGTTCCCGTGGATACGGTGGTGGACCAGCATGGCCGCCCCATTGGGAACCCGCCGCCAACCCCGTCCGCTGCCAAGTAACTTCTCCGTGACCTTGGAATTGTGATGCGCCTGCATTGCTGGAGGAATTTTTTCATCCCCTGTCTGCTGCTCGCCGTGGCCGGCCTGCTCACGGGCTGCAAGACCTACAACGAGCAGAACCGTTTCGCCGGTCCGTGGACGCACGGTGATTTGGCGACGGCGGAGAAGGAGGCGACGCGCAAGGCGGACAAGGCCGTCGGCACCAAGGATGAAATCATCTGGCGTCTCGAACAGGCCACGATTCTGCGCACGGCGGGAAAGTATGACGAGAGCAACCAGGCTTTCGATCTGGCGCAGGCGAAGATCGATCGCTTTGCGGAGGCGGCGAGGGTCAAGCTCGGCTCCGAGGCCGGCGCGTTGTTCTCCAATCAGGCGAGCGTCCCCTATCGTGGCCGGTCCTACGACGGCATCATGCTGAACACCTATCGCGCGCTGAACTTTCTCGCGAAGCATGAGCCGGACAAGGCGCGCGTGGAAATCATCCGTGCCTACCAACGCCAGCAGGATGCGGTGGAGGACAACAAGCGCCGGATCGAAACGACGGAGGAGGCGCTCCAGCAGGAGAAGGAAAAGAAGCGCATCGAGCAGGCGCAGAAGAACCCGGAGTTTAAGGGCAGCGTGAAGCAGGCTTACTCCAATCTCGAAGGCTTGAAGGCGTATTCCGATTACGTGAATCCATTCACGGTCTATCTCGATGGTTTGATCTTCCTGGCGAACGGCGTGGATGCCTCGGACCTGGAGCGGGCGCGAAAATCCTTCGAGCGCGTCGCGGCGTTCGCGGACAACAACCGCTTCGTCAAGGCGGACCTCGCCAGCCTGGAGGCCATGGAGCGCGGCAGCGGTCTGGAGAAGCTGACCTACATCATTTTCGAGAACGGCCGCGCGCCCCTCCGGGATCAGTTTCGCATCGACATCCCGATCCTTTTCTCGCGCCTGTCCTACATCGGGGCGGCTTTCCCGAAGCTCGAACTGCAAGGCGGCCAGTTGAGCGCGTTGAGGGTGACTGCCGGCGGGACGAACGAAACCACGGCGCTGCTCGCGAGCGTGGATTCCGTGATCGCGCAGGACTTCAAGAACGAGCTGCCGACCATCATCACCAAGACCATCGCGGCGACGGTGGCCAAGGGAGCGGCCAGCTACGCGCTGAATGAAGCGGCGAACCAGGAAGGCGGCGGCATCGCCGGATTGATTAGCCAGATTGGAACCGCCGTCTATCAATTGTCAGTGAACATCGCCGACCTGCGGACATGGACCACGTTGCCGAAAGAATTTCAGATTTGCCGCATCCCGACGCCGGCCGACCGGAAGGTGGAGCTGCAAGCGGTGGGCTCCGGCCAGCAGGCGGTCGTGACGCTGGACGAAGGCCTGCTCAATTTGATCTATGTCCGCTCGGCTTCGGCGGGCGGACCAATGTTTGTCTCCCAAATGAAACTCAAATAGGCTACTGAACCATTATGACGATACGAATGACTCAAACGATTGCCGGCGCCGCATTGCTCGCCAGCGTTCTCCTGTCGGGCGGCTGCAAGTCAACCACCGTGAACACCGTCGAAAACGCCCAGCCCACCGCGAAGAAAGAAATGGTGGCGGACAAGCGCTTAATTACCGACGCCGATCTCGCGAGAAAGGTCTACGTGGTCGGCGTGAACGAGGCGAAGACTCCCGGCGGCCTCATCCAGATTCAGATCGAAGTGGTGAACCAGACCAGCTCACGGCAGCGGTTCACCTATCATGTCCAGTGGTTCGATGCCGCCGGCATGCAGCTCAGCTCGACCACCGGCGCGATCCTCCCCTGCGTCATCGAAGGCAAGGAGACGCGCTACCTGTCCGCCGTCGCCCCGCATCCCGCGTGCAAGGATTTCCGGGTCCAGTTCATCGAATCCTCCCACTGATTTTCCAGCTCCATCACCTCCATCATCATGAAAAAACATTTGTTCCCTGTCGCACTGGTCGCGCTGACCTCCTTCGTCTGGTCGGGCTGCTCCTCGGGCGGCGCGCGGCGCATTGACGCCGGCGGCCGCGAAAGCGTCACCACCGTCGGGCATGTGGACATCCAGGATTTCGTCGCCGCCGCCGAGGCATCCGTGGGCAAGCTGCTCGCCGCGGGCGCGCTCGACAAGGTTCCGAATCCGCCGGCCATTCTCGCCGTAAGCCTCGTGCGCAACCAGACCGGCCAGCAGTTCGACACCGATCTGCTGACGAAGAAGATTCGTGTGAAGCTCAACACCAGCGGCAAGGCGCTGACCACGACAACGGTCGGCCTCGACGGCGTGGCGGAAGATCCGCTCGCCAAGCAGCTCCAGGGCGAACGCGAGCTGGAGGAAAAAAAGCGGGCCGGGGTGACGCCGGACTTCACCCTGTCGGGCAAAATCATCGAGACCCGCGCCCGCGCCGGAGATGTCCGCCAGTCCACGTTCAGCTTTCAGCTCTCGCTCACCGACAAGCGCGGACTGGCCGTGTGGGAAGGCGAAGAGGAAATCACCAAGCAGGGCAAGCGTCCGTCCGTTGGCTTCTAACTGGATATCCTGTCCGTGCGGACGAGTGAATCAGCGCTCGATGTGCTGGCGAATGAACCGTTCAGTCTCAACGAGCGCAATTGCCAGATCATTTCCTACGGAAATTGTTCTCTCGAAGTTCCCGTGCCTGGAACGGATCAGCACTCGAACTTCTCCCGCCGTGCGGTCGTAGATTACTTTGGCGCGCGGCGCGGCGTCGGGCCAGGCTTGTTCCCAAACTTTCAACTCATCGGGCTTCTCAAACAGTCGCGACGAACTCTGGCTCCATTGCTGTTTAAGTAGTGCCTGAAAGAAAACTCACGCCGCCGCAGTGGCAAGGGCGACGACAGCGATCCTGGGGTGCGAATGTTTGAACTTTCTTTGAACGTTTTGGGGCTTTCCACGATCCGATCTTCAAACATTCACCACCATGCGCCATCACTTCCAACACCAGCCCGACCTCCA
>Ga0163153_10007708_pt1 | contig 11471 bp, 8 predicted proteins | sample OliLakLV19MP6IB1_FD_148629 | JGI IMG/M metagenome (GOLD analysis project Ga0163153, IMG submission 148629) | Freshwater microbial mat bacterial communities from Lake Vanda, McMurdo Dry Valleys, Antarctica - Oligotrophic Lake LV.19.MP6.IB-1 | ecosystem: Environmental > Aquatic > Freshwater > Lake... | reverse complement strand
GCCCAGGATCTTCGTGAAAATGCTCGCGATCGGCAAGGAACAGCTATTGATCGCGGTGGTCACCGTCGTGGTGACGTTGTACACCTCGGATCTGTTGGAAGGAGTGGCGCTCGGCACGCTGACGAAGATCGTCGTACTCTGCATCGATCTGGTGCGGTCTTCAGCCCATGAGATCCAGACCGGCGAGCCGTTCATCACACGGTCTACCAAGCGGCTGTGGGCTGCGCTCACAGAATTGTTCAGCAATCCCGTCATTCGAATCGGAGACGGCCGGGGCTCTCGTGAGCGATACAGTGTAATGACCGTTGCGACAAGCGCGATACGGGGCACGGTCGGTGAGATGAAGAACCCTTACAAAATCTACCTGTCCTCGGTCACCTGCATGAATCTGATGAAACTCGACAAGGTGCTCAACGAAACGCTCATCGTTCCCTCGAACTCCCAAGCCAATTTTTTGATCATTTTGGCGGGACAGGTTATCGACCACACGGCGATGGAGTATTTGCACCACTTTCAAGATCAATGCATCGAGGCCGGCCATACCTGCGCCATCGTGGGGATGGACCATTTTCGTGCGTTTTCGGACCACGTATTGGCCTACCGCGTGAATCCTCCCCGCAGCCTCATGGCTTTCGCATAAGGACGCGGGCTTGTGCGCAGATGGACGCGTGAAGACGCCTGATATCATTGAGAGCGACGGCTCCGAGATTGTGGCAGACTGATTCGTGCCGATCCCTAAAAGACAGGCGAAGACGATGCGTATCCTATCTCCTCCTCATGTTGTCCCGGTGCTTCGCCACGCTATGCCTCCGCTGGTTGAACCACAGATTATGGACGTCGAACGATGAGGAACCATGCAACCATCACGAATTCGACGCTGCCATGCATGAGCAAAGATGACGAAATCATTCATGGCATGCCCATCCAAGCACGGATCGACTGGCTGATTCATCATGCCGACCGTCACTCCCAGGAGTTCCGGAGTCCCGAGTCGTGGCTTGCGCGCAGCCGCTACCATGCGGAACATCCCACCGACATTCTCGCATTCAAGTGCATGGACGGACGCATCAACATCCCGGTGGCCACGAACACGCCGTACGGCATCATGCTGCCATTCCGAAATCTCGGCGGTCGCTTCCACCTCGGCTGGCCGCACCTCGGAGAAGTATTATCCGAACACGTGCAGCGCGTAGCGGGACAAGGACGACGCACCCTCGCACTGGTTACTTACCATTACTCCAAGGGCGACCTCCGCCGCGGTTGTGCCGGTTTTAATTACGACACCGACGCCGCCCGCAGCCATACGTTCGAGATCCAACGGCAGATGGAGTCCATCTTCGGCACCGGTCACGGCACGGTATACCCACTGGTGTGCGGATTCGAAACAGATGAAGACGCCCTGGTGCTTCACGGTAGCGACGAAAAGGTCCTGGACCTCTCCACTGTTTCCTCAGAAAATCGTGACACTCTGCCGGCACTGCTGGCACAGCTCTATCCCGACATGCCCGACCAGATGCGCCAGGATCTGTTGCCCCTGGTGCGAGGCAACATCGCTCACATCGCCGACATCAAACAAGCCAACCGCGAACTCAACATCGAGCATCGCGAATGGATGATTTGCATTGGACGCGGGTTCGACTGGCTACACATGCCCAACCTGGCTCTTATCATCGGGCCCTACAGCCCCGACCTTGCCGACCCCATCCGCAAGGCCGCCGACATCATCGAAACCAACATGCGAGCCGGTCGTATCCCTGATGACGGGTTTCTGCTACTCGCTGAGACACCTTACCTCGAAATCGGCGTCGACTATGCCCGCACCCAGCTCAAAAGCCGCTTTCTATCCGGGTTCGCTGCCGACGTCATCCGTACTGAGTTCCCGAAACTGGCTGAGAAGATGCACGTGCTGACCGCTGTGCTCGCCTGGCAGTCGCGGGCGATGGAGATCATTGATTGCCCGTAGCCGCAGACTGTCCTCGCTGGGAGTCAAGACAACCGTGTCTACCTGCACACCCGTGTAATAGATCCAGGTAATTATAGGAGTACCCCACATGCAAGCCAGTATCTTTGTCACAGATGATGAGCCCGCGCTGCGCAACGCAATTATGAAGCGACTGTCGCGCCGCCAGCATCGAGTCAGGGCCTTCCAGTCGGGAGATGAGTTGCTGGACGCAGTAGAGCAAGACCTCCCCGATCTGATTCTCCTCGACCTCAAGATGCCCGGGATGACGGGGATCGAGGTCCTGGAGGCACTTCGCACGAAAGCTCCGGATTCTCTGGTGATCATCCTGACTGCCTATGGGACAGTCGAAGATGCGGTCGAAGCCATGAAGCTGGGCGCGTATGACTTCCTCATCAAGACCGTGGACCTCCAGGGCGTAGAACCGGTCGTGGACCGGGCGCTAGAGTATCTCTTACTGCGCCGCCGGGTGGCGTATGCCGCAGAACATGATGCCGAGCAATATGGATTGGCCGGACTCGTCGCGAGCAGCGCGTCGATGAAAAATCTCCTCGCGCAGGTGCGCGACGCGGCACAGAATGCGAACACGACCGTCCTGCTGATGGGGGAAACCGGAGCGGGCAAAGAATTTCTGGCACGAGTCATTCACCATAACGGTGTGCGCGCAACGGGTCCCTTTGTGAAGATCAATTGTACGGCCATTTTGCCCGACCTATTCGAGCGGGAGCTGTTCGGATACGAACGTGGGGCCGTCGCAGGGGCGGAGCAGCGGAAGCTCGGCCTGCTGGAGCAGGCCGAATCCGGCACGTTGTTTCTAGACGAGGTCGGGGATCTGGATGTGGCCACACAGGGGAAGCTCTTGAGGATTCTGGAGGATCGAATGTTCCGCCGGGTAGGAGGAACCGAGGACATGAGCGGGGATTTTCGTGTCATTGTCGCGTCGAGCCGAGACCTCAAGCGGGAGGTGGCGGCAGGACGATTTCGTGAAGATCTCTACTTCCGTCTCAATATCTTGGCATATGTGCTGCCACCGCTCCGGAGCCGTGTCGAAGACATTGCGCCGCTCAGCAAACGGTTTATGGTGAAATATGGCATGGATCTCGGTAAGGATGCGGTGGAGATTAATCCGGCAGCCATCGCCATTCTGGAGCGGCATCCCTTCCCGGGCAATGTGCGCGAACTGCAGAATGTCATCGAGCGGGCGATGATTTCGTGCAAGGGAAAAATCCTGATTGCCGGCGACCTTCCTTGGGAATTACGAGAAGCCCCGCACCGGTGACGATCCCGTAACACAGGGAATACTCGGTGAGGTTCGATCGGACCGTCGCGTGACCGCAGCAGCTCCTCGTCCCGCCGTCGGCCTTGTGAACGAACGACCATCGAGGAGTTGAATACGGGGAGGCAGGAGTTCCTCGTTTTGACAATCTTACGCCTCGAACTTAGGATACGTACATCATCCTGGAGAACCTATGCGGGAGTACCTGGCTCGCCTATTCAACGATCTTCCGATCGGACGGAAACTGCTGCTGGTTTCCTTCATCCCGCTCACCGCACTGATCCTGCTCAGTATCGTGACCTATGAAAGCGTACAAACGGTCGAACGGGATGAAGAGCAGCTCAGCCGTTTATACCTGACGCAAAAATCGGCCGCCCAATATATGCGGCTGATCGTCGATCTCGAAACAAGTTTTCGTGGATATGTATTGACGCTCCAGAGCCCTTATCTGCGCCCCTTTCGCACCGCGCAAGAAGGCATTTTCTCCGTGGGAGAGGAACTCACTCGGACGGTCTCCGATGAAATCCCCCATCGCTCGCATTTCTTGGAAGTCCAGTCGCTGGTGAAGCAACTCATCATTGAAAAGGTAGACCTCATCGAAGCGGCAAAACGAGGCCATCCTGAGAAGGCGATCCAATATATCGAAGAAGGACGCGGACGAACGATCATGGTCAGGATTCGAGAGTTGATGGTGACGTTTGACCAGCTCGAACAGCAACGAGTAGTGGCGCGGTTGAACCAACTGAGTCAAGACCGGACCACGACACTCATGGTGATATTAGTCGGAGGAATTCTCACCCTGGGGCTCGTGGCCTCCACGTTATATCTGATCGCCCGCTCGATCGCCGGCCCCCTCGTCAGCTTGGCCAAAGCGGTTGGATCCTCACCGACTGGGTCTCTCTCAACCATCCCGGTGCTTGAGCGTAGGGATGAGATTGGCTATCTAACCAGAGTGATGCACCGGATGGGCGTTCAAATTCAGAGCCACCTCGAACAGGTCGAACATTCGGAAGCGGCCCTCCGTGTGCTCAATGATAATCTCTCCGCGTCGGAATCGAAGTATCGCGGACTGGTGGACAACGCCCCTTTCGGCATTTTCACGACCAAAGGGACGGAGATTACGTTCAGCAACCGCTACAACCAAACCCTCGCGGGGCTCGATCCTGATCACGTCACCGATCCGGCTACGTTTCGTCAGTGGATTCATCCGGAAGATCAAGAACGGGTGGTGTCGGAGTTTTCTCACGCAGTAGCGAACACCCAACCGTACGAGACGGTCTTTCGCTTTCTTCATGTCAACGGTTCGGTAAGGATGGTCTTGAGTCGACGGATTCCCCTCAAACACGGGACAACCCACACGCCGTTCTATATCGGATTCAATATCGACATCACCGCTCTAGACCAGATGCAAACCCGCCTCAGTCGAGCCGAGCGACTGGCAACACTGGGTCAAGTGGCGGCTGGAATTGCCCATGAAATCAGAAATCCACTGGTGGGGATCGGGTCCAATGCGTTTCTCTTACTGGACGAATTTGACGCGTCGGACCCCCGGCATGCCGATTTGGAAATGATTTTGAAAGAGACCAAGCGACTGGATCGTATTGTCAATCAGATCGTCGATTATGCTCGCCCGCGGGAACTGTTTCCAGTGATGTGCCCTCTTAACGATCTGCTTGACGACGTCGTCAAGTTGCTCGATTCGACCATCACCGCGAAACACCTGACGCTCACACGTTCTATTCCTCCCACGCTGGCCAGGCTCCATGCCGACCAAGACCAAATCAAACAAGTGCTCTTGAACGTGGTCCAGAACGCAATCGACGCCTCTCCTGAAGAAACAGCCATTACAGTGACCGCCTTCGAACTTCCCCGCGGCCAGCAGGCAGGCATGGTGATCAAGGTCACGGATCACGGAGTCGGGATTCATGAGAGCGCCTTAGCGCACGTGTTCGAACCGTTTTTTACGAGAGGAAAGCGGCAGGGAACGGGGTTGGGGCTTGCGATCTGCCGTAATATCATCGAGAGTCATGGGGGCGATATCCAGATCACCAGCGAAGTCGGGAAAGGGACGAGCGTCAGAATTTGGCTCCCACTCCGCCAGGAACTCCAACTCTTCAAGGAATAACGTATGCAACTGATCATTTTCGTGACCGACGATGAACCGGCCATCCGCAACGCGATCATCAAGCGCCTGACTCGAAAACAACATCGGGTGCTTGGATTTGAGTCAGGCGATGCGCTACTAGCTGCGCTGCATCAAGAGATTCCCGATCTAATCCTTCTCGACCTCAAGATGCCGGGTCTCAGCGGACTGGATACCCTCCGAAAGCTGCGTCCACTGGCCCCCCACACCCTGGTGATCCTGCTCACGGCCTATGGCACCGTGCAAGACGCGGTCGATGCCATGAAGCTCGGAGCCTATGATTTCCTCATCAAAACCGTCGAGCTGGATGCGATGGAGCCGGTGCTCGATCGTGCGATCGATCTCTTGAGCTTACGACGACGTCTTGCCGTGGAGACCGAGCATCATGACCGCCAATATGCGCTCTCCAGCTTGGAAGCCCACAGTCACGCCATGCAAAATGTGGTGTCCCAGGTTCGGGATGTGGCCTCGAATCCAAAATCCTCGGTGCTGCTCCTGGGCGAAACAGGAACGGGAAAAGAGTATCTTGCGCGTGTCCTGCATCACAATGGCGCGCGGGCTTCAGGCCCTTTTATCGGCGTCAACTGCACCGCCCTCCCGCGAGAGCTATTCGAAAGCGAATTGTTTGGCTTTGAACGAGGGGCCTTCACCGGGGCGGTCCAGCGAAAGATCGGGCTGCTTGAAAAGGCGGAGGGCGGAAGCCTATTCCTCGACGAAATCGGCGACTTGGATCTGACCATGCAAGCCAAACTGTTGCGGGTGATTCAAGAGCGCACCATCCGACGGCTTGGAGGGACGGATGACATCGAAGTGGATTTCCGGCTCATCGCCGCCACGAATCGAGACCTCAAAAAAGCGGTGGCCGAAGGGCACTTTCGGGCGGATCTCTATTTCCGGCTCAACGTGGTCTCCTTCGAACTGCCTCCGTTGCGGAAACGCGTCGAGGACATTCCGCCCTTATGCCAACGGGCGGTCATCCGATACGGCAAGGAGTTCGGGAAAGACGTCGTCGATATCGAGCCGGATGCCATGACGCTGTTGCGGGAGTATGTCTATCCAGGAAACATTCGTGAGCTGCACAATATCATCGAACGAGCCATGATCTTCTGCCATGGCAAGATGCTCTCAGTGGACAACCTCCCTGCCGAACTACGGCAGAGACCGGAATCTGTCGCGGTTACCGTCATAGAGGGAGAAGAACGCATGCTCCGGCTTGAATCGAAACTGGGGAAACAATCCCTGGCCGATATCGAGCAGGCGATCATTCAGGAAGTGCTTCGGTTGTCGGACTACAATAAGACAACCGCCGCCAGATATCTCGGCCTCACCAGGTTTGCGTTGGATCGGCGCCTCAAAAAGATCATAGAAGAGTAACAAGCATTCACGAGGGATTCGGCGACACGAACACTAAGACTTTGAGACGCTGGCCCGTGTGATTCTTCACTCCATGCTCTTCCCCGGCCGGCGCCATGGTCCCCTGCCCTGCATCCAGCACCTGTTTCTCTGCCCCGACCTGAAACGTCCCCTGGCCTTCAAGCACGAGATAGACTTTATCCTGCTCGCCGTGGATATGCCCCTTCTGTTCCTGCCCTGGCTCAAAGCAGTAGATGTCGCAGAAGAATCGTGGCGTCTCAAACATGTTGTTCTTCATCATCTTATCACTGCTAAACTGCTGATAGTCCAATAGATTCACCACGTTCATACGACAACTCCTTCAGGGCGGTTACGAATGCGTTTGGCGGCGCTCAAGCGTTGCCAGAATAGAATCGACCGAGATCAAATGATGCGAAAGACCCAAGTCCTTGGGCAGAATTCCCATCGCCAAACCCAGTAACTGCGGCAGATGTAAGATCGGTAAGTTGAGTTCGGTATTCACCGCACGACCAGCCCGATCCTGATAAATATCCAGACTCATGTGACAGAGGGGACAGGGCGTCACCATAAAGTCGGCTCCCTGCTCCTTGGCTTCTTTCATATGCGTCCCTGCCATGGCCACGGCAATGGCTTCCTTTTCAAGGATGATGGGAAATCCGCAACATTTGGTTCTCCCGGCATAGGGCACTGGCTCACCACCAACGGCCTTGATGAGGCGCTCAAGAGATTGCGGATTCTCAGGATCGTCGAACCCCAGATCCCAAGACGGACGCAGAATGTAGCAGCCATAAAACGGGGCGATGCGGAAGTCGTGCATCGGCGTGGAGACGAGGGCTCCCAGACGAGCCAGCCCGATGTCGCGCACCACAATCCACAGGAGATGCTTGACCTGGACCCGGCCGTGATAGGCCAGTCCTTCCGGCGCCAGAAGCACGTTGATACGATCCAGCGTTCCCGCCTCTGCCTTCAACCGCCGATTGGCGGCGCTCATCACCCCCTGGCAGGTGCCGCAGATCGTCATGACGTCCAAGCCAAGCTGTTCGGCTTGCGCAAAGGTCCGGGCGTTGATCGCCAGGGCCATATCGGGATGCACCTCCGTCACCACCCCGGCGCCGCAGCAGGCCGCAGCAGAAAGCTCGACGACCTCGATCCCCAATCGGCCGATGATCGCCCGCGTCGATTGATAGAGCTCCGGGGTCGCCCCTTGGGCCGCACAACCGGGGTAGAGGGCATATTGCATGGGTCTACCGTGACGAAAAATGAGATAGGGTCTGATTGAGCGACTCTCGAAGATCGTCCATCGCAGCCGCCGCTTTCGACTTCACCTGCTCCCAGGACGAAGCCGTAGCAGAATGAATCTCCTGCACTTTCTTGCTGGCCAACTCTTTCTTCTTCTCTAATTCGACAATCGACTTCTGGATATCCGCTCTAGCCGATGCCGACGCATGCTCGACTTGTCCACGCAGCTGCGTGATGCGTACTTGTATCTCATCCAGTTCCGTTTGAACCTTTCGCTGAAACGCGTCTTTCTGCTGAATCGTATAGTCCTTGGTGGCCGTCACCGCCTCCCGCGCTTCCCGGATCACGGTGTCACCCGTCACCGGCTTATCTGGCGCTCCAGCCGCGACGACAACGGGCATAAGGAGCAACGTGATTCCTACGATCCCCCACAACCCTCCGGTATAACTCTTCATAGCAATGACCTCCATCCCACCGACGCGCACATACTGCTCGAAGTATAACTTCCGCCTGTCGGAAAGTCACCGTGCATGGACCGTGATGCGTGAAACGCGAGAGCCAGCTGGTCTGTCTGGTTCAACCAAATAAACGAGACAAACCACACACGAAGAGTGCGGATATATGGGACGACGGGAGTGCCCGTCAGATATCTCAACTGTTTGCGACGGAAGGCACGGGAAGAGGGCTACCTTAGAGGAAAGACTGCCGAGCCCTCCATCTCTTCAAGTGAGGCGATCGGCTGCAATAAGTCAATCGTCAGGTCTGAGCCCGAATCCCTCTGTAGAGGTTATAAAATGTTGGTGCGCCGCGCACACCAGACAGATAACCTCCGTTCATGATGTTTTCCGTCAAGGAAAATCCAACGGAAAGCTTGAAGAACTCAGGGAGTCTCACTTCTTGAATGCTTCTTTAGTGGCAGCCCCGATCAGTAGCCCCACGTCTCATGCGCGAGCGGAGCATGATTTAATTCATCTCGGCACTGCCGCCAGCTTGGCAGGAACTGATCCATTAGCGCGATGTAGCGGTCACTGTGCTTCCGTTCGATCAGATGCGCCATCTCGTGGACGAGAATGTACTCAAGGCAGTGAATAGGTTTTTTGGCTAGTTCCAGATTCAGCCAGATTCGCCGATCAGCGGAGTTGCAACTCCCCCACTTGGTTTTCATCCTTCTTACGCCACAATTCTCAACCTTCGCGCCCATCTTGGCTTCCCACTTCTCGATTAAAGGCACGATCAGTGCTTTAAGATTCTTCCGATACCAGGAAAGCAGGATTTGCTCACGCCTATGCCTACTGGCCCCTTTGGGGACCTGAAGCTCAAGAGTCTTATTGCCCCGTCTGGAAACTTGTGAAGGCCCGTCCTGCTCGATCACATTCAGCAAATACCGGCGGCCAAGGAAGTAGTGGCTCTCACGCGACACGTATTCGCGAGGTGACTGGCGCTCTTGAGCATGAAAGCGCTTCCGCTGACGCTTGATCCAGGCGAGCCTTGAGATGACGGCCAGCCGCACAGCTTCATCATGGACCCTCACGGGAGCGGCCACACGCACACGACCATTCGGCGGGTAGACACCAAGGTGAAGGTTCTTGATAGCCTTTCGAACAATCTCTACCGGTAAGCCGCGTACCGTAATTCGGCTTCGTTCAATATTCATCTTGGTTCTGCACTAATGTGAGGACTCGTTCTGCCAAGGCGTCTATCGATTCTGCGGGCTTCGTCTCATAGCCAGCCGGATGTTCTGCCTTCGGACTGGAAGTGGGATCGGCAGATGCGCTGATTCCATGAAGAAGGCTTTGCTCAAGCGCTGCCTGAATCGCTAATTTCACCTTCTTCACTTTGAATTGATTACTACGCCAATCATCTTGCCTGCTTGATCTGACGGCGCTATCCACGGCCAGAGCCAAGACCTCCTTCTTACCGAGGTTGTCATACAACGCACGCTTAGCCGGTGTGTTGAGTAGCGTGGGATAGGTCCCGACTTCTGGATGCATCACTTTCTTTGTGAGGGCCACGATCTCCTCAAGATATTTCTGGTAGTCGAGCGCCTCTTGTCGGCGTTGCGTAATCAAGGCATCGAGCAATTTGGACATCTTCTCGTAATACTTCGGGTTAATCGGCGATTCGTCGATGATGAGCCTGCGCACATTGTTCTCGATAGTTTCTGCCATGGTTTCCTTATTCTTTTTCAGACCATCCGGCAGCGACTTCACCGCATCGGTTCCCCGCTCCACGATAAGTTGCACCAGCGACAGATCGTCAAACGCCCATACCGACTCGCTTCCCTCCGCTCGAATGTAGGTATCGATCAAGTGTCGCATCGCCGGCTCATATTGCTTCAGATCAATGGCATCACCACTGTGTAGCTTGACCTCATTGCGAAGATTCTCGTAGAAGGTGACTTCCTTTTTGATCGCCTCGGCCTGCGCCTCGCTGTACCCGGCCTCTGTCATTTCACTGGCGAGATTGGCATAGGCACGAACCAGCGAGGCCGTAAGCTTGTAGAGCGAAAGCCGTTGCGGCTCGTTCGCTTTTAGCTGCGTCGCGTTGCCAGACTCTTTCGAGGAGAAATAACGGAGATACGCCGGCTGGTCCTTCGGCACGTCGACCGGTTCGCACAGTGCGCGTATGGCCTCCAGCGCTTCTTCCAGCCGCTCCTTTGCTTTGCCCAGCCGGTCTTCCAACAACCCGGCCACGTCTTCCTTCTCATAACCATCGAACGCTCCGGAGGTGTAGTCGCGCACCGCACCCTCCAGGCTTTTGAACAGATCTTTGTAGTCAATGATGTAGCCGTATTCCTTATCGTCGCCATCCAGTCGGTTTACACGGCAGATCGCCTGGAACAACCCATGATCGCGCATCTGCTTGTCGATATAGAGGTAGGTCGCCGAGGGTGCGTCAAAGCCAGTCAGCAGCTTGTCCACCACGATCAAGAGCTTCATCTGCCCCGGCTCGTCGATAAACTTCTTTTTCACCTCTTTCTCGAACTTTTCTACCTTGTTCACCGCCGTCTCCGGTGGCTCGTTGAACCAGTCGGCGAGCATCTGGCAATACGTATTGTATTTCTCGATGTTGTCGGTCTCCCCCTCTCCGCTTTCCTCACCCTTGATATCGGCGGTTGACGGGGAATAGGAGGTAACGATGGCGCACGTGCCCTTGAGGTCAGTCTTGGAAAATAAATCGTAGAATTTGCAGGCCTCATAGATGCTGCCTGCGACCAGCATCGCGTTCCCATGGCCGCTTTGCAGGCGATCACGTGTCGCCATGTCCATGAGAATATCGGCCACAATCTGTTCGAGCCGCGACTGGCTGGACAGCACCTTCTGCATCGTGCCCCAGCGCTGCTTGAGTTGCGCCTTCGCAAGATTGGTCAGGCCCTTCGTCTTGGCTTCGAACCACTGATCGATCTTTTTCTGCGAGGTGATGCGCTGATCGATATCGCGCGCCTCGTAACGAAGATCCAGGACCACGCCGTCCTTCAC
>Ga0163153_10007707_pt1 | contig 11473 bp, 3 predicted proteins | sample OliLakLV19MP6IB1_FD_148629 | JGI IMG/M metagenome (GOLD analysis project Ga0163153, IMG submission 148629) | Freshwater microbial mat bacterial communities from Lake Vanda, McMurdo Dry Valleys, Antarctica - Oligotrophic Lake LV.19.MP6.IB-1 | ecosystem: Environmental > Aquatic > Freshwater > Lake... | reverse complement strand
CATTGAAAAAAAATGGACCATGCCAATCCTTAATTGGGGCATCATCCTAAATGCCTTTTTAACTACTTTTGACAAACGTTGCCAATTCAACTGAACATGACGTTTACACAAAACTCTTTAGAGGCTCGTCATTGAGTAGCTATTATCAACCTCATCAACCTTTATCAACCTTTATCAACCCTCATCAACCCTCATCAACCCTCATCAACCCTCATCAACCCTCATCAACCTTTATCAACCCTCATCAACCCCTTAAACAGCGCGTCTTTCCGAAAGTTGGCGCAAAGGTAGAAAGAGATGTTGAAAGCCTATTGCACCGCCCGCACAAATGCATCTATGTTTGCACTTTCCAATTGGCGTTCCAGCGCATCGGCTTCCCGGCGAGTGCCAAAACGGCCTACACAAACAGAGAAAAACGATGAATTGGGGAAGCGCACGATTTCTGCTGCTTGATAACCAGCAGCTTGTAGGGTAGCAACCTGGTTGTATGCCCGGTTTTCCATCAGGAATGACCCGGCAATAACATAATAGGTGTCGCGTTCGGCATTGGTCACGATGACGCCTCCGTTGCCAGCATTCTGCTTTTTGCCACCCGGAGCAGTTACTTCCGGAGAAATGGGCGAAGGGCTGTTCATCTGGCCATTGACATAAATCATGGATGCACCTTGCATACCCGTGAGGATACGAATTTCAGTGCGCCGGTTGCGCGCATGTTCCTGATCGGTGCAGGAAATACCATCCTGGCAGATATTGCGCGGTTCACTTTCGCCGTATCCCACCGGTTTGAGGCGGGTGCGATCGACGCCACGGCTCACTAAGTATTCCACCACGCCATTGGCGCGGCGCTGGCTGAGTTCCTGGTTGTACATGTCATTGCCGCGGCAATCGGTATGGCTGGCTAATTCCACCGTAATAGAAGGTTGTTGGCGCATCAGCGAAACCACCAGGTCGAGGTCTTTACGCCCGTCGGGTCGCAAGGTGGCGTCGTTGAAGTTGTAGTAGATATTGGGTAGGTCGACGATGGTGCCCGGCAAAAGTGGCGCAACCGAAAGGTTCTGCATGATGGGTTGTCCTGAAGTAGCCCCATGTGTGTCCACTTCCGTCGATCCGATGATGCGCCCACCCTGGTACAAATCAACTTTATACTTTTTATTTATATCTAAATAATAGTCTACCAGGCCGTTGGCATCGGCTACTACGGTATCCTGTTTGCCCGATTCGTCTGTCAGTACAAACATGGCGCCGCCAAGCGGCGCATTGGTCATATAGTTGAAGGCAGAAGCATTCCACTGTACTTTGCCCGGTCCGGCCATGGAACTGCGCTCTAATTGAATGGCGAGTTCATTGCCAGGTTTGGACACTGTCAGACGAATTTGTTTGGTCTGGTACCCTTGTTTGGAAATGATAATCACATAATTACCGGGTTTTACCTCGGTCGAAAAACGCCCTTTCCCATCGGTTACACCATTGATCCCTTTATCGGGAGCCATGGATCTGATCACATCCTGACCGTTGACATTTTGTATGGTAATCAGATTACCGGATTCATCGCGACCGATCACGTTGTTGGCATCGTAGTTCAACACCTGCGCATCGGCATCGCTGATGGCGGCGCCCGATGATTTGTCCGTAACCACCACCCTGATATCGAGGTTGCGGTCAGGTACGCGCTGGTTTTGCAGCAGGTAATCGTCGAGGTTGCCGTTTTCGGTATGAAAACTAAAGATTTCATCGCCGCCTTTACCGCCACTACCATTGGTGGAATAATATCCGTTGATTTTATTCAGGTCTACAATCAGTCCGAAATCATCGCCGATGGTATTAAACGGGCTGCCCAAGTTGACCGGTTTAGTCCACTGGTCGTTTTCCATGATGGCATAATACATATCGAAACCACCCTGGCCGCCTTCCATAGCATCGGAGGCGAAATACAGCGTATTATCGGCATGAATAAATGGAAATGCTTCCCGGCCGGTTGTGTTGACGCCAGGCCCAAGGTTTACCGGCTCGCTCCAGGATTCTCCCACACGATAGGAAACATAAATATCGGTACTGCCCAGACTGCCCGGACGGTTGGAGGCAAAGAACAATTTGTCGCCATCGATACTGATTACGGGGTGAAAATCGTCAAATTCATTGTTGTTAAAAGGCAGCGCTTCGGGTTCGCTCCACACGCCATTCACTTTTTTAGAGCTGTAAATGCGCGTTTTTTGCGTTTTGTCTTTCGCAAACTTTTCTTTTCCTCCAATAGTAGCGTTGCGAGAAAAATACACCGTTTCTGTTGTACGGTCAAAACAAACCGGTCCTTCGTGATCGACTAAAGAGGACAGTTCTTTGGCAAAAAGTTCGGGCGCAGAAAGCGCTCCGGTAGAATCACGTCGAGAACGCAGGATACTCAACGCAGGCAGGTGCAGTACTTCATCCCTTTTCTTTTTCAGTCCGACGCCACTGGCGTTGGTAGAGATAAAAACGATCCCGTCTTCATAAAAAGTAGGGCTGAATTCCAGTCCGCCGGTATTCACCGCTTCCTCATTTTTCACTTGTACTGTGATCAATGGCGGCGCGGTGGGCGTGGTCTGGGCATATACCAGGCCTACTGTAAAGCAGGAGGCGAGTAAAGAGATAAAAAGTCGAAGGGCTTTCATAATTCCCGTGTTTTAAAGTGCCGGAACGGTTGATCCCGGCGTTATTTCTTGTGTATGGATATATAAAAATTTGTGCAGACGAAGTTTTTAAAAATGGCAGTATCTCACCTCTCACCTCTCACCTCTCACCTCTCACCTCTAAAAAGGCGTTACAGGAAAAAACGTGGATTCGACATTTTTTTACTGCGTTTTTTCAAATCAGCCTGTACCATCAATTCTACCGAGCCTGCATTGTAATCTTTGAGGCTCGACAAACCGAAGTCGTAAGCGGCTCCTATGCCAAATTGAGGCGCTGTCTGCCAGAATGCGAGCAAACCGATAGATTCACCCGGGCCGTCGCCTCCCAAACGATAGGAAAGACCGGCGGTAAATTTCTTGCGAATATCCAAGTTAAGATTAATATCCGCATCAAATGGTGCATTTTTCACATATTTCAACAAAATAGCCGGCATAAGGTTGATGTCATCCGCAATCGGAAAAACGCCTCCTGCCATGCCGTAGTAGTGCTGGTATTCTTTGGCAATCAGCACAGCACTTCCATTGACAAATCCAACAGCATTGGAATAAATACGCGGTACGGAAAAACCGAAGTAGAACCGGTCGGATACGGTACCATATATTCCGGCGCCTACGTTACCGTAAAAATCATTCACCTGGGCGTCGCCGAGCGAAGGATCACCGCCTACATTGGGCTGCGCATCGGTGAATGCTATACCCAGCGACCTCAAAGAAATTGTGATACCCGCACGCAGGGAAAATTCATCGCTTGCGACGAGGTCGTAAGAATAAGCCAGCGCCATGTGGAAATCGCGTTGTAACCCGATTTGCCGGTGCGATAAAGTGACGCCAACCCCTACCCTCGGAGTAAGGAACGGAGAATTGAAACTCACTAAAGCGGACTGGGGAGCGCCCTTAAAACCGATCCATTGGTTGCGATAGATGGCCGTCATAGATGGAACACCGCGCGCGCCTGCGTAGGCCGGATTGATAAGCAGTTTATTGTACATAAACTGTGTGTAGTGATGCTCTTGCTGAGCGAACATGGTCGCTCCTGCCAACAGCAAAGCGAATGAAAATATGAGTTTTTTCATGGCGCAATATTTTATAGGAAACCGGGTCAAAGGATAGGTATCCGACCGCGATGACCCGGTTTTCAAGTTTTTAACGGAAAATTTCAATAAAACCCTTCACAGTTGCTTCGTTCGGGCCAGGTTTGAAAATGTAGAAATATACACCGTCCGGCAGGTCTTTGCCGGGTTCGCCATCCAAGGTACCACGCCAGGCAAGGGCCTCATCATTGGAATAAGGCGCCGCTTCGTACACTTTGTCGCCCCATTGGTTGTACACCACCAGCGAATTCCCCTGATAAAAACCGGAATCCAGACATGGAATTTCAAGCCAGTCATTGACGCCGTCGCCATTGGGTGTAAAAATATTCGGAATGAACGTACACTTTGCATCGCGGATCGTGATTGTCACGGTTGCCATTTCGCAAAGCAAGGGACAGGATTGTGAACAAACTTCATAAAAGAAGGATGCGCTGCCCGGTGATGCGCCCGCCTGGTAGGAGAAATCGCCATTACCCAGATTGGTCAGCCCATTGAGCGGACTAACTTCAGTAATCATAAAATCGCCGGCAGGAATCAGCAAGTCGTTGGTCAGCACATTAAAGGTATCCAGCGTAGAAGGATCGAGTATAAAACCCGTATCGTCCACTGCATCTGGCTGCACCGCTATCTGAACCACAATGGTATCAAGCGGCGTGGTACATCCGTTGATTACTGCCTGTACGAAATAAGCGCCTGCATTACTGGTAGTCAGCGACGGAATCGTCACCGAGTTGGTACTGGCGGTGAATCCCTGTGGCCCTGTCCAGGTATAAGTAGCGCCGACAATCAGCGGTACGGACAACACAACCGTTTCACCTGCACAACCCGGGTTGGGGTCTGCCGTCGGTTCAAGTGGGCGCAGCGGCAACACTTCAATAATGACCGAACACTGGGCGCTGGCTCCGGATGCGTCTGTTGCCTGGAAAGTCAGCGTATCCCGGCCTATCTCAAAGATGGCGCCCGAAACCGGCCCGGCTATCTGCACCACCTGCGGGATACCGCAGTCATCGATGGCAGGTGGCAGGTTGAATGACAGGGCAGTGGCTAAACAGTCGTCGATCGGGTCTGTGCCTGTGATGAAATCTCCGGGGTTGACGAACAGGCCGCCGGCTGTATTGACCATTACCTCTCCGGTCGGACAGGTAATTTGTGGAGGCACGCCCGCCGTCACCGTCACCGTGAAGGTAGCCGTCGTGGAAAATCCATCGTTGTCAACTGCTGTGTATTGAACGGTCGTGACGCCAACTGGAAAGGTATCGCCCGGCTGGAAATTGGAGTACAAGGTATCCAGGTCGCAAAAACCAACGGCAATCGGCGGCGTCCAGGTCGCAACGGAGTCGCAACCTGCCAGGTCAATGGACATCGGTATCTCCTCAAACCTTTTGAACGGACCGTTTACGGTAATGGTAAAGGTACAGGTATCGTAATTGTTGCTGAGATCGAAAGCCCTGATAACCAAAGTGGTCGTACCAATAGAGAAGGTATCTCCGGGCTGAAAGGAAGATTCGAATTCGGGTACCGAGCAGTTGTCCGTAGCAGTCGGGAATATCCAGTCTACCTCTACGCCACAGGGGTTTTCTGTAGTAATAGTCATATCCTCAGGACAGCTGGTAAATACCGGCGGTACCAGGTCGACCAATATTACATTGAACGAACATTCCGACGTATTGCCGGCTAAATCGGTTGCCGTATACACGACTGTTGTTGTGCCCGCTGGAAATACGCCCGGTTCCAGTTCCGATTCTATGATCGGGTCTCCACAGTTATCAGTCGCTAAAGGAGGTATCCAACTGACGATGGAATCGCATTTATTGGACGGCAATTCGATGACAATATCGTTGGGACAGCCTGTAATGGCAGGCGGTATGTTTTCAGATACCGTTACCTGGAAAGTGCAGGTACCAATATTGCCCACATTGTCAACAGCCGAATAGGTTACGATGGTCGTTCCAACCGGCAAAAAGCCGCCGGATTGATAATCTGCAAAAATATCTATGCCGTCTATATCGCAGTCGTCCGTAGCATTGGGTATAGGCCATATCGGAAACGCCCCGCAGGTGTCGAGTGCAGTTTCGACTGTCAGGTCATCCGGGCATTTGTCAAATACAGGCGCATTGTTGTCAATGACCGTAATGTTAAAAGTACAGGAGCTGACATTGCCGTCATCATCTACCGCAATATAAATAATACTGTTGGTTCCGGTTTCTAAGGGAAGCACAGGCTCGAATCCAAACAATTCGGGTGTATCATCGCAGTTGTCAGTGATAACGGGCAGGTCAAAGAATACAGTAGCGATACAAAAGCCGCTGTCAGGCGGTATAACCATATCGTCCGGACATATGATGACCGGCGCCAGGGTATCGCGTATTTCTACATTAAATGAACAACTTGACACATTTCCGGAGACATCCGATGCTTCGTAGGTAACCGTCGTGATTCCGACGCCAAACAGTTCGCCCGGATCAAAGTCATTTGTCATAAAAACTGCGCCTTGTTCACATGTATCAATTGCTGTGGGAGCATCCCAGAAAACAGCCACTACACAGGAATCGGCAGTAGTGTACGCAATAATATCTGTCGGGCAATTCACGATTTGCGGGGGCAAAAATTCAAAAACCGTCACAATCAAAGTGCAGGAAGCCGAGTTGCCCGCTACATCGAATGCGGTAAACGTTACCGTGGTTGCCCCTGCTGTGAACAGATCGGTGTCTTTGCTCGAAATAATAGATTCTACTGTACCGCAAGCATCCGTAGCATCGGGAAGCGGAACAATGATGGTTTCACTACAAGTTCCCATCTCGGCATCTACCTCAATGTTATCCGGGCAGACCAATACGGGTGGGGACTGGTCTTCAATGGAAAAATAGCCGCTGGTAATATTAAACGGCACCGAGTTGAAGGCCGTATTTACCGCATCGAAAGGTGGAATAAAGGCAATTTCAGTGGTCCCGTTTGTGTTGAGCACCGTAAAGTAAACGGTGAATAAAATACCATCGTCGGGGATCGCAGGCCAAAACGGGAAAACGGGATTGCCCGACAAAAATCGCAACAGACCGGAGGTAGTGCCGAGATAATTCAGGAAGTCGGCAGCATCCAGGGCAAGACCCGGATAGCCGTTGCCGACGGAGTCGAATTCCAGAACGGTTGGATCCCAGCCTAATGAAAACTGGAGGCCGATGAGATCGCTAAAATCCTGAACGCGCACGTTGAATGCCACCGTGCCGCCGCTCTGACAATCTGCAGCGATAGAATCTACACTCAGGCCCAGGCCGGCGCTGGAATTCACCAATACATTGAAAGAACAGGTGGCCGTGTTGTCCGATGCATCCGTGGCGGTATAGGTTACGGTGCTAAGTCCGATATTGTAATTTCCGTCAGCGTTGCCGACACCTTGTCCGGTGGTAGCGCCGGTGATGGTGTAACCCAGCGTCACAGCGCTGCAGTTATCCGCAAAAACGGGCGCCAGATTGCTCACGGGCGCAGAAGTGTTGCCTACCGCAGCCATTGTTGTGGCATTGGGCGGACAAGTGATCGTTGGCGGTTCCAGGTCGGCAAAATTTACCTGGCCATTGACATAGGTGGCAGCCGTTTCTTCCGGTGGCGAAACAGCGCTGGTATATGCTTCCCGAACCGATGGGAAGTCCCCGAATTGTATCAGCGAATTGGCATTATTGCCCCCGATGACATTGAATGTGATGCTGAACAACACAGCGCCATTCGGGATCGTGGTGCCGGTAAGCGAATTTGTTGTCCAGCTGAAAGCCAGGAACCCTGCATTAACAGAAGTGGTGCCGAAATTGGTCGGCGACAATTGCAGCGCCGGGTTCAGGTTCCCAAACGTTCCGTATTGCAGGATAGCAGGATCCCAGCCTACTGAAAACTGAAGGGAACCTAAGGAATCAAAATTCAGGGCTGTGATATTCAGGGTGTACGTTTGCCCGCAATCGGCAGCCCCGCTTTCTGCAATCACTGTCAGAATGTCGCTCGTATTCGACACTTCCAGGGTTACATTAAAAGAACAGGTCGCGGTATTCATGCCCACATCCGTAGCGCGGTACACCACAGTAGTAGTACCAAAGTTAAAAATGGTACCGCTTGCATCCGGGTCATTGGGCGCATTGGCCACGGTCGCTCCGGCGGAAGACCAGCCTACGGTCGGTAAGCTGCAGTTGTCAATGGCTGAAAGCGGCGCAATATCGTTGACTGCGGAAGGCGTACTGACTGCCACTGTTAAATTATCGGGGCAAACAATGGTAGGAGGCGTAGTGTCAATTGGTCTGACGCCGCCATTCATGGTTTCCACCATCAATTCATTGCCATTGGCGTCCGTAATTTCAATTTGTACCGGCGTACTGATAATTTGTACCGGTGAAAATGGCCCGCTGATGCGCCGGAAAGCCAATGAAAACAAGGTTGCGTCATCCGGCACCGACAAACCGCCGAATCTGGTCCAGGTAAAAGTGATACGACCTGTTGCCAGGTAAGTGGTGGAGTCGAAGCCGATATTTACGGCGCCTTGTGTGAATAAAAGGTTGAGTGGTGTGGTATAGGCATAATCCAGATCAGCAGGATTCCAGGAAACAGTAAACTGCATGGAACCCACATTGGTGAAGTTTCGTACTCGCACCGGGATCAGGAATGTGTCAGATGACTTACAGTCGATGGAGACTGAGTCGGTTTTCAGGATGACTGCCTGCGCGGACATTTGGCTTGTAAAAGCAAACGACGCAAACAGCATCAGGATTAGAAAAATATTTCTCATGGTTTTAAAAATCATGCAATTAGAGAAAAATGATTGTGTCTACCTCTTGTCTCCAAAATGTCGACCGGATAAGTACCGCAGCTGCCTGGATGGGTTAAAAGTACTCGTTTAACCCAATCCAGACTGCCGCGGTTCAGAGGTTTATCCTACTTTATCAGAATCATTTTCTTACGATCGCTGTGTGTGGGTGTTTCAAGTTCATAGTAATACACGCCGGGTGAACCGAGTTCTGATTCGCGGAAACGGAATTCGTTGTAACCTTTTTCAAAGTTGCCGACAACCGTACGAACCAACTGACCAGATGCATTGAACACCCGTAACGCTCCCCGGCTGCTTTCCGGCAGGCGGAATCCGATCGTCGTCATGGCATTGAACGGGTTGGGCTGGTTCTGATACAGCGTGAAAGAGGACTGGTCATCAGTTGTGCTGCGTTCTGTAAACTCGAAATCAATTTTCATCAATTCGCCGTCAAAGTTATATGCTTCAGCAACGGTCAGTGCGGAACTTGGTCGCAGTATTTCTGCAATTGTACCGTTGCGCAGGGCGCGGAAACGCAGTGTGAACAACACCTCGTCATCCGCGATGGTCATTGATTCGCGGCTTACCCACAGGGTTGTCAGGTGACCGTCCGACAGGTAGTTTGTACCAAAATTGTCATCTGTCAGCGGTAAAACACCGGGCGTAATATCTTCGAGTGCGAATACATTCGGATCAAAATCGATCGTCATCTGGTAGGCTGAGCGCTGGTTGAAATCGCCTGCTTTGAACGGAACGGTCACGATCTCGCCGGCTTTGAATGCGCTGTCATCGAGGCGGAAAAGGAAAGATTCGCCACCAAAACGCTCTTCTGACTGGTCATTGGTCAACGTCGGCGTGATATTGCCATTGACGTCGCCCATTCTTACCGCCACAAAGTCATCGTCGAGGAAGTCCATATCTGCCGGGTTGTGTACGATGCTTTGTAGCACTGGCGCACTCAGCGGGTTCGGACTTGGGAAAACGTACGATTTTGGTACAAATTTCCAGTCTGGCGAACCCAGAATATGTTGATCCGTAGCCAAAACCACGCGCTGGATGCGCAAGTAGTCATTGAGTGAAATATTGGCGTCGCCGTTTACGTCGGCTGCAACCCACTGGTATGGAGACAGCAATTGCGTTCCAAAAATATGGTTGACAATAAACAAGAGGTCGGCAGAAGAAATACCCGCAGCACCCGCTGTTACTTTGCTGCACACAATCGAGACATCCGAATTATTCGGAATATCGCTAAAGAGGTAGGTGCCTGGTACGCCGGTGGTCTGGTTATCGCTTACATCTCCTGAAAGTGTAACCGCTACGCCGGGAACAGGTTGTGTGGGTAATCTCCAGGTTTGTATGTCGCCACCAATTTCGATGGCATCTGCAGTACAGTTGATGGTAGCCGATCCGTTTGTTGCATCGATCGGAACAATTACCGGAATGCCTACGCTATCCTGGTTGAATTCAATGCCAACCGGGACATCAACAACCGTAACAGGAGCAACAGAACCTACCGCTGCACTGTTGCTGAGCAGAATTTGCACATCGAACAACTTGGTTCCATCCGTGAATATCTGTGGAGCGCCGTTACCTGTCCAAACTACGCCTAAGTTATTGAGTGGCAATACATTCGCTATAAATCCGGTCAAAGCAGGGTTGACGTTCGTCACACCTGTGATGGTACCCACCGTACCGTTGCCGGCATTCAGGGTAAATGCGAAAGAATGTATCTCAAAGAAATTTTCCACCGTAACAGGCACTAAGGCCACACCATTCTGGCAACCCGTGTCTTCACCGACGATCAGCTGGATTTTGGCCCCTTCATCTACCACTGCGGTGTCTGACTGGATACAACCGTTGTCCTCGTCTATCACCGTGATGATGTATGTGCCGGCCATCAGATTAGCCAGGGCAGTCGTCGTTTCGCCTGTGCTCCAGGCGTAGGAGAAGTTGCCCGAACCGCCTGTTGCCGTTGCAAGGGCTGTACCGTCATCCGATCCAAAGTAGGATTCCGGAGTGGCAGTAGTGGTCAATGAGAAACCTGCGCTGGCACCGAGGGTTACTTCCACGTCTACGGTGCAGGTGTTGATATTGCCGGAGTTGTCCACCACAAACAGCGTCAGCGGATTAATGCCCAATTCACTGCAAACAAAGGTCGTTTGCGACAGGTACATCGTATCAATACCGCAGTTGTCCTTGGTGCCAGCCAGTGCAACATCCTGTGGAATAATAGTGGCCGAACCGTTGGAACCGAGTGAAATGATGATGTCATTGTTACAAACGACGGTCGGAATGCTGTTATCAATGATCTGCAACAAAATGGAGTCCTGTCCTACATTGCCGCAAGCATCCGTGGCTGTGAAGTGAATTTTATATTCGCCCACACTGTAATTGCCCGCGATGCTCAGTTCGTCATCACCCGCAGGCGCATCATTCGTGACCGTTATGGCAGAATCCGGCTGGCAGTCGCTGAGGTACTGTAACACATTAAATTCATTGAGACCGATATTGGCAGAACAGGAGTCGTTCGGCGGGTAGTTGGCAGTGAAAATTTTCACGGTATCAGGCATGCCGAGGAATTGCGGTGCCTGTTCGTCAATAATGGTAATAGTACGGGTATGTGTGGCCGTATTTCCACAGTCATCCACGGCAGTACGGGTACGTACAATGGTGAAGTTGTAAGCCCCGCATGGGCCGACCGCAACACTGATCGTATCCTGCGTCAACAACACATCTATGCTGTCAGAGCAGTTGTCTGTGGCAGTTACCAGCAAAGGAGATGGTACTAAGGAGAAACAATTGATTGTATCATTTGGCGCCGTAGAAGACAGAATAGGTACAATCGTGTCCTGAATATTCAATTTTTGAATACAAACGGCCACATTGCCAGTTAGGTCACGCGCCTGCCAGTAACGGTTGAGTACTGTACAGGTAGCGCC
>Ga0163153_10007706_pt1 | contig 11475 bp, 5 predicted proteins | sample OliLakLV19MP6IB1_FD_148629 | JGI IMG/M metagenome (GOLD analysis project Ga0163153, IMG submission 148629) | Freshwater microbial mat bacterial communities from Lake Vanda, McMurdo Dry Valleys, Antarctica - Oligotrophic Lake LV.19.MP6.IB-1 | ecosystem: Environmental > Aquatic > Freshwater > Lake... | reverse complement strand
CCCACGGCCACATTAAAGATGAAGAAAAAATCCTGGTTAAAAGGCCAGGGTTGTCCTGCGCCCAGAATAGCGGGCGTTATTTCGTGGAACTGCACATCATCTAAGTACCAGCGAATACGGTTCTGTTCCCATTCAATGGAAAAAACATGGAATTCATCGGAGAACCTGGCATTTCCCGGCAGCGTTTTGGAAGCTGTTTTCCACTGGTGGGTAGCGGTGCTGGTTCCATAATGCGCCGTTCCATGGGTCGTACCAGGCTGGCTGCCGATCAATTCCATGATGTCAATTTCACCGCAGGCGGGCCAGCCGGCCTGTTGAAAATTGCCGCCCAGCATCCACAACGCCGGCCAGACACCCTTTCCTTTGGGCAATGCAGCGCGAATATCGATGCGACCGTATTTAAACTCTTTTTTGCCTTTGGTAATCAGGCGGGAAGAAGTGTAAGAGGAACCGCTAAAATTCTCCTGCCGCGCTTCGATAATCATTTTACCATCCGAAAAATAGGTATTGTCAGGGCGGTAATATTGCAGTTCGTTGTTGCCCCAACCGCCGTTGTTGCCTATTTCATGTGTCCAGGTAGCCGTATTCAGCACATTGGTATTGAATTCATCCTGCCAAACTAAAGAACGACCGGGGTAGGTTTCCGGCGTGACATAGCCCGTAGCAGGAATGTCGAGGGCGTTGTTGTCATCGTCGTTTTGCAGGGTGCCTTTGGCGCGCGCCTGACCGAGTACGGCATTCGCAGGATTGAGCAATACCACTTCAAAACTTTCGTCGGGTTCTTCAATTTCATCGCCCAATACCTGGATGGCGATTGTTTTCTCCGTGTCGCCGGGACTGAACACTAATTGTTCATTGGCAACCGCCACGAAATCCGCGCCTGCCTGCGCAGTACCCGATGTCGTCGAATAATTGACTAGCACGTTTGCCTCGGAAGCCCTGCTCAACCGGACGGTAAACTGGATAGTATTGTTGACATCCCCTTCGGGCTGACTCACATCAGCGATAGAAAGGCTTGGCTTTTGCGGGTCGGAGTCGCCGGTATCGTCTTTTTTGCAGGCAGCGAGGGCGAGTAGCAACAGAAATAGATAGTATGAACGCATATATTAGAGGTGAGAGGTGAGAGGTGAGAGGTGAGAGGTGAGAGGTGAGAGGAACATTTAAAAAGTATAAACACGCACATAATCGACTTCCATACGCTGGGGCCAGATATTTTCATCCACACCCATTTTGCCGCCCCAGTTACCTCCTACGGCTAAGTTGAGCAGCAGGTGAAAACGTTGGTCGAAAGGCCAGGCGTGGGAGCCGGTTTTTTGATTGGCAAAGGAGTGAAACACCTTGCCGTCAAATAAAAAATCGAGCCGATCCGGGTACCAGTCCACAGCGTATTCATGGAAGGCTGTAGCAGCGTCTTTCAGGTGAACACCTTTGGTGCTCTGGGTGCCGATGCCGTGGTTGAACGATTTGGTATGTACCGAAGCAAAAATGGAATCGGGCATGTAGCCGACATGCTCCATGACATCAATTTCACCGGAAGAGGGCCAGCCGCCGTATTTCCAGTCGGTCGGCAACATCCAGGCAGCCGGCCATACACCCAGGCCGCGCGGCAGTTTGGCCTTCACGGCAATGCGTCCATAGAGCCAGTCGCCCTTGAATTTGCTCACCAAACGCGCCGAAGTGTAGTTTTTTCCACCCATCGGTTCGCGGTGCGCTTCAATGACCAACATCCCTTGTTCCACCCGGGCATTCCGGCTCTGGCGAGCGGTGTAGTACTGCAATTCGTTGTTGCCCCAACCACACACGTTGGGGCAGCCATCGCCGATATCATACCCCCAACGGGTCGTATCAGGCAATCCGTTGCGATCGAATTCATCGCTCCAGACCATGCGCATCGGCTGGTTGGCACCGTTTTTTGTCGCAACCGGCACAGTGCGTTGCGCGCACTGCGAGCCAAGCAAGAGTATCGCCAGCAAGAGCGCCTCTCCGGTTATTTGTTGTATCATTTTTATAGTCAACACAAAGTGATTTTGAACGAGAAAAAACAATCCACTAATTACCGTCCCTTATCACCTATCAACATGTTCAACATGTTCAACCCCTTCACTTTCAGTACACTTGCCTGATTAATTTTTTACAAAAGTCAGCTCAAACCAGCCGTCAGTGTTCACAATTTTGCTGCGCACCACTAACTGATCTTCCGTAAGGGATGCAATATCGTAAATCGGACCGGAATCCCACACGCCGAGGAAAGCGCCCGCAGGCAAAATGATCTGGTCAGCGCCATTTTGTCCGGTACCTTTCGAAACAATCCAGCTCAGGTTGGTCGGCGGCGTATAATCGACCGCCTGGTACCCATTGAAAGGATCGACCGTCTGGCCGTTGTTGAAGTACTGGAAACGACCGGCAGTAAAGTAAAAGCAAAAATCGTCATCGTATTGCGCCGTCTGCAAACCGTTCACAGGTGACGTGTACCACTCGCTGGAACCCGGCTGCGGGCCTACCCGGACTGCGCCGGCTGCATTTGTGAGCGTCCAGCATTTGCCGGGGCCTTCACAATCGCCAGTGAGCAGGGCCGTCTGCGGATCGCAGGCGGGCTGCGCATCCTCTGCAATATTGATGCTGCGCGAAACCTGCGCCGCACCGCCACCGCCTTCAGCAGATGCGTACATCGTTATGATATAATCGCCTTTGGACTGGTAAAAAATGGTATCGACAGCGAGGGTCGACTTGGCAGGCGTACCACCTGGCAGATCCCATACGCGGGCAAAAAAGCCGGTCGAAACATCCTTTATCACGATTCGGTTGGGGGCGCCGACAATGGGTTCCACGGTAATGGAAGGCGCTCCCGGCGGATCCGGCAGTTTGATATCCTCGTCTTCGTACGGGGCGCAGGCCGCAAATGTCAGCACCAGGCCCAGTGAAAATAAATATTTTTTCATGGTGTTACTTTCTTTAATTCTTGTGTAATTGGATGATTATCAAATGGTTTAAATAAATTGGAAGTAATGATTTGAGGGTGTTTTTTCACGTGTTCAAGCCTCACCCCCGTCCCCATTTTTTGAATTGAAAATTGGTAATTAGACATTGGAAATTGGACATTTATTCATGCGAATAATGGGTTAAAACAGATTCATTAAAAATTCAAAAAATGACCACTGTTCAATTTTCAATGTCTAATTACCAATTTTCAATTCAAAAAATGGGGGAGGACGGTGGTGAGGATATCAATACCCCGCGTTTTGTAAAATCGCCCCGTTCGTAGCCTGTATTTGCGACAGCGGCACCGGGAACAGTTTGTGCACACTTTCTATATATCCCAGCGGCCCCAGCACCTGCGTGGCGCGTCCGGTGCGTACCAGGTCGAAAAAACGGTGCCCTTCCAGGCCCAGTTCCACCCGGCGTTCGTGGTAGATGGCTTCCAGCAGCGCAGCACCCGTGGCTGTTACATTGGGTAAAACAATGGGAAGGGTACCCCTGGCGCGGGCGCGCACCCGGTTGATCGACTGGCGGGCGGCGTCTTCGTTGTTATTGTGAAATGCCGCTTCGGCGTGTAACAACAATACATCGGAGAAACGAATCACCCGGTCATTGCTGCCCCCGTTTGGACTGGGGTCGCCAAAGGGCGCCTGTTCACTTTTATTAGTGAAGTATTTTTTAGGGTAATAATCGTACGGAAAACCACCCGTCGCTTCTTTTGTAAAAATACCGCGGTCGCCCATCGGTTCTCCCACGCGGAACACAGTGGATTTCAAACGCGGGTCTTCAAAACCTTCTTTAAAAAACTCCTGCACAAAATCCTCCGTCGGAATATTAAATCCGAATCCTTCAAACTGGCCACGCGGGCGCTGGAAGACATTGGTAAACGTGCCTTCGTTTGCGTTGTTTTTGCCCCAGTTGCCGCCCGAAGCATTCATGTACTGGATTTCAAAAATAGATTCCGGTCCGTTTTCACCGGCTAAGGTGAATATTTTGGCATAGTTCGGCTCTAACTGGTATTCATTGGAGTTGATAATTTCTTCACCAAGGGTCTGCGCTTCGCTCCAGCGTTGCTGCCAAACCAGCGATTTCAGCAGCAATGACTGTGCAGCGCCTTTGGTGACGCGACCCAGATCGGCAGCAGTATACTGGCTGCGCGCAGGCAAGGCGGAAACGGCCTCTCTCAAATCGGCTTCTACCAGCGCCCACACCTCCTCAGCGCTGGCGCGCGGCAAGTTGTATTCGCTGGGTGCCAGTACGTGGTCGGCCAGCGGAACGCCGCCGTACATCGTGACGAGGTTGTAAAAAAACCAGGCCCTGATAAAACGCGCTTCACCCAGTAACCGGGCTTTCAACGCCTCGTTCATTTGAATCGGCGGCACTTTTTCCAGTACTATGTTAGCCCGGTAAATACCTTCGTAATTGGCCGACCATTCCGCTTCGACGAGCTCGTTGTTGGCCTGGGCTTTGAAGGTTTCCAGTTGCAGCAATTCGATGGCGTCGTTGTCGCCGGAACCGCCTTTAATGGCATCGTCCGACATGATATCGCCCCAAAACCAGCGAAAATGGCCGCCGGGGGACAGTTCAAACTGTAACGGCGCATAAGCCGCATTGACCGCTGCAACAGCATCCTGTTCGGTGCGGTAAAAATTTTCTTCCGTTGCGCCGACCAATGGTTTGCGGTCGAGAAAATCCTTGTTGCAGGCATAGGATGATAACAACAGGCCTGCTAAAAGGAGAAGTCGTATATTTTTCATGTTTCTGATTGTGTTTTGGTGTTTTAGTGTTTTAGTGTTTTAGTGTTTTAGTGTTTTGGAGGTGCTTCGCTTTAGGCATCACAAATTTGCAGGCAACGCACCCTCCAAAACACACAAACACTAAAACACCAAAACACGCATTTAGAATATCACATTAATCCCACCGAGCAACACGCGCGCCTGTGGATAAAAACCGCGGTCGATACCCGCTTCCAACGCTCCGCCGTAAGATCCGATTTCGGGGTCCATGCCGGTGTAGCGGGTGAAAGTAAACATATTCTGACCGGAGACATACACCCGGAATTTGTCAAAACCGATGCGTTCTAAGAGATTTTTCGGCAGCGAATAACCCAACTGCACATTTTTCAGGCGCAGGTAAGAACCGTCTTCCACAAAGCGATCCGATACGCGGGCATTCTGGTTGGGGTCGCTCAGGTTGACCCGCGGTTCGCTATTGGATGTGCCGGGGCCGGTCCAGCGATTCAGTACCGAAACCGGACGGTTGACATAAGTAAAATCGTACCGCACGGTGGCATTGTACAGGTCATTGCCGTGAGCGCCTTGCAGGAAAATGCCCAGGTCAAAACCTTTCCATTCCACATCCGCCGTAAAACCGTAGGTAAAATCAGGGATCGGATTGCCGATATAAGTCTGGTCGTCGGTATTGACCACGCCGTCGCCATTCAGGTCTTGGAAACGAATGTCGCCGGGCGCGGTGTTTTCACTTTGAAAGGCATGGTTGGCCACTTCCTGGCGGGTCTGGAAAATACCGTCGGTAACGTAGCCGAAATAAGCGCCGATAGGCTGCCCGACTTCTGTTTTGGTCACGCTGGCATTGGCCGATTGAACCCTGCCTGCAAAGACAGGTTCCCCGCCTTCACCCAGTCCGGTCACTTCATTTTTTACGATAGACAAGTTGCCGCCGACGCTGTATTTGAAAGCGCCGGAGCGGTTGCGGTACTGCACGTCGGTTTCCCAGCCTGTATTTTTTACGCTGGCAATGTTGCGTACCGGCGGAGCAGCCCCAACGGTGAGCGGAATAGGCGCTGCATAAAGCATACCCGAGGTGTTTTTCAGGTAAAAATCGCTCGTCCAACTCAGGCGGCCATTAAAAAAGGTCGCGTCAAAACCAATGTCAGTTTGCGTGATGGTTTCCCAGCGCAGATCGGGATTGGCTACCGTAAGCGGCACACTGCCGTTGGTAATCGTTTCACCCGTACCGAAAGTATAATTCTGGCCGCTCAGTACAACGGTAGTGAAACCGTAATTGCCAATCCGGTCGTTGCCGTTTTGGCCCCAACTGGCGCGGATTTTCAGAAACTCCAGCGCTTTGGAGCCCCAGAACGCTTCCTCACTGATAATCCAGCCCGCGGAAACAGATGGGAAATAACCGTAGCGGTTGTTTGGTCCGAATCGGGAAGAGCCGTCGGCGCGGAGGGCTGCGCTGAAGAGGTATCTCTGGTTAAATTCGTAGTTGGCGCGTCCAAAAACAGACAATAGAGAAGACTCGTCGGCCCCGCCGTAAGCGCTTTGTGAGGCGATCGGGTCGATGGTGTTGGAAATGAACGCATCTTTCGGATCGTTGGAAGGTAGATTAGTGTTGGCGCCGCCGCTGTATTCGTACCGGTTTTCGAGTGCGGTAGTACCGCCCGTGAGCGTAAGGTGGTGGCTTTCACCGAAATTGTGGTCCCAGGTCAGCACATTTTCCAATTGCCAGGTGCGCCAACTATTGTGCTGTTTGACAACGGAGTTAATCAGGTTTTTTTCACCTGCGGGCGCATCGCTCAGCACGGGATCGCTACTCAGGTCGAACTTAGGATAAAAGATGTCGCGGGTGGCAAACGTGGCATCCACGCTGTAAGAACTGCGAAAACGCAAACCGGGCGCAAGAGTCAGTTCGCTGAAAACAGCCCCTACGAGGCGGTTCGATTTCCAGCGGTCATTGGTTTGTTCCATCGCATTGACCGGATTGACAATATCCGTATCGGCATACCGGGAGTAGGCATAGGTGCCGTCATCTTTTCGTACGGGCGTGACCGGATCCATGTTCAAAGCGCGAACCAATGGCGTGGTAAATTCGTTGTTTTCCGATAAAAATCGACGGCCCAGATTGGTAAACCCGAGGTTGGTGCCAATAGTGAGCCATTTTTTAACCGTGTTGGTACCGTTAATACGGGCAGTGTAGCGCCTGAACCCGGCTTTGTCTCCGCCTATGATACCTTCCTGATCGAAATAATTGCCGGAAACAGTGTAGGTTGATTTATCAGAACCGCCGCTGAAACTCAGTTGGTGGCTGCTCATGGGCGCGTTGCCGAAAATAGCGTCGAGCCAATCGGTACCCCTACCCAGCACATCCGGGTTGGCCAATTCAGGCAGCGGCGTCTGGCCGGCAGCGATATGCGCTTCGTTGGAAAGAATGGCATACTCGCGGGCATTCAGCAAATTCACTTTTTTCCAGGCACTTTGTATCCCGAAATAGGCGTCATAACCAACTTTGCCATCCTGGTTTTTTTTGCCGCCTTTTGTCGTAATCAGCACCACGCCGTTGGCGCCCCGCGAACCGTAAATGGCCGCAGATGCAGCATCCTTCAGCACATTCATGGTTTCGATGTCGTTCGGATTGAGGAAATCCAGGCCGTCTACCGGGACGCCGTCGACGATGTACAGCGGGTCGCTGTTATTGATGGTACCTGTGCCGCGTATCCGAACGGTGAGCGGGCTGCCGGGAGAACCCGAATTCTGCGTCACCTGTACGCCGGCGGTACGGCCTTGCAGGGCCTGCTCGACCCGCAAGACAGGCAATTCTGCAATTTCGGCGGCGGTAACGGTAGATACCGCGCCGCTGATATTGCTGCGTTTCTGCGAGCCGTAACCCACAACAACTACTTCGTTAATCATCGACACGTTTTCATCCAATACAATGTCGATGGTACTTCGGTTGCCAATTTTTTCCTTTTTACTGAGCATGCCAGTGTAGGAAAAAACGAGGACGGATTCGGAAGAAGGTACATTGAGGCGAAAACGGCCGTCGATGTCTGCAATAGCGCCTCCGCTGGCGCCCTCAATGGCTACCGTGGCGCCGATAAGCGGCTGCCCGTCGGCAGCGCCGGTAATTCGCCCGCTTACGCTGACTTGAGCGTTCATTGCCTGAGACAGCAACAACAGCAGGGCAATGGTGTAAGTAAGTTTTATGTTCATGATTAACAGGCAGTTCGATTTAGTAAAATGGCAAATTAAGGAGCGGGCGGAGAACCAATCCGCCCGCAGAAGTACAATTACCAAAAGAATAATTACATTTTCACAAAACGACCCGTGGCCCGGCGGTTGCCGTTTTCAACAGAGATGAAATACATACCAGGCTGCCAGTCGGCTACTTGTAATTGCAGCTGGTTAGGCGTAATGCGCCATTGTTGCTGCCACACGGTTTTACCTGTTATATCCATAATCTGTACGCTGGCACTGCTTTGAACTAATTCGTGGAACAGGATCCGCACATCATTGGAAGCAAGCGTCGGTACGACTTCCACCCAACTGCCGGAACCTGCCAGGTCAGTAGCGCTAATTGTGCTACAGTCGCTGGCTGTTGCGCAGGTGGAGAAACAGGAAGCCACTACCGTATCTTGTTGAACAGCAGCCAGGAAACGGTCGTTGAAATTCTCCGGACGCGCGCATGGCAGGCCCACTATGTTTTCTTTACAGGAAAAATCGCCGCATGGGCCGTTGGTGAACGTGTAGTAACCGCTGTAGCCTGTCTCGCGCTCGATGGTGACGCTAAATAAGCCTTCAGCAGTGTTGTCATACATACGGAAGCGGATGTTGGGTGCGCCAAACTCTGCGCCGCCGGCCAGGTACACACCACCCGGATCAGGGGTAGCGCCGTTCATACCAAGTTCGTAGGTGATCGAGACACTTTCGCCACAGTCGTAACAACTGTTGAAACAAACCGGAGCGAGTTCTTCATCGCCTGCCAGTGCCAATTTGCGGTTGACAAAAATATTGGGATCTTCGACAGTCACCTGTACGCAGGTGGCTGTGATGGCCAGGTTTTCCTGTGCCGCCCAGTTGTCGAGGGTAAACTTGTATTCGTACAAACCCACCGGAAGGTTCAACGTGGCGCTGTACACGCCATCGCCGTCGTCATCCGACAGCGGATTGGAGTCGCCTGACCATTCGTTGAACTCGCCGCTTACATTCACCGTAGTAAATGTGCCGGCGTAGTCGTTCATATTTACCTGGAATGTAACATCTGCGGTAGGGGTGCCACCACTGCTGCACACCACAATATCATCTATATAATACGTTTGGTCGCTCGGGAATGCCGTACCAAAATCCATAAATAAAACGATGCGCTCATAAATATGGCCGGCGGCAGGTTGTTGGGCGCCTTCAAAAGCAGGCAGGCTTGGATCAAAACTCAATTCCACCCATTCGTTGATGGTCGTGATCGGTTGCTGTAGAATCCAGTCGGCGCCACCTGTTGTAGAACCCTCCAATTTAAAGGCCAGGTTACCGACGTGGTCGCTGTGTACTTTCACCTTTATCAGGCCGCCAGAAGTCACATCGATTGCTGTGCCTGGATTCGGATTGGAAAACGCGCCTGCCCAGGTCTGCGAATTGGCAGGTTTGCTAAATTGTAATACCGTAGCGCTGGTGTTGATGCCCGTCGCATTGGGGTTGGCCACATTGGAGCTCAACATGCCGTCTAATGTGCTACCGAAATACTGAAAATTCGTCGTGGTGGCAGGATTCTCAAAGTCGAGGATGGGGCTACAGGTAATCACCTGTTCTACTACGATGTCGTCGAGGTAATAGGTTTGATCGTTCGGGAAAGCCGTACCAAAATCAAAGAACAATACAACGCGCTCGTAAATATTGCCAACCGCGGGTTGCAAGGTGCCTTCGATAGCAGGCAGATTGGGATCGAAACTCAATTCTACCCATTCGTTGATGGTTGTGATCGGCTGTTGCAGAATCCAGTCGGCGCCACCGGTTGAGGAGGCTTCTAATTTCAGGGCCAGGTTGCCCACGTGATCGCTGTGTACTTTCACTTTGATGACGCCGCCGCCAGTCACATCAACAGCTATGCCTGGATTCGGATTGGAGAACGCGCCGGCCCATGTCTGGGAGTTAGCAGGCTTTGAAAATCGTAACACCGTAGCGCTGGTATTGATACCCGTAGCATTCGGGTTGGCGATAGTGGTGGACAGTTGTCCGTCTATGCTGCTGCCGAAATACTGAAAGGGGGTAGAAGTGGCGGGTGTTTCAAAGTCGAGGATCGTTACCTGGGCTTGAAGGCCGGCTGAACACGCTACGACAAAGAATAAAAGACGTAATTTTTTTAACATCACCAATCAATTTAGATTTTGAAATTTCATTTTGTTTAATCACTAACATTAACCACAAAATTACGTTACTCCATCCGTCAACGAATAATAAAGCCATACAACACAACTGCACACACATGAAAAAACACTACGCGAATAGTACGACAACCGCTTTTAAAGGGTACAATTTTGCATTTCCGTAATTGCTGTATCTTAGCCACCGATATGCGTAAACACGTTCAAGTGACCTGCTACATACTGGCTCTTTTCTGTTCGGGCACCACCCTGGCACAGCCCGTCAACTTGGGATTGCCGCCGGTAACACATTTCGCCAAAACGCTTTACCAGGCAGGTACGCAATCGTGGGATAGCAAACAGGACGAGCGGGGCATTGTCTTTCTTGCAAATAATGAAGGTTTGCTTTGCTTCAATGGCGACACTTGGAAATGCTACCCGATTGCGAACGGGACTTGCGTGCGTTCACTGGCTATTGATACGGCAAACGGACATATTTATGTGGGCGGACAGGGGGAACTTGGTTATTTCATCCCGGATGCATTGGGTACATTACAGTACCACTCGCTAAATGCGCTTATTCCGCCATCCGAACGGAGTTATGGCGATGTTTGGGATATCGTCCATTTTCAGGACGCCTATTTTTTCCGAACAGCCGACCGCATTTTTCGGATAGCGGGTCAACAATGTACTATTTTTCGCCCCGCCGGTTTTTTAGAACACTTAGAGGCCGTGCATGGGCAATTGCTCCTGCATTCCGCTTCAGGCGGTTTGCTCCGTTTCGACGGCAATCGGTTTGTCCGTTTATGTGAGGGGCCTTCCAGCGTGGTGACGGCGATGCTGCCCTGGCGCAGTGATACCGTTTTGGTAGCCACCCTGAAACATGGTTTGTTCAGCCTGACCGGCGACCGGTTGATTCCCTGGAATACGCCTGCCGATAATTTTTTAATAGAAAAAAGGATTTACACAGCGACTGTTTTTGGAGAAAACCAGATCGCCCTCGGTACCACCCTCGGCGGGCTGCTGGTACTGAACGCAAATCGTAAACCGGCTTTATGGCTTCGCAAAGGCGCGGGTTTGCAATACAACAATATCCTGAACGTACAGGCCGACAGGGTGGGAAATCTTTGGCTCAGCCTCGATAACGGGATTGATTATGTGGAAATGAACGCCCCTTTTTACCGCATTTTTCCAGATAATGACCTGGAAGGGGCCGGATACGCAGCGCGTTTATTCGCCGACCGGTTTTACCTCGGCACTTCCAACGGTTTGTACTCCATTCCCTGGCGCAATTATTTCAGCCCCTTTGTCGATCAGCCTTTTCAGCCGGTAGCTGGCACCACAGGTCAGGTTTGGGGACTGAATGAAGCGGGCGGCTCCCTTTTGCTGGGGCACCACGAAGG
>Ga0163153_10007704_pt1 | contig 11479 bp, 8 predicted proteins | sample OliLakLV19MP6IB1_FD_148629 | JGI IMG/M metagenome (GOLD analysis project Ga0163153, IMG submission 148629) | Freshwater microbial mat bacterial communities from Lake Vanda, McMurdo Dry Valleys, Antarctica - Oligotrophic Lake LV.19.MP6.IB-1 | ecosystem: Environmental > Aquatic > Freshwater > Lake... | reverse complement strand
TGGTCCAAGCATGTTCGTGCCGAAGCTCGGCGGCAAGTTGCCGCCGAGAACGGGCGGGGTCGCCCGTTCCACCCGGACTCTTGCGCACCGTTCAGGCTCTTGCCATCACCCACTTTTAATCAAACCCTCTTGCCTGGCACGTTCACCCGCTTTCTTGACGCTCCCTCCGGCGGTGTCTACGGTGCCCCCCATGAATCGGCAGTTTGCTTTGCTCCTCCTGATCGCCGCCGGGCTTTTCGCGTTTGCGGAACGCTGTCCGGCCCCGCTCATCTTCACCCCCGGCGAAGGCTGGCGCTACGAACGCGTCGGCGGCGGTTCCTGGGCGCGCCAGCGCGCGAAGGATCAGCTCGAAGTCGCGCAGACCGCGTTCGATGCCAAGGATTACAGCACCGCGTTGAAGGCCGCGCGGCGCACCGTCAGCGTCTGGCCGTTCTCCGACTACGCGCCGCAGGGACAATATCTTCTTGCGCGCTGCCATGAGGCGAAGGAGCAGGATGAAGCGGCGTTCAAGGCTTACCAGAAGCTCATCGAGCGCTATCCCAAGGTGGAGAACTACGACGAAATCATTCTGCGCCAGATGACCATCGCCAATCGTTTCCTCGCGGGACAATGGTTCCGTGCGTTCGGCTTCATGCCGCTGTTCCCGTCGATGGACAAGACGATCAAGCTCTACGAACAGGTCATCAAGAACGGCCCTTACAGCGAGGTGGCTCCGCAGGCGCAGATCAACATCGGCGCTGCAAACGAGCGGAAATTTGTCAGCGATTATCCCGAAGCCGTCCGCGCCTATGAACGTGCGGCGGACAAATATGCCGACCGCAAGGAAGGCGTGAACGCGCTCTACATGGCGGGGGACACCTATTTCAAGCAGGCCAAGAAGGCGGAATACGATCAGTCCATCGCCGCGCAGTCCATCGCCACGTTCACCGACTTCTCCACCCTGCATCCCGCCGATCTCCGGGTGGCGGAGGCGCAGAAGAAAGTCAGCAGCCTCAAGACCGAGCAGGCGCGCGGCAGCTACGAGATCGCCCGTTACTACGAGAAGCGCCACAAGTGGGAGGGCGCGAAGATTTACTACAACGACGTGCTCGCCAAAGATCCGAGCTCGCCGATGGCAGAAGAGGCGCGCCAGCGGATCGACGCCATCGCCAAGCAGCAAAAGAAGTGACATGCACCGCCTCGTCCTGCTCTGCGTCGCGACGGCCTTCCTCGGGCTGACCGGCTGCGCCTACCGGCTCGGGCCGAGCAACGGCGAAAGCGCCGGGACGCGCTCCATCCAGGTCAATCCCTTCCAGAACAGGACGGTCGAGCCGCGCCTGATCGAGGCCGTCAGCTTCGCGCTGCGCCAGGAGCTGCAGCAGGACGGCACCTACACGCTGAACACCCAGAACGAAGGCGACATCGTCCTGAACGGCACGATCATCAGCTACGAGCGTCACTCGCTTTCCTTCCAGTCCCGTGACGTGCTCACACCTCGCGATTACCGGCTCACCATCACCGCCCAGGTGACCGCGCGGGATCGTGTCAGCGGCAAGCTGCTGCTCGACAAACGGCTCACCGGCCATTCGGACATCCGCATCGGCGCCGATCTCGCGAGCGCCGAACGCCAGGCCCTTCCGCTCATCGCCGCCGACCTCGCGCGCAACGCCACGGCCCTGCTCGTGGACGGAACCTGGTGAGCAACTGGCGGAGTCCTCCAGCCAGCACGGAAGAAACAAGTTGAGGCAGCCGTTTGTTTCACCTACTAACTCGCATTGTCATGAACACGCCATCTCGCACTCTCGCGGCGGTATTGCTCACCACTCTCCTTGCCTGCACCGCATCCCACGCCAGTGACTGGCCGCAATGGAGAGGTCCGGATCGCACTGGTCACGCGACAGGATCGTCTTCCCTGCAAAGTCTGCCGAAGGAACTCAAGCCGCTCTGGAAAATCCCGGTCGGCGGTGGGCATTCCGCGCCGGTGGTCGCCGACCACAAAGTCGTTTACCTCGATGAGAACGGCACGCACGAGGTCGCCCATGTGCTCGACGCCGCCAGCGGGAAGGAATTGTGGAAGCTCGAATACGCGGATCGGTTCCAGGACGAATGGGGCGCCGGCCCGCGCGCCACGCCCATCATCGAGGGCGACCGGCTCTACGTGCAGTCGTGCAACGGCGAGTTCCGCTGCCTTCGCCTCAAGGACGGCAAGATGATTTGGCAGGCCAGCTTCGAGAAGGATTTCGGCGTCAAATTTCTCGGCAACAAAGCCAACGAAGGCACCGCCACGCGGCGCGGGAACAATGGCTCAGGCGTCATCGATGGCGACCGCATCATCCTGCCCGTGGGCGGCACGAAGGGCGCGAGCCTGGTCTGCTTCCACAAGCTCACGGGCAAAGTTCTGTGGCAGTCCGGCGATGACGAGGCGGCGTATGCCTCCTTCATGGTCGCGACGATTGCGGGCGTCCGGCAGGTGGTGGCGTTCACCGCCGAGGCCCTGCTCGGCGCGGACGTTGAATCGGGGAAGATTCTCTGGCGCGTTCCGTTGAAGACCGCCGCCAAACGTCACGCCGCGTCGCCCGTGGTGTCCGGCGATCAAGTCTTCGTGAACTCGCACACGTTCGGGCTGCGCTCCATTCGCGTCGAGAAGGACACGGGCGGATTCAAGGCCACGGAGGCGTGGGCGAACAAGGATTTGAAAATCAACCTCGCCACTCCCGTCGTCGTGGACGGCCATCTCTATTCGCTGGGCGCGAACAAGGACTACGTCTGCGTGGATGCAACGACCGGCGCGCTCAAGTGGTCTCAGGTGGGATTCGGCCTAGGGAAGAAAGACTACGCTTCAACCATCGTGGTCGGGAAAAATCTTCTGGCGCTGACTGAGGACGGCACTCTGCTCCTGCTCGCCGCCACTCCTGAGAAATACACGGAGCTGGGCCGCATTCAGGTCTGCGGGAATACCTGGAGCCATCCGGCGTTCGCCGATGGGAAGCTCTACGTGCGCGACGGACGTTCCCTGCAATGCCTTGATCTCGGCGCGGGGAAATAGCCCGTGCTGGAGTGAGAGACCTGCGACCTCTACGAAACAATGCGGATGAGTCTGGGTGGAACGGGCGACCCGCCCGTTCTCGGCGTCAACTTGCCGCCGGGCTTCGGCACGAACGTGCTTGAACGGATTGATGCATGGCTGGCGCACCCAGAGCGGCGGGCGAGTCGCCCGCCGCAACGGGCCGGTGGCCCGTTCCACCCTGAACTCCAGCGCATCGCTAGCCTGCATATTTCATGGCCGAGTTGGCTGGAGCAGGGCGGCGAAGCCGGTAGCGCAGACCTCCGGTCTGCCGTATCGCCGATTTCCAATCGGCAGAGTGTTCCCGGCCCAGCCGGGCGTCCGCAGGTTGCAAACCTGCGATACGGCAGACCGGAGGTCTGCGCTACCGGCTTCGGCACGGCGGACGCCTATGAAATATCCGGGCTAGAACGTCATCTGGAAGCTTCCGCTGAAGGCATGGACGTGTGCGCGGCCGAACCGGATGTCCTGCGACGTGCCATCGACATCCCAACTGGGAGCGTCCGCCTCAAAGTATTTGTAGAGGATGCCGACGGACATCCTTTCGTTGATCTTGTAGCGCACGCCGCCATACGCCTGCCACGCGAACACCGCGTCCGTCGCGCTGCCATCGACATCAGACCCGCTGTTCAAGCCCTCGTCATCCAATGCGATGGTGGACACGGAGAAGCCCGGCCCGCCGCCGATGAACGGTTCGAGCGGTGATTTGTTTGGCATGCGAAACTCAACGTTCGCCAGCAACGGCGTCTGGGTCAGCGCGATGTCCGCGCCGTCCACCAGGTTGAACATGTAACCGGTCTCGGCCCCCAGGCTGAGCCAGCCGTTGAAGCGATAGCCGCCGTTGATGCTCAGGCGCGCGCCGGGCCGAAACTCCACCTCGCCACCAGGCGGCGCGTCCGGAAATTCCCGAAGGCTGGTGCTCTCAGCGATGGTGCCGCCGACATCCGCGCCGACATAGAAGCCGCGCTCTTCATCCGCAATGGTCCGCTGCGGGCTGACCGCGAGACTTCCGAGGACCGTGACCGCTGCCAGTGATTGAAAATATGAGTTCATAATTTGCTTCTCCTAAAGTTGGTTGATTTACCCGTTTCGGATAAAGCCCCGCCGCCGCGCTGTCAATTCTCAGTTGCAGGGAAAGAGGTGATCATTCCGGGGGCAAGACTGACTGTTTTACCTGCGGCCCTTCATTGAAAGGATAGCCAGTGGTTCAAGATGGCGCGAAGCGTGTTCGACTGCGCCGGTGCTCCGGCGCTTTTCTTGGAGCGAACGGATGTTCAAGCGTTCCAAAAGCGGCGCAGCCGCGTGCGCAGTCCAAGACGCTGACGCGCACACTTCACCGGCATTGCCTCTCTGACCGCCTTCTTCGATCACACCCGTCCAAAAAAAACCGGCGGGAGAAACGCCACGCAGGCGTTCTCCCGCCGGGCCGGTGCGGAACTCGTGCCATCAAGGCATGGTGATCTGCACGCGATAGAACTTGTTCGTCTCCGTGGCGTTCATGTCCGTGACCGTGCGCTGCGGTCCGGCATCAAGAACCGGCACGCCACCGAGGTTGTCCCAGCCCGGTGTGTTGAGATCGAGTTTGTATTGGACGCTGTAAGTGCGGCCGGCCACGCGCGGGCTGAAGACCAGGTTCTTCCTCGCCGGCTGACCGGGCACCCGATCAATGCGGAAGCGGAAGAACGAATTGCCATCCGTTGGAATGGAACCGGCTAGGTATTCGTAGCCCGTCGTCTGCTGGTCGCCGTCCGGATCGCCGCCCGGTCCGGCATTCGGATTGCCCACGCCGAAGTATTGCACCTGCCACGCGTCATCCAGGCCGTCGCCGGCGTAGGTGCCGAAGTCGTCATTGCCGACGTTCAACACGCGCAGGCCCAGCGTCGCCGACCCGCCGCGCCAGATGCCTTGCACGGTGGCGGGCGTGTTCTCGTAAACCGTCGCCGCCGTGGCCAGGCCTCCCGCGCTGATCGAGAGGATCGGTCCGCTCACGGGACTCCACGCAACGCCCGCAGCGGCGAGCGTGAGCGTGGTGCCGTCGTCCAGCAGCGCGCGGGCGGCGAGCTGGCGTGCCGCACCTTCGTTGACGTTGGTGGGGCTGGCCGAGAGCGCGAGGCTCGCGACGTCATAGAGCTGGCCGATGTAGCCGTGCTTGGCCACTTCAGCCGGCGCAGCCACGGCACCGATCCCAGTGATGCCGCCGATGGAACCGACATGCGCGTAAGCGGCGCTGGTGGTCCGGCGTCCACCGGCGTCCGATGAATCCGCCGGCACGGAATAGCTGGCGCTGGATCGCGAGGCCGCCTGGAGATTGAGCGCCGCCAGCGCGCCGAGCAGAGGAAGAATGACAGAGGTCTTCATAAGTTTGATCAAGGTTGGAAGGGTTTACTGCCCGATGGTGGCGGTGCCGTTGTAGGAACGGATGAGCATGATTTTGCTGAACGTCACCGCCTCGTCATAGGAAGTGCCGCGAATCCACAGGTTGTCGCCGGGCCAGACCGCGGTGTTTCCGCCCAGGACAGTGTGGAACGGGCCGCTGAACAATCCGCAGTTCTGCGCGCCGGTCTGGAAGAGACATCCGCTCGTTCCATCCACGTAAACATTCCGCGCGCCACCGGCGATTTCCACGGCGCGACAGGCGCGGTAGAGATTGTTCCGGTCGTCGTTGTTCCAGCCGAGGTTCACCGAGGCCTGCATGAGCGCCTCGTAGAGATCGTCCCAGTCCGAGCCAGGGGTGAGCAGGTCGGTCTGCACTTCGTAGTAAAGGTCCGCCACGCGTGCGATGCCGTGGCCGCGAATGGTGTAGCCATTGAACGTGTCGCCGTCGGTCAGCAGAAACGCCAGCTTGTTGTTCACGCCGCTGTTGCTGTGGACGCCGCCAAAATCATTGTCCTTGTCCGGGTTCGCCTCCGCCGGTTTGTAGAGCGGACTGTTGCGGCGGTCCGCGTCGCTGCGTGACGCCGGATCCCTCATCGAACGAATGCTTCCGTTCGGCAGATCCTCGCCCATCAGCCAGCGCACGGCGGCGGAATCGTCGCCCGTTCCGTTCCCGAGATCGACGAACTCGCCCCAGACATCGGAGAACGATTCGTTGATCGCACCGGATGCGTTCTCATAGATGAGGCCCGACTCGTTGCCCGTCACGCCATGCGTCAGTTCGTGGCCCGCGACGTCGTCCGTGGCGAAGCCCACGCCGAAATACATCCGGCCATTGCTGCGGTACTGCGCGTTCGACCACGGGCAGTCGTCGGAAGTGCAGACGCGCACCGTGGCGCTCATCACGCCGCCGGAGCCGTTGATGCCGTCGCGTCCGTGGTTGTTCAGGTAGAAGTTGTAGGTGTTGCCCAGAAACGTGTAGGCGGAATTCACATCCGCGATGCCCGATGCCGCGCCGCCTTCCGAACGACGCAACGTGCCGGGATCAGCCGTGCTGCTGTTCGCGTCGTAGATCTGCCGGTTCATCGCCGTGCAGCCCAGCCGCAGCTTGCGCACGATGCTTCCGTTGTGCGCGTCCACCAGGAAACGGTCGTCGATGTCGGCATCATCGCTGATGGCCGTCATTTCCCACACGAGACGGATGGGGCCGGTGGCGCCGATGACTTCCGGAGCGAAGAGCATCAGAGCCGGGTTCGACAACTGGACGCGCGCTCCGGGATGCTGCGCCGCCAAGGCCGCGCGCACCGCTGCGTCCGCCGCCAGGCCGGTCAACTGCGGGCGGGTGGAAAGCGCTCCGTCATCGAGAATCTTCGTGTCGCGCTGGATGTCGCTGATGACGGACTCGACGCCGTCCTCGTCGTTCAGCTGGACGTTCACCTGCGCGGCGAAGACAGGGATGTCCGCGTAGGTCTGCTGGTATTTCATGTGACGGCGAAGGGCCTTGGCGCGCGTCTTCTGATGGCGAAAATCCACCGAACGGCTGGCCGCACCGAAGAGCTTTGCGTTCTTCTTGAGGAAGTTTCGACCGGTCACTTCCGGCTGGCCTGCCGCGACGTTCGCAACGTCCACCGGGAAGTGATGGTCCGGCGCAGCGCCGAGGAAACGGACGAAGCCGTCATCCGCGACACGAAGCCGGGAGCCTTCTGCGGCCGGCGCATTGGCAGGCGCACCCGCTGCCTGGATGCCGCCAACTTTTCGTGCGGCGGGCTTTGCCGTGGTCACGAGCTGGGCGATCTCGTCTTCGAGCGTGATCTGCTGGGCGTGCGCGGCGGAGTGCCAGAGGAGGGCGGCGGCGCAGGCCAGAGTCGTTCCCGTCAGGTTCAAGATGAGTCTTGGAGTCTTCATGATGCGTGTCTCCAGTGGGAGCAAGGGTTGAGGGTTCCGTTACTGGAGATTCACGAGCACGAGCACCAGGCCCTTGCCCTTGTCGAGCGAGGACATGGACTTGCCGATCACCGCGCCCTGCGCCTTGCGATGGCTCTTCACCTTCATGCCGTGGCCGGGCGTGTCAGAAGTGGTGATGAGATCACCGGGGCGGATGGCGCCTTTGTCCGCGTCTATCCAGCAATACACCCGGCCCGTCAGCGCGACCGCGTGTTTGCCGTCCGCCGCCGTGCCCACCTGGCCCATCATCATGCCCGGTTGCACGCCGCCCGCGCCGCTGACGACGCCCGCGACGGTCTTGTCGTAAGCCTTGGAGCTGGTGATGAGCTGGCCGGGCTTCGCCGGATCAATCGAGACAACCATGCCCGCCTTCACTTCGTCGTGAATGGCCTTGATGTCGAACTGTTCGGAAAGATCCGAGCCGCCGGTGATTTGGAGAACCTGCGTGATGATGCGTCCATTGCCCGAACGGTCCGCGTCCAGCGTGATGGTCTCGACGCCCGCACTGTTCTTCAGCCCGAGCTGGCCGCCCGTGTGACCGGCGTTGTTGCGGCCCCAGAAATATCCGGTCTCGAGGCCGGAGGCATTGCGCACGCTGACCACGCCGGCATCCGAGACGTTGTGAATGTAGGTCGTCAGAGTTCCATCCTGCTCGTAAACCCCGAGCGCGCCGCCCTGCGTGTTGGCATCCGCAATGATCGCCGTGGTCCCATCGCCTTCATAGAGCGCGAGGTATCCGCCGCCGCCGGTGCCCTGCTCGGCATCCAGCTGGACACCAATGGAGCCGTCGGCCTCATACATCAGAAGCTGGCTGCCGCCCGAGCCTTCCGCGCCTTGGGCGAGAAAAGTCCGGGTGCCATCGTAGTCATGGAGTTCGAGCGATCCGCTCGACGGCCCGCCATAGGCACGGAAGCGCGGGTTGCCATTCGTGTTGCGCAGGCTCAGCGCGCCGGAACCTGCGTCATTGCCATAAAGGACCGCACCGACGTTGCCGTCGCCTTGAAACAGCGTGAGCAGACCGCCGGAGTTCTCGCCTTCGAGAAGCGCGCGGTTGACGCCGTTGGTGTTCTTCAATTCCAACTGGCCGCCCGTGCTGCCCTGCGCGGTGAGGCGCACCGCCGTGTTGTTGTTGGGCAGGCTGTTGTTGAGGAGAATTTCACCCCATCCCGCGCCCCACAGGCGAATCTGTTCCAGGCCGTCGCTGCCGTAAGTGCTGATCTGGCTGTTGCTGCCGAACAGGCTGATCGACGGCGTGCCCGCCGCCGTCCGATAGATGTCGAGGCGTCCGGTCACGTTTGTGGCACCGAGCGCGATGGTGTCCGCCAACTGCGCGGAACCCACGGAGTTGCCAGGAAAGTTGGTGGAGTTCAGCACGCCCGGCGCGAGCTTGCCGGCGGTGATCACGCCGTCAGGAACGTTGCCCGCCATCATTGCGTATCCCACCGACGTGATGCGCTGGTCGGGCGTGAGCAACTGCGAGCCGTTCACGCCGTCGTTAAACCACACGCGCAGCCGCACATCAGGATTGCTGAACACGGAGGACGGCACCGCGCCCATGTTGGGCATGGTCGCATCACCGAGCTGCACGGAATACAAACCCTGCGCCACGGACAAGGCGACGGCGGCGCTGGGCTCGCTGCCATTGACGCTCGTGCCGTTGTTGCTCCAGAACGCCGGCATTCCGCCCGGACCGACGAGCGCGAACTTGAACGAGCCGGAGCCGTGGAAGTTCGTGCCGCCCACAATGACGCGGCCCTGATAGTTGATCATCTGGGGCGGAACCTGCGCCTTGGCGTAGTTCACGAGCAGCGTGGTGGCGGAGAGAACGGTGAGGAGACGGAGTTTTTTCATGACGTGGATGGGTGGTTGAGAAGGTTGAGAAGTTGGCCTTGGGAGAATCAGCCGAGACGCGGCACATGCCGAAAACAAGCAGGCCGGCTGACCACCGGCTCGCAGAGAACTGTCACTGATTCTTTCATTCACCCCATACAGAAGGAACGGGGCGGCGGGTATTACAGATCAGCGAAGAAAACTGGGCGGAGAAGACGGGAAGTTGCGAACTGGAAGGATCAATGCGGACACGGCCAACGCATCAGAACAGGTTCCCCACTGTCTGCGTTGAAAGGGACTACACTTCAATTCTCCCCCTCGCGTGGTGAGGAAGTGATGGTAGCCGTTGGCTTCAGCCCACGGACCCAATCGAAACCCCCCTTCGTCGCGGAGCGACGACTGAAAGCTCGTCCCCATTTCAAAACGGTTTTCATGCGTCGCTCCGCAACGCGTTTTCCTTTCCCTGCCCACTACCGTCAAGTGGTCGCTCCGCGACCCGCAAGCCGATGGAATGAAAGGTTCATTCCACTGAATCCTCGATGAACTCAAAAAGCCGAGGCGCCTGTCGTGCCCTGCACCACCCGCGTCAGATCTGGTGACAGAACATCGCGTCGCGCAGCTTGGGTTCAAACCATGTACTCTTCGGCGGCATGATGCCTCCGGCGTCGGCGATGGTCATCAGGTCTTCGATGCTCGTCGGGAACATCGAGAACGCACACGCGTATTCGCCGCTCGAAACCAGCTTCTCCAGCTCCGCCGTGCCACGGATGCCGCCGACGAAGTTGATCTTCTTGCTCGTGCGCGGGTCATCGATGCCGAACAGCGGAGCGAGGATGTATTTTTGGAGCAACGTCACGTCGAGCTTCTCGATAGGATCAGTCGTCGCCGCAAACTGAGGACGGAAGTTCAGCGTGCGCCATTTGCCGCCCAGGAAGAAACCCAGCTCATGCTTGCGCGTCGGCTTCGCTGCACCCGCCTCCTTGATGATGAACACCGCATCCAGCTTCTGCAGCAACGCCTCCGGCGAGAGACCGTTCAGGTCTTTCAGCACGCGGTTGTAGGGCAGGATCTGCATCTGGTTATGCGGGAAGATGACGGTTAGAAAACGTCCGCTCTGCCCGGCGCCCTTGCGGCTTTGGAACACGCGTCCCGCCGCCGCGCTGCGATGATGACCGTCCGCGATGTAGAGGAACGGGATGGCCGCGAACGCCTGTTCGACGGCCTGAATCGTCGGCGCATCGCTGATCGCCCACGACGTGTGACGCACGCCGTCCTTGCCGGTGAAATCAACGTCGGGCGTCTCCGTAATCTTCTTCGCGAACAACGCGTCCAGATCGGCGACGGCGCGATAGGTCAGGAACACCGGCCCCGTTTGGGAGCTCAACGCCTCCACATGCCGCACGCGGTCATCTTCCTTGTCCGGGCGGGTCATCTCATGCTTCTTGATGATGCCGTTCAGATATTCCTCACAGCTCGCGGCCGCGACCAGGCCCACCTGCGAATGCTGGCCCATGACCTGGCGATACAGATAGAACGCCGGCTGCGCATCCTGCCGCAGCGCGCCTTCGCTGATCAGCTTCTGGAAATTCTCGCGGCCCTTCGCATACACGGATGCGTCGTAAATGTCCGTGGCCGGCGGCAGATCGATCTCGGGCTTGCTGACGTGGAGGAAGCTGAGCGGATTGCCGTCCGCCATCTCGCGCGCCTCGGCGGAGGACATCACGTCATACGGCAGTTCGCAGATGCGCGAGGCCAGTTCAGGATTGGGTCGCAGGGCGGCAAAAGGTTTGATCGAGGCCATAAAATAGGCGTGAAGATAGGAAGCCAACCGCCTGAACGCACGTCCAAAATTCCCTGAATGGACAGTCGCCAACACTTGCCCGACGACGGTCCGATTCCTAGCCCGAATATCTAAAGGCGTCCGCCGTGCCGAAGGCGTAGCGCAGACCTCCGGTCTGCCGTATCGCAGGTTTGCAACCTGCGGACGCTGGGCCGGGAACACTCTGCCGATTGGAAATCGGCGATACGGCAGACCGGAGGTCTGCACTACCGGCTTCGCCGCCCTGCTCCAGCCAACTCGGCTATGAAATATGCAGGCTAGTGTAGTGTCTCACAAACGACTGGAGTTATTTTTCTTATTTTTCCGCGTTCGCGATTGCGTACAACCGGGCTTGATCTGCTCAAGAGTCTGTTTGCAACGGTTTAGCTTTTCCACGATTGAATCAACCGTCGCGGTCCAGACGAAAGGTTTAGGGTCGGCGTTCCAAGCTGATAGGAACTCCTCAATCG